>Ga0247833_1000060_pt1 | contig 162607 bp, 123 predicted proteins | sample LaCruzMarch2015__7_FD_187117 | JGI IMG/M metagenome (GOLD analysis project Ga0247833, IMG submission 187117) | Freshwater microbial communities from meromictic Lake La Cruz, Castile-La Mancha, Spain - LaCruzMarch2015_8m | ecosystem: Environmental > Aquatic > Freshwater > Lake | place: Spain...
AAAAGCAATAGCTGGAAGAATTCATAGCTACGCACATTCGCTTTCCAATGCGCTTACTGCTTTAGGATATGAGCAACTAAATTCCCATTATTTTGATACCCTCTGCATCCGGGGTGCTGCTCATCCAACACTCCGTGCTATAGCGGAAGCAAAGGGTATGAACCTGCGCTACTTCGATCAGGAATTAGTTGGTATCAGTATAGATGAAACTACTTCAGTTGCCGATATAGAGTTGTTAGTGCAAGTTTTTGCAGACGCTGCCGGAAAATCAGCCTTGGCAATTACTCCTACTAACGAAATTCAGTTACCCATTGAACTGGTTAGACATTCCGCGTATCTTACCCATTCTGTGTTTCATGTGCACCGTAGTGAAAGTCAGATGATGCGCTACATCAAACAATTAGAAAATAAAGATCTCTCCTTAAATACGAGCATGATAAGCTTGGGCAGCTGCACTATGAAGTTGAATGCGGCCACCGAAATGATGCCCGTTAGCTGGCCCGAATTTGGTGGAATCCATCCTTTTGCTCCAGCCGATCAATGCAAGGGCTATGCACAAATTATTCAGGAGCTCAACCAATATCTCTGTGAGGTTACCGGCTTTACTGCCTGCAGCTTGCAACCCAACAGCGGTGCCCAGGGCGAATATACGGGTCTGCTCACCATTCGTGCCTATCATCAGCACCATGGCAATCAACACCGCGATGTAGTATTGATACCTATCAGTGCCCATGGTACCAACCCTGCCAGCGCGGTAATGGTAGGATTTAAAGTGGTGGTAGTAAAATGCGATGATGCAGGTAATATCGACATGACCGACCTTACCCAAAAAGCACTTCAATATAAAGATACCCTGGCCGGATTGATGGTTACCTATCCTTCTACCCATGGCGTTTTTGAAGAAACTATTCGCGAAGTTTGTCAATTGATACACGATCTGGGTGGATTGGTTTATATGGATGGCGCTAACATGAATGCCCAGGTAGGCCTTACTAGTCCGGGCATGATTGGTGCCGATGTTTGTCACCTCAACCTCCACAAAACATTTGCCATCCCGCATGGTGGTGGTGGCCCCGGCATGGGACCTATTTGTGTGAATGATAAACTGGCGCCCTTCCTTCCTGGCCATCCGGCCTTGCCTGCAGTGGCCAACCAGTCGGGTGCAGTAAGTGCGGCTCCTTATGGTTCTGCCAGTATTTTGTTGATCAGTTATGGATACATCCGCATGTTAGGGGCAGCTGGCATTCGTCGCTCCACTGAATATGCCATTCTGAATGCTAACTATATGAAGGCACGCCTAGAGCCCTATTACAAAATTTTGTACACCGGCAAACACGGCACTTGTGCACATGAGTTTATTGTTGATTTACGTCCGTTTAAAATTTCCGCAGGCATAGAAGGTGAAGATGTAGCCAAAAGATTAATCGACTACGGATTCCATGCTCCCACCATGAGTTTCCCTGTTGCCGGAACGATCATGATTGAGCCAACAGAAAGTGAAGATAAAGCCGAGCTAGACAGATTCTGTGATGCACTCATTTCTATTCATGCCGAAATCAAGGCGATTGAAACGGGTACTGCCGATATTACCGACAACCCACTGAAAAATGCGCCGCATACCCAAGCAGAAATATGTGCGGATGAATGGTTGCACCCTTACACGCGTCAGGAAGCTGCTTTCCCACTCTGGTATGTAACGCAACATAAATTCTGGCCTTCCGTGGCTCGGGTTAACAATACCCATGGCGACCGCAACCTGGTTTGCACCTGCGAGCCTACTGCTGCGTATGCCTGATAAAAGAATGGGCTAATTACGTTGGTGCCTTTCTAGTAGCGCCTAGTAGCAGCATTTCTTTCGAGCAAGCGGATGATTTTGTCTTTGTGTTCAATCACCGATTGATACTGTAATATCTGTTGATGTAACAATTGTATTACATCATCTTTAGCCGTATAAAACAAGGCTTGTTCTTCGGCCAGTTCTACCGCTACCAATTCTTTACCCGTAGGGAGGGGTGGCAGTAGCATGGTACCCTTACCGGTTACCAGCCAAACAATACTTAATTGAGGGTAGTTATACTTTATCTTCTCTACAATATCCGACCCCACCGAACCCCGCCCCCGTAGTTGCTTGGCCAAGTATCCATTCGATAACCCACAACTCTGCTCAAATGCATAGGCCGTAACGCCCTCCTCACGTAAGAAATACTGTAATCTTTCAATCAATCTCATAGGTATAAATTCATTAGAAAATAGGTGATTTCCGGAGCCCTTTTTGTTAGCCTACAGTCTAAATTTGATCCGGAATAACAACCACTAAATAAGTGATCGGTTAACAACCCACCAACCGAATTAGTACCTGTTTTCCACCGTATTAACCCCTAAATTATATCTCATGGAAACTTCACCCAACACCCTCACCCCCCAACTCATGGAAAAATGGCTCCACCTAATCCACCAAGCCACCGAATCCAACCTTATCACCTACCGCGAACGCATGATGTACCTATATCTCTATCTCCAAATAGAAAAACTCCTCCCCCCCAACCCATAAATCAGTGCATCCGTGGCTCATCCGTGCATCCGTGGCCCCATCCGTGCATCCGTGGCTCATCCGTGTTCATCCGTGCCATCCGTGGCTCCATCTTTCTCCCTATCTTCACCAAAAAATACCACCATGGGAATCTCCGACATCCTCGCCCAACAAAAAGCAGAAAAATCCGCCGCCAACCTACAAGCCGGACAAGCATTTCTAACCTCCAATGCCCTCCGCGAAACGGTAGTCAGTTTACCCAGCGGATTACAATACGAAATTCTCACCCAGGGCACCGGTGAAAAACCCCTAGCTTCCCATCAGGTAACCTGTCACTACCACGGAACTTTAATAGATGGAACCATATTCGACAGCTCCGTACAAAGAGGACAACCCGCCACCTTCCCCTTGTCAGCCGTAATCAAAGGCTGGACGGAAGGATTACAATTGATGCCCACCGGCAGTAAATGGAGATTTTTTATACCACCGCACTTAGGGTATGGAGACCGTCAGGTAAGTGCCCAAATAGGCGCCAACAGCACATTAGTATTTGATGTAGAATTGATCAGTTTCCGGTAAAATCTAGCCCGGATTCAGTTCACTCATCTCGAGCCAGCGAAGCTCGTGGTTGTCCGTTGTTTGTTGAAGAGAAAGTAATTGAGCACTCAGCTCCTGCAGTTCGTCAAAGCTGCGATTGCCCGTGCTCATTTCCAGGGTAATGCGTTCCTTCTCTGCTGCCAACCGAGCCAGTTCTTTTTCCAACTGCTCCCATTCCCGCTTTTCCTTAAACGACATCTTTCTTTTAACAACCGCCACCGCAGGAGTTTCCTCTTTCGCTTGCACTATGGTTTCCACCGACAATCCGGCCGACTTTTTCTCAGTAAGTTCTTCCCATTTCTTATCCTTCTTTTCGTTTTCTTTCAACCAGATTCTATATTGAGTATAGTTCCCCGGAAAATCACGAATCTCCCCTTCCCCTTCAAATACCAACAAATGATCTACCAGTCTATCCATAAAATACCTGTCGTGCGAAACTATCAGCACACATCCCGGGAAATCGTACAAGAAGCTTTCCAACACTGCCAGCGTAGGGAGATCCAGATCATTGGTAGGTTCATCTAAAATGAGAAAATTCGGATTAGCAAATAACACGGTTAATAATTGCAATCGTTTTTTCTCACCCCCACTTAATGATTCCACATAGGTGTACTGCTTATCGGGCGTAAATAAAAACAGTTCCAAAAATTGCGCTGCACTTAAACTGCCACCAGAGGCAAGGGGAAAATTTTCGGCAATGGATTTTACATATTCAATCACCCGTACATTTTCTTTAAACACCAATCCCTGTTGCGAAAAATTACCAAAAACAACGGTTTCACCCACATTAATCTTACCGCTATCGGGCGGCTCCGCAAGCTGCAGCATATTCAGAAAGGTAGATTTACCCACTCCATTTTTCCCAATTACACCCACCCTTTCGCCTTTGCTAAATGTATAGTCGAAACCTTTCACCAACTGTTTAGGGCCATAGCTTTTGTATACTTTTTTCATCTCCACCACTTTACCTCCAAGGCGACTCATTTTTATCTGGAGCTGAACGCGTTGGTCTTCTAATTTTTGACCTGCTTTCGCTTCTACCTCATAAAATCTGTCTTGCCGGCTTTTACTTTTGGTGGTTCGTGCCTTGGGTTGCTTGCGCATCCACTCGAGTTCTTTTCGATAGAGGTTGCGGGCTTTGTCGATGCTGGATTGTTCACTTTCCAATCGGGCCGCTTTTTTCTCCATATAATTTTCATAGTCGCCTCGATATACATATAGGTTTTCTCTTTCCAGCTCCCATATTTCTTCCGAAACAGCATCCAAAAAATAGCGGTCGTGGGTAACCAGTAATAGGGTAACTCTTTCTTGATTGAGGTAATTCTCTAGCCACTCAATCATTTCTACATCGAGGTGGTTAGTAGGTTCATCCATCATCAGTAGGGTATGCTGGTGTTCGAAGCCAATATCGATCAGGGTGCGGGCCAGGGCTACACGTTTGCGTTGACCTCCACTTAGGTCTTTCACGGATTGGTGAAGCTGGTGGATGTTAAGGCGGGTTAAAATCTGTTTCACTTTCACCTCAAATTCCCAGGCGTTGTAGGTATCCATTTGTTCGAAAAGATCCGCCATGGCTTCGCCGTCATTCATTTCCACGGCTTCCTCATATTTGCGAATGAGGTTCATAACGGGGTGGTTGGTGTGGAAAATATTATCGATTACCGTTTTCTCCTCTTCAAAATGTGGATCTTGCTCAAATAGGGCTACGGTAACATCCTTATGAATAAACACTTTTCCGGAATCGGGCTGTTCACTGCCACTTAGGATACGCAACAGGGTAGACTTTCCAATGCCATTGCGGGCGATGATGGCAATTTTATCACCTTCGTTAATGTGAAATGTGATATTACGAAAAAGGGGATGAATCCCGTAACTTTTGGTTAAACCCTCTACAGACACATAATGCATTCGGCAAAATTACACCAAAGCGGCTTGCCAAACATGTAATTATTGAAATCAGTAACCAAAAACAGGAAATAATGCGGTACACTTTTATGGTAAATCATTTTGAATTACTTTTGTAACAGCCATGAGAAAGATAGAATTTGAAATAGTCGCCCTCTCCCACAGCGTTACCCAAACGATGTCGTATGCCGTTGTGCTGGCTGAAGTAAATGGCACCCAACGCTTACCCATTGTTATTGGCGCTTTCGAAGCTCAGGCCATTGCAGTGGTGCTAGAAAACATGCAAATTGTTCGTCCGCTCACCCACGACCTGATGAAAAATTTTATGCGTGCTTGTCATGTTGATCTGCAGGAAGTAATTATCAGCGATTTGCAGGAAGGCATTTTTTATTCGAAACTGATTTGCCATTCGGAGAATGATATTATTGAAATCGACAGCCGCACCAGCGATGCCCTGGCTTTGGCAGTAAGGTTTGGTTGCCCCATTTATATTTACGAAGATGTGCTGCGCAAGGCCGAGAAAAAAATCGAAGATCCTCCCACTCGTTCGGGGCGACCAGAACCAGAAGAGCCTGTGAAGCAAACGGTGGGAAGCAGTAACACATCGCTTTCTGCTATGACGCTGGATGAACTGCATCAGCTATTGAATGAAGTGCTGGAGCAGGAAGATTATATCCGAGCGATAACCATCCGCGACGAAATCAACAAGCGAAAATAATCGCGGCTTATTAAGCGCACCACCAATCCATTTTCCAATGGTAGCATTCCCGCCCGGTAAAATTAACCTGGGATTATACATCACCGAAAAAAGAACCGATGGCTACCATAACCTGGAAACCATTTTTCTGCGGGTAGATTTACGAGATGCCATTGAATGTGTGCCGGCAGCCCCCGACCAAACCGAACTCGTTCGCATCACCTTGAGCGGAATACCCATTGCAGGTAATGCAACGGATAATTTATGTGTAAAAGCCTGGCACTTGCTACAGCAACATTTTCCTTCCCTTCCGAAAGTGCAGATGCATGTGCACAAGCATATCCCCATGGGTGCCGGAATGGGCGGTGGCAGTTCGGATGGTAGCTATATGTTACAATTACTGGCGCAACAATTTAATTTACCAGCAACACCTGAATTACTGGATAAGTTGGCGCTGGAACTCGGAAGTGATTGTCCTTTCTTTTTAACAAATACCCCCTGCTTTGCAAAAGGAAGAGGAGAACAACTTATTCCAGTTGAAGTGCCCCTAAAAGATTATTGGGTGTTGTTACTTCATCCGGGTATAGCTATCTCTACGGCACAGGCTTTTGCACACATCCAACCCCGGCCAGTAACCGAATCACTTCCCAAACTGATAGAATACCCGATTGCCGAATGGAAAAATCGGATACACAATCAGTTTGAAGATACCGTTTTCAAGGCTCACCCCTCACTGTTAGATTATAAGCAGCAATTGTACCATCTCGGAGCCCTATATGTTTCATTAACAGGCAGTGGCAGCACACTATATGGCATCTTTCCTCCCGAATCGGCTATGCCCGAAACTTCAGCGTTAATGGTAGACACCCACTGGGTAAAAATATTACCATAAGCTTAGTATGCTAAACGAAATGAATAAGATATGTTATTTCATTAAATATTTTTCAATGAAATGAATAAATTGTTAATAATTTTTCAGTCATATAGGCCGCTTTTTTCGTAACTTCCCATTTCGATTGCCCGTCCATATTTTTTTCAGCCCAATAAACTGAGTTGGCATGCTATTTTCTACCTCGGGCGAAGGCCTGTATCATCCTTCCTTTGAACACGATTCCTGTGGTATTGGTTTTGTTGCCAGCATCAAAGGGGCAAAGTCGCATCAGCACATCAGTGATGCCCTTACTGTATTAGAAAATATGGAACACCGGGGTGCTTGTGGTTGCGAAAACAATTCGGGCGACGGAGCGGGCATTATGATTCAGATTCCCCACGAATTCTTTTTTGACGAATGTGCTCAGGCCGGCATACACTTGCCTGAATATGGAAGATACGGCGTGGGATTTTTATTTTTCCCACAAGAGATTCGGCTGCGCGAAGAGTGCCGCGATATTTTTAACCGTACCGTCGAAAAGCTGGGCTTACCGATTCTCAACTATAGGAAAGTGCCCGTAAACAAAACAGATATCGGACCCACCGCACTTTCCGTTGTTCCCTGCATGGAACAAGTGTTTGTGGCCTGTCCCGACCATATACAGCATGCCGACGAATTTGAACGCAAACTCTTTGTGCTTCGCAACCATGCTACCCACCTCATTCAAAATACTGTTAAGCAGGATGCAATCGGATTTTATATTGCTTCCCTTTCTTACAAAACCATTGTGTACAAAGGGCAACTCACCAGTATGCAAGTAAGAAGCTATTTTCCCGACTTAAGTGATAAGCGGATGGTGTCGGCATTTGGTTTGGTACATTCCCGCTTTGCTACCAACACTTTTCCGTCGTGGAAATTAGCGCAACCGTTTCGCTATATTGCCCATAATGGTGAAATCAATACCCTGCAAGGAAACCTAAACTGGTTGCGTACCAGTGAGAAAGGATTTACTACGCCCTATTTTACCAAAGAAGAGATGGACATGCTGTTGCCCATCGTTACACCCAATCAATCTGACTCGGCTTGTTTGGATAATATGATTGAATTGCTTACCCTAACGGGCCGGCCACTGGAGCAGGTGATGATGATGCTGATACCAGAAGCCTGGGATGGCAATGAACAAATGGATGCAGTAAAAAAAGCTTTCTACGAATACCATGCGGTTTTGATGGAACCCTGGGATGGTCCCGCTTCCATCTCTTTTACCGATGGAAAAATTATTGGTGCCACCCTCGACAGAAATGGATTGCGCCCATCGCGATACACCGTTACGCATGATGATCGCGTAATTATGGCTTCCGAAACCGGCGCTTTGCCAATAGATCCTGCATTGGTAAAAGAAAAAGGCCGCCTACAACCCGGTAAAATGTTTGTGGTAGATATGGAGCAGGGCCGCATCATCAGCGATGAAGAATTAAAACACCGCATCTGCAGCAAGAAGCCCTACGCAGAATGGCTGAATAAATACAAAATCCGGCTAGAAGAATTACCCGAGCCCCGCGTGATGTTTACCCACCTAGAAGCGGATCAAATTTTCAAATACCAAAAAGCCTTTGGCTATTCTACCGAAGACTTAGATACCATCATCGCACCGATGGCAATCGACGGCAAAGAACCAATTGGCTCGATGGGTACCGATACCCCACTTGCGATATTGAGTGATCAACCACAGCACCTGAGCAGTTATTTTAAACAATTGTTTGCGCAGGTTACCAACCCTCCTATTGATCCTATTCGGGAAAAAATGGTGATGTCGCTAGCAGTGTTTGCTGGTAGCAATGGCAACCTATTGTTAGAAGATCCCCTCTCCTGCCACTGTGTTGCGCTAAAGCATCCGGTATTGAATAACCACGAACTTGAAAAAATACGCAGCATAGATACCGGTATTTTTCAGGCAAAAACTTTACAGACGTATTTCCGTGCCGATGGCAAATCCGGTTCGCTGAAAGCTGGGCTAGACAGGCTCTGTCGCTATGCGGTGGATGCCGTAGAAGATGGTTTTGAAGTAATCATCCTCACCGATCGCGCCATCGATTCGGAGCATGCACCTATTCCTTCGCTGCTTGCCACCAGTGCGGTTCATCATCACCTGATACGAAAAGGGTATCGTGGTAAAGTAGGTATAATTGTTGAAGCAGGAGATGTATGGGAAGTACATCATTTCGCTTGCCTGCTGGCTTTTGGGGCAACGGCTATCAATCCCTATCTCGCACTATCTACTATTCGCGATATGAAGTTGTCGGACAAAATTAATAGTGAACTGGATGCCGACAAGCTGAAGAAAAATTATGTAAAAGCGGTTAATGAAGGATTGCTGAAAGTATTTTCTAAGATGGGTATATCTACCCTGCAATCTTATCAGGGAGCACAGATATTCGAGATCATCGGATTAAACCAACAGGTGGTTGACAATTATTTTACCGGCGCCACTTCGCGCATACAGGGAATGGGACTAGATGAATTGGCTAAAGAAACCCTGGCGAAACATTTCTTTGCTTTTAATAAAAAAGATATTCCCAACAACCGCTTACCCGTGGGCGGGGTATACCAATGGAAACGCAAGGGAGAATTTCACCTCTTTAATCCGCAAACGATTCATCTGCTGCAAGTGAGCACGCGACAGAACGATTACGAAGCATTTAAAAAATATTCGCGGCTGGTGAACGACCAAGGTGAAAAAGCCTGCACCCTCCGCAGCTTATTTCAACTGAAAAAAACTCGTCCCTCTATTTCGCTTGATGAAGTGGAGCCGGCAGAAAATATTTACAAACGCTTTGCCACTGGGGCCATGTCGTTCGGATCTATTTCCTGGGAAGCCCATACCACGCTGGCCATTGCCATGAACAGGTTGGGTGGAAAAAGTAATACCGGTGAAGGTGGGGAAGATGAGATTCGATATACACCCCTGGCCAATGGTGATTCGATGCGCTCGGCCATCAAACAGGTAGCTTCGGCAAGATTTGGTGTTACCAGCTATTACCTCACGCAAGCCGATGAGTTGCAAATTAAAATGGCACAGGGCGCCAAGCCGGGTGAGGGCGGACAATTACCCGGACATAAAGTTGATGATTGGATTGGTAAAACCCGCCATGCCACACCCGGAGTGGGATTGATATCACCACCCCCCCACCATGATATTTATTCGATTGAAGACCTTGCTCAATTAATATTCGATTTAAAGAATGCCAATCGTGCGGCACGCATCAATGTAAAGCTTGTATCCAAAGCAGGTGTGGGCACTATTGCTGCTGGGGTTGCCAAAGCCAAGGCCGATGTGATATTAATTTCGGGCAATGATGGAGGTACGGGAGCCTCGCCCATTAGTTCTATCAAGCATGCCGGATTACCCTGGGAACTAGGCTTAGCAGAAACTCATCAAACCCTGGTAAAAAATAAACTCCGCAGCCGTGTGGTGGTGCAGGCCGACGGACAAATGAAAACTGCCCGCGACATTATTATCGCCACTTTATTGGGAGCCGAAGAATGGGGCGTAGCCACTGCAGCCTTGGTGGTAGAAGGTTGCATACTGATGCGTAAATGTCATTTGAATACTTGTCCGGTGGGGGTAGCCACCCAAGACCCCGAACTGCGCAAACGCTTTACAGGAAATGCCGACCATGTAGTAAACTTCTTTCAAATGCTTACCCGCGAATTACGAGAGATCATGGCAGAACTCGGATACCGATCCATTGAAGAAATGGTGGGGCAGGTAGATGGACTAGAGATGCGAGAGTCTATTACTCATTGGAAATACAGTCGACTCGATTTATCTGCCATCTTATACAAAGAGCCAGCAGAACCTAGCACCGGATTATACCACCAGGAAGCACAGGATCATGGATTAGCGAATGTGCTCGACTGGCAATTATTGAAAGCTGCAGCTCCTGCTATTGATCAGGGAAAACGTGTAACTGCCTCCTTCCCCATAAAAAATACCGATCGCACAGTGGGTACGATTGTGAGCAATGAGATCAGTAAAAAATATGCGGCAGCCGGATTACCTGATGAAACCATCCATTTTAGTTTTTCGGGTACTGCGGGGCAGAGCTTTGGAGCGTTTACTGCGCGCGGACTCACCTTGGAGTTAGAAGGGGATGCCAATGATTATTTTGGTAAGGGATTGAGTGGGGCAAGACTAATAGTTTATCCATCGCGGCAGGCCAGTTTTGTTCCGGAAGAAAATATTTTAATTGGCAATGTGGCTTTTTATGGCGCTACATCAGGGGAGGCATTTATCCGTGGAAAAGCCGGTGAACGCTTTGCCGTGCGTAATTCTGGTGCTCGGGTGGTGGTGGAAGGTGTGGGCGACCATGGTTGTGAGTATATGACCGGTGGGGTTGTACTAATACTAGGTGCTACGGGCCGCAATTTTGCAGCGGGCATGAGTGGGGGTATTGCGTATGTATATGATGTGAATGATCAGTTTGCGCAATATTGCAATACCGAAATGGTTGACCTCGATCCGGTGGGTGATGAAGATATTGCCGTGTTGCAAGAAATGTTAGAGAAACATCATCGCTATACTGGCAGCACCCTTGCAGGCTTTGTTTTAGAAGACCTCGCCAACCAACTGAAGAATTTTGTAAAAATATTTCCACGCGAATATAAAAAAGTATTACAGGGTGTTGGCAGCAAGCAAACAGCCAATCATCCCTAATTAATTGAGCAATAAATGCTGCAGCATGCAGTAAAAAAATTTAGCAGTGTATGGGCAAACCAACCGGATTTATAGAATATACACGCGAAGCACCGGCAAAAATTTCACCCGAAGAGCGCCGGCAGCATTACCGCGAATTTGTGCAACCTTATAGTGAGCCTGCTTTAAACCAACAAGCAGCCCGCTGCATGAATTGTGGCGTACCGTTTTGTCATTCTGGTTGTCCGCTCGGCAACATCATTCCCGAATTCAATGATGCCGTGTACAGGAAAAACTGGGCAGAAGCCTATGAGATATTAAGTGTAACCAATAATTTTCCTGAGTTTACGGGCAGAATTTGTCCGGCCCCTTGCGAAAGTGCATGTGTGCTCGGTATCAATCAGCCGCCGGTAGCCATTGAAGAAATTGAGAAGCACATTATTGAAATCGCTTTTGAAAAAGGGTTGGTACAACCGCGTAAGCCGGCTTTGAGAACGGGCAAGAAAGTGGCGATTGTGGGTTCGGGCCCTGCGGGATTAGCCGCTGCTGCTCAACTGAATTATGCGGGGCATCAGGTAACGGTGTTTGAGCGGGATGCTTATCCCGGAGGCTTATTGCGCTATGGCATACCCGATTTTAAATTAGAGAAATGGGTAGTAGAGCGCCGTATCCGGCTGATGGAAGAAGAGGGTGTGCAATTCAAATGCAATGCGCATGTGGGTGTAAATACCAGTATCAACGATTTGCTGCGCGAATACCAGGCGGTGGTATTAGCAGGCGGTTCTACTGTTCCGCGTAATTTGGCGGTGCCTGGAAGAGAATTGTCGGGTGTACATTTTGCAATGGAATTTTTGAAGCAACAAAATCAGCGGGTAGGTGATGAACCAGTAACCGTTGCTGAAATTCATGCCCGGGGCAAGCATGTGGTGGTAATTGGAGGCGGTGATACCGGCAGTGATTGTGTGGGCACATCTAACCGCCATGAAGCCGCCAGTGTAACCCAGTTTGAATTGTTACCCCAACCCCCGGTACAGCGAACGCAGGATATGCCCTGGCCTTCATATCCGATGTTATTAAAAACCACTTCCTCACACGAAGAGGGCGCTAACCGACAATGGGCGGTAGCTACCAAAGCGTTCTTAGGCAATGAAAAAGGTGAATTAACAGCCCTGCGGATTGTAGATCTTCAATGGAAAACACGACCAGATGGCAGCTATGCGGGTTTTGAAGAACTCGCCGGAACCGAGCGGGAGATTCCTTGTCAGTTGGCTTTACTAGCTATGGGATTTATGCATCCCATGCAGGAGGGATTGATACAGCAGCTAGACGTAGATTTAGATGAGCGGGGCAATATAAAAGCAGCGGAAGGACATTACCAGACCAATATACCCAAAATTTTTACAGCCGGTGATATGCGCCGGGGGCAATCGTTGGTAGTATGGGCAATTAGTGAGGGAAGAGAATGTGCGAGAAAAGTGGATGAATACCTGGTGGGGCATTCGGTACTCGAATCGAAAGACCGCAGCTATTTAGTGGGATAGGTTTGCATTTTTAGGGTGCTGGAGGAATGGGCTAGTTCTGCCCCTGATTTAAAAAGTACACCATATTAAAGAGTTCACTGCCGTCTCCGTAAATACTACCCAGATTGGTGTTAAGCCGATAATTGCGGAAAGTTGTTTTCGCTAGGTACTCGAAATCAATATCCATGCGCTCATATTTTTTAATCACGTTATACCCTTTTTTATAGATGCAGGGATAGTGGTTAAATACGAATTTATGCAGCAGGATGCTGGTATCCCCTCCTACTTGGGTGAACTCTACCATGGCAATTTTCAGACAGCCGTTTTCATCCTCCGCCCTTCGCCATTTAATTTGTACCGGCATCTCTAAACCTTTATAACCTATTGTAACATCTTTTACAATCGTATCATTTATCAAACGCCATTCGGGATGGTCCTGCATAAAATTTTTTACTACCAATGTTCGGGATATCTTGCCCTGCGGCTTTTGGTTGCAGGCAAGGGCGAATATTACCAACAGTAAGCAAACCATACACTTTTTCATGCTGAAAAATTACAGAAAAAGATAGAATAAACAGCATAAAAGACAAAGTAGAACGAGAGATTTTTAAAAATAGCGTGGCTGAGGGCTGAGGAATAACAGGTTATGCAGAAAATACAAACAGAGTTGCTGAAAAAAAAATTAAGTAGTAATTTCAATTTTCAACTAGTTGGTTACCCCCCGGCCTACAGAAAAATTGAAGTTACACAAGGAAAATACATTCCAACAAACCGGGTATTTGAAGAAATTTTTCCATCTATGCTTTTCCCCTTTTTTGCAACATACGGCCAAACATTAAAATCTATCTGTTGTGTATTGGCTATCCTGCTGTTTTTTACAGGCGAAGCCCGGGCGCAGCAGGTAAATTCTTCGCAGCATTTTGATTCATTGGTGAGAAATAATGGCATCCAAAAAATCAATTGTGGTATTGATACCTGGCTAAAGGAAGCCAGAACTTCCCCAGAATTTATAGCTAGGGAAAAGAAAATGAATGAAGATATCACTAAAACCTTGGGGGGTAATGATACACTTACCTTACCGCTGGTGTTTCACATTATCTCACCCAATCCGAATGGAGTAACTAACCAACGAATTGCGGAGGCGGTAAAAGATCTGAATGATGCATTTAGCAAATCGGGGGCCTATGCCAGCAGTACGGGTGTGGATGCTAAAATTAGGTTTGCCCTGGCACGAAAAGATCCAGATGGAGGTGTTACTACTGGTATTAACCGCATTACCTCTCTACTGGGCGTGAATATGTTTAAAGAACTGGAAGATAGCAAATTGAAAAATTTGATGCAGTGGAATCCTGTTAAATACATTAATATTTGGGTGGTGGAAGGAATGGTTGGTGAAATAGAGGCTTTTTTCAGATGCGAAAAAGGTTGGACGAGAATGCAGGTGGGTGGATATGCCACGTTTCCAGGAACTACAGCAGCAGCAGATGGCATTGTAATTGCAGGATTACCCGGTATAGTGCTGGCACATGAAATGGGGCACTACTTAAGTCTATACCACACATTTGATGGCTGTTGCACCAATAATGATTGCACGCTTGATGGAGATAGGGTATGCGATACGCCTCCCGATTGTTCTAGATTCGCATCTGCCTCTTGTAGTAATCCCGACAACTCCTGTAATACCGATACTTTATCAAATTATTCCAATGGGTTCTTTAAAAAGGATACAACTGATTTTATTGCCAACTTCATGGACTATAATAACACGGCCTGTTCGAATCAATTCACACAGGGCCAGGCAAACAGAATGCGGGCAGCGATTCAGTCGCAGCGGGCAGGATTACTCAATGATGTTCTGGTACCTCCCTGTGGCGAAAATATATCAGTCAATTATACCCGGGATAAATACTATCCAATTTCAGGAGAAACCGTAAACTTTACAGCAGGTGCTGGATTTAGCAACTATGAGTGGTTGGTAAATGGAAATCCTGCAGGAACCGGAGCAAGTTTTACCTATACTTTTGCTAATACTGCCAAATATAAAATAGCGCTTAAAGCCTACAACACAGCCGCAAATTGTTTTGCAGCTTACCACGAATTTATACAACCCAACTGTGGCATTACTGCACGCTTTTTTTCGAACAAATCATATATAGCATCTAAAGAAAATGTTTTACTGGATACCATTATGTTTACCAACAATACAATTGGCAATGCAACCAGTTTCCAGTGGGTTATCAATAAAAATAATGTAAATCGGCAGGTGGTTACCAGTAATGTTACTGGAGCAGGACCGAATGATCTGCGCTATGCATTTCCAGACTTTGGATTTTATTCGGTAAAACTAATTGCCTCCAATGGTACTTGCACAGACAGTACTTCCTTAGCTTATGTAAGTGTTGCAGACCCTACACAGGATGCATATGTGTATTTATATGGGGCAACCTGCTATCAGCAAACAAAACTGATGTTTTATCTTAATATCTATAATAATGGATTTGCTACGTTAAAGAAAAATCTTCCTGTTAGTTTTTACAATGCCGATCCACGCATAAGTGGAAACAATGCTAAGAAAATAGGGGCCACTTTTTTGGTACCAGATAGCATATCAGGGTATTGCGGGAGAAACTATCAGATAATTATTGATAACGCCTATCCGGAGACAAAAACCATTTTTGCAGTTGCCAATGATGATGGCAATCAAACGTTTCCAATTACAATCCCCTATCCGGGTTCCCCTATAGTTGAAAAAGAATACAAAGACTATAATGTATACTCCCTTACCGATTTCAGGTACACGGCCTCTATTGCGCCAATTACTACCCAGCTGCCAGGAGATATCATTCGGTTAAGTGCCAGCACCAAGCCAACTTATACCTTTACCACTGATTATTTTTGGAGCCCCTCGTCTAATTTGAGTTGTACCAATTGCAGTACTTCTTTTTTCTCTTCTGGTGTTACAAGTGGATCGGAAATTAAACAATTAATTACGAAAAGTCAGTGGGGTTGTTTCGATACAACACAAGTTATCATTAAAGTAGAAGCTACGGATTATACAATTGCCATTCAAAACATCAACTGTTTGGGTAAAGACTCGGTTGATATTACCGTTGGGGTAACTAATTTATTTACGCCCGGCATCATTCCGAAGGACTTGCCCATTGCTATTTACCGAAATAATCCGGGCGTTGCCGGTTCAACCCTAATAGCCGGAGGTTTAACAGTGCCGGTTACTTCTGCTGGCAATCAGCAAGTGTATACCTTTACAATAAAAAAGCCGTTAGAAGGGGATATCTATGCAACCATCAACGAAAAAGCCATAACCTTTCCACTCAAGTTTCCCGCAGCTCAGATTAGGGAAATGAGTTATACCAATAATATTTCCCCTCCCTACATCTATCAATTACCTTCCAGAACAGAATCATTTACCATTTGCACAGGAGATACGGTGTATGGTAGAACCGCATCCGGAACGTATCGGGATACCATTTTGCAGCCATCAGGATGCGACAGTTTACGCATATTACAATTAACCGTACGCCCAGAAAAAATTACCCGAATAACAATTACGCAATCGATTTGTGCCGGCGCACAGGTAGCAGGCTATACGCAAACAGGCGTTTATACTGACCGGTTTATCGGAACTAATGCCTGCGACAGCATTCGAACCCTGGTACTTACGGTACAACCCAATTTAATTGACACCATTCGTACAGCGATTTGTGAAGGAGAGCAATATAGGGCAGCAGGCAAATGGCAAACTACAAGTGGTATATATAGAGATACCTTCCGCACTGTATTTGGATGTGATTCTATCTTGATAACCTATTTAACTGTACATCCCTTGCCCCGCAATTTTTTACCCAATGATACGGCCCTTTGTTCGGGCAAAAGCCTGGCATTGAATTTACCTGACTACACCTCTGTAGCTTGGAGTACGGGCAGTAATGCTCCACTTATCACGATAAAACAAACCGGATTATATTGGGCAAATGTTATTGACAAAAATGGATGTGCGGGAAGCGATACAATTCGTATTCAATTTCAGTTTATAGTAAAAGACCTCTTTATCAATGCCCCCTGCACGGGAGATACTGTATTCGGCAGAACCATTGCCGGAGTGTATTCAGATACCTTTACCACAGCGGCAGGGTGTGATAGCATTCGGATTTTACATCTTAGCTATAAAGCCAGTTCGGTGGCAACCTCGCTTACCGTAAATATTTGCGAGGGACAACAATATGTGGGTTATAGAGTTTCAGGTACCTATGTAGATGTGTATAAGGGTACGAATGCTTGTGATAGTATTCGAACATTACAATTGATAGTAAATCCAAATTACCGGCAAACAAGGGAAGTGAAAATATGTGATGGAAATCGGTATAAAGCCGGTGGCGCATGGCAAACCCGCTCAGGAATTTATTACGACACTTTAAAAAGCAGCAAGGGATGCGACTCTGTAATCATAACCCAACTTTCTGTAACACCATTGCCTGTTAATTTTCTACCAAAGGATACCATTCTTTGTTTGGGGAAAAATTTACAAATCAGTTTGCCGCAATTTAAATCTACCATTTGGAATAACGGTTCTATTGACTACAATCAGCTGATTACCGAGCCCGGAAAATATTGGGTGAATGTATTGGATGAGAATAACTGTAAGGGTTCGGACACTTTGCTAGTTGGCTACCAACGTTGCATACCCATACAAATACCCAATGCATTTACCCCTAATGGCGATTACAGAAACGATCTATTCCGCCCGGTAATACCGGTTGCCCTAAAAAACTACCGGATGCAAGTCTGGAACCGCATGGGTTATTTGGTATTTGATACGGCAGATTACCAAAAAGGCTGGACCGGCAAAACGAATGGAGAACTGCAACCTGCCGGTGTATATGTATATATGATCCGCTTTACGGATGAGGATGGAAAAGAAGTAGTAAAAAATGGAACCGTTTTATTGATACGGTAAAGGAGAATTTACTAGGAAATCATTTTTGAGTAAAATTCTTAAAGTGGGATAGAAATAGCTGCCGTATATAAATGTATTTAACTAATAAGAAAATATCAGTTGCTTATTTGCATAAATGGAGGTAGTAAATTTTGCTGCGGAAAAGAACGAGTAACATAAATCAACATTCGTTATAAAACTGGGTAACCCATTTTTTAGGTGAAGCAGTGGTCAATAGAGCCATCGGCTCGATTTTTTGTATATCCAAGGATTGTAATCCGTTGCATCAGATACCACACAGCATATATAGTGCTGTATGCACGATGCTTAATTGATATGCTCTGTTAACAACTATATCGGTCGCACCTACGGCTCTCTTTGCATCTTACTTACCATCTAACAACGGATTAAAATCCGTTGTTGTAGTATGTGTCGAGGCTATGCCTCTTTGCTACCAGTGATAATTTTTAAACCCCGTTATGTAGATTATTTAAGGGGTCGATAATTCATCCCGATAAGTATAGTTGAGGCGGTCCACGGCCAGTCCACCCGGGTGTTGACTATTCCCATTTCGGTTGAGTTGGAGGATATTGCCATTCGCATCATACCGGAAAGTTTCGGCATAGTTATCAGTAGTGTTGGTATTGGGTTGCGTCCAATTACCCATAAAACTGCCCGAGGCGGCCCCAAATGTATGCTGGCGGGTATTGAGCAGGCGGTTGAGGTGCACGTATAAATACGTGTAGCCGGTGGTGGTATTGTTGTTGAGGACTTTTAGTGCCTATTAAGTATTTATACTCGTACAAATACGGATGCAAATGAATACTTACTTTACTAACTTTGAAGTGCTAAAATAAAAAATGAATGTACTGTTACAAATTACACATTAGCAAAGAAAAAGAAGGAGGTTATACAGTTTCAGTTCCTGCATTACCAGGTTGTATTACCTACGGGCAGGATTGGGATGAAGCCGTTACAATGGCAAAGGAAGCAATTTCACTGTATGTAGAAGAATTGCGGGAAAGGGGTGAGACATTACCCGAAGATAGTAATACCACGGAATACTCATTAATTGTAGAGGGAGAATGAATCTGAGTCCCCGCCACCTGATAAAATTATTGGAAGAAAATGGATTTATTTTTAAGCGATCGAAAGGGTCTCACAGATTATATTATAATCCAATTAACAACAAAACCGCAATAGTACCATTTCACGGAGGTAGAGATTTAAAAAAAGGTACATTTCTAGCAATTCTTAGACAGGCTGGTATCGACAAAAATGAAACTGAATAAACAATGGATGGGTATTTATTCGATGAGTGATAGAATTGTATACTGCTGCATGGAGTTTGGGTGTGGTGATGAATCTGTCAGATTAAATCCTAGCTATTACAATTTAACTTCATTCCCCTGATTCTTCAAGTGCCCGCTTTTCTATTTCCTCGGAAATATAAAAAATCAGTTTGCCGAATCTTTTGCAGGAATGGCTTTATTGATTCAATTACACCCTGTCTTTTTGCTTTAATAATTATGCCAATGGTACCAATAATTTGAATACCTAAACTTTCTGCAAGCTTTCGCGCTTTATAATCGTCTAAAATAACAACAGAATCAGAAAGTTCAATTGCTAACGCTATCGCACTGGCTTCTCCCTTATCTATTTGCAATTCTAATATTCTTTGTCGAAACTCATCAGATGCTACTCTAATCTCAATCCATTCAGGTAAAGTTTGCCCAAATTCTTCTGCAACCTCGGCAATTGTAATTATTTTACCATACAACTTTCTTAATAAATCAATTTCATTGATATTAGTAAGAATGATAAGACAACTAGTGTCTGAAATAATGGTATTAGACATTTTTCAATTCTCTGGAAAGGTCGTCGGCTGAAAAATTAAATATGGAAACATTATATTTCCCAAGTAACTCAGCAAAAGTCCTCTTTGAAAGACCTACCAATTCAGCTGCTTGACCCAATGATAATTTGCGTTGCTCATAAAGCTTGGTAGCTAATAACATAGCAACTTCCTCGTTGTCTAAGTCAACAGTATCAGGAATATTGAATGTAAATTTTTTCAACATACAAAGATACAAAAAATAATGTATTGCCAGTATTTAGGGTGTTTTAGCGGCTATCAACTGTGTTACGTTGGTACTGGTAAATAGCTAATACTCCCGACTGAGTCGGGACATGCTGATTACCCGTAGCGTCGCGGATATAAATAACGGCATCGGAGTTGGTTAACGGTGGCTGTACAATGCACTGGGGGGTGCAGAGCGCTAATCCGGCTTCTATTATTGCCGTGTATTCGGTATACCGCACATCGGTATATTCACTTAAGAATGTGATGGTTTTGCTGGCCTTGTAAATATTGGGGGTGTTGCTGTTCCGCTCATATACCTCTAAATCCACCATACCAGTATTCTCATCACAACCAAGACACTGATTAGTAGCATACGGCAAATATTGCTTCACCACCCGCTCGCCGCCGGCATTGTACACATAGCCCAGAAATGCCTGCCTCTTTTGGATATTACCGATTTTGCCGTAAACCGTCCGTTAATCAGGCTATTATCGTCAGTTTTTCAGTTTGGGCGATTTTTAATAATAATTTTTCATGCAAATTTAAATATTGACTTCAAATATTTGAAAGATAACCTTTAAATTTGCAAATAAATGAGTATGAATTACTTAAACAGGCATATAACCAAGAGGATTCAAGACGCCCTAAAAGTAAGTCCGGTGGTTTACCTCAATGGTGCGAGGCAAACAGGCAAAAGTACACTTGCGCGAACTATTGCTCCACAAATCGGGAAAAACAACCAGCCCGCCGAGTACCTTACTTTTGACAGGCCCACCTTGATGGCCGCTGCTTCTGCCGCGCCGGAATCCTTCTTGACCGGTTATGATTCTGCTGTGATTATAGATGAGGTACAATTGGTTCCAGAGCTCTTCCGCGCTCTCAAACAGGTGGTAGATGAGATGCGTTTTACAAATAAAGAAAGTGCCAATGGTAAATACCTGCTTACTGGATCAGCGAATATTTTAGCATTGCCGAAACTCGCTGATGCTCTTGTCGGCCGTGCAGCTATCATGACACTTTATCCATTTACAGCCGCCGAAGCCACCCACTATAATGCTGGTGGTTTAGAACGTATCATGAAAATGGATTTTAAAGGTATTAACGACCGTGGGTTGTCTTTAATCGATGCGATTAAAAAAGCTACATTTCCGGAGGTTTCTACACTTACCGGGGAAGAACGAAGGATCTGGTTGGATGGATATATCTCGTCTATGCTGCAAAGGGATGTACGGCAAATAGCTGAACTGGAGAAAAGTTCGGCACTGCCACATTTGCTTAGTATTCTGGCTGCACGCACAGGTTGCCTTATGAATGATTCGGATATCGCACGTGATATCGATATGAACCATGTGACTGCAAAATTTTATCGTAGTATTCTTAAATTGATGTTTCTCACTTTTGATGTGAGGCCTTGGTTCAGGAACATTGGTAAACGTTTGGTAAAGACACCGAAGGGATATTTACTCGATACTACTATGATCTGTCATTTGCTTGATTATAACATTGACGAGATTGTGAAAACAAAGCCGGAATTGTTTGGGCACCTGGTTGAAAATTTTGTTGCCACCGAGATAATCAAACAGTTAAGCAATAGCAACATCAATGCAGAACTCTATCATTTCAGGACAAGTGACGGTAAAGAAGTTGATTTTGTTTTGGAAAAACCTGACGGATCGGTATTCGGTATCGAGGTAAAAAAATCCGAATCGGTAACGATTCGGGATTTTAAAGGAATCAAAGCATTCGAGGAACTCACAGGCAAAGATTTTGCAGGTGGTGTTGTTTTGTATGCAGGAAAAGATGCGGTTCCTTTCGGCAAGAATCTATGGGCAGTTCCTTTTTTTGCACTGTGGTAAAGCCCATTTTCCCATCATTAATTTACTGATTTTTTACCTGTCTGTATTATCAAGGCACTTAAATTGAGACTTTCTGTTACATAAAATATGGAGTATACCCACCTTTCAGCAATTGTACTGTACAATTTGAAAACAAATCACAACAATCGAATTAAACCCTACCCTAATGTAAATTATCAATGACAATCATAATCCTTCTACAGAAAGGTGAAAAAGTTGTTCGCTTCAGTAAACGGCTAACACATTACCTGTAGCGTCTCTTATATAAATATCGGCATCCGAGGTATTCAGTGGTGGCTGTACATTACATTTTGGAGTAAATTGTACTAGTCCGGCTTCTATTATAGCAGAATAATCCCTATACTGTTTATCAGTAAACTCATACACGAAAATGATGGTTTAATAGACATTGTATTTACTTAATATCTTATCAGAAAACAGTATAAATACCTGTAATTATCACTCTATAAAAAACTATTAAAAAGAATACTTTTGTAAAGCATCAATACAAAACCAAGAAAAATTAGAATACATATTACTTTGCATCTGATTCTCCGTACTTTACATAAAACATTTATACTATGTTTACTACTTATCATTTATCCTCCGCTCAAGATCTCAGTAATGAGATAATAAATACAATCAAGGCCACCTATAAAAATAAAGCTATTACAATAATAGTGAAAGAAGCAGAGGACAATCCTATATTAACGGATGACCAAAAATCGATTTTAGATGAACGGTTGCAAGAGGATGAAAGCACCTATCTATCTTCCGAAGAGTCACTCAAGCAACTGAATAAAAAAAATGGGTTATAAAATATTGATTTCTCCTCGCGCACAATCTGAATTAGAAAATATAGCTGATTACTATGCACGCAATAGTAGCATAGCCCCTCAACTTTTTATCGCAAAAATTAAAGAGGCTTACGATAAGCTTGAAAAAAATCCATTTTATAGAATTCAGTATAAAAGAATCCGTGCAGTAAAAAATAAAAAGTTTCCCTATTCTCAGTACTATATCATACATGAAGAAAAATACCAGGTATGTATTCTTTCATGCTTCCACAACAAAAGGGATCCCCAAAAACGACCAGGTAAATAGTAGTATCTTTTAATAAGCACACATGAATGGATGGGTAAAATCCATTTAAGGTAAATTATTTGATGACCTTCCCGATAAGTATAACTCAGACTGCCCATCACCACCCACCCGGGTGTTGACTATTTCCATTGCGGTTGAGTTGCAGCATATTGCCATTGGCATCATACCGGAAGGTTTCGGCATAGTTGTCGGTAGTGCCCGTATTAGACTGGCTCCAATTACCCTTGTATGAACCCGAGGCAGCCCCAAATGCATGCTGCCGGGTATTGAGCAGGCGGTTGAGCTGGTCGTATAAATACGTGTAGCCGGTGGTGGTATTGTTGTTGAGGCCTTTTTATTGGTTACAGCCCTATTTTAAGTGCAGGATGCCATTCTGAGCTAAATATTAATGATTAAAGCCTATATCATACTTATTTAGCCCAATTTCCATTGTATGCCAACTTTGCTTAAAGAAGATAATTTTTTTAGTTGGTACGAGGGACAGCGTGAATAGTGAGTTTAAGTGTGGAGTTGCAGTAGAGAAAGGACTATCAAATTAAATCTTAACTACTTCAAATAAGATGTTTTTTTATACTATTCATTCTAGTTTACAAAAGGCTTATTAAACTCAAATAGTTCAGATTCGGCATATTGAATAACATCTCGCCAATCAATTTCGGCTTTATAAATTGCATCTTTCATTTTATAAATATCTCCTTGAGCCATAAAAACAATACACCTACTTATTCTTGAACTCAATTTCCACTTAGCTTCAAAATCTGCAAGCATTCTTTTTGCTTTGAGTGCGTTTTCATGAAAATCTTTATCAATTCTTTCTTCAATATCCAAAAGCATATATTATTTTTTTATTGTCCGACTAAACTCCTTCGTCGATGGACTATATTTGTAGCCATTTTTTTCTAAAAGCTCAACTTCTTTACCAAAAATTGTTCTTTCTGTATTAATCATACCATTCTTCCATATATTTCTTAAATCCATAGGATTTGATGCTGCTTTAATAATATCATTTCTATTAATTGCTCTCTGCAACCATTTTTCGTTTGCCGGCCAAGAATAATATTCATCCGGTATTTTCAGAATATTAAATCCACCATTATTCATACCACTTTTAATATTACTAAGTTCTTCAGCTAATGGTCTTGTATCAGTCAATCGTCCTAAAATAGTTGTTGTTCTATTTTCTGTGGCAAGAATTGAAGAAGTCATCCCTTCAGTTGTTGCAAATTTTGCAGCAGGTTTCATTCCGTTGCTCACAGGAAATTTGTGAGCTATCACAAAACTTGGAATGAATTCATAATTTCTCGGATCAAGTGCAGCATTCCCAAAATCAACTGCTTGCTGTTTGAGAGGTGTTCGAGTAGAATAACGGAACATTTCATTTGTTCCCTCCATAAACGCATAAACCGGATCTGGACTGTAATCTTTTTCCTTATAGCCACCTGCAAAGTAATTATTTACAGATTTCGCCATTTCTGCAACTGCTCCTGCTGTCCCATTCCAAACAACACCTATTACATTATGTGCAGCATTATCAATTCCTGTAACTACATTGGGCGCTTTTAGTACCGGTCTATAATCAATTGTATATTGATTATAATCTTTCTTAAAAAATTCTAACCCGTCTAAATCAATACCATCAATAGGTCTGTTTGATGCAAATTGATAAGGTGTTAAATAAGGATATTTACTTGTTATCGGATCCACACTCAAAAACTTCCCAATCCTTCCATCATAAATCCTCATCCCATAATCTTGGCTGTTGCCCTCCCCTTTTACTTCATTATCATTCTCCTTGCCATTAAACCCATACCGATACCCCCCACTCAATTTTCTACCGGGCATTTGCATGCCGAATGCATAATAATCCTGCACGGTTTGTACTTCGGCTTCAAAGTAGTCGGTACTGGTGGTGTTGGTGCTTACCTGCAGCTTTTTATCGGTAATGGTGGCAAGGATGTTGCCTAAATGGTTAGATAGTTCAAAGACCTGTTTGCCCAAATAGCCAACCTCACGCTGTTTGCTATCGGTGCTAACCAAAGTTACAACTTTTTCCGGCTGATACATGCCTAAGCGAGAACTTCCATACAAATGCTGTTCCGACCAGCGTAATTGGGCGGTTTTGCGGTCGTAGTGGTAAACGGCTAAGGTATTACCCGTTGCGTCTCTAATGTAAATATCGGCATCCGATGTATTCAGTGCTGGCCGTGCAGCACACTGAGGGGTGCATTGGGCTAGTCCGGCTTCTATGATTGCCGAGTAATCTCTATACCGCACATCGGTATATTCACTTAAGAATGTGATGGTTTTTCGGGCTTTGTAGGTTTCGGGGGTGGCACTGTTGCGTTCGTACACTTCCAGGTCGTCGATACCCGTTCCTGGAGGACATTCCGCACACTGATTCGTTGCATACGGCAAATACTGCTTCACCACCCGCTCGCCGCCGGCATTGTACACATAGCCCAGAAATGCCTGCTTCTTTTGGATATTGCCGATTTTGCCGTAAACCGTCCAGTTTACCTGACTGATATTTTCTGATACATCGCCAATTAAATTTCCTATGCGGTCGTAGCTATAATTACTGCCCCCCTGGTTATCGATATCCCCGGCATAAGCCCCCGCAGCTATTCCATCCTGCACACTCCACAATTGATTGGTGCCATCGCGATAAGTATAGTTGAGGCGGTCCATGGCCTGTCCACCCGGGTGCTGACTATTGCCATTTCGGTTGAGTTGCAGCATATTGCCACTGGCATCATACCGGAAAGTTTCGGCATAGTTGTCGGTAGTGTTGGTATTGGATTGCGTCCAATTACCCATAAAACTGCCCGAGGCAGCCCCAAATACATGCTGGCGGGTATTGAGCAGGCGGTTGAGCTGGTCGTATAAATAGGTGTAGCCGGTGGTGGTATTGTTGTTGAGGCCTTTTAGTGCCAACAGCGTTGCTGAAATTCTTTTTGTGCCAGCAGGCTGGGGACATACATATATAGTAGCAGGGCGACTATCCATTTATTCATAGGACCGGCGGTTGAGATTACAAGGTAGGATTTTTGCAGAATAGAAAAAATCTGAGTAGGCAAGGGCTAGAGGTAGGCCTTGGTTGATAGCAGTATGAATGAACTGCGAATGATAGATCACAGGGATAATTTCAGAAAAAATGAAAAGAAATCAAATTGTATTTATATTTTTATTTATATGTATATTTTTATGTTTATACGTACTTTTTTGGGGTTATATCTAAACAAAAAGGGGCCAAAAATAACAAAATGAGCGTTTTATTCACATTACATTAATATTTATACATTATTTTACTAACTTTTTATAATTTTTTTACAATAATTTAGCAAAATATATATTTATTGTTAATTTATTTAATGTATTGATTATGTCCAACCCAATCGTCAAAAAGTATGCTCCCTTTCTAGTTCTGATGCTTATAGCTATCGGAGCCCTTTTTGTTCCTTCCTTACCTGCATTTGCAGATGCCAGTAAATACAATTCAGCTGATATCGGATGGATTATTGTAGCTACCGCACTGGTATTTTTAATGACGCCCGGGCTGGCCTTCTTTTACGGAGGAATGGTTCATCGAAAAAACATCATTTCTACCATGATCAAGAGTATCGTGGCTACCGGTGTGGTAAGTATCCTATGGATAGTAGTTGGCTACTCCCTTTGCTTTGGCGAATCCATCGGAGGTTTTATCGGCAATCCTTCTACCCATTTATTCTTTAAAGGGGTAATCTCGGGTGCTCCCTGGAGTTTGGCCCCTACCATCCCACTTTCTTTATTTGCCCTTTTCCAGTTGATGTTCGCGGTTATCACGCCCGGACTGGTAGTGGGTGCCGTTGCGGAAAGAATTCGTTTTACGGCCTATACCCTCTTTATAGCCCTGTTCAGCATTTTGGTGTACGCACCTATTGCACACTGGACCTGGCATCCCGAGGGTTTCTTATTTAAACTCGGTGCCCTGGATTTTGCCGGTGGTACCGTAGTGCATATTTCTGCAGGTTGTGCAGCCCTAGCAGGTGCAATTGTGTTGAAAAGAAGAAAAGCCCACATCGAAAACAAAGAGATTCCACCAGCTAATATTCCCTATGTATTAATCGGCACCGGCTTATTATGGTTTGGCTGGTTTGGCTTTAACGCAGGGTCTGCTTTAGGTGCCAATGCCCTTGCGGTAAGTGCCTTCGCAACCACCAATACCGCCGCTGCTGCTGCCGGTTTGGCCTGGATGTTCTTTGATGTAGTACGTGGTAAAAAACCCTCCGTACTAGGATTCTGTATTGGAGCAGTAGTTGGATTGGTTGCCATTACCCCAGCCGCCGGATTTGTAGCAGTTCCGCAAAGTATCTTTATTGGTGCCGTAGCTTCCTTGATTTCTAATTTAGCCGTTTACTATAAAAGTAAATCAACCCTCGATGACACCCTAGATGTTTTCCCCTGCCATGGAGTGGGCGGAATGGTGGGTATGATCATGACCGGCATCTTCGCCACCAAAACAGTAAACAGTGCAGGTAACGATGGTTTATTTTATGGTAATTTCTCCTTCATGCTTACTCAACTAAAAGCATTAGTAGTAGTAGTAGGTTACAGCTTTGTTATGTCGCTTGCCATCTTCAAATTCATCGACCTGATTTTACCACTGCGGGTAAGTGAGGAAGAAGAAGAGATGGGACTAGACTATTCTCAACACGCAGAAAAATACGGAAGAGCACCGCTGCAAGCCTAAGCTTTTCCGGGTGAGTCTGACCACTCCCAACCCGTATACAAAAAAGGTACAGCCACTACGTGAACTTCTGACCAAGTTCACCGGCTGTACCCATTATTAATCATAAAACCACTACAATGTTAAAGAATTTTTTGGCAGGCTGTACAGCTTTTTTATGTATGCAATCCCTTATCGCCCAAACCGACTCTACCACCAAATCCGTTACAACTTTTACCGGCTCACTGGATGCTTATTATCGGTTTAATTTTTCTGGTCCCGAAGCTGGCAAAACCAACAACCTAACCAGTTTCACGCATTCCGTAAACTCCTTCGAATTGGGGATGGCCTCATTAAAAGTAGACCATTCTTATGGCAAAATATCAGCCACTGCCGACCTCGGAATTGGTCGCCGGGCACATGAATTTACCTATACAGAATCGGGGGTAAATGCCATCATTAAACAAGCTTTTGTTTCATACGCCCCCAGCAGTGCTGTTAAATTCACCATGGGTAAATGGGCCACCCATGTGGGTTATGAAATGGTAGATGCCTATGCTAACCGGAACTATAGTATGTCGTATGGATTTTCTTACGGTCCCTTCTTCCACACCGGTTTAAAAGCCGACATCGCACTGGGTGGCAAATCAGCCATAATGGTGGGTATTGCCAATACTACCGATTACCTAAGTGCACCCTCGGCGGTTAGCTATGTGTTGGCACAATTAAGTACCGCCAGTTCTAACGACAAACTAAAAGCCTACTTGAATTTTCAGGGATCTACCGAACTAACGCAATTTAACTTGGTTCTTACCAGCGCTCTCAGCGATAAGTTAACCATGGCTTACGATGGTAGTGTGTTAACCACCCATACCAATGGAGTAAATGATACCTGGAATAGTCATGCAGTTTACCTAAACTACGACCCCATTAAATCATTCGGACTTACCCTACGGGGCGATTATTTTAGCGACCGAAAAATCAGTCCCCTCGTTACTATGAGTGGGGGATCAGTTGTTGCCACAACGCTTTCGGGTAATTTTCGATGCATCAACCTGACTATTATTCCAGAATTGCGGTTAGATTATGATTCGGATCCGGTATTCAGTAAAAATGGAGCACCCGATAAGAAAAGTACCACCAGCTTTATTCTAGCAGCCGTATATAAATTTTAGTTTTTTGCAATTGTTCAACATAGGGGTTAAAAGCATCTTGTAAAGTTACAAGGTGCTTTTTTTGCCAACAGATATAGTATCTTAGTCAACTTTTAATAATAGATCGGTTGTATGAGAATATTGAAGTGGCTGGCGCAAATGTTGTATGCCTTATATGCCTTTTTCATTTTTATGATACTCACCCTCATTGCCTTTCCCTTGGTGATGCTTTCGCTATTGTTTGGGTACCACCGCGGAGGAAATTTGATTTATGCCATTTGTAAATATTGGGCGGCTACCTGGTTTTTGTTGATAGGCGTTCGCCATGAAGAAATTTTTGAGTACCCACACGACACGGGCAAGCAGTGGGTATTTGTAGCCAATCATATCTCGTATATGGACATTCCCCCGATTGTATTGATGGCACCCCAGCCGATTCGTATTTTGGGGAAATATGAAAGCAGCAAGATTCCCATTTTTGGATGGATATATCGGGCGGCAGTGATTATGGTAGACCGCCGTAATCCCGAAACCCGGGCACAAAGTTTTCGCGAACTAAAGGCTGCGCTCAACAGAGGGGTATCTATTTTTCTGTTTCCCGAGGGTACATTTAATATGCGGGAAGATAAGCCACTGAAAGACTTTTTTGATGGGGCTTTCCGGCTGGCGATTGAAACAGAAACTCCCATAAAGCCTATGATATTACCAGACACTATTGACCGGCTGCATTTTAGTAGTCTATTTTCCCTTACCCCCGGTCGTAGCCGGGTAATTTTTTTAGAGGAGGTACCGGTAAAGGGGTTAGCGCCTGCCGACATCCCTTTTTTGAGAGAAAAAGTATACAATTTAATGGATCAAGCCCTCCGTCGTTATCGGTACTATCCACCTGCATAATGCGTACATTTGAGCAAATATCGTTGCCTTGTTTGTTGAAGTAATTATTCCCTTGGCCCTGCCGAAAAATTATACCTGGTCGGTACCCGACACCTTGCAATCGCAGGTAGCCATTGGCAAGCGGGTAGAAGTGCTGTTGGGCAAAACCAAACGATATGCTGGCATCATCAAAAAAATACTCCCAACGGCGCCGGATAGTTTTATACCCAAACCTATTTTGCAGGTATTAGATGAGGATCCGATTCTGCATGCGCAGCAGTTGGCTTTTTGGGAGTGGATGGCCGCCTATTATATCTGCACCGAAGGAGAAGTGATGCAGGCTGCTGTTCCTGCCAATCTAAAGCTAAGTAGTGAAGGCATCCTATGTTGGAATGAAGCCGCCCCCTCCCCGGATGCCGGTTTGAGTGATGTAGAATATCTGCTAGCAGAAGCGCTGGAGATAAAAAAAACCCTGAAGATGTCGGAAGTGCAGGAGTTGTTGGATGTAACGGATGTGTATCGGGTAATTAAAAAATTAATTGAGAAAGACTATTGCTTTATTTGGGAAGAGCTGAAGCAAAAATATAAGCCGAAAACCATTCAGTATTTGCAATTACATGCCACGTATCAACAAGAAGAGGCCCTGGAAAAATTATTGAACGAATGGGGCTCGGTGGCACCCAAACAAATGGAAATGCTACTCGCCTTTTTACATTTGCAGCAAACAGAAGGCGAAGTAACCCGGCATGCCTTATTAGAAAAATCCGGTGCCAGTGCGGCTCAGCTGAAAGCTCTGATAGATAAGGGCATACTGCAACCCGAAAGAAAAATTACGAGTCGTATAGCTACCACTCCCAAAAAAATTCAGCTCCCCTTTACTTTAACGCCGGTGCAACAAATCGCCATGAGCAATATAGAAGCGGGATTTGAAAAAACTCCGGTTTGTTTGCTACACGGAGTAACGGCCAGCGGAAAAACAGAAATTTATACAAGTCTTACTGTTCCGGTTTTACAGCGGGGTGCACAGGTTTTGTATATGTTACCGGAGATTGCGTTAACAGCACAAATTATTCGGCGTTTACAGAAGAGTTTGGGGGGATATGTTTGGGTATATCATTCCAAGTTCAGTGCGAATGAACGCGTTGAAATTTGGAATCGGGTAAAGTCGGGAGAACCAATTGTTGTATTAGGAGCCAGATCAGCTTTACTGTTACCTTTTCAAAATTTACAATTGATTATATGCGATGAGGAGCATGATGCATCGTATAAGCAGCAAGAGCCTGCACCGCGTTATCATGCCAGGGATGCCGCCATTTATTTAGCGCATCAGTCTAATGCCAAAGTGTTATTGGGCAGTGCCACCCCCTCATTGGAAAGCTACTATAATGCCCAACAAAAAAAATATACCCTCATAACCTTAACAGAGCGCTACAATAACTGGGCTATGCCGGCAATTGAAATTGTCGACCATAAAACGCAGGCAAGCAAAACACCTGCGCAGCGTATTATTACGCCTGCCTTACAAGATCAAATACAAACAGCACTCAGCCAAAAAAAACAGGTGATTCTTTTCCAAAACAGAAGAGGCTACTCACCCTATCAGATTTGCAATACTTGCGGGTGGATACCAACCTGTAATCAGTGTAATGTTAGTTTAACCTATCATAAATTCAAGCATCAGTTGAGTTGCCATTATTGTGGTACGCAATATCCGGTGGTGCAAATATGTGCTGCATGCGGAATGCACGATTTTAATAAAAAGAATTTTGGTACCGAAAAAGTAGAGGAGCTAATAAACGAACTTTTTCCGGAAGCAAGCGTCGCGCGAATGGATTTTGATTCGGTAAAGGGGAAATATGAACATGATACGCTGATAAAATTATTTGAGCAGCATCAGGTTGATATTTTAATTGGAACTCAGATGGTGGTAAAGGGATTGCATTTTGATGAAGTGAGTTTGGTAGGTATTATCGATGCCGATGGGTTAATGCAGTTTGCCGATTTCCGAGTAAATGAAAGAGCGTTTCAATTGATGGAACAGGTGAGCGGCCGGGCGGGAAGAAAGGAAGGAGGCGGAAAAGTATTAATTCAAGTAAATCAAATACATCATCCGATAATTGGATGGGTACAAGCGCATGATTATACAGGGTTCTATCATTTTGAGGTAGAAAAGCGAAAGCAATTTGGCTATCCACCTTTTACAAGACTGATTAAACTGGTATGCAAGCACAAGGAAGATGCGATTGCGGCAGATGCGGCTTTGGCCTTGCAGCAAACCCTGGAAAAGAAAGTAGGCTGCTGGATTTCAGCGCCAGCACAACCTCCGGTAAATCGGGTGCGCAATCAATATATATGGGAATTGCTTGTAAAACTTCCCAAAGCGAGTGCACAAACCCAACGCGTAAAGCAGGCCATTCAAGAATCGATTACAGCGGTGCAGCAAAGCAAATCGCATTTCCGGTCGGTACGAATTTTTGCAGATGTAGACCCTGTGTAAATTAACTGTCTCCCCACCAGGCGTACCCTAAACTTTCTATATTTCACTTATTCCCCACTTCACAGTTCCCATCTACACAAATCCTGTCTCACTACCCCCTTTAAACCCACCTGCTCACCGCATAAAGCAATAGGCTTCTCCCAAAAGCCACAGGGGCTAACCTTCCTCTTCCAATCCACAGGTTTCCCAAATTCACTGACTCTATAACCTTCCATCCTAAAGTCCACAGGCTTACCTCCCCAGAGCCACAGGCTTCCCCAGAGCCAGCGGCCCGACACCTTTCTCACCCAAAGCCACAGGCTTCCCAGAGCCAGCGGCTCGACACCTTTCTCACCCAAAGCCGAAGGCTTCCCAGAGCCAGCGGCTCGACACCTTTCTCACCCAAAGCCACAGGCTTCCCCAGAGCCAGCGGCTCGACACCTTTCTCACCCAAAGCCACAGGCTTCCCCAGAGCCAGCGGCTCGACACCTTTCTCACCCAAAGCCGAAGGCTTCCCAGAGCCAGCGGCTCGACACCTCACTAAAAAAGGGCTATCTTTTCAGATAGCCCTTAAGAGTATAGTAGTAGTTAACTAGCAATTACTTGAAGCGAGGCAACATTTCAACTCTACGGTTATCTTGTCTGCCTTTAGCGGTTTTATTATCAGCAACCGGTTTATCACTTCCAAAACCTGTAGACGTGATACGATCTGCTGCAATTCCTTTACTGAGGAAGAATTTCTTAATCGCATCAGCACGCTTTTGAGACAGTGCCTTATTTATTTTTACAGATCCTGTATTGTCGGTATGGCCTTCAATATCCACATTTAATGTAGGATACTTGTTCAGCTGATCTAAAGCATACTGCAATTTTTGAGGAGCCAATTTAGGGAATGCAAACTTGGCAGTACCTGTAACAAAGTAAATGCTTTTAGCAGCTACTTTTAAGTCAGCAGCCAAATCAGGACAACCTGCATTACTTGCAACACCAACAATGGTAGGACACTTATCTTCTTCATCATTGATACCATCGCCGTCTGTATCAGGGATAGGGCAACCTTGGTAGCGAGCTAAACCTGGTACGGTAGGACATTTATCTTCTTCGTCGTTAATACCATCTTTGTCGGTATCAGGGATAGGACAACCTTGGTATTTAGCCAGACCTTTAACGGTAGGGCATTTATCATTTTCGTCGTTGATACCATCGCCATCAGTATCAGGTACAGGACAACCTTCGTATTTAGCAACACCAGGAACGGTAGGACATTTATCTTGAGGATCGAAAATACCGTCCTTGTCAGTATCAACTGGTGGCGGTGGAGGTGGAGGAGGTGGGGGAGGTACAACAACAACGGGTTTCTTTTCTTTTATGGGAGAAGCTATTCCAATAGAGTAGTTCAGGTGGTTTGTAGAAAGAGCAGAAATTTTGATATTATATCCAAGAAGCGCATTTACAAAAGTACCTTCAGAAAGTTTAATCTGTAATCCGGCTCCAGTTGGTGCATAAGCAGCAAAGTAGTTACCAGCGTACATGGAAGCTCCTACACCCAAATGGATATAGGGAACAAGCACATGTTTATCAGTTAACAACTTAATATTGGCAGCTGTACTCAATTCCATTAAAAATTTGTTATCTGTAGAAGAAGGAACTCCTGAATAAAACGAAAAGGGATACTTAGTAAAAGAACCCGCTAAAGAAGCCTGGAAGTCGATATGATCGGTTAATCCTTGGTAGTAATTCAGGCTTAGGCCGGGCGCCATATTGCCGACTTTGGTCCATAATTTATTATTCAGTACATTAGACAATGAAGTCTTATCAACCAAGTTGGCCGTGTACATATCCTTTAAAAAAAAGCTGATCCCAAAACTGGGTTGTTTTTTATAGGACGTCATGGGTTGTGAAAATGCCATAGCAGACATACACACAGCAACCATGAAAAGCATAATTTTCTTCATAATCAGTTTTTTAATTTATGAGCAAAAATACAGGTAGTTATTGAATTTAGAAAATTAAAGCAATACGAAATTATTAATTATTTTTTGATGGGGATAAAAGGGGTAAAAACCTGACTAAATGCCGCTTTTGGGGCTGAAAGTTCAACAATTTACCTGCTTGGTCGCTTAATTGCACAACAACTTCTTTATCAGCGGCTGCCGGAATCCGGTCGTTTACCCATACTTCCACCCATTTTCCCGATGAAACGCTGATAACCCGGATGCGGGAATTAAGGGGTACGAGGTTACAGGCGGCTGTCATTAAGGCAGGCTGATATTTTTCTCCTGAGCTCGTTTTTTTGCCTTTATACGTGGAGGGGTAAATAGTAGCCAAGCCACTATAACCCGATTCGGGGGGGGCTGGGGAAGCATTTTTTAATGAATCGGGTTTCGGGGCGGGCAGTTTACGGGAAGAATCAGTTACCGTTTTTGGGGAGGGAACTATAGTGAGCGTTTCTACTTTAACTTTAGTAAGGCCTGCTTCCACAAAATCGAGCTTTCGGGCAACGCGAACGCTCACATCTACTACCCGCCCCTTTTTGGCCATGCGAGGATGCATCCGATCGTTGATACGCAGTATCACCGTTTTGCCGTTTTTGGTATTGGTTACCAGCACCCAAGTATTAAGGGGCAGATTATTACTTGCCGCGGTTAATTTTTCATTCCTGAATTTTTCTCCGGTGGCAGTTAAGGTGCCATCTAAGCTTACACTGTAAAAACTGGCAACCCCCTTTATGTTTTTGCCGGATTTTTTAAAATGATATCCCGAAACCGAATCGAAGATAGAAGATGAATCCATTACACCCTTCAAAACACTGGTATCTGATGGCACGGAAGCTTTAGTTCGCAAGGTATCAACTAATTGTACCCGAATCTGATTAACCGATGCTGTTTCAAACCGAAGTAAGGCTGCCGGTTCCTCACCCAATGAAAGACGCATCCCTTTTGTGGAAGGATTTGCAGATAGTCGCTGATTCACCTGCACCAGCAATTTGTATTGATTTACTGGGTTGGTAACCAAAACCCAAGATCCTATCGAAAACTCCGAACAGGCGGCCGTATACCATTTTGCACCCGATAAAGCAGTTGCGCTATCGATAACCGGAATGTTCCGCTTTTTATCTACAATCCCCTGCCCACGAATTACAGAACCTCTTAATTTATAAAAAAGGGTGTCGTACCGGATGCCATCCTGGGTATACACTTTCAATAATAACCAGTCCTTACCCGGACCGGAAAAACTAAATCCCAGCAAAAATGCCAACAGCAATCCACCCAAGATCCAACCTTTTACTTTCATACAAATAGGCGTTTTAAGAGGTTGCCGGGCTAGCCGGACGTGCATATTGATACTGTGAAGGTAATTTAGTAACCCGGTTCGGGCATACATATAAATAAAATGTAAATATATAAAGTTACTTTTTTAGAAAAAGGTTAGTGATAATCAACTAATATAATTATTAATTAATTATAACTAGTATCCGAGACACTATATCGGCCGAACCTACGGTTCTATGTCAACGGATTAAAATCCGTTGTTAAATATGTGGGGAGGCTACACCTCTTGGCTAACAGCTGAATTTTTGCAGGGAGCACAGATGGTATGTGAATGCATACGATTATATATAGGTTACCGCTACTACAGCATCTAAATTAATAGGGCCATGCACATGCGGAAAAACTTCATTCAGGCTTCCGGCCAGCTCGAACACAAGGGGAGGTTGTATTTTATCTTTTTCGAGTGTTAGCTTTACCAAATCGGTTTGGTTGGCAAAATAACGTTGCAAAACACCAGGTACTTGTTGAGCAGTTGAGCAATGGATATACCCTTCTTCTTCAAATCGGGGTGAGCTAAGTTTGCCTGCTTGCTGGGCTGCTTCCCACCAGCTTCGGGTGGTTACATGATATATATATGCTGTTTCCAAATTGTTTGGTTTTTCGTTGGTAAATTATTATTTTATAATCGCTGGAATTCGGCGGTCAATCATCATTAGGTCGGCAAGTACCAAAGCGGTAACTGCTTCTAACACTACAGGAACCCGTAAGGCTATACACAAATCATGTCGACCTTTTACAGAAAAGGGAACTACCGAATCGGTATCCCGATTCCAGGTAAGTTGCTCTTTGGGGGTGGAGGAGGTTGGTTTAACTACTACCCGAAATACCAACTCCCCGCCGGTTGTTAATCCACCCAAAATGCCGCCGGCATGATTGGTTTGGGTATTTCCATTTTTATCGAGTAAGGCATCATTGTGTTCAGAGCCCAACATCCGCCCAGCAGCAAATCCTGCACCAAACTCAATACCCTTAATAGCTGGTATGGCAAAAACAGCATGTGCTAAAAGTGACTCTACTGAATCAAAAAAATGTTCTCCTAATCCAACCGGTAAACCTTGCACCCGGCATTCTACAATGCCACCAATGCTGTCTTTTGCCTGAATAGCTTTTTGCAGTCCTGCTTCTGTATCTTTTTCTCCCCCTATTTCTAAAATGCTTGCTTGTAATTGAAGTGAATTGCCTGCAGTGGCAGCATAGTGCTGTAAAATCTTTTTTGCAACAACACCAGCGCCAACCAAACAAACAGTAAGTCGGCCACTGAAATGTCCGCCGCCTCTATAATCTTCAAAGCCACCGAATTTTTCACCGGCTACCCAATCGGCATGGCCGGGTCGGGGTACGTCGCGTTGGCGAGTATAATCTTCGCTGCGGGTATTTTTATTTTCAAAAATAATAGTAAGCGGAGCACCCGTGGTATAGCCATTAAACCAGCCAGATTGAAAGATGGGAATATCATCTTCTTTTCGGGGAGTAGTGCCTTTTTGGATACCCCCTTTTCTGCGTTCGATATCGGTAACAAAATCTTCGGTAGTTAAGGGCAATCCGGCAGGACAACCATCTACCGTTATACCCACACAAGGGCCGTGTGATTCACCAAAAATGTGCAAACGAAAAAGGCGGCCAAAACTATTCAAGGGTTCAATAATTTTATTGTTCGGTAAGGGTTACATCTGCCCCCAGTGCTGCCAGGTGCTGATAAAAATCAGGATATGATTTGTTGATGGCTTCTGCTACTACAATATCTACTGGTTGTGCGGCTCTTAAACCAGCTACTGCACAAGCCATTGCAATGCGATGATCGTGATGAGAATGAACACTTGCTCCCTGCAAAACTTTTCCTCCGGTTACCATCATCTCATCGCCTACCAACTCTATATCCACCCCCAATTTAGCAAATTCCTGCTGTAAAGTGAGCGCCCGGTTACTTTCTTTATGTGCCAATCGGGATGTACCCTTAATAACAGATGTGCCATTGCAACAAGCTGCCAACGCCACAAGGGGCGGAAACAAGTCGGGGCAGTGGGTAGCATCTAAATGAAAGGCTTGTAATTTTCCAATGCCGGTTTCTACAAAATTATCTCCGATGGTTAACGCGCATCCGGTTTGTGCTAATGCCAATAAAATAGCTTTATCCGCCTGAGAAGAATGCTGACTGATGCTATTTACCCGAACATTTCCTGCAATAGCCCCTGCTACTAATAAAAAGGAAACACTGCTCCAATCGCCCTCAACCGTATATTGTATAGCATAAGGTGGCGGAGTGGATGCTGGCTTACAAGTAAAGGTTCGATGTTGCTGATGGGTTACCAGTTTTCCAAAATGCCTCATTACATCGATGGTTAAATCAATATAAGGAGTACTGGCCAGGTTGTTCACAGTAATTACCGCATCGGAGGCATTACTTGCACCAAATGCCATCAGTAGTCCGGTTAAAAACTGCGAACTGAGCGACCCGTCTACTGTTATAGAAGTAGCACTAAGTGGCCCTTGTATTTGTAAAGGAAGTTTGCCTTGGTTAGATTGAATTTGTACACCCAGTTGAGGAAAAATTTCATCAAAAAAATGCATGGGTCGCGTTACCAAACTTCCGGTTCCGGAAATCGTTAGTGGCAGCGAACTGAGGGCTGCAATGGGCGTAAACATACGAATACCCAATCCGCTTTCACCACAATGAATATTGCTTGAGCGGGGATGAACACCGTGGGAAGTTATCAGTAAACTATGATCGGATTGCATTTTTACTTCGGCACCTAGTTTTTGAATTACATCGATTGCCGCCAGATCGTCGTTGCTATGGCCTGGATTCAGCAACAGTGTTTCGCCTGTGTGCAATAAAGCGGCGGCGCAGGCACGTTGCATGCTGCTTTTACTGGCTGGTGCTTGTAAAACACCGGAAATGTCGGAAGGTGAAATGGTTGCCCTCATAATTTATTCAATGAGGCCTATCAGGCCAGTTGCCGAAGCCGGGTGATGAGTTCCTGCACGGGAATGGGCTCCACTACTCCCCTGCCCAGTTTTTCTAATACAATATATTGCATGCCAGCTGCCGAATTTTTTTTGTCCTTTGCCAGCACATGAGTAACTTTTTTCCAATCAAAGTTTGCCAGGGTAGGTAATCCATATTTAGCTAGCAGAGCAATCAAAGCATCTGCACCCCTAAACTTTTTTATTTGTGCAGATAAAAGTGCTGCATACGTCATGCCAATACTAATGGCTTCCCCATGGCTCAGCTCGTATTGATTTTCGATGGCATGGCCAAGGGTATGTCCGAAATTTAATAATTTCCGGTCGCCCTTTTCAAACTCATCTTTCAATACTACTTTAGTTTTTATCAGCACATTGGTACGAATCAACCGGGCCAATTTTTTAGGATCGCGTTTGAATTGAGTGAGGGTATTATCTTGCAATAACCGAAACAATTTAGCGTCTTTAATGGCTGCATGTTTGATGATTTCAGCAAATCCATTTTTCCATTCTGCTGGGGGCAGGGTTTTGAGGAAATCAATATCAAATAAAATAATCTCGGGTTGCCGGATAAGGCCTACCATATTTTTATACACCCCAACATCAATACCATTTTTTCCGCCGATGGAGGCATCTACCATGGCGAGGAGTGATGTAGGAACCAGGGCAAACCGCAGGCCCCGCATATATATACCGGCAACATATCCCGTGATATCTGTAACTACACCACCGCCTACTCCAATGATTACTGTACTCCGATCGGCACCTAACTGAATCAGTTGTTCGATAATGCCATCAACGGTTGCTTGTATTTTATAGGCTTCACCGGGCTTTAATACAATTGTATTCCATCCCTTGAATTTTTTTCTGTGTCGGGCAAAAACATTTTCATCAGTAATTACCACGGCTTTTTCGCGGCTTACCCATTTATCTAACTGCAAAAAAGACGTATCAAACAAATATGATACGCGGGCAGCTGAAAAAGAAAATTGGAGAAGTTTACTGGCCATACCTACTGCAACAATTAATTAATGTTTCATAATTTTATTCTGCTGATTGATACTCTCCATGTGCACTGCATCAAAGTAACGGGTAACAAAATCTTTACTGAGCCCCAGCTTCTCTCCTTTCTGAAATGCTCGGTCGAGGATAGCGTTCCAGCGATTGGTTTGCAGAATGGTGATATTATTTTCCTTTTTGTATTCGCCGATATTACGGGCCACTTTCATGCGCTGACTCAGGATCTGCATCAATTCATCATCCAGGTTATTGATTTGTTGGCGAAGTTTTTCGAGGTTAGCATGATACTCTTCTGATGCCACATCTTCTTTTCTCCAGCGAATACTATCCACCATTTCCCCCATTTTTTCGGGGGTAATTTGTTGTTTGGCATCGCTCCAGGCCATATCTGGGTCGATATGACTTTCTACAATCAACCCATCAAAATCTAGGTCGATAGCGGTTTGGGCCACTTCTTGTAAGATATCTCTGCGCCCACAAATGTGCGAAGGATCATTAATCATAAGGGTTTGCGGATAGCGACGTTTCATTTCAATGGCCAAGTGCCACATGGGTGCATTGCGATATTCGGTATTACCATAAGAACTGAATCCGCGATGGATTAATCCTATTTGTTCTATACCTGCATTCGCAACCCGCTCCATGGCTCCCACCCACAATTCCAAATCGGGATTGATGGGATTTTTTATCAGCACGGGAACCTTCACACCACGAAGGGCATCAGCCACTTCCTGCACACTAAATGGGTTTACTGTAGTGCGGGCACCAATCCATAATACATCTACTCCAAAATGCAAGGCATCTTCTACCTGTTTTCCGGTAGCAACTTCTACCGTTACCGGAAGTCCAGTAATTTTTTTGGCAGCCTGTAACCAAGGTAATCCTTTGGTTCCTACCCCTTCAAAACTTCCTGGGCGAGTGCGGGGCTTCCAGATACCAGCACGTAGCATATCAATTTTTCCGGTAGCCGCTAAACGGGTAGCAGTTTGTATAAGTTGTTCTTCGGTTTCTGCACTGCAGGGACCAGAAATAATGAGGGGACGCTTGTTAAAAACGGCATCCAGATTAAATGCATTTTGTGTAGCCTGTTCCATGGAAAGCGAATTTGATTGTACGATTTATTTATAAGATTTTGTTCTGGTTTTTGGGGGAGCACCGCTGTCTGCATCATTCATGCGAATGCTTCTTCCCTTATATTTTTTTCCATCTAACGAACGAATCATTTGTTGAGCGGCAGATTTATCAATTTCAATCCAGCTGTTCATATCCTTCATATCGATTTGTCCGAGCACCTCTTTTTTCAAATCGCTCATGTCGAGAATGAATTGCAGGAAGCTGGCTTTAAAAAATCCATCCCGAGTTCCGAGGTTTACAAACAATCGCTTATATGCACCCGAACTACCGCGGCTAAATTCTTTGCGACTGTCGCTTCTGCCGCCCTCTGGTCTTTCTGAACGCATTTTACCACCTGATGCTGGTAAGCTGCCGGGTTTGCTCCGCTCTCTTTCGCGCAAATTCAGGTCTTCCGCATTTTCGTAGTACTTTAAAAAGCGGTCGAACTCCAAAGCAGCTACTCTTTGCAATACTTCTTCTTTGGTAACCTCCGCAAATTTTTCGGAGAGCATGGGTACATAGGTTTCGTAGTCGCCATGACTAATATCTGCCAACAACAGTTTATCCATAAAGTGGAAGAACTGTTTGCGACAAACATCTTTACCGGAGGGTATATCGAGTTTATGAAAGCGGGAGTTGTTGATGCGTTCAATTTGTTTAAACTTATACATTTCCTTGGCGTGCACGATAGATACGCAAATACCTTGATTACCTGCGCGACCGGTTCGGCCAGAGCGGTGGGTATATATTTCTACATCATCGGGCAGTTCGTAATTAATTACGTGGGTGATACCAACCACATCAATTCCACGGGCAGCCACATCGGTAGCAATTAATAGTTGCAAACTCTTATCGCGAAACTGACCCATTACTTTATCACGTTGTTGTTGCGAAAGGTCGCCATGCAGGGCGTCTATATCATATCCTTCCCTTGTAAGTCGGTCGCAGATTTCTTGGGCATCGGCCTTGGTACGGGTAAAGATGATACCATAGATTCCCGGATTAAAGTCGATGATTCTTTTGAGGGTTTCGTAGCGATGTTGGGCAGTGGATACATAATACTGATGATCTATACTGGCATTGGCCGTATTCACTTTTCCCACGGTAACTTCCATGGGCTCTTTCATGTATTTTTTGCTCACCTTTCTAATTTCGGGTGGCATGGTTGCACTAAAAAGCCAGGTACTTTCGCGGGCAGGGGTATTTTTAAGGATAAACTCAATGTCTTCCTGAAAGCCCATATTCAGCATCTCATCAGCTTCATCCAATACAACGTATTGAATTTTATCGAGGGGAATGGCCTTCCTTTCTATCAAGTCGATTAAGCGGCCAGGAGTAGCTACTACAATCTGCACGCCTCTTTTGATATCACGGATTTGCAATCCGATAGAAGCTCCTCCATATACGGCAACCACAGCAATGCCAGGCAGGTATTTTTTAAAGGATTCAATTTCTTTTACTATTTGTAAACAGAGTTCACGGGTAGGGCAAACTACCAGTGCTTGTGGATAATTTGCTGCAGCAGATACCACCTGTAAAAGGGGTAAGCCAAATGCTGCTGTTTTGCCGGTGCCGGTTTGGGCAAGGCCTATAAAATCTTTGGTGCCGCTCATCAATACAGGAATTGCCTGTTCTTGGATGGTGGTAGGATTTACGTAACCCAACTCATCGGTTGCCCGAACCAAACGGGCATCCAGCCCCAACGCTTCAAATGTGGTCATTGTTTGTTAATTTAACTGCAAAGGTACTTTTAATATAATGGTTATTCGTATTTGATTAGATGTATGGGTTTTTTATAACAATACTTTGAGTTACGGACCTGTTTTATTTTAATATTCTTCTGATTTCATTCGCCCGGTTGATGAGTTCTCCCAGGTATTCGTAGTTTTCTTTTTCCAGGCAGGCTTTGAACTTGCGTAACTGTGCGATATGTTCGTTTAGCACATCCAGGATATTTTCGCGGTTTTGCATCAAAATAGGAATCCACATGCTGGGGTTACTTTTTGCCAAACGCACGGTACTCTCAAAACCCCCAGAAGCTAGTCCGAATATGGTATCTTCTTCTTTTTCTTTCTCTAATACGGTATTCGCCAGGGCAAAGGAGGTGATGTGTGAAATATGACTCACATAGGCCACGTGTAAATCGTGTTCGGTAGACGTCATGTAAATGATATGCATTCCCAAAGCCCGATACATATTTTCAACCAGCTCCAATGCATCCGGATCTGATTTTTCGCGATCACAGATTACCGTCGCTTTTTCGTCGAAAGCCCCGCTAATGGCGGCCTGGGGACCACTGAATTCGGTACCCCACATGGGGTGGGTGGCCACAAAGCGTTTGCGGTTGGTACTATCGTCAATGGTTTCACATAAAGTTTGTTTGGTAGACCCAACATCCAGAACCACTTGATGGGTGCAGTGCTCTAATAAGGCAGGCAACATGCGTTCTGTTACATTGATGGGGGTAGCCAAAATGATGATATCGGATTGATTAACTGCCTCTTTCCAGGGTAAAATTTTATCTACAATCCCCAATTCTAGTGCTTTCTCGGCATGCTGTGCATTGGCATCCACGCCAATAATGGTATGGGCAAATTTTCTTTCTTTTAGGGTAAGGGCCATCGAACCTCCGATTAAACCAATCCCGATAATAGTAACTGTCATAGCCTAGCATTTATTTCGAACAGATAACACCTATAATAACTCCTTTAAGCGGCTTTAATTGCCAGAAACATGGATTTTAATTCTTTCTATAGCTTCTGCAAACTTTTCTGCCGTGCCACAAAGGCTCACCCGGATATAACGGTCGCCGGAAGCACCAAAAATTCCTCCGGGTGTAATAAACACACCTGCGGAATACAAAACCCAGTCGCTGAGTTCGTATCCACTGGCGTATCCATCCGGAATTGCCGCCCAGATAAACAAACCAACCTGATCGGGAGCAGGGCTACAATCCAATAGCTGCAATAGTTCCAGCACTTTCTCACGACGCGCTGCATATATGGCATTTACTTCTTTTTGCCATTCGGTTCCCAGCCCCAGTGCAGTAACCGCAGCCATTTGTACGGGTAAGAACATGCCACTGTCCATATTGCTTTTAAAAGTGAGCACTTCCGCTATGCGTTCATCGGCGCCGCAAAGCATTCCTACCCGCCAGCCGGCCATATTATGACTTTTACTCAATGAATTCAACTCTACCGCCACTTCCAGTGCGCCCGGTGTTTGAAGAATACTTACGGGATGATCATTTAGAATGAAGCTGTAGGGGTTGTCGTGACAAATTAAAATCTGATGTTGCCGGGCAAAGGCAATCAATTTTTCGAATAGTTGCGGGGTAGCTGATTGTCCGGTTGGCATATGCGGATAATTCACCCACATCAGCTTCACCTTACTTAGGTCTAGCTTTTCTAGGGCATCCCAATCTGGCTCCCAATTATGTTGCTCGGTTAATTGATAGGTAACCGGTGTGCCACCCGAAAGTTTAACGGCACTGCTATAGGTAGGATAACCCGGATTGGGTAACAGGGCTTGGTCGCCGGGGTTTAGGTAAGTCATACAGATATGCATGATTCCTTCTTTACTACCCATCAGCGGCAGAATTTGCCGGTCGGGATTTAGAGTAACGCCGTAACTACGCAGATACCAGTCGGCCATCGCCTGGCGCAATTCGGGCAACCCTTTATAATTTTGGTATCCGTGCACCTGAGGCTTAGCCGCCGCTTCTTCCAGGGTTTTTATTACGGAGGGATGGGGCGGTAAATCGGGACTGCCGATTCCCAAATTGATAATGGCTTTCCCCTGCTGGTTCAGCTGGTCGATTTCTCTCAGTTTTCCCGAGAAATAATATTCCCCAATACCCTGAAGCCTTGAAGATGTTGCTACTTGCATACAAATAATTTATTGGTTAGAAAAAGGGAGGCTATCCTTTTACTACTTTTCCTTTTTTATAAATGCCGAATATTTTTAAGTTATTGGTTTGTGTGTTCAGTTGTTCTATTACTTTTTGCAAGTGAACTAGCTTTTCAAATTCTAGATCTGCATAGAAACCATATTTAAAATTACTTCCTTGGATGGGCATACTTTGCAGCTTGCTCAGGTTTACTTCGTGGGCAGCAATATCGGTAAGTACTTTTGCCAAAATACCTTTGGAGTGATCGGTTTGAAAATATACGGAAGCCTTATTGGCGCCGGGTATGGGGGATTGATTTTTTTTGGTAGCCAGCACCAAAAATCGGGTAACATTATTCTTCATGATATGGATATCGGGCGAAATAATCTGTAACCCATAAAGTTCGGCGGCCAGTTTGCTGGCGATGGCAGCAGCATGTTTATGGTGGTGTTGGGCGATATGCCGGGCGCTTAGGGCAGTATCTTCTGTTTCTACCAGTTTCCAGGTATTTTTTTCGAGAAAATCGAGGCATTGCAGTATAGCCATGGGGTGACTATGTACTTCTCTGATATCGGATAGTTGCACCCCTTTATTGGCGAGTAGGTTTTGACTGATAGACAGATAAACCTCACCTACCACAACGAGTTTACTTTTTTGCAACAGATTGTAATTGGGAAGGATACTGCCGGCAATAGAGTTTTCGATGGCCATGATGCCGCCGGCAGAGCGGGTTGGGTCGGCAGAGATTTTTACCAGTTCGCGAAAGGTATCGCAGGGTATAACGGGCACACCTTTACCAAAGAAAAAATTGGCCGCTACCTGATGGAAACTGCCTTCATATCCCTGTATACAGATGCCAGGTTGGGGGGAGTTGATTTTTAAGGCATTCCTGGAAGAAGTGGGCGACATACTGAAAATGGGTTACTAGTAAAAAAAAACCCGGCGGTTGGCCGGGTTGATATTGTAAGGTTGCGTTTTAACAATTATTACCCGGCTTCATCTGGTGAAGAAGAAAAATGAAAAGAAATAAAATCGATTTGCCGGATTCATTGATTCAAATTTACAATTATTTTTTGAAAAAAACAATGAAAAAATGAAAAAATACACTAACAAATGTTAGCATTAATGGGATGTATCCAAAAAAAAAGCCCCTCCGTGGAAACGGAGCGGCTTCTAACGATTGCTTGCCATATGAAAAAAAGTTTAAAAGCTGTTAGTGACCGGCAAGCATAGCCACAAAGGTCAAGCTAAGAAATCTAATTAGTGAGCAGCTTTAACAGCAGAATCAACTTTAGCAACAGTAGTATCTACAGCAGCTTTAGCAGCAGAATCCATAGAAGCAGCAGCTTTAGCGATAGAATCTTTGATAGCAGCAGAATCTACATTAGTAGTAGCATTCTCACCAGAACCGCAGGCAGCGAAAGCGCCCAATACGAAAACGAATAACAGCTTTTTCATTGTTTTTTGTTTTTTTTTATGAATGATTTTAAATTAATACGCGAAGGTAATAAAAGGTAACCTTTAAAAAGAAGGGTTTTTGAAAAAAACTTTTTTTGAGGTTTTGGGGTTACTTTTAGGGCCCTTGGGGTATTAAAATTACTGATGTGAAAGGCGAGATCAACGAACAGGCTTTAATGAAAGGGTTGGCTTCCAATGAAACGAAAGCCATCGAAACGCTCTACAAAGACCATTTCGGCATGGTACAAACCTACATCCTTCAGAATAATGGCTCTAACGATGATGCGAGGGATATTTTTCAGGAAGCAATGATTGCGCTGTATGAAAAAGCACAAAGCGACACATTTGTCTTAACCTGTCAAATTAAAACTTATGTATATTCCATATGCAGGCGTTTATGGCTTAAACGATTGCAACAAATGGGGAGATACTCCCAACCCGTTGACAATCTGGAAGAAACTGTTGGCGTTGAAGAAGAAATAGAGGAACACGAGAAGAGAAACGCGGCATTTGCTATCATGGACAGGGCCATGGGTAGTTTGGGTGAACCCTGTAAAAGCCTGCTGGAGGGTTATTATATCCAGAAGAAAGACATGCAGCAACTGGCGGAAATGTTCGGTTACACCAATGCCGACAATGCCAAAAACCAGAAGTATAAATGTTTGATGCGTTTAAAAAAGTTGTTTTTTTCTCAATATAATATCGGCGAGTGATGAACATGGACGACATTTTACTACAGGAGGCCATTGAACGATACCTGACTAATCAGATGCCGGAAGCGGAACGCGCTTATTTCGACCAATTGCGAACCAATACCCCCGAAATTGATCAGATGGTGGTTGAACATGACATGTTCCAGCACGAAATGGACTTTTACTCCCAGCGACGCAACTTTTCCGCTCAGTTATACAATGCCCATGCCAACTTATTACAGCAAGGCAAAATTCAGGAGGGAGCTGAAATATCTAACGGAGGCAAACTGATTCAAATTTTTCATAAATACAAACGCGTTACCGCAATTGCAGCTGCCGTAGGTGGTTTTATTGCAATGGTTATAAGTGGACTGGTAGTTTACTTTTCTCCGGTAAATCAAAATCAGCTGGTACAGTTAAGTAAAGACATAGAGGTTATTAAGCGTAACCAACAATACCAGGGGAGTTTATTGAATGAAGTAAAAAGTAAGATTCCCCAAAATGCTAAGCTTATTTCGGGAGGAACTGGGTTTTTATTAGACACGCATGGGTATTTACTTACCAATGCACACGTATTAAAAGGGTCTGGTGCCGTAGTAATTAATAGCAAAGGAGAAGAATTCAATGCCGATATTCTGCACATCGACAACCTGCGCGATTTGGCGGTATTAAAAATCCACGATTCCGAATACAATGCCCCTCGTGCACTTCCCTATAGCATCCGAAAATCTAAGATCGAATTGGGTGAAGAAATTTTTACCTTGGGGTATCCCCGCAATGACGTTGTGTATGGTGAAGGATATCTAAGTTCTCGTTCGGGTTTTAATAACGACTCCCTTACCTATCAGCTCCAGATTAGTGCCAACCCCGGTAACTCAGGCGGACCGGTTTTTAACGGCCAAGGCGAGATTGTGGGTGTTTTAAGCACCCGTCAGGCACAAGCCGAAGGGGTAGCATTTGCTGTTAAATCAGGCTATATCTATACCATGCTGAACGATACCAAAGCCGAGAAAATAAGCGGAATGGATAAAATCAAATTAAATCAAAAATCCAGTCTCCGCGGTGTAGATAGAAAAGAGCAGATTACGCGCATCGAAAACTGCGTATTCTTTGTAAAGGCTTACAGCAAATAATTCAGATAAAAACTTACATAAAAAAATGTGCGCCTATGGCGTACATTTTTTTATGCCCATAGGTTGTTGGGATACTTCCCTGCCGCTACCAACTCATGGATACTATTTTGAACACCGGGCGCATCCTCCTGATAAGTTACTCCAAACCAGCGGGCATCCGTAGGTATTACTTGAACTACCCCCCTTTTTTGTTGTATGAAATTTTTGGTAGCGGTAGGAAGATAAAACTCAGATTTCAATGCTTGTCCCTGCTCCTGCAAAAATTCCTGAAAACCGATTTCGCAGAAATCAACAAATCCGGGGGCATAACATAAAAAATTCATGCTTACCATGCAATTTTCTGGCAAGGGATGTTCCCCGGCTGCATCCTGATATACAATCACGCCAGTATCATTTCGTTCAATACTAGTGCGCTCATTGATATCAGTTAAATACCCCGCCTCATCTACTGCACACACTCCCCTACTTACTGTTCCGTTATCACTTAGGGTATTGGGAAGTGAATACCCAATGATACAATAGGTTTGTTCGTTACAGGTTTGGGTTAAGAAGGTATATGCCTCTACAAATGCATCTTGTCCATAAAAATCATCCGCATTAATTATGGCAAAAGGCTCGTGGATATGCCCTTTACAACAAAGCAAGGCATGGGCAGTTCCCCAGGGTTTGGTTCGCTCTTCGGGTATGGAGAAACCTTCCGTAAAGAAAGTCAACTCTTGATACACATAATCAATTGCTATTCTCCCTTGAATCTTAGGCTCAATCATTTGCTTAAAATCAGCAGAAAAATCCTGGCGAATAATAAAAATTACTTTACCAAAACCAGCTTGTATGGCATCATAAATCGCATACTCCAGTATGGTTTCTCCGGAAGGGCCAAAAGATTGGGTTTGCTTTCTGCTTCCATAACGGCTGGCCATTCCGGCTGCAAGAATTACAAGTGATGGTTTCATGAGCTACTTTATCTTTACAAGATTCGTGCACGAAACTAAAGATAATCGCCTATTTTGCCAACACCAGGCATATAACAAATGATTATTTCTGTACCAACCATACAACCTCTCCGTACTTTATTTGCCGGTGGCCCTGCTGTGGATGTGTTGAAACTACAAGAAGTTCACCCGGTGGTAAGCGGCAATAAGTGGTATAAATTAAAATATTATCTGCTGGAAGCGATTGAAAGGGGGGTTACTAGAATAATTACCCGAGGAGGGGCCTATTCCAATCATATCATTGCCACCGCTTGGGCTGCCCAAGAGCTGGGTTTAGATAGTATAGGCATTATCCGAGGGCTTGCACCTCCGATGCTTTCCCCCACCCTGCAGGATGCCCAATCCTGTGGAATGACGCTGCGGTTTATCGAAAAAAATCAATTCGCCAATTTTCAGTTACCAGAATCTGAAACTGCTTCTGCTCTATACATTCCAGAAGGTGGGGTTGGCCGATTAGGTATTCAAGGGGCTTCGGATATCCTCACGGACATAGACTTTTCTTCTTATACCCATATTTTGGGAGCTTGTGGTACCGGAACCATGATTACGGGACTAGCCTTACGTGCACTCCCCCACCAACAGGTACTGGGCATTTCGGTGCTAAACAATGCCCCTTCTCCCCTTACTGAAATAAGCGCATGGTTAAAAAACTGGCCTACGGTTACCCCACCAACCTTGCTTCACTATGCTTATGGCGGGTATGCCAAAGTTCACCCAACCGTTTTAGCTACCATAAGAGATTGTTGGGAACAAGAACAATTACCCCTCGATTTTGTGTATACGGGCAAGCTATTTTCCGCCACCCGAGCATTAATACAAGAAGCATACTTTACAAAAAACAACCGCCTTTTACTGATACACAGTGGTGGATTACAGGGAAATCGTTCCTTACCGCTGGGTAGTTTACCCTTTTAATTAAAGGTACCCGCTTATCTTTGCAGTATGCAGTTGTTCCGGAAAAAGTTCATGCTTATTACAGCGGGAGTGCTTCCCCTTTTGCCGTTTACCGGTAACGGTGAGCCGATGAGAGGTAAAAACGAAAAAACAACTACCGTTTTTAGTAGCAGCTATTTTCTTCAAACCCGCACTGATAAAGGAAAATATACGATATACAAAAACAACCAACTGCTATTCACTTTATCGGAAAAAGCTTTTCGCCAGTTCCGCGATTCCATTGCGCTGCAAACCAAAGACACCCTTTTTACTGACCGGGACGGAAAAGTGGTTATTCATCCCTACCGAAATACATCCTCCCCACAAACCCAGGTAAATAAAAATAATCCTTTGATGGTATTTATCGATAAAAAGGGGTATGTAAACCTGCACTTACCGCAAGCCATTTTTTTTAAATACCAGGTGCGATTTTTTGAACAACCCAACCAACTATTATTTTCCATACAATCTCCCAAAGAAGATAAGTTGGTGCTGGAGAAATCGAATTTTGTTCGGTCTGGCTGGTTCGAATATGAGGTTTGGCAGAATGATGATTTGAAAGAGAAAGGCAGGATATTTTTACCCAAATAGCTTAACTGCAAATACTGTTAACCCTTACTTCGGTTATCAACTTACAGCCAAACACTTGTTCAAAATGTTTTTTTATCAGCTCTTTTACCTCTGCCAATGAAACTACTGTGGCCAGTTCTTTTTGCAGAGAAGTTACCTGTTTATTTTCAATACCACAGGGAACAATACCCTCAAAGTAGCTGATATCGGTATTTACATTAAAGGCAAAACCATGCATGGTTATCCAGCGACTGCATTTGATACCCAGGGCACAAATTTTTCTTTCCCTGCCGGGTATATCAGCATCCAGCCAAACACCAGTTTCACCCTTACTTCTACCCCCGGTTATGCCATAATCGGCAAGCGTTAAAATAATCACTTCTTCTAGGCTGCGAAGATACCATCCCAAATCGGGCTGCATTTTTTCTAAATCTAGAACCGGATATCCTACTACCTGACCGGGTCCATGAAAAGTTATATCGCCTCCTCGGTTGATGTGGAAGAATTCGATGTTTTTCTCTTTTCTTTCTGCTTCGGAAAACAGTAGGTTACTGAGTTTTCCGCTTTTCCCTAATGTATACACCGGTGGATGCTCTACCAGCAGCAAATGATGCCGCGTAGATATCCCGTTACCCCGCGACTTTAATTGGGTATTTTGTTGTAGCAGTAATTCCTGATAATCCCATACCTCCCGGTAGGTCTGATACCCCAAATCTTCGAAAAATACTTCTGCTAGCATCTTGCAAAATTACAGCTAAATATGACAAAGTTACCGACGGATTAAGGGCAGCCCTGATGGTTACAAGGGGAAAGGACTACTTTTGCGATATGGCAGAAGATGTAGATTTATTACCCGACGAACCGTTGGAAACCCTGTATGAACGGAGAACCTTTACCGTAAACAATGGTCAGGAGCCGGTTCGAATAGATAAATGGGTGCAAATGCACGTAGAGGGCGCCACGCGCAATAAGGTGCAAAAGGGAATTGAAGCAGGCTTTTTAACCGTAAATGGAAAAATGGTAAAAAGCAATTACAAGATAAAACCAGGTGATGAACTCATTTTGATGAGCTTGATTAACCCGGAACATACGGTACTTAAAAAAGAGAACATTCCCCTAAATATTGTATACGAAGATGATGCCCTGATGGTACTGAATAAGCCCGCCAATATGGTAGTGCATCCGGGGGTAGGCAATTACAGTGGAACCCTGCTGAATGGGGTGGCTTATTATATAGATCAGCAATATCCAGGCATAGATGAGGATACCCTCCCGAGATATGGACTGGTGCATCGAATAGATAAAAATACAACCGGATTGATTGTTTTAGCCAAAACAGGGGAAGCCGCTGCCCATTTGGCTCGTCAATTTTTTAACCATACCGTACAAAGAAAATATGTAGCCCTTGTTTGGGGAGATGTTCCCGAAAATGAGGGAACCATTACCGGACATATTGCCCGTCACCGGCAACACCGGAAAATGTTTGATGTATATCCTGATGGTGATACCGGAAAACATGCTATCACCCATTACCGGGTATTAGAAAGATTTCACTATGTAACCCTGGTAGAATGTATCCTAGAAACAGGTAGAACGCATCAGATACGCGTTCACATGAAACATATCGGCCATACCCTCTTCAATGATTGGGAATATGGCGGGGATGCCATTTTAAAGGGTACGATTTATCAAAAATATAAGCAGTTTGTTCAAAATTGCTTCGAAATTTGTTCCCGCTGTGCCCTGCATGCGCAAACCCTTGGCTTTATTCATCCGGTTACCGGTGCCTCCCTTTTTTTTGAAGCCCCCCTACCACCGGATATGCAACAAGTAATAGAGAAATGGCGGGGATATGTGAAAGCAATCAGCCATCGAGACGAATAGGGAGTACCCATTCCTTCAACTATAACAAATAATATGTAAAAAAAGCTCGGAATACGGCATTTGGTATTGTATTTGCAACCTGATGAAAGCCTATTTTTACCTTTGAATTGAACAAATCTGAAGAAATTCCTAAAGATATTACGAAGAACCCTACTGGCGCTGGTTGCCCTATTGGTGGTATTATTGATTGCCATCCAAACAAACTATGTTCAAAACAAGTTGATAGGCTGGGTTACTCACTATTTATCTAAAGAACTGAAAACAGAAATCAGCATCCAACACATCAGTTTATCACTTTTCAACAAAGTGAACCTAGATGGCATTTTAATTAAAGACCTACAACAGGATACCCTATTATATGCAGGTCAACTAAAATGCAGAATTACGGACTGGTTTTTTTTGAAAGATAAAGTTGAAATCACTTATCTGGGACTGGAAGATGCCCGAATTTTTTTAAACAGAAAAGACAGCAACTGGAATTACCAATTTTTGGCTGATTACTTTTCCCCTGCAGATACAACCCCAAAAAATAAAAAGTCGATCAATTTACAAGTTCGTAAAATTGATATTAAAAGGCTGCAACTTATTAACGACGACCGTTGGGTGGGACAAAGAATGGTTTGTAAAACCCGGGCGCTATTAGTTGATATTGATAAAACCGATTTACTTAACAATCAATTTGTAGTTAATTCGGTTTATCTGGATCAACCTTTTTTTCAATTACAAAATTTGGAAGGTCTCCGACCACCCCGTCCCAAATCTTTACCTGTAGTAAAAGGTACGGGAATGTATTTTAATTCCGGTAACCTGTTTTTGCAAGTGAATACCTTTAAAATCGTTAATGGGAGTGTGTGGATTGATAATGACTTGAATAAACCACATAAGGGCTTTGATGAGACACATATTGACATGTCGCAACTGAACGGAGAAATCGCAAACCTGCAATTTGTAAAAGATACCCTTTCGGCAGGCATTCAATTGTCGGTTAAAGACCGAAGTGGTTTTGAACTAAAACAATTGAAAACCAATTTCAAGTTAACCCCGCAAATCTTGGAACTGGCAGACCTCGATTTGGTTACGGCGAAAAGTCATTTGCGCAATTACTACGCGATGAAATTTTCTGACTTCAATGAAGATTTTTCCCACTTTATTTCTAAGGTTACCCTAGTGGCCAACTTTACCCAATCGAAAGTGCATACAGATGATTTGGCCTTTTTTGCACCCGAGCTAAAAGATGTACATGCTGCACTTACGGTGAGTGGTCAATTTTTGGGTACCGTGGAAGATTATCGCGTGAATCAGTTGAAAGTGCAGGCAGGAACCAATACTTATTTATCGGGCAATCTACAAATGAAGGGGCTGCCAGACTGGGCAAACACGAAATTTTTACTGAAGGGGGGGTTATTAAAAACAAATGCCTACGATCTGGAGCTTTTTATTCCTTCCCTAAAAAATGTAAAAGAACCCAACCTTCCGGCCTTAGGTGAAATTATTTACCGGGGCGATTTTTCGGGTGATAAAGCGAAATATGTAACCGCAGGAGCTTTTAGTACCCGACTGGGGGGGGTGGTGTCTAATTTACAGTTGACTTTGCCTACAAAAGGCGAACCGATTTATCAGGGAAATATGGAAACGGTTCGATTTAATCTGGGCAAGTTTGTGGGTGACTCGAGTTTAGGACTGGTAAATTTTAAAGGCAAAATCAATGGAAGTAGTTTCGATTTTAGTAAACTAAAAACCACACTTGAAGGAACTATTTCACTGATAGAGTATAATGGATACCCCTATACCAACATCTCATTGAATGGAACCCTACAAAGAAAGTATTTTAGCAGTGAACTAAAAATCAACGACCCAAATTTTGACATTACCAGTTCGATGGAAATTGATTTTACCAAAGAGTTACCCCGCATCAACGTGGTGGGGGATTTGGTTCATTCCGATTTAAAAGCCCTGCATTTCACTGAACGCCCTATTCAGGTAACCGGATTATTAGATTTAAACTTCATTGGATCTAATATCGACAATTTTGCGGGCTCAGCTAAATTTTTAAATGCCAACCTAAAGGATGATCAGGTAAATTTGAGTTTCGATTCTCTAAACTTACAATCGAGTAACGTAGATTCCATTAAACTAATTCATATAAGCAGCAATGAATTTGATGGTACCCTGCTTGGTAAATTCAGCATACTAGATTTACCGGCAAGCATTGTAAGCTTTCTTGCCAATTATTATCCGGCCTACATCAAGCCACCCAAGTCGGTACCCAAAAATCAGCAGTTTAGTTTCGTTTTAAATACACGTGACAACTTTGAGCCTTATATCAAACTGCTACTTCCCAAGAGTGGTGGATTTAATAATGTGGTTGTTTCCGGCTCGGTGGATACCCGCATGAACAAAATTCGAATGGATGCCCGGATACCGTATGGCATTATCAATGATATCAACTTTTCGGGACTAGATATATTTGGAAACGGCAATAAGGATACTTTGTCGGTAAATGCCTCTATTAATAGTATTCAACTAAATGATAGTTTACACTTGCCCAATACCCGACTAAGAATAACTTCTCATAACGACCAATCGGTAGTGTCGCTTAGAACCAGTGCTGATATTACCTTAAATGATGCGGATATTTTGGCAGATGTAACTACCTTAACCGATGGCATCCGTGTACGGTTTAGGCCATCTTCATTTGTGCTGAATGAGAAAAAATGGATGATTGAAAAAGACGGTGAACTTTCGCTTTTGAATAAACAAATAAATGCCCAGCAGTTAAAACTTACACAGGGCTTTCAGGAAATATCCATGCAAACTGATGAGAAAAATGGTCATTCAAACAACCTGGCGGTGAACTTTAAAAATGTGATTTTAGGTGATCTGAGTTCACTTTTCTTTAAAGAACCCAGACTGGAAGGCATAACCAATGGAAATATCTATCTGAACGATTTTTTTAATCATTTTTATGCCAGTGCAGACTTAAAAGCAGAACAATTTCGGATGAATGATGATTCAATTGGGCAGGTGAATATTTCCGCCTCTTATGATCAACTTTCTGGGAATTTACCCTTTTCGGTTTCCTCTCCCAATCCTGATTACCGTTTTCAGGCAAGTGGAAAATATAATTTGAAAGATACCACAGCTGATGCATTCTACACTGATATAGAACTTTCGGATACCAAAATAGATATGCTCCGATACTTTTTATCTGATTTATTTTCCGACATCCACGGAAAAGCAAGTGGACAGTTGAAAATTAGTGGAGATCTAAATTCTCCGACTTTGTTGGGAAATATTAAGCTGAAAAAGGCGGGCATGAAAGTAAATTATACCCAGGTTTATTATTCGATTGACTCTGCTAATATTGGTTTTACCGAAGAGGGGATTGACCTTCACCGATTTACCATTTACGATAAATACAATAATACCGGCGTAGTTGCGGGCAAGTTATTGGAGAAAGGATTCAGCAATATGGTATTTGATTTTGACCTTTCTACCAACAAACTTTTACTGATTGATACCAAGGCAACTGATAACAGCATGTTTTATGGAAAAGCCATTGGTAAAGCGAGCTTAAAATTCAAAGGACCTGAGAGTAAGTGCACTATGACGATTGTTGCAGAGTCGAACGACAGTTCTCACATTTATATTCCGAATTCGGTTAGCAGGGAAAGTGGTTCGGCCGATTTTATCGTATTTAGAGAATATGGCAGGGAAATGGTGCAGGAAAAACCGAAGAGTAATTTTAATTTAAATGTTGACCTCGATATCACGGCTACCAATTTGGTAAAAATTGATGTGATATTAGATGATTTAACGGGGGATGTGATTAAAGCAGTTGGCAATGGCAAATTGAAAATTAAAGCAGGATCAACCGAACCCTTGTCTATCCGCGGCCGCTATAACATAGAGAAAGGGAATTATGATTTCAATTTTCAGTCATTGGTTCGCAAACCATTTATTCTGTTACCCGATGCAGGTAATTTTATTGAATGGACGGGAGATCCGTTTAAAGCAGATATGCATATTGATGCCCAGTATATTGCCGAAAGAGTGAGTTTAAGTGATTTGGTAAGTTCGCTCAATATGAGCAGTACAGTTAAAGGCTATCGGGGCGATGTATATGTTATTGCCATGCTACGCGATAAACTCAACGCTCCTGATATCAAATTTAAAATCGATTTTCCACAGGGTAGTCCTGTAAAAACGGATAACGAGTTCACTGCCTTTTTAAAGCAGCTAGAAAAAGATCAGAATGAAATTTTAAAGCAGGTTGCATTCTTAATCGCCCTCAACAGCTTTGCCCCTGCAGATGTGAATACTGGCGGATATAATCCGTACTCTATAACTTCCCTGGTAGGAAATACCATTACACAGGTATTAACCAAAGCAGTGAATAAAATATTCTCTAATTTTCTGTATTCCGTATTTAAAGACAAGAGTTTGCGGTTTGATATGGGTACCAGTATGTACAGCAGTAGCAGCCTTGCTAGTCCGGGTACAGAAGTGTCTGCAGCAGATAACAATCGGGTAGACAGAACCCGGGTTGACTTACGCTTAGCCTATGCCTTTAATGATGATAATATTATTGTTACCGTTGGAAGTGATATCGATATCAATATGGGTGCTTCTACCTCTATACAAAACAGCAATACCCAATGGCTACCGAATCTCAACATTGAGTTTGTGTTATCTAAAGACAAAAAGCTGCGCCTTATTATATTCAACAAAACAACTTTGGATGTAAGCTTTGGCAGAAGAAACCGCCAGGGGGTAAGTATATCTTACCGGAAAGATTTTGATAAGTTATTTGCAGATAAGCCCAAAGAAATTGTAGTTCCTCCCCCACCTCCTGAAAAAGCTATTCCTTTATAAAGCAGCGGCCCGTTGCAATAACCAGCGGACAGCTAATTCATATCCGGCCATTCCTAATCCGGAAATGGTGCCCGCAACTTTTGCAGATACATGAGAAATTTTTCTAAAATCTTCTCGGGCATGAACATTACTGATATGAACTTCTACCACAGGAACGGCAATGGCCGCAATGGCATCACCAATAGCAACAGAAGTATGGGTATAGGCAGCAGGATTTAGCACGATACCCTGAACACTGGTACCAGCCTGCTGTAGAGCAGTTACCAGTTCCCCTTCTACATTCGACTGAAAATGTGTAAAAGTTACATCCGGAAACAACTGGCACAATTGCTCATAATACTCAGCAAATGTTTGCTGTCCGTAAATACCCGGCTCTCGTTTACCTAACAGATTCAGGTTGGGTCCGTTTATGATGGTAATTGTCATTTCCCAATTTTTACGAAGGTAAGCAAAATGCAAAAAGTTAGCCTATATCATTACCATCCCCCACCCAATGATCGATAGAGATTAACTACCGCATTTTGTTGAAGTTGTAAGGTGGCTGATGCTTGTAGCTCTGCATCGAGTAAATTGGTTTCCTGTATAAGTACTTCTAGATAAGAAGTATAACCGTATTCATATCTTGCTTTCGAAAGCACTAATGCTTTTCGAGCTGCAATAGCTTGTTGCATTCGAAGTTGATATTCTTCACCTGATTGATGATATTGATTAATGGCTACATTTACTTCCCTAAAGGCATTTAATAAAGTTTGTTCATATTGGTAAACTGCTTCTTTTACTTTTTGAGTTTGGATAGCCACCCTTCTTTTATTCTGGCCGTTTGCAAAAATGGGGCCGGTTAAGGATGCCAGTCCGGTGCTTACGAATCCATCTCCTGATATAAGTGTGGCCAATTGAGGACTCGCGAAGCCGAGTAGTCCGGTTAAAGTTATGGAGGGATATAGGCTTGCCTTAGCAATTCCCAATCTAGCTAGGGTTGATTGAAAAATGGCTTCGGCTGCTTTAACATCGGGCCGGCGCATAAGTAACTGGGAAGGCAATCCGACAGAAATGGTGGGTATCAATTTTTGCTCCAACAGGGAAGCGCCTCTTCCGATAGTATCGCTTATTGCTTTGCCAGTTAATAGTGCCAACGCATTTTCTACCTGATAAATTTGACGCTGAAAGGAAGGAATAACGGCTGCTGTTATGAGTTCTTGTTGTTTTGCCTGAAGCTCATCAAGTTCAGGGGCATAGCCTTTGGCAAATCGTTCTGCATTAATGCGGGTAGATTCTTTTCTACCTACTAATGTTTTACGGGCAATATCTAAGCGATTATCTAAATCGCGCAATAAAAAATAATTGGCAGCAACTTCTGCAACAATACTGGTGGCAAGGGCCTGTCGGGTATAATCAGTGGTAAGTAAATCCTGCACTGCTGCCTTATTACCATTTTTAAGTCGGCCCCAGATATCAGGCTCCCAGCTGACTGTGCCAAAAGTTTTATATACCCCCCCGTTTATACCTGCTGCCACTCTTTGTGCGTCGATACCTACCTGACCGGCTCCCGCCTGTGCCGAGTACCCAACTGATGGATAAATGGCTACGCGGGCATTTTCTGCAAGTAGCCTGGCTTGTTCAACCCGGGTTGCTGCTGCCAAAAGGTTACGATTGCTGTCGAGTGCCTGCCTGATTAATACCCGCAAGGCAGTATCCTGATATACATTCCACCATTGAATAAGTGAGTTGGTATCTACCTTGGTTCCCTTCCATCCTTGAATCCCTGAAAATGAGGAAGGAAGAGGGGTTGCTGATCGTTGATAATTACCCTGAAGGGCACAACCTGACAGCAAAAAAACGAAGGCGATTATTACAATAGTTTTATGAGTAACTAATTTCATGCGGCATCATTGGTTGAAGGTAGTGATTGTGTTTTTGATTTTTTCTTTTCAATCATCACAAAAAAGGCGGGAATCAGAATCACACCAATAATGGTTGCTACCACCATTCCACTAAATACAGTTGTGCCCATTACTTTACGTGCTTCGGCACCAGCACCACTTGCCCGCATCAAGGGGATTACACCAAGAATAAATGCTAGGGATGTCATTAAGATGGGGCGGAATCGCAATCTGGCTCCTTCCAGAGCGGCTTCTAGGGCAGGCATTCCTTGCTCCATCTTCATTTTAGCGAATTCTACAATCAGAATCGCATTCTTGGCATTCAATCCGATTAACATAACCAATCCAATTTGTGCAAACACATTATTCACATAAGTTGCAGCAAACAGGCCCCCTATGAACAATCCTAGTAAAGCGCCCATCACTGCCCAAGGAGTTCCTAATAATACACTAAACGGCAATTTCCAGCTTTCATATTGAGCTGCAAGAATTAAGAATACAAATAAAAGCGCCATGCCAAAAACGGTTGCTCCTTTTCCGGCGGACTCTCTTTCTTGAAAAGAGGTATTACTCCATTGATACCCCATGCCGGCCGGGAGCACTTCTTTTGCCACTTCCTCCAACGCATCTAGGGCCTGTGAAGAGCTATATCCTGCAGCCGGTTGGCCTCCCACTTCTGCTGCCCGCATAAGATTAAAGTGGTTGGTATACGCAGGACCAGTGGTATCAGTAACTTTTACCAGGGTTCCCAAAGAAACCATATTTCCGGAGGGTTCTCTCACAAAATATTGCGCAAGATTATCAGGCTGAGCGCGATATTCGGTTTCTGCCTGCAGGTAAGTTCGGTATTGCCTGCCATAGGCATTAAAGTTATTAATAAAGGCTCCTCCCATATAAGCAGATATGGCTCCATTTACTTCGGAGAGGGGGATACCCATTTTTTGTACTTTCTCTTTATCTACCTGAATCATTTTTTGCGGCACATTGGCTCGATAAAGCGTATATATAGAAGCAATCTCTGGTCGTTTGGAAGCAGCCGCAATAAACTTTTGCGTTTGTGCTGCCAAATATTGAGGCGAATTACCCCCCTTGTCCTGAATCATCATGGTAAAACCCGATCCGGAGCCTAGACCCTGAATAGGGGGTGGTCCAAAAGCGAGGGCTGTGGCTTCTGTAATACCTACCGACAATTTTTTATTCAGTTCCTTTATTAACTGAGCGGCTGTTTTCTTTCTTTCGTGCCAGGGGCGTAAGCTAACAAAAACCATGGCTGCATTAGAAGAGGCAGTACCCGAAAGTAAGCTGAATCCATTTACAGTAGTATAGGTAGAAATCTCCTCCATATTTTTACAGATATCCTCCACCTTTTTGGATACGGCATCTGTGCGTTGTTTAGAAGCTGCATCAGGCAACTGAATGCCTATCATACAATACCCTTCATCTTCTTCGGGCACAAATCCACCGGGAACCGATTTACCCAAAATAACGGTAGCCGCAATAATCAATAAAAGCATACAACCCGTAAATACCAGTTTGCGTGCTGCAAAGCCGGCAACTTTGATGTATTTCCCGGTAAACGAATCGAAGAGCCTGTTAAAGCCATCGAAAAATCGGTCTAAAGCATTCTTTTTACCCGTCTTTTTAGGTTTCAATAAAATGGCCGCCAATGCAGGACTCAGCGTAAGTGCATTGAATGCAGAAAAGGCTACTGAAATTGCAATGGTAATGGCAAATTGTTGATATAATCTACCGGTAATTCCTCCCGACATCGCTACGGGAATAAATACGGCACAGAGAATCACTGCAATCGCAACTACCGGCCCCCCAACTTCTTTCATAGCCTTGCGTGTAGCTTCTTTGGGAGATAATCCATGCTCCATTTCATGTATCACCGCCTCAACAACTACAATGGCATCATCCACTACCAAACCAATAGCCAACACCATGCCCAAAAGGGATAATTGATTTACAGAAAATCCGAGCAATGGAAAAACGATAAATGTACCAATCAATGAAACAGGCACTGTAAGCAAGGGAATAAGGGTTGCCCGCCAGTCTTGCAAAAACAGGAACACCACCAAAATCACCAAAATTACTGCTTCAAATAGAGTATGAATAACTTCTTCAATTCCAACAGTGATGGCTTCCGTAGTGTCGAGACTTACTTTATAATCGAGTCCGGCCGGAAACTCTTTTTTTAAATCTTCAATTTTCGACTTCACTTTATCAGCAACTTCTAAACCATTGGCACCCGGTATTTGATAGATGGCCAAAGCGGCACAGGGGGTACCATTTAAATTACTTGATAATCCATACGATTGCAAACCCAACTCAATTCGAGCCACATCTTTTAATCGAACCTGACCTCCATTGCTATTGGATTTCAGTAAAATATTGCCGAACTCTTCTTCGGAATTTAATCGTTGTTGTAAGATGGCGGTATAGGTATTCTGATTACCGGGTAGGGCAGGTTCATCAGAAAATGTTCCACCGGGAACGATGGTATTTTGTGCCCGTATAGCATTGATTACATCGCCTGGAGTAAGGTTAAGTTTGGCTAATCGATCAGGTTTCACCCATACCCGCATGGCATATTCCGAACCACCCATTACCGAAACATCCCCCACCCCCTTAATTCTTTTCAGTTGGTCGATAAGATTGATGTAGGCATAGTTATTAATAAAACTTCCATCGAATTGACCATTGGGTGAATAAAAAGAAAAAAGTAATAATGGAAAGGTGAGCGATTTTTTTACATTAACACCCAGGTTAATTACCTCTGGCGGCAAGAAAGGGTTGGCACTGGATACTCGGTTTTGGGTAAGCATATTGGCATTATCCAGCTGAGTACCCACATCAAAGGAAACCTGCAATTGCATGATTCCATTGTAGTTTACCGACTTCATATACAACATATTCTCTACCCCATTCACTTGTTGCTCTATGGGTGTAGCTACTGTTTTTTCTATATCCACCGCATTGGCACCTGTATAAGCTGCACTAATTTGAACCATGGGGGGAGATATTTCCGGATATTTAGAAACCGGAATTCCCTGCAGGGTTAACAAGCCCATAATCACAATCAAAATTGAAATGACCATGGCAAAGATGGGACGCCTTATAAAAAACTCACTCATAATTACAGCTATTGAAGGGTGGTTTATCGGGGAAGTGAAGAAGAATAGTTCCAAGGGAAATCTACTGGCTTCACTTTGCTGTTTGGCTTAACGATTGCATTGCCAACAATGGCCACTTTATTGTCTGGTTTCAGACCCTCTGTGATTATCCAATTAGCCCCTACCCGCATACCCGGCTTAATAAGGGTAGGTGCTACAGTACTGCTATCTGTTAATAACAATACCTGATACATATTTTGTAAAGCAATCACTGCCTGCTGTGGTATCAGAATCGCATCCTGAAAAAGGCCAGTTTGCATGCGAAGTTTAACATATTGCCCGGGGCGCAGGATACCCAGCGGATTATTGAAAATTGCCTGTATAATAATAGAACCTGTTGCGGGATCTATTTCTCGATTGGCTAAGTCTATAACGCCCGTTTCGGAATAATCCGTGCCATCACTCAACAATAATTTAACTGGTCGGGAAACCTCCAAAGCATTTTTTTTCTTTTCGGAAACTGACTTAAGGTAGGTTAAAAATTCTGCTTCTGTTACTGAAAATCGAACCCGAATTTTCTCGGTATTAGAAACCGTATTCAATGCGCCGGCTCCCATTCTGCCTACATAATCGCCCATCTGGTATTTGCTGATACCGATATAACCCGAAACGGGTGCAGTAATTCGGGTATAGCTTAATTCTATCTTACTATTTTGAAGACCTGCTTTAGCAACTTCCAATTCAGACTTGGCTGCATCATAAGCGGCACGGGCTGCATCTAAATCTCTTTTACTTAGTGCATTCATGGCAGTAAGTGGTTCTACCCTTTCCAGATCCGACTTTGCCTTTACCAGCTGCGTATTTACCTGTGCAAGCCGGGCATTCGCTGCATCTATTCGGGTTTGTATCGGCTGATCGTCGATGGTATACAATAGTTGTCCCTGCTTCACATAAGAGCCTTCTTTAAAATGAATGCCTGTTATCCATCCGTCTACCCTAGATTGTATGGCAATATCTGCCTTACCGTAAGTTTGGCCAACATACTCTTTTATAACTGGCACAGAAGCTACCCCTACACGCACCACGTTCACATCAGGAACCGGTTTTTCAGTGGGAGGGGCGGGCTGATGGCATCCCATCAAAACTGCTAGACTGCTTAAAAATACATTATAAATAAATCTCATAATATATGTAATATAATTAGAATATAGAATGAAATTAGTAAAATTAAAATTAACCCCCCCCCGAAATGTAGGTAAAAACTAATCAGACACTTGCATCATTTGCACAAAATCATCAAACAGATAACGACTATCGTGCGGGCCGGGCGTACTTTCTGGGTGATATTGCACGCTGAAAGCCGGTTTCGATTTCATCCGTATCCCTTCAATGGAATCATCATTTAGGTTCACATGCGTTACTTCTACATCGGGGTGCTGCCGAACGGCAACTGGATCAACTCCAAACCCATGGTTTTGTGTAGTAATCTCGCATTTGCCGGTAATGATATTTTTAACCGGATGGTTGAGTCCGCGGTGACCGTGGTGCATTTTAAATGTGGGGATATTATTAGCCAGTGCCAGCAATTGGTGACCCAAGCAAATGCCGAATACGGGCAAGTTTTCGTGTAGGATGGCCTGTATGGTTGTTACTGCGTATGGCATGGCAGAAGGGTCGCCCGGGCCATTCGATAAAAAATATCCTTTGGGAGAAAATGCTTTTAATTTTTCAATGGGCGTTTTGGCCGGGAATACCCGCAAATGAGCGCCACGGCTTACCAAACATTCCAGAATATGTTGCTTTACGCCAAAATCGAGTACCGCTACTTTTAAAGAAGAAGCAGCATCGCCCAGTTCGTATTCTTCTGGGGTGCTAACCGTGCTGGCGAGTTCTAAACCATCCATATCAGGCACTTCCTGCAAGGCAGCTTTTAAAGCAGCAGGATCGGAGATTTCGGAAGAAATGATACAATTCATAGCCCCCTTGGTTCTCACATGGGCCACTAAGGCACGCGTATCTACTCCCTCAATGGCAACAATATGATTGTGGAGCAAATAGTCATGCAAATTCCCCGTAGCCTGCATACGACTAAACTGCTCTTCGAGGTTTCTACCAATAAGCCCTCTAATTTTTACGGTTCCGCTTTCTACATCGGTGGGCTTAACCCCATAATTACCGATATGCACATTATTCATAATCAACACCTGCCCGGTATAGCTGGGGTCGGTAAAAACTTCCTGGTAGCCCGTCATACCTGTATTGAAACAAATTTCTCCGGTAGCAGTTCCGGATTTACCAAAAGAGCGGCCGGTAAAAAAATGTCCATCGGCTAACAGGAGATAAGCGGGCTGAGCAGTTGCAGGCATACAGGGGTTGTATTATGAGTCCAAAAAAAAGCTAAAGAAATAAGATTTCACGATAAATTTTCTCACATGTTACCGACAAAAAAAAGGCAAAACCGTTTCCCGGTTTTGCCTGTAAAAAGGTAACGATCTGCTTCATTATTCTGCAGGAGTTTCGGGAGTGGCTTCTGCGGCCTGAGCGGTGGGTTGCTCAGCGGGGGCGGCAGCTTCTTCAGCAGCCTTCTTTGGCGCACGCCCTCTCCGGGTTTTCTTAGCTGGTTCAGCAGCTTTATCTACTCCTTTACCATATATTTCGTTGAAATCTACGAGTTCAATCATGGCTTTCTCTGCATTATCACCGGGACGAATACCCAGTTTCAGGATGCGGGTGTAACCACCGGGGCGGGAAACTACTTTCGGACCCACTACTGTAAATAATTCTTTAACAGCGGCTTTGTCTTGCAAGTGACTGAACACAACGCGATGTTGGTTCATGATGGTTTCCTTGTTTTCGGTTTTTTTTGTTTTAGAAATCAGCGGCTCCACATAAGTTCTTAACGCTTTGGCTTTTGCCAAGGTAGTTACTATGCGCTTGTGGGTAATCAGCTGACTGGCAAGGTTGCTTAGGAGCGCACTGCGGTGAGCTTTCTTGCGGCTCAGTTTGTTTACTTTGTTTCCGTGGTTCATGACGATTGTTTTTATTTCTTCACACCGTGTCAGGAATTGTGAAGAGGTGATAGCTTACGCTATCGGGTTAAAAAAAACTGCCACCTCGTGGGAGGGGCAGTAGTAATATTAATTATCGAGATTGTCTAATCCCAATTTATTCAAATCCATACCGAAGCTCAATCCTCTTTCAGTTAACACCTGCTCAATTTCGGAGAGTGATTTCTGACCAAAGTTTCTAAACTTCATCAAGTCTTCCTGCTCGTATTGAACCAGTTCACTGAGACTGTTGATTTTAGCAGCTTTCAGGCAATTGAATGCACGAACGGAGAGGTCGAGGTCTTCCAGTGGAGTTTTCAATACTTTGCGTAACTGAAGCACATGCTCATCTACTACATCTTCTTTCTTATCTTCTTTATTATCGAACGTGATGTTCTCATCGGTGATAATCATCAGGTGCTGGATCAGAATACGAGAAGCCTGCTTCACAGCATCTTCTGGGTGAATGGTACCATCCGTTGCTACATCAAGGATAAGTTTTTCGTAATCGGTTCTTTGTTCTACGCGGTAGTTTTCAATTGCGTATTTTACGTTTTTGATAGGGGTATGAATAGAGTCGATGGCGATGTATCCGAAAGCAGCATCTTTCACTTTATTTTCTTCTGCAGGAATATAACCACGTCCTTTTCCGATGTGGAGTTCAATTTCCATTTTAGCAGAAGCGTCCATAGTACAAATCACCAATTCGGGATTCATTACCTGGAAATTTTGAGAATGTTCACCAATCATAGCCGCTGTGAATTCGGTGCGACCTTTAATGGTAAGCACAATTCTTTCGGTAAGCACTTCATGATCAACATTTTTCTTAAAACGAACCTGCTTCAGATTCAGGATCATTTCGGTAACGTCTTCGGTTACTCCTTTGATGGTAGCAAACTCGTGGTTGAGACCCTCAATCTTAACCCCTACGAGGGCATATCCCTCTAGAGAACTAAGCAATACCCGGCGAAGGGCATTACCAACGGTTAATCCGAATCCGGGTTCTAAAGGACGGAATTCAAATTGTCCTTCAAACTCAGTGGCTTTTTGTAAAACGATTTTGTCGGGTTTCTGAAAGCTTAATATGGCCATATTAATACTTGTTTATTTGTTTAATGCGGTAATTTTTTTATTTACCGGGATGAGTGAAATGCAATGGTTGCCAAAAAAGTGGCAACCATTGGATTACTATTTTGAATACAATTCTACAATCAGTTGTTCTTTGATATTCTCAGGAACATTTTCTCTCTCTGGGAAAGTAATAAAAGTACCCTTCATTTCCGTTTCGTTCCAGTCTACCCATCCGAACTTAGGGTTTTTACCCCGGCTCTTGCTGGTAACAGCAGAATTAACAGCACTCTTTGGGCGATAGCCAATCACATCACCTGGCTTACACTGGTAAGAAGGAATGTTCATCACTTCACCATTTACGGTAACATGCTTATGATTTACCAACTGACGTGCTTCAGGACGGCTAGCTGTTAAACCCATGCGGTAGATAGTATTATCCAATCTAGCTTCCAGTAACTTAATTAGGTTTTCACCGGTAACTCCTTTTAAACGCTGGGCTTCTTCGAAGGTTTTACGGAACTGGCGCTCTAATACACCATAGGTATATTTGGCTTTTTGTTTTTCACGCAACTGGAGGGCATATTCACCCAGTGTTTTTCGTTTGCGAGCAGCACCGTGCTGACCTGGAGGGTTGCTGTTTTTTCCCAACCATTTTCCGTTTCCGAGAATTGGTTCTCCGAAAATGCGGGAGATTTTTGTTTTGGGGCCTGTGTAACGTGCCATAGTATTGATTGATTTTTTAGTGACGGTATTCAATCAAAAAATCTAAAATAGATTGAACACCCGGTTATGAAAAAACCGGCCAATGGCCGGCAGATTAAACTCTTCTTTGTTTGGGAGGGCGGCAACCATTGTGTGGCAGAGGTGTAACGTCTTTGATAGCAGTTATTTCAATACCAGACTGTGCAATGGAACGGATAGCACCTTCTCTACCTGATCCGGGTCCCTTTACAAATACATCCACCCGCTTTAAGCCGGCATCCAACGCTGTTTTTGCAGCATCTGCAGCGGCCATCTGAGCAGCATAGGGCGTATTTTTCTTAGAACCCCGGAAACCCATTTTACCGGCACTGCTCCAACTAATTACCTGTCCGGTTTTATTGGTAAAGCTGATAATAATGTTGTTGAAGGTAGCGGAGATGCGAACTTCGCCTGTAGCATCTACTTTTACTACTCTTTTTTTTGCAACCGCCTTGGCGCTGTTTTGTGCTTTTTGTGGTTTAGCCATTTGTTTTTTTTGAGGTAATCGTTATAAATTATTCCGCTGTGGCGGAAACCTTTCTACTCTCCCTTCCGAAGAAGATCTAAGTAGAAAAGGATTTTGTTTTTGCCAATTCAGCTTATCCCGAATTAGCGGGTATTACTATTTCTTAGCTACTTTCTTTTTACCAGCAACTGTTTTCCGCTTTCCTTTACGGGTACGGCTGTTGGTTTTAGTTCGTTGTCCACGAACTGGTAAGCCTTTCCGGTGACGGAGGCCGCGATAACAGGCAATGTCTAATAAACGCTTAATGCTCATAGATACTTCACTACGCAAAGCACCTTCTACTTTAAACTCGGCATTAATAATATTACGGATAGCTCCTTGCTCATCATCGTTCCATTGATTTACTTTTTTATTGTAATCAATGCCTGCCTTCGTTAAAATGTACTGAGCAGTTGAACGTCCGATTCCGAAGATGTAAGTCAGACCAATTTCTCCTCTTTTATTTTTGGGGAGATCTATACCGGCGATACGGGCCATAGCGTGTATTTTGTTAGATGATGATACTTGGTTAAATCGATTACTTTAGGGAGCCATTGCACCTCCAAAGAAATTATCCCTGGCGCTGCTTAAAGCGGGGGTTCTTTTTGTTGATTACGAACAACTTTCCTTTCCGCTTCACGATCTTGCAATCAACACTTCTTTTTTTAATGGAAGCTCTGACTTTCATAACAATAGTTTTTAAAAATACGGTAGGCTTATGCCTGCTTATTTATACCTAAAAATGATTCTTCCCCTTGTTAAATCGTATGGACTCATCTCAACACCCACTTTATCACCTGGTAGAATCCGGATATAGTGCATCCGCATTTTTCCCGAGATGGTAGCCAATATTTCATGGCCATTTTCTAACTTTACCCGGAACATCGCGTTGCTCAGCGCTTCCAGAATTACGCCATCTTGTTTAATCAGTGGTTGTTTAGACATACAATTTTTGGGGCTGCAAAGATACGAAAGCTGGGTCAGATAAAGAAAAAAAGGTGGGTAAAAATTCATTTTTTGTGGAAAAAAGGGTAAAAATTCAACCCTATCAGTGCAAAAAGCTCATTTTTTTAGTACAACAGGTTAACCGGGAGGATGATTTCCCAGCGGTTGGCACTTCCCGTGGGCAGGAATTCGGGCTGTAAAAGCCTCGAATAGCGAAACCCGATACTTACCGGCAACTGGTTCCACCACCGGGTGTCGAAATACCATTCAGTTCCTACCGAATTAAAGGTACGTTGTAAACCGGTACGCCGGCTGATGCCGATGGTATGATCGTAAAATACTGCTGATCTTACCCGCAAGAGATACACCATTTGGGCCCATCCCCTTTCGGGATAAGCCACCGGAAAATGATAGGTGAGGCTTCCTACAATCAAATCAGGATAATCTATTGCCTGATAGCCCCTGGAAAAAGGAAACCGGTTGGTGAAATAGTATTGTTTCAGGGTGTCGCGGGTTTGCGCCGCCGCCGTTATTACCCAATGATGAACCGGTGAGAATCCCGGTAACCAAACTGAGCCCCTCGCAAGCCACTGATATGCCGATTGGGGAGCAGCCGATGTTTTATAGGTAAGGGAAAACGCATGGGCATATTGGGGAAATATTTGCTGGCGGGATTGTTGCACCTGACTGGAATATTGCAGGGAAGATTCAACCGTTACTTGATCAAAATTATTCAACCATTTTTGCGCGATCCCCGTATATTGAATCTGCCGGAAATTGAGCGAAGATTGTAGGGTCAACCACCTGTATCGGTTACCGCCCGACAAATTAAGCGGCAAGCGCCCACCCACATAGGCATTCCTTTCCTGAAAGTTTACCAGCGTATCGGCATTCCATCGGGCAGTGCGATGCCAGATTTGCTGAATACCCGCCATTGGCTGCACAAAGGTTCCGCCATAAATGCCATCATACCCAACCCGATGGCTCCCTTCATTCTGGTTATATACATACTGCAGCTGATGCTGAAAGGTTTTTAATACATTTTCGCCGTATACCGTAAAACTGTATTCGGGTAATTCGAAAAAGGGCCGATAGCTATGAAAATTGAATGGCCGCACACTCTGCCGATATCGGGTAACCGGATAATTACCAGGGGAAACGGTTACTAGCCATTCCCGATTGTCTTTTTCATAGGGTAGGTTTTTATAGATGGGTACCAAGGCATCCATCGGCTGCACTTTTTCCCAAAGTGGTTCTATTATTGCCAATCGAAACCCATTACCCGTAAATACAGATGCCAGCAGTTGTTCCCTGTTTAACAAGGCACTTTGGTAAATTCCGGTTGTTGACCGGCTAAGGCGGTAAATTGAACCAGTTTTAGGGAGTAAAGCCCATATTTCATCCCCCTGCTGATGGGTAGTGCTAAACAGCAAGGTATCGGATTGCACCTGCAAATGGGCAATCACCCGATTGGTGAGTGGCATCAACCATCGAACTGAATCTGCCGAACCGGGGGTTACTTGAATAATCGACATATATCCCCGACTATCGCGAATGGTTGCAAAAAAATGAGCTGAATTGGCAGCAAACCGAGGTTCTGATAGTTGATAGGTTGGCATACTCAGTCGGAAGGTTTCCCTACCATCTTTCGTTAGCCTTACAATGGAAGCATCTTTTCCGGGCGGTATTTCCGATACCAATATTTGGTTGCCATCCTCCGAAATATCCGGTGTAACCATTTTTACCCGCTTGAGCAGGGTTTCCGTTTGCCCGGTTTTGGTAGAAAGTATTACTATGCGGGTATAATCGTGATTTCCCCAGCGCATGTCGGGCTCTATGGAAGCGTAAATAATTTTGCCATTGCGGTAAGTAAATGCATCATCTATAGCAATTTGACGATTAGCTAACAGGGTTTCAGTTCCATCCGCATTTACCCGATAAAAAGCAGGAATGGCACGGTCGTTTTTCTTCAATACCCAAACAGCCGACTGATCTACTTTAACCGGTAAAAGGTAATCGGTTAGTCCTTTTTTTGAAACTGGCGTTACCCATTGCATCGAATCTAGCTTGGGCATGGTAGTTCGATAATCTTGTAATGCCGATTGAACAAACTTTGAAAAAGGTAAGCCGGTTTGTTGTTGTATGGCATGTTGAAAAGGATATACCCATCCCCGAAAAGCGGCTGCCTGCGTGCTTACTGTGGGCCAAAATGAATTGCCATACTGTTTTCTCCCATATGCCACCAATAAATACCCCAATGCATAATAATCGGGCACATACTTTCGCAGCGATCCATTGCGTAAATAATCATATCGAACCGGGGGTTGCGTTGCCCACCAGGCAGGCAGTTGCTGCATAAACCGGGGCAAACTTCCCCTACCCTGTTGAGAATAGCGAGTTTCGTTATCTACTGCCTCTCCCTCAAAAAACCAATCGGGAACCGATAAGGCATTGGCCAATGCCTGGCCCTGTTCACCCAACACAAATCTTGCGAATCGGGATGCCCCGGTATTCAAACGGTTATATTGCTGCACATGTTTCCATTCATGTATTGCCAGCAAATCACTGAAACGATTTGCGCCCAGCGTAAACAATTGACGAGGAGGGGTTATATACCATTCACTGCGCCAGGGAGCTAATCCTACATACCCATTAGAAATAAGGGTTTGATCGCGAATAACCACATTGATTTTGTGATGCCGGCTAGTATCTTTTTGTTGCAACCCATGGATAATTGCAACAATACGTTGGGCCTCACCATCATACCCTTCTGGAAAGATGATCCTCACCGTGTCGGTATTAATTTGCTTCCAGCGGAATGCAGCGGGTGTTCCTCCAAAAGGCTGCGCACCTATTTTTAAAGCCACCAAACAAACCAACAGCATCAGTAGAACTCTCATACCCGAATTTCAGTTACTGAGTTAATGAAAATGAACCCCGCAAAGTGCCTAAAAGAAAGGGTTGAGAATTAGCGGGTAAAAATTTCAGTCAACTTTTTTTCTAACATTTCTCCGTTCAAATTTTTTGCTATAATCTTTCCCGAACCATCTAATAAAAAATTCTGGGGTATCGCCCGAATTCCATATTGCTTGGCCACTTCATTCTCCCAATACTTCAAATCCGAAACATGGGTCCAAGTAAGTGCATCTTTATGAATAGCATCCATCCACTTTTCTTTTGCACCCGGCTGGTCGAGACTAACGCCCACTATTGTAAAACCTTTTCCCCGAAATTGTTGAAAGGCTTTCACCACCATGGGATTCTCTCTGCGGCAGGGACCACACCAACTGGCCCAAAAATCAACCAATACATATTTACCACGAAAAGATGAGAGGGCTACGGGATTACCCAGGGTATCATTTTGTACAAATTCGGGAGCCATATTTCCAATAGCCGTTTTGCGGGCAATGGCAATGCGGTCGCCTAAGTTTTTTCCAGAAAAAGATTGCTGTGTACTGGCAGGTAATTTTGCATATAATGGATCAACCAGCTCGGGATTAATATCCCAGCCGGCAAACACATTCACGCAATAGAGCGCAATAGGTGAATTCGGATTGGCGGAAACAAAATCAGCATACATACCTTTTTGTACATTATCCAACGAATCGGCTTTGTCTTCAATCTGTTTCTTTTTGGCTGCATCGTCTCCGGCGGCTTCATACTCCTTATATAAAGCATCCATTTGCTGACTAACCGGCTGAAGAGATTTGTTTAATTTGGTATAATCGTCATGGGCTGCAGAGCCTTTTATGGTTGCATTGGAGAAGGAATCCACTGAATTAATTGTTATCGCTCCGCTACTTAAAAATATGCTTAACAGATCTCTACCTTGCACAGGTTTAACAACTTTTCCTTCGGCATCCGGCAAGTATTTAACTCGGAGCCTGGCCAATACTGGTTCGGAGATTATTCCCTTGAAAGTATATTGCCCATTTGCAAAATCGGCACTGTCCATTTTGTTATTCCCCTCCAATTGGTATTGCAGATACATTTTAGCAGCTGCTAATTTTCCGGTGGTGGCGGTTCCGCTGATGGTAAAATTTCCGGGGTTCTGTGCCTGTACTTGCAGCAACAGGATGGTAAAGAGAAAAGTGAAAAATCGTTTCATAGTATGCTAATTTGATAGGTAAATATAATTAGTTTACTAACCAATCCCATTCAAAAAGCATAAAAGAATTTTCAATTAGCGGGCAACTGCAACTGTATACTTTACCCCCTTTATTCGGGCATTTTTTATTTTGGGTAGCATTTCCCGAATTGCGGCACGATGCACCGCTACAAAGCTACTATGGTCTTTCACAATTACGATGCCCACCTGATCTTTTTTCAATTGACCCTGATGGTGTAAAAAACCAACAATATCTACCTTGCTGATTTTATCTTTTCGCCCCCCATTGATAAACAAAGTTTCCCATTTCGATTTGGGTGGTAATGGATAGGTATAGTCTAACTTTTTTTCATCGGGCACTTCCTCTAAATAATCAGGTATGGTTTCATCCGGATGTAACAACAAATAAACCGTTCCTCCCCGATTCATGCGCGCAGTGCGGCCATTCCGATGAATCCAGGCTTCTTCGGATGTGGGAAGATGATAATGAATTACATTTTGCAACGTTGGAATATCCAATCCCCGCGATGCCAGGTCGGTTGCAATCATAAAGCCGAGGGTGCCATTTGAAAATCTTACCATCGCCTGTTCCCGCTCTGATTGTTCCATGCCACCATGTAAAAAAGCGGCATCAATACCCTTTTCATGTAACAAATTTACCGTTCGATCAACCGCATCGCGGTGATTACAAAACACTATGGCTTGCTCCTTTTTTAATGAACAGAGCAGCATAAACAAGGTGTCTATTTTATCTTTAGAACTAGCATTTACTAAAAACATTTGTACTGGTAGTGCCTCTTTCGATTCGTTGCCAGTAACCAGTTGCAGCTGCTTAACCGCAGCAAAAGCTGGCACTGGTGTTTGCTGGGTGGCTGAAACAAAAACCTTTCTTACCAAGGGAGGCAGATAAGAAAATAAGGTTTTCATTTCTTCTTCAAATCCTTGGTCGAGGCATTTATCAAATTCGTCTACAATTATGGTTTGTACCTGAGACAATGTTAAATTCTCCCGCTTTAAATGATCGGCTAGTCTACCGGGGGTACCTACCAATAATAAGGGCAATTCTTGCAGTTGATTTACTTCTGTTTGAAAGGGATGCCCTCCGTAGCAACCCACACATTTTACGCCGGTATTCATCTGCTTCCAAACCTGAACGATTTGCAGCACCAGTTCTCGGGAAGGCGCCATCACCAAACATTGTACCCCGGGCTTATCTATTTGCAACTGTTGTAATAGGGGTAATAGATAGGCCAGTGTTTTTCCGGTGCCAGTGGGAGACTGAATCCGAATATCATCGGGTTTTGAAAAGGCAGCCAAAGCATGTTCCTGCAAGGGTAATAGTGCGGGAATTTTACAATTGTTCAGTACTTGTTGAAGATCGGGAAGAGAATGCATAGGCAAAGGTAATCATTCCCTCGGCAGTGGGCTAAACAGAAAAAATTCTTCCCATGCCCATTTTTCGGAGTAATAGTAGAACTTTGCCGTCAATTGAAATTAGCATGGCGGCAACAGATTACTCCGATAGCACAAAAAATATCCTGGGCCTACATCTCCCCTCCGACCCCCGGTGGGTTAATTTGGCAGCCATTTCGCTGGAAGAAATATTAACGGATCATGCCTATTGCGAACAAAAGGCGGCCCTTACCTGCATCAGCTTAATTCAGAAGCATCCGGAAAAAACAGAATTGGTGAATCAACTGGCGCCGATTGTTTCGGAAGAATGGGGACATTTTAGACTGGTGATTCATGAATTACAAAAAAGAAAATTGCAACTGGGTAAACAACGCAAAGATGAATATGTGAACCAATTGCTTGCTTTTCAGGCAAAGGGGGGCAATGCGGAGGATCGTTTATTAGATCAGTTGCTAACTATGGCCATGATTGAAGCTCGCAGTTGTGAACGTTTTAAACGCCTGAGTGAAGGGCTTCCCGACGAATACCTACGCAACTTTTACCGGCGCTTTATGGAAAGTGAAGCGGGACACTATACCTTATTTATTCAGCTGGCAGAAACCTATATGCCGGCAGATAAAGTAAAAGCCCGCTGGAAAGAATGGCTCGAATATGAAGCCAACGTGATGGCAGGTTTGGAAGTTCGTGGCGATCGGATTCATTAATCACCCGAAGTATCCAATAAAAAATATTCCAGTTCCTGGCTCAGCGTTAGATAGGGATATTGGCACTGCAGTTGCCGGGTTTTTTCGGCGTATTCTTTTAAAAAATTTTTATGCTGTGTGGTACCTGGATGCAAGGGACGATGTTGAAAAGCCAGCAGTATATCCTGGAGCGACTGCATAAGTTGCTGCGCTGCTGCAGATAGGCAATGGGTTACCCATTTTTCCCACACATACCGAGTTGCCTGATAATTGGGATGCACCAGGTCTTCTGCATAAAATCGATAATCGCGTAATTCATCCACTACAATTTCATAGGCGGGAAAGTAATATACATTTTCTACTTGCTCGGTTAATAGATGAACTGCCTGCAGCAAGATCGCTTTACTCCGGTTATTATTTACCAACCCCTCGCGCAAATGCCTTACAGGACTAACGGTGAAGATAATTTGTAACCCGGGATTTAATTGCCGCAATTGATGAATGAGGGAAGTATAGGTTTGCACAATGTATGCTGCGGAAAGCAACTTTTTTTCGAACCAATCGGCAGGAGCTTTGTGATTATTCGCTACTGCCGTTTCGGGTTGATATAAGGGTGCTTGGGGTGTTAATTGGTACGTCCATGCAGACCCCAAAGTAATTATCAGAACCCGAGCTGTTGTAAGAAAAGTATGTGCTTGTAGAACACTGGCATTAATTTGTTGTACACAAGCTTCCGCAGTGGGTGCAGAAAATTTACCATGGTGTTGCCAGCTATGATAACAATCTAAATGAAAAAATAATGCTTCTTTTGTAATAGCGGAATTATGCAAAATACTTGACAAACTATTGAAAACACTTACCGGATTAAATAAAATACCGCAGGGATTATCCAGCACCGAGAATTTATAAGTACGCAGTTTTGCTGCCATATTCTCGGTAAAACAAGAACCCACCAGCAAAATAGGATCTTGGTATCCGATGGGATTGGGAAGTGGTTGGATATCGGTGGTTAGTTGAAATTTCATACCTCTTTTATTTGCCAGCACCTGCCATACGTTGCTTCATGGATTCATACAAGATGATGCCGGCGGCTACTGATACATTAAAGGAATTAAATTTTCCAGCCATGGGAATGGAAAAGAAATAGTCGGCCGCCTTGGCAAGATAGGGCTGCACGCCGCGCCCTTCGTCACCCATAATAATGCAACAGGGTTCTGAAAAGGGTAATTCACTTACTCCTTTTTCGGCCCGCATTTCGGAGGTGAAAACTTGAATTCCATTGAGGTGCAGGGTATCTACAGCTTTTAATAAACTGCTTACTCGGCAAATATGAATCCACTCTAGTGCACCGGCACTACTTTTTAAAGCTTCTTCTTGTAGGGCACCCACTCCTTTATCGGGAATAATTAAAGCCTGGGCACCACAGCATACTGCGGAACGGGCAATGGCACCAATATTTCTCACATCGGTAATTCCATCAAGCATTAAAAACAAAGGCGTTTGCCCCTCGCCCACTACAAAGTCGATTACCTGTTGCAGGTCCATATACTTTACCAGCGACGCAAAAGCTACAACTCCCTGGTGATTGGCGCGGGTTAGTCCATTCAGTTTTTCTACCGGCACCAATTGCACCGGAATTTGGTATTCTTTTGCAAGTTGTTTAATAGCAGATGCAACTTCACCAGTAAGATTTTTTTGCAATAAAATTTTATCGATTGCTCTTCCCGATTGGATAGCTTCCATCAGGGGTTGTTTGCCGATAATTAAGGTGGATGTTTTAAAAGGCATACGCTAAGGTATCATTTCTATTTCGGTTGCTGAAGCCATACTTGTAATTTCAATAAGGCAGCTACACTAATGGCATCTGTAATAACTCCGTTGGCAACCATGGCAAATGCTTCTTGCACGGGTACCCGTTTGAGTTGTAACTGTTCCGTTTCTTCCGGTTCCCATTCACCCGCCTTGAGGTCGGTAGCCAGATAAACCAAGGCCAGTTCGTCGGAAACCGAATTGGATAAATGCATCGTAAGCAGGTGCAGCCAACTTTGAGCTGTAAAACCAGTTTCCTCTTTCAATTCTCTGTGGGCAGTTAATAAAGGGTCGGTTCCTTCTGGGGCACCTCCTTCCGGAATTTCCCAACTGTATTGCTGCAGGGGAAATCGGTATTGGCCTACCAGCCATGTATGCATCTCCTCATCCAACACTACCACCCCAACAGCTATATTTTTAAAATGTACTTTTCCATAAATGCCCTCCTTTCCGGAAGGATTGGTTACGGCAAATTCCGACACCTGTATCCATGGATTCTCATATACCGACTTCTCATCGTTAATCTTCCAAGGGTTATGTTCCATGGTGAGTAGATTTAGTAGGCAATAGGGAAGAGACTAGTCCAAACAATATATACAGTATTGCCAACCTTAATAATAAAAGCACCTGCCCGGTTTTATTTACTGTATTATTCTCCAACGCTTATGTGCAGGTTTGGCAGTTCTACCTGAAGTTTTATTTTTGCTTTTAATGCCGTAAAAACTCTTAACAAAGTGTCCATTGTAACATTACTTGCATTATTCTCTATTCGTGAAATTTGTGATTTTTGAACACCAATTAATTTCCCTAGCTCTTCTTGCGTCAAATGTCTTTCTTGTCTTGTTTGCTTGATGGCTTTACCAATTAAATCCATCTGAAGCTCATATTCAAATATGTCACGTTCTGGTGTACCAATTTTACCAATTAGTTTATCTTGCACTTGATCTAAAGTATATGCTTTCATTTTTTCTTATTTTTTACTAGCTTGTCTGCTAAATATTTTGTTCGAATATTAATTGCTTTTCGTATTTCGTTGTCTGGAACTTTATTTGTTTTTTTGATGAATCCATGCGTAGAAACCACCAACGTTTCTATTGAAGAAGTTTTGTCCCAAAAAGCAAGCAATCGATATTGCAAACCCTGATACTGCGTCCTAAATTCCCAGATGTCGTCTGATAGTTTTTTGAAAAGTTCGGGATCACGTTCTACTTGAGATTTACGAATATTATAAAGTATTTTTTCATACTGTTTCCGTTCCAATCCACTCAAAAATTCAAACACCTCGTCTAAAAACAGGATTTCAAAATTCTTATTCATCCGATACCATTAAAGAATGCCTCAAAAATAATAAAAGTTTCGTTATAATGAAACTATTTTTTCGATTTGAATTTAGTTTTGTGTGGGAATAGGGCACATTGCACCCCTTATACAAATTCGTCGGAAACCGAATTGGATAAATGCATCGTAAGCAGGTGCTTCCAACTTTGAGCTGTAAAACCAGTTTCCTCTTGTAATTCTCTGTGGGCAGTTAATAAAGGGTCGGTTCCCTCGGGGGCACCCCCTTCCGGAATTTCCCAACTGTATTGTTGCAGGGGAAAACGGTATTGGCCTACCAGCCAGGTGTGCATCTCTTCATCCAATACTACAAAACCCACAGCAATATTTTTAAAATGAACTTTTCCATAAATACCCTCCTTTCCGGAAGGATTGGTAACGGCAAATTCCGACACCTGTATCCATGGATTCTCGTATACCGACTTCTCATCGTTAATCTTCCAAGGGTTGTGTTCCAGGGTGAGTAGATTTTTTAGATACAAGAGAAGTGAATAGTCCAAACAATATATACAGAACAGCCAACCCTACTAATAGAAACTTACAGGATGCAATTAGCCGGGTTAATAAAAGGGTTTCTGAAGTAAAATTACCAGCTATACTCATCAGCATCAGTATATTTTCTACAACATCAAACAGGGCTACTACCACAAGTAACTTTACCAATCGGTTCGCCCATATTTGATAGGATGGCCGAATTACCTTCTCTGCCATATATTGGCAACCTACTGCAAGAAAAATAGCATAACAGGGTATAAAAAGAAAGTCGATATAAATATTATTCACCGCCACCTGCTTATTCCATAAACCCAATAGGTGTTGCAATTTTTCGGGGGAATCCGCCATTTCTAAATCAACAATGCCGCCCTTACTTTCAGCTGTAAATAAAGATGCCCCCTGCCAACGTAGCCAGCCAAAAGATATCGCAGTTGCCGCTGCCAATAATTTGAGGTGCATCTGTTTCATAATGGGAATGTATGCGTAAGGATGTTCACAAAATAACATAAAAAAGCCTCTGCGAGTGCAGAGGCCTTCCTATTACTATATCGGATTATTTTAAGCCAAATGCCTTTTTCACTTTCGAAACATAATCCAGTTTCTCCCAGGTAAACAACTCTACTTTCACCGATTTGGTTTTACCGTTGATGATAAAGTTCTTCACTTTCACTTCGTTTTTACGACCCATATGTCCGTAAGCTGCCGTTTCGCTATAGATAGGCGTTCTGAGTTTCAGGCGCTTTTCAATAAAGTAAGGACGCATATCGAACAACTGCTCTACAATTTTGCTGATTTCACCATCCGTCATTTCCACTTTAGAAGTTCCGTAGGTATTCACATTAATAGAAGTTGGCTGAGCAACTCCAATGGCATAAGAAACCTGCACCAATATTTCACTGGCAACACCTGCTGCCACCAGGTTTTTAGCAATGTGCCGGGTAGCGTAAGCAGCAGAACGATCTACTTTACTGGGATCTTTTCCGCTGAAAGCACCTCCCCCATGGGCTCCTTTACCGCCATAGGTATCTACGATAATTTTTCTGCCAGTTAAGCCAGTATCACCATGTGGCCCTCCAATTACGAATTTACCGGTTGGGTTGATATGGAATTTAATTTTATCGTTGAACAAACGGGCATACTTTTTATATTTCAATTTTACCCGTGGAATTAGGATGGCAACAATATCTGCCTTGATTTTTGACAGCATTTTAGCTTCGCTGTCAAAATCGTCGTGCTGAGTAGAAACCACAATGGTATCTATTCGGATGGGTTGGTTGTTATCATCGTATTCGAGGGTAACCTGACTTTTCGCATCGGGACGCAGGTATTTAATTTGCTTATTTTCTCTGCGCAAAGCGGCTAATTCAATTAATATTTTATGGGCCAAATCCAACGCCAATGGCATATAGTCGTCTGTTTCATTAGATGCGTAGCCGAACATCATACCCTGATCACCGGCACCTTGGTCTTCTTTTTTCTTTTTTTCTACCCCTTGGTTGATGTCGGAAGATTGTTCGTGAATAGCAGAAAGAATACCACAGCTTTTGGCTTCGAACATATATTCAGACTTCGTATAACCAATTTTCTCAATTACACCGCGGGCGATTTCCTGCACATCCAGGTAAGCTTTTGATTTAACTTCTCCGGCTAAAACAACTTGTCCGGTAGTAACCAGGGTTTCACAGGCTACTTTTGATTGCGGATCAAAAGCCAGAAAATGATCGATGAGTGCATCAGAAATCTGGTCGGCCACTTTATCGGGATGACCTTCAGAAACACTTTCAGAGGTAAATAAATAAGGCATCTTATCAATTTTAATGCTGCAAATATAAAGATAAATTACCGGTATGCAACAGAGGATAATTCGATAGCCACTCAAGTGTGGATATGAATTGCACAAAACAATAAGAAGAGGGAATGCTTATTTGCCCGCGAGTTGTTGGTAGATTTCTATGTAATCTGTTAAATCCGAATCCCATCCTTTAAAGGGCAATACCTTTTTCCCTTTTACTTTACTGAATTCGTCTAATAAACCTTTTTCAATATTATCGTCACCAAAACTAATAGCATCTGCATAATGGGCTCCCCCTTTGAACATGGCCGCATTGCTGGCATCTTTAAAGGCTTCTAGGTCTTTCTCCCGAATATTGCCATTAATAAGGGCTTTTTTCACCAAGTCGGTACCGAGGGAATCGGCAAAGGTATTTTGACCGATGGTGAATAGAATTTTGCTATTAGAGAATACAGGTTCTTTTTTATAAGCTACTTTAATGTAGGCGGGAATCAGGCCTGTCATCCAACCACTGCAATGGATTACATCCGGAGGCCATCCGAATTTCTTAACTGTTTCTAATGCGCCTTTGCAGAAGAAAATGGTACGGAGCAAATTATCTTCAAACCATTCTTCGGAATCATTATGAAATACCTGCTTTCGTTTGAAGAAGTCTTCATTTTCTAAAAAGTAAACTTGTAGGCGTGCATTGGGCAGGGAAGCCACTTTAATTTGCAGGGGATAATCATCATTATCAACTGAAACATTGATGCCAGAAAGTCGAACAACTTCATGCAAACGATGCCGGCGCTCATTGATCACTCCAAATCGCGGCATGATACAGCGAACTTCTAAACCACTCTCATTACTCTTGATTGCTAGCTTGTTTATCACCTCGGCGAATTCAGTTAATTCTAGGTAGGGTGACATTTCGGTAGCAATGAATAATATTCTCTTCTTAGTAGACATGTGCACTGCCGTTTAGTACCGGCTGGAATCAACCGGAGTGCAAAGGTACGAAAAATCAGCCTGATTTAACAGGAAAAGGGGTTTGGTACCTTTCTAAGCTTATACAACTTGCTGAAAATCATTGTTTTTAAATACAAAATACTCAGGTGCTATCTGTGAACGAAAAGCGTTTTAGAAAAAAAAGCTCCGTACCTTTGAGAATCTTTCTGCACATTAGAAATATATTTTTTTCTTAATGAATGAAGTAACCAACTATGAAAAAAGCCTTACTCGGTTTGTTACAGTATGGAATTTTTATTGGGCTCGGAATTTTTTTAGTGTGGTGGAGCCTGCATCAAATACCCGAACAAGAATGGGAAAAATTTGAATTGTCACTTCGAACAGCCCGTTTCTGGCTTCTTATTCCTGTTTTTTTGATTTTATCGGGCAGTCATGTTATCAGAACCCTTCGCTGGAGGCTATTAATGGAACCCATGGGTTATACTCCAAGATTCTTGAACAGTTTTTTTATTGTAATGATTGGATATTTAGCCAATTTAGCCATTCCCCGTTTAGGAGAAGTACTCAAGTGCACCCTACTATCCAAATATGAAAAGATTCCTGTAGAAAAAGTATTGGGTACTATTGTAGCCGAAAGAGCATTTGATGTTATCAGCCTGTTGGCAATTTTTTTACTTGCATTGATACTTCAGTTCGACGTGGTAACCGGGAGCTACCAAAATATAAAAAACATGCAATCTACTGCAGAACATTCAGGTTCCAATTCTGGCTGGATTTTTTTGGGAGTTGTAATTATTGGATTGGTATTTGTAGGATGGGTATTTTATACAGGCCGGGGAAAAGCCTTACTGGCTAAAATCAAAGGGATTGGCCTTGGCATTTGGGAGGGGTTGAGTACTGCTGGAAAATTGAAACACAAAAAATTATTTTTTGCTTACACAGTTGGAATATGGGCTTTGTACCTAGCAGGAACCTGGATGGGTTTGTATGCTACTGCCGGAACCGATATGCTGGGATTTCCGGTAGCCGTGAGTGCCCTGGCATTTGCTAGTATCGGCATGATTCTTACTCCCGGTGGGATAGGTGCCTATGCATTTTTACTGGCAAAGGTATTAGAGCAAAACGGAATAGACTATACCCTAGGTGTGGCCAATGGAACCTTACAATGGTTTGCCCAGGTAATAATAGTAGTAATAGTAGGAGGAATCAGTTTACTGATTCTGCCTTTTTATAATAAAAAACCGCAACATGAAGGCCGTTGATGCGATAAACCATAAGATTTTTACCCTCAAGCCGCTTTGTAATCAGGTGTATGCCTGGAAAATGAAAGGGAAAACCGTGGCATTTACCAATGGGTGTTTTGATATTTTACATGAAGGGCATATTTTTTCCCTCTCACAAGCAGCCCTTACAGCTGATTATCTGATAGTTGGGCTGAATAGTGATGCAAGTACCCGGGCACTAAAGGGACCTGAAAGACCGGTTAATCAAGAGCAAAGCCGGGCATTGCTGCTGGCTTCATTGGCAATGGTAGATGCCGTGATTATTTTTGATCAACCCACTCCCCTCGAACTGATTACTACCATTCAACCGGATTTGCTGGTAAAAGGTGGCGATTATACCCTTGAACAAATTGTGGGGGCCAAAGAGGTAATCGCACACGGCGGTAAAGTAGAAATTAACCAATTGGTAGCGGGCTTTTCAACCACGGGATTGATAGCCCGCATCAAAGCAACTCTTTCCTAATTTAGATAAACAATAAGTTAACATAATAAAGCCTTAGTCTGCCTTAATTTTAAATTAACAAATCGCAGCTACTCAAATGAAAACTCAATTTATTCAAAGAGACATCAGTTGGCTTAGTTTTAATGCCAGGGTATTACAAGAAGCGAACGACCCTACTGTACCCCTAAGTCAGCGCATCCGGTTTCTGGGTATTTTTTCTAACAACAGTGATGAATTTTTTCGTGTGCGGGTGGCTACCCTCAAGCGGATGATTGAACTCCGCAACTGGCATAAAAAAATAAATATTTACATGGAGCAGGATCCCCAGCATATTCTGGAGGAAATCCAAACTATTGTTTTACAACAACAAAACGAATTCAACCGAATCTGGACGGGAATTTTAAAGGAACTTAAAAAAGAAAAGGTTCTATTGTTAGATGAAAAACACCTTAGCCGGGAGCAGAAAGAATTTGTTACCCGATATTTTGAAGAAGAGGTTCGGGCGAATATCATACCCCTGATGATTGAAAGTTTACCACAAATGCCTTACCTGCGTGATAAAAGTATTTATCTGGGGGTAGTAATGAAAAAGAAACAATCGGCCTACCGGAATAAATTTGCCCTTATAGAAATCCCCACCCAAATGCTGGGTCGTTTTATTCAACTTCCCACTGCAGGAGCACAACAATCAATTATTTTACTGGAAGATATAATCCGGTTTAATCTGCCCCAGATATTTTCTTACTTCGGTTACGAAAATTTTGAATCCTATATTTTTAAAGTTACCAAAGACGCCGAACTAGATATCGACAATGATGTAAGTACCACTTTTGTTGAAAAAATTGAAAAGGGACTAAAAAATAGAAGAAGGGGCAAGCCGGTACGGTTTGTATATGACAAAGAGATGGATGCTGCCCTACTCGAATACCTGATTCGAAGACTCAGCTTGGGAAAAAAAGGAAATATCATTCCCGGGGGAAGAATTCATAATTTTCGACATTTTATGGACTTTCCGAATGTGTTGCAAGAAAATAGTGTACGAAGAGCACCGTCTTTTATACATCCAGATTTGGCCAAATCTTTGCGTGTTACAGATGTGATTGTAAAAAAAGATATACTGCTCCATTTTCCCTATCATAGTTTTAATTCATTAATAGACTTGTTGCGCGAATCGGCCATGGATCCGGAAGTTACCAGTATAAAAATTACAGCTTATCGGCTAGCATCCCAATCCAAAGTAATTAATGCACTGATTAACGCGGCAAGAAATGGCAAAGAGGTGGTAGTGATGCTGGAACTGAAAGCACGTTTTGATGAAGAAAATAACCTTGAATGGAAAAAAGTGTTGGAAGAAGAAGGGGTAAAAGTATTACTAGGCGTACCCAATTTGAAAATCCATGCCAAACTCGGTATTGTTAAAAAGCGATCTGGCAACAAAACCATTCAATATGGATTTGTGAGTACAGGTAATATACATGAAAAATCAGCCCGAGTTTATGGAGATCATTGTTTACTTACAGCCAACAGAAATGTTATGGCAGATATAAACCGAATTTTCAAATACCTGGAAAACTGGCAAACCGGGATGGCAGAACTAAGAAATTGCAAAACACTATTGGTTTGTCCCCTAAAGATGCGAAAAGAATTACAATTATTAATTGGCAAAGAGATTAAACAAGCCAAAATAGGGAAGCCTGCATCCATAATACTTAAATTAAACTCGTTAAGTGACCAGGCTTTAATTTCCAGTTTACATGTAGCGGCGCAGGCAGGGGTAAATATTCAACTCATCATTCGTGGAATTTATTGCCCAATTATTGACCCAAAAAAACAGGCGGTTCCACTAAATGCTATCAGTATTGTGGATGAATATTTGGAACATGCCAGGGTAATGATTTTCCATAACCAAGGTGAAGAAAAAGTGTTTATCTCCAGCGCCGATTGGATGGTAAGAAATTTAGATCACCGGGTTGAAGCAGCTATTCCTATTTTAAATCCCGATTTAGCAAGTGAATTAAAAGAGATTATCCAAATTCAATTAAGAGATAATGTAAAAGCCCGGATGTTGGATGCGCAATTAACGAACAACTATGTATCGTCCAAGGGAAAAAGACCCATCCGTTCACAGGTTGAAATTTATAAGTTCCTGAGCCGGAAAAACCAAACTGCCTCATGAGATTAGCTGCTATTGATATTGGAAGTAATGCTGCCAGATTATTGATTTCCGAAGCGATTACAGAAAAAGACGGAAAGGTTCGGTTTGATAAATTAAACCTGATTCGGGTTCCACTTCGGCTGGGTTTTGATGTGTTTGAAAAAGGCGAAATCTCTAAAGAAAAAAGAGGTATGGTTTTACAAACCATGAAAGCTTATAGTCACCTGATTAATGCGTACGGAGTGAAACAGGTAATTGTATGCGCCACCAGTGCCATGCGGGATGCCAGCAATAGTGCCGATATTATCCGAAAGGTAAAACTAGAAACCGGATTAGAAATTAAAATCATCAGTGGCGAATTGGAAGCCTCACTAATCTATGAAAACCATATTGCCGAAAATATGGATACTGAACATAGTTACTTATACATTGATGTAGGGGGCGGCAGTACCGAATTAACTTTTTTTGCCGATGGAAAATTAATCAGTAAAGAATCTTTCAATATCGGCACCATCCGTTTGCTGAAAAATATGGTTACTGAAGCTCAGTGGGATAGCATGAAAGAAACCATCAAACAAAAAACAAAGGGGTACAAAAAAATTGCAGCCATTGGTACCGGAGGAAATATCAATAAGGTTTTTTCACTCAGTAAAAAGAAGGATGGCAGGCCCCTGACCCTAGATTTACTGAAAGATTATTATAAGGAGTTATCGAGTTACAATGTAGCCGACCGAATTCGCCTGTACGATTTACGTGAAGACCGGGCTGATGTTATTGTTCCTGCGCTGCTGATTTACCTGAATGTAATGAGATGGGCTGATGCAGAAGAAATTTATGTTCCCAAAATTGGGTTGGCAGATGGGCTGATCCATCACTTGTATGAAGAATTGCATGCCAAAGTGCAACCTGCCGGATAATTATCCTTCAAAATCATTGCTTCACCGAGGTTAATACGCCATTCACCCATATATTTTTCAGTACTTGCGGGTACACCTTAGCTTTACCTTTAAGAAAAATATTATTGCCAACCCGTGAAGAATAATAGAAAAACGCTCGTACTGATTACGCATATCGCTGTTTGGGTATGTTTTTTCACGCTGCCGTATTTGGTATTTTTCCCCCGATTGCGGGATTTTAGTATGAGCAATCATCAACTGGCTTCTATTGTTTGCAATAACATTTTTATTGTGGTATTCTATTACCTCAACACCCTTTGGTTGATTCCTAAATTATTGGTTAAAGAGAAATGGCTCTGGTATAGTTTTTCGATTGTAATTTGTTTGCTAATTTTTTTAAATGTTCCGAAAGTAATTGCCGGATGGATTGCAGAGCCGGAGGTTAGTCCTATTCAAAACCGAGAATTTATACGTAACCCAGCTTTTCAGGGAAGGCCTCGCGGATCTGGGTCGGATGGCCGACGCCCTTATGCCAATCCCTATAATACCGTTTTGTTCCTGCTAGTATTTACGGTGGGCACCTGTATTTCTATGATTCAGCGCTGGCTGCAAACGGAACAACATCGAAAAGAAACAGAGAATGAAAAACTCAATACAGAATTATCATTTCTGAAATCACAAATCAATCCGCATTTCTTTTTCAATACCCTTAATAATATTTATTCGCTGGCAGTTGTAAAAAGCGAAAAAACGGCCCCAACGGTGATGAAGCTTTCTAAAATCATGCGCTATATTTTGGCAGATTCACAAAAAGATTATGTGCCCCTAACTAAAGAAGTAGAATTCATCAACAATTATATTGAATTGCAACAGGTTCGGCTAACAGATAAGGTAACCTTGGATTTTACAGTATCAGGAGAAATCGAGCCCTATTCCATTGCCCCCTTATTGTTTATTCCCTTTATAGAGAATGCGTTTAAATATGGAGTAAGTACCAAAGAGGCATCTACTATTTCGATTCATTTAACTACAAAAACCAACCGGGTTATTTTTGATGCCACAAATTATATCGTACCTTCCGAAAACAACGAAATGGAAAAAACCGGCATAGGCATTAACAATGTTAAAAGAAGGCTGGAATTGTTATACCCCGGAAAGCATCTACTAACCTGCGATGCCCATCAACAAATCTATACCGTTCACCTCGAAATTAACATCGAATGATACATTGTATAGCAATAGACGACGAGCCATTGGCACTGCAGTTGATTACAGAATATTGCATGAAAATTTCTTTTCTGCGATTAGAAAAAACCTTTACCAATACCGATGAAGCCAAAGATTATCTGGCAAATAATTCAATAGACTTATTATTCTTAGATATTCAGATGCCCGATATTACTGGCATGCAGTTTTACAAAAACCTGGTAAAAAAACCTCCCGTAATTTTTACCACCGCCTACAAAGATTATGCATTGGATGGTTTTAATGTGGATGCGGTAGACTACCTGCTAAAACCCTTTGAATACGACCGGTTTTTGAAGGCTTGCTACAAAGCAAAAGAATACATCGAATTCCTGAACTCACAAGAACTGCAACTCAATTCGATTTTCGTAAAAGTGAATTACGAAATCATGAAAATGAATTTGAAAGACATCGATTTAATTGAAGCATTGGACGACTATATTAAAATCTACCTGAAGCCTACCCCAGTGTTAACTTTGATGACTTTAAAAAATATCTTGGAGAAACTTCCCCCCCGGGATTTTATTCGGGTTCACCGCTCCTTTATCGTTCCCGTTGCCAAAATTGAAAAATTTAGCAAAACCAAAGTATGGGTTCAGGGAAAAGAAATTCCGATTGGTAGCAGTTATGGCAAAGTATATGACCAGCTGTGGGAGCTTTCTCAGAAATAATCTACTTTTTTAATTAGTCACCTTTGCAGGTAATTCGGCGGATTTTGCATCCTTTTTTTCCGGAACTTTGCTTCAAATTACCCGTATGGAATTTCTACATCATTTACATTTACAAGCTTCCCAATCTGGAAATGCAACCGGATCTAATTGGGTGCACAGTTCAGGGGAAAAAATAGAAAGTTATTCGCCGGTAAACGGACAACTTATTGGAGCAGTGGCGGAAGCAGATGCTGAAGCCTATGAAAAGATAATCCAACAGGCACAGGAGGCATTTTTGATTTGGAGAAACTGGCCGGCACCTAGAAGAGGAGAAATCGTTCGGCAAGTGGGAGAAGCCCTGCGAAAAGAAAAAGACGCTCTGGGCCGCCTGGTAAGTTATGAAATGGGAAAAAGCTTACAAGAAGGTTGGGGAGAAGTTCAGGAAATGATAGATATCTGCGATTTTGCAGTAGGACTGTCGAGACAACTATATGGCCTTACCATGCAGAGTGAGCGACCTGCGCATCGGATGTATGAACAATGGCATCCCTTGGGGGTTGTGGGAATTATATCTGCCTTTAATTTTCCGGTGGCGGTATGGGCTTGGAATAGTGCGCTGGCATGGATTTGCGGGAATGTTACTGTTTGGAAGCCCAGTGAAAAAACACCCCTTTGTGCGGTAGCAGTTCAACAAATTGTTGCCCGAGTGTTTGAGCAAAATCAGGTGCCTGAAGGAGTAAATTGTCTGGTTCAGGGAGGAAGAGCGGTAGGAGAAAAAATAAGTAGCGACCATCGCATCCCGCTGGTGTCTGCTACTGGTTCTACCCGAATGGGTAAGGCATTAGCGGCAACCGTTGCTGCCCGTTTAGGTAAAACTATTTTAGAATTGGGTGGCAACAACGCAGTTATTATTTCAAAAGATGCCGATCTTTCTATGGCATTGATTGGATGTGTTTTCGGGGCCGTGGGAACTGCCGGACAACGTTGTACCAGCACACGGCGATTAATTATTCATCAATCGGTATATGAGCGCTTTCAACAGCAATTGGTAAAAGCCTATCAGCAATTGAGTATCGGAAATCCGTTGGACGCCTCCAACCATGTGGGCCCGCTGATAGATCAGGCGGCTGTTGCCCAATACCTGCAAGCCATTGAACGTTGCAAAACTGCCGGTGGTAAAATGCTGGTAGAAGGGGGTGTATTATCCGGGCCCGGATATGAAAGTGGTTGTTATGTAAAACCCTGTGTGGCAGAAGTTAATCCGAACATGGAAATTGTGCAACAAGAAACCTTTGCTCCCATACTTTATATAATGCCTTATCAGGAATTGGAAGAAGCCATTTCCATACAAAACGCTGTTCCTCAGGGTCTTTCCTCCTCCATTATTACACTCAACCTGAGAGAAGCAGAAACATTTTTGGGTGTAAATGGCAGCGATTGTGGTATTGCCAACGTGAACATTGGCACCAGTGGCGCAGAAATTGGAGGCGCTTTTGGAGGTGAAAAAGAGACCGGGGGAGGCAGAGAAAGTGGCAGTGATGCTTGGAAAGCATATATGCGCCGGCAAACCAATACCATCAACTGGGGAAGTCAACTCCCATTGGCACAGGGAATACAGTTTACGATTACTGACTGATTTACCCGTCTGGCTTACTAACGTTTTCTTAAAATAGTGCAATCGTTAGACGACTGGCCGATAAATAGTGCATTTTTGTGCAACAAACCCAATTCATGTACAATCGGTTCATTTTAATACCTCTCCTACTGATACTTATCAGACTGGGTGCGCATGCACAAAATTTTGAAATGAACACCTGGTACCTGAAAGACCCGGCAACCGATTCAATTTATGGCATCTCTTTACCCAAGGCTTATCAGTTTTTGCAAGAGAAAAAAAGAAAAAGCGTTCCGGTAATTGTTGCCGTACTGGATTCGGGTGTAGACACCACTCATGAAGATTTGAAAAAAAATCTGTGGCATAATCCGGGAGAAATTCCGGGTAATGGTATAGACGACGACCACAATGGATATATTGATGATGTGTATGGCTGGAATTTTCTGGGTGGTAAAGACGGGAAAAATCTCACCAAAGCGTCCAGTGAAAAATCGAGATTTTATTACCAATATAAAAATACTTTTGAATTACCCACACTTGACACGCAATTGTTATCGGCAAAAGACAAAAATACCTACTACTGGTGGAAAAAAGCAGCAGATGAGATGAAAGGAGATCCGGACGAAGAAAGTCAAATACGCATGCTTTCAATGGCCAGCCGCACTTTGCAGAAATACGATCAAATAATTAGGGCAGAGATGAAGAAAGATACTTTTTCGGTGGATAACCTGGAAAAATTTATTCCCACCAGCAAACCCGGAAAAGATGCCAAACTGGGCTACCTTACTTTTATTCGCTTATTCGAGGTAGACGACGATTATACCAACCAGAAATTATTATTTGAATTAAATAATGAACTGGATAAAATGCGTATAGATTCTGCAAACAGGCATACTCCCCCCACCGACTACCGGGCCTTGTTTATTAAGGATGATTACTTTAATCTATCAGACAGTTTATATGGCAACCCGGATGTGATGAGCGATGGAGAAAGTGCCATGCACGGAACTCAGGTAGCAGGATTGATTGGTGCCGAAAGAGGCAATGGGGTTGGACTGGATGGCATTGCCGATAATGTAAAACTGATGATTTTACGGATGGTGCCGAATGGAGATGAATATGATAAAGATATTGCACTTGCTATCCGATATGCAGTGAATAATGGTGCCAAAGTGATTAACATGAGTTTTGGCAAATCGCACTCACCTGAAAAAAACTGGATAGACAGTGCCGTAAAATATGCAGAAGACCGCGATGTATTAATTGTACATTCTGCCGGCAATGAAAGCGTATCACTGGATGAAAAACCCAAATTTCCCAACCCTTGGCTGGGAGCGTGGAACAGATATGCCAACAATTATCTCACCATAGGTGCCAGCAGCGATTTACATATAACCGATTGCCTTACTGCTGATTTCAGTAATTATAGTGCTAATTTGGTTGACTTTTTTGCGCCGGGTGTAAAAATATTTTCAACTCAATCGGGAGGAAATGTTTATGGCAAATCAGATGGCACTAGTTTTTCAGGTCCCATTGTTGCCGGCATTGCAGCGCTTATCCGATCATATTATCCATCGCTCAGTTCAACTGAAATTGTGCAATTATTGCAGAAAACGGTAACCATACCCAAAGAGAGTAAAACCTGCATACCGGCTATCAATAAAGACAAAACCCTTACTGCATGGAAATCAATGAGTAAAACAGGGGGAATTGTAAATGCTTATCAGGCAATTAAAGCAGCCGACGAAATCAATCAACTGAAAGCTAAACCGGGACCCCGCTTAAAAAAATAATCATACTTGCGCCTATGCCTTTAGTCTATCCCAGTTTTGCAGAAAACTATATTCGTTTGGCGGATGGCAACAATCCGCTGGAAGTTTTTCAACAGCATCAATCTGCTATCCATCCCTTCATCCATTCTATACCAGCCGAAAAAGCTGCTTTTCGGTATGTACCCGAAAAATGGTCGGTACAGGAAGTAATTCAACATCTAACGGATACCGAGCGGGTTTTCACTTATCGATTATTGTGTATCATTCGGGGTGAAACGGCCACCCTCGCGCCTTTTGACCAGGATCAATTTGTTTTGGCAACGCGAACATTTCCGGTTAGCTGGCAACATACCATACTGGAATGGGAAAGTGTAAGAAATGCCACCAGCTATTTATTAGATTGCATACAGGAGCAAACCTGGGAGAACCAAATTAAGGTAGGCGATTATACCATCAATGCCCGCTCTATTGGGTTAATGCTAACCGGCCATATCCTTCATCATAAAATCATTTTACAGGAGCGGTATGGTTGCTGATGGTGGTATATCGATACACATCACAATCCGCTTCATCACAAATTAGTTTCCGCAATAACGGATCCTGCATTACCTGTATGTAATCATAGGGCCGACCGTTGATTTGGATAGTTCTTTTTACCAAGCGTACGCCATGACTATAATCAGCATACCAGTTAACATGTCCGGCATATAATGGCTGAATTGGCTTTCCGTTCAATTGATGCCAACCATAAATGGCAATTCGATTGGGCTTTGCAGATCGCGTTAGCAGTGCAGCAATCACCACATCTTTTTTAATGCCGGCAATCAACCCTTTCCTTCCATTGCGCAATCCTTCGATAATCAGATGATGCTGATACATAGTTACTGGCGAATCGCGGAAGGCAAACATAGGCATGGGAGCTAGCTTAACCCGGGCAGCCTGATAGATATCATCCACTATTTTTCGGGTAGGTAAAAAACATTGAAAGCTATCGGCTAATTGCTGGGCAGCCATTGCGGTTAAAGGTACCCTACTCCAATCGGCATCGGTTCCTAAACTCAGGTAATCGGAGGTAACCTGATAAGATGCCCGAAGGGTGGTTACTGAGTCAACCTGTAATTGGGTATAGATGGTTACCCAACGGAAAACGTGATGAGGGTAATTACCGGAAACAATTTGTTCAACCGCCATAGAATCCCAAACAGCCCGGGGTTGCGTGTTGGCCCATGCAAAAAATGCACTGCCGGTTAAGCGGGTTGCTGTTGAATTTGGTGTAGGCTGGTATCCCCGATACGGGCTAACACAGCCTGTTAATAAAAGGCAGCCTATAGAAAATGGCACTACATGAAATAAAATCCTAAACAACTTCATAAAAGTAAGTTACTGAAAATAGATGGCTTAAAAAAGTTGATATCTTAGCAGCATGACTCGCATTGGCTTACTGTCGGATACCCATAGCTATTTGGATGAAAAAATATTTCATCATTTTGCCAATGTAGATGAGATCTGGCATGCGGGAGATGTAGGAAATATAGAAGTATACAAAAAACTGGCCGCCTTCAAACCCTTAAAAGGTGTATATGGAAATATAGACGACTCGTTGATGATGCAGTATTTTCCGCGGGTATCGGAGTTTACCTGTGAAGAAGTACGTGTTTTAATCACGCATATTGGGGGCTATCCACCTAAATACAATCCTCAGTCGCTTCCATTAATTCAATTGTACCGGCCTCAATTGTTTATTACAGGTCACTCCCATATTTTAAAAATCATGTACGATAATGCCAATCAGGTGTTACACATGAATCCCGGAGCTGCCGGCACGCATGGCTGGCATCAGCAAAGAACCATTGTACGCTTCAATATCCACGGAAATAATATACAGGATTGCGAAGTAATAGAATTGGGACATCGCTCTGCCAATCAATGACCTCCGGGTAAAAGGGCACGGCCTACTGTCTCTCTAAAAGGCCAGGGGATATTCACCAGGATGATAATAAGCGAAAGCAGAAAAAACCAAAATACTCTCTTGTAGTCACCTCTTTTTCCGGCACCATAGGCCAGTGTAATTAACAATATGGCGAGAATCATAGTAACTGGGTGTTCCACCCAATAAAAGCGTAGGAACTTATCTTTCATAACACTAATTCCTTCGGGAAGTTCCATAGTAAAAAACCCATATCGGCCCCAACCCCACTGATACAAACCTAACAATAAGGTTATATGAGCCGCAATCAGGGTAAATAACCAAATCGGCTGTTTGCCTGCGGGATACAAATCTGGATTCGATTTAGCCTGATAGGCTTTAACTATAGAAAGCAATAATAAAATGAGTATAACCCAGCGGAGCAGGTTGTGTAAATGGAGCAATCCCGTTTGCATAACATTAATTTAAGTACGGAAAGATAGAAAAACTATGCTAAAAACAGCCGGGAATCTTTCAAAAACTATTCTACCCAGTCGGCCATAAACAAATTGGTATCCCGAGTACCTCCATTATTTCGGTTAGAGGCAAAGATGATTTTTTTACCATCCGGACTAAACATGGGAAAAGCATCAAAGCCTTTGTCTCTGCTGATTTTCTCTAATCCATTGCCTTCCAAATCAACAATATACATGTTGAAGGGGAATCCTCTTTTATATTCATGATTGCTGCAGAAAATAATGTGCTTTCCATCGGGTGTAAAATTGGGGGCCCAGTTGGCCTGGCCTAGGTTGGTAATCTGTCGGGCATTTTTACCATCTGCATCTGCCACCCATACCTCCATATTGGTGGGGGCTACCATACCTTCGGCCAGCAGGGATTTATATTCAGCAATAGCTTCGGGGGTAGCAGGGCGACTGGCACGCCAAACAATTTTTTTTCCATCTGGGCTAAACCAGGCACCTCCATCATAGCCCAATTGGTTGGTAATTTGAATCTCTTTTTTACTTTTCAAATCCATCACATATAAATCTAAATCGCCTCCTTTATCACTGCAATAAATCATTTTTTTGCCGTCCGAAGATAAAGTGGCTTCCGCATCATACCCTTTGGCAGTAGTTAATTGCCCGGTAATGTTTCCTTTCAAATCTGCAATAAAAATATCATAGGTATTATAAAGAGGCCAGATGTATTTATTGCCGTATTTAGCACGATCTGGAACGGGAGGACATTCATCGCCACCCTTTGACGTGGATGCAAATAAAACATGTTTACCATCGGGTAAAAAATAAGAGCAGGTGGTTCGCCCCTTTCCGTTACTGAGCATTTGATAAGTAAATTGCTCGCCTGCTGCGGGTGCCTTTCCTATAAATATCTGATCACAAAGCACTCCTTCCTTGGGATTGGTTCTTTGAAAAGTGATAAACTTACCGTCAAAGCTCCAGTAAGCCTCTGCATTATCACCCCCAAATGTTAGTTGCTGTATATTTTTAAAGTGCCTTTCTCCTTCAAATAATAGGGTATCCGCCGACACTTTAGGAGCTTGTGCCAACGAAGAAGTACTGTAGAAAAGGATAGCTACGAAACTGAGCATTCTGTTCATGTAACCAAAATTAAAGTTAAGAAGGCTACAAATTTAATTAAGTAGGGTGAGGGAATTGTCAAATTAGTGTCATGTGTTGCATTACTCAGTAATTTTGCAATATGAAGTTACCTTGGATAATTACATGGGTATTATTAGCATTTGCCTGCAACCAGCCTACTTTCCAACAGCCCCAAGCACCAAAAGACCTGCCGGTTTCAAATGAATCTCCTGCCATTCTGCATCAAATAAACCGGGTAAATCAGTATCCGGACAGCACTCCATTAAGAGTAGCCGCAATTGAAATATTAGATAGTATTGGAGCATTAAAAGAAGCCATTGCACAGGTAGATTCGTTGATTAAAAGAGACAGTTTACATGCGGGTTATTGGACCAAAAAGGGTGAACTCAGTGAAAAAATAGGTGATACCAGTGGAGCAATCAGGTGTTACCGGTATGCGATTCGAATTTATCCCACTCCCGACCTAAAGCTTCGGTGGGCGAATTTACTGGCGGAACAAAAAAATGATACTGCCCTATTGCTGCTACAGTCAATCGCAAGTGAATGGAACGACGCAACTTACTTATCGCATGTGGCGTTTATAAGAGGGGTTTATTATGCCAGAAAGGGAATGGCCCTAGGCGCCCATCATTCCTTAGATGAGTGTATTCGCATTAATTATAACTATATAGAGGCCTATATGGAAAAGGGCTTTTTATATTGGGATGCCGGAAATATAGCTGCCGCTAAAAAAATATTTACCACTATTATCCAGTTGAAAGGTACGTATGCAGATGGCTATTATTGGCTGGCTAATTGTGAAGCCCGGTTGAAGGATACCTCTGGGGCTGTTGCTCATTTTCAGCAGGCGCAGCGCTTAGATCCCGGCATGGCATTACCCGGATATGCAACGGGAGGCCGATAATCCTTTTAGTAAATAAGGGTGTTTTTTTGTTGCATTTATTTGGGAGAAGTGCCAATTTGCAATAACCTTAGCTTGTTTTTATAAAGCACAACCCCAATTTAATAGATCATTTTAACCTGCAACTGCATTATTTCAATAAATTTGCTTCATGCCAATAATTGCTCCCTCCCTGCTTAGTGCGAATTTTCTACAATTGCAAGATGATTGTGATATGCTAAATAAGAGTGAGGCCGATTGGTTCCACTTGGATGTGATGGATGGCAGTTTTGTGCCGAATATTAGTTTTGGCATTCCTGTGATAGCACATATAAGAAAAGCCACCCAAAAAGTTTGCGATGTGCATCTGATGATTCAGCATCCCGAATTACTTACAGAAGCTTTTCACAAAGCAGGGGCCGATATACTCACGGTTCATTATGAAGCCTGTGTTCATCTTCACCGAAATATCCAACAGATTAAAGGCTTAGGAATGAAGGCAGGAGTTGCCATCAATCCCCATACTCCCGTTCAATTGCTTAAGCCAATTATATCAGATATCGATTTGGTTTGTGTGATGAGTGTAAACCCGGGATTTGGTGGTCAGCAATTTATACCCGGTACGCTGGCGAAAATTCGGGAATTGCATCAACTCATTCAAGAAACAGGGTCATCGGCATTGATTGAAATTGATGGAGGTGTTACCCTTGAAAATGCAGCTTCTATTATTGCAGCCGGAGCGCATGTGTTGGTTGCCGGCAATACCGTATTCAATGCTGCCGATCCGGTTGCTACCATCGCTTCGTTAAAGCAAATTTAACATTGTAGTTTTTTTCATTGTACAAAATGAATTGAATTCAGTTAATGAGCTCTTGCTGGCTTTATTTCCACATGTGTGCATAAGAAGTTCTAGGTAAATACACTCCCAAAGAATTAAATTTGGATAATGTAATTGAAGAAGTAAAATCATTAATTATTTTCCCTCCTAAAGAAAAGCAGATTGACAGACACTATCATCAACCTCGACTCCGTTAATCCGATAGAATTTTTCGGCGTTAATAACGGCAAATTAGATACCCTTAGAAAAAAATTTCCGCTTTTAAAAATCTTGTCTAGAGGTACACAGTTAAAAATCAGTGGAGCACCGGAGCAAATTGAAACGGCAAAGGAAAAAATTGATTTAATTGTTCAGTATCTGCAGCGAAATGGTCACATGAGCGAAAATTATTTTGAACAAATTATCGGTGGGGATGATCCAGAAACCGTAGACAATTTTATTGAACAAAACCCCAACGATATTCTGGTTTTTGGCCCGAATGGTAAAACCGTGCGAGCTAGAACATCTAATCAGAAAAAAATGGTACAGGCCGTAGATCAAAACGATATTGTTTTTGCCATAGGGCCGGCGGGTACTGGTAAAACCTATACGGCTGTAGCGTTGGCCGTTCGGGCATTGAAAAACAAGCTGGTGAAGAAAATCATATTAACTCGTCCGGCAGTTGAAGCGGGTGAGAGTTTGGGCTTTTTGCCGGGTGATTTGAAAGAAAAAATTGACCCCTATCTCCGACCGCTATATGATGCTTTAGACGACATGATTCCGGCCGACAAGTTGGGTTATTATATGACTACCCGCACCATTGAAATAGCACCGCTGGCCTACATGCGGGGAAGAACTTTGGATAACGCTTTTATCATTTTAGATGAGGCACAAAATACCAACGACCTGCAATTAAAAATGTTTTTAACCCGCATTGGTGCCAATGCAAAAGCAATTATTACGGGCGACCCAACCCAAGTTGATCTTCCCAGAAATATGCGCAGTGGTTTAGAAAAATCTACCCGCATTCTTAAGTCAATAGAAGGTATTGCTCACATTGAATTAACGGAAGAAGACGTAGTTAGGCACAGATTAGTAAAAGCCATTATTAGAGCATACGAAAAAGAAAAAGAGAAGGAAGAAAAAGAAGGCGGTTATCGATCTTAATATTTCTGCTTACCCTACTCTTTATTCAAAATATCATGGCCAAGTTTATCGCGCTTGGTTTGGAGATATTTCAGGTTGTGGCTATTGGGCGATGTTTCAATGGGTATTACCTCAGTAACTTCTAGTCCATACCCTTTTAATCCAGCTCTTTTTCTGGGATTATTACTCAGCAACCGAAGTTGTGTAATCCCCAGATACCGAAGAATTTGAGCCCCTACGCCATAGTCGCGATCATCCATACCAAATCCCAGTTGCAGGTTGGCTTCAACCGTGTCTAGCCCCTGTTCCTGCAATTGATAGGCTTTTAATTTATTAATCAACCCAATTCCTCTGCCTTCTTGATTCATGTAAACAATTACTCCTTTTCCCTCCTGTTCAATTTTACGCATGGCATTATGCAATTGTTCACCGCAATCGCAACGAAGACTCGACAAAATATCTCCAGTAAAACAACTGCTGTGCACTCGGGTAAGCACCGGCTCATTTGGTTGCCAGCTGCCTTTTACCAATGCCAGATGTTCGGCACCCGATAATTTTTCTTTAAAAGCAACCAGGGTAAAATGTCCAAAGGCGGTTGGCATATCTACCCGAACCAATTCTTCAATTAATGAATCGGTTCGCAGGCGAAAATCAATCAAATCTTTAATGGATATCACCTTAATGCCGAATCGCGCGCCAATTTCCAGTAACTGCGGCAAGCGGGCCATACTGCCATCTTCATTCATCACTTCTACCAGGGCACCCGCAGGTTGCAGTCCCGCCAGTCGGGCAAGGTCGATGGTTGCTTCGGTATGGCCGGTTCTTCTTAAAACGCCCCCAGCAACTGCTTTCAAAGGAAAAATATGTCCGGGTCTGCCCAGTTGATCTGGCCGGGTATTGGGGTTAACCAATGCTAATATGGTTTTGGAGCGATCCTGAGCAGAAATACCGGTGGTGGTTCCGTCCCCAATCAAATCTACCGAAACGGTAAAAGCCGTTTCATGAAGTGAGGTATTGGAGGTTACCATAGGAGCCAATTGCAAAGCAGCACAGCGTTCTTCGGTAAGGGCAACACAAATCAACCCCCTTCCTTCTTTGCTCATAAAATTAATCACTTCGGGGGTTGCAAATTCAGCTGCTACAATAAAGTCTCCTTCATTTTCGCGATCCTCATCGTCAACCACAATTACCAGCTTACCCTTCCGAATATCTTCAATGGCATCTTCAATTCTATTTAACATAATGCAACTTTATGCACAAAGTTACAGTTGAAATTTCAAAATGAGTACCCAAAACGGAAGTTACCAGGTAAGCAGGCTTTCGACTACCGTTAATTAATCTGTATCAGATTCGGAAAATACGTATTCGGAACGTTTATTTACTGGCTTGTTTTGCAGGATGGCATTTAGAAGCGTTTTGATATTACTAAGTTGTTTTTGCTGGAGTAAGCTACCTTGCCAGCCAACTTCGGGAGAACTAACTGGCACGGTGTATGGGGAAGGAAAAACTGTTTTGGCGGGAGTGGCAATAAGCTTACTTCATCGGGCGAGTGGCACAAAAATTACCACTGTAAGCAATCAAAAGGGGAAATACTTTTTGGGAGGGATCCCTCCCGGATATGGCTATACGCTCCGTGCCACGCATATACAGGTAAAACCGGTTCAGATATTTGCTATAATTATTCGGCTGGGCGAAACCACAGAAATTAATATTTCATTTCAAGATACGATTCGTTTATTGGAAGCTGTTACAGTTCAATCAACCCGGCGTTCCAATCCATTTTCGGAAAATTATTCACTAGGAACTATTTTATCGGGTGAGCAACTCAATCGTTTTGCAAGCGGTTCAAAAAACTTACAAGATGCGCTTCGAGTGCTACCCGAAGCACATATCGATATAGGAGGCACCGGAAGTGTTTCCATAGCGGGAGAAAGCTATCGATACAATGCTTTGTATACAGATGGTTCGATAACACATGATTTATTTGGCATTTCCCCTTCCGGAACTTTCGGAGGAGTAACGGGCAGCTCCCCCATTGCTCTAGAAGCGATGGAGCTTTGTAAAGTGGTTTATAGTCCGGTGGATGCAATGCAGGGCCATTATACTGGTGCCGCCATACAAACCATTACCCGCAAGGGAAGTAATCAATCTGAAACTGCTGCCTATCATTATTGGCAAAATACAGCTCTTACTGGCAGCACTTTTACTGAATTGAATCGGGGGATGAATCGAGGCAACTTTCACAACTCTACCAGTGGTATATCAACTAAAGGGGCTTTTGAAAAAAACAAACTTTTTTATTTTGCCAATCTCGAGCAGCAAGAAAAACAAATACCCATCCGGCAAACCTATACAGAAAATCAGCGTTCCAATAATACTGAAACATGGTTGCCGATTGTTAGAAATCAACTTATATCTACTTATGGGTACGACCCTGGTGATTTTCGGGAGGCGCAGGAAATACTTTCGGCTAAAAAAATGTTACTCAGAATAGATGCCCAGCTGAACAATCAAAGTCAGCTCACGATGAGTGCCCGGTACTTTGATGCCACTCAGGTTAAGCCAGAAAAGAGAGCCAACAACGAAACTTTTTTCTCCAACAGTGGATTTGTTTTGCAATCGAAAAATTATACCCTGCAGTTTGAATTAAGAAATAGGAACGACCGAAATCTGTCTCATCAATTGTCGGGAAATTTCATCCATGCTACTGATGAAAGAACTGCTATCGGTTCACCATTTCCGCGTGTAAAAATCAACCACGAAAAAGGGTCGGTTTATTTGGGAACAGATATATATAGTGGATTAAATTTTGTACAACAGGATATCGCCACATTGAAAAAGAAATTTCAGTGGCTCCGGGGGAAACAGCTAATTCGGGTGGGTACCGAATTTACCTATGCCCGATTTCAATCCCTATGGGTGCCTGCGGCCTATGGCTATGTAATTTATTCTCAGCCTGCCAGCTTTATTTTACAAAAGTCACCTTCCTATTACCGGATTGGTTTTCAACAGCAGATATCTGGCAATCAAGCGAATCGATCGGCCACAAGTTTTAGTTCGGGCGACTGGAGTGTAACGGTAAGCGATCAAATTCGGATGCACCCGTCATTAACTTTGTGGCTGAGTGGTAATCTGCAAAAATGCTGGTTTTTTCAAGCTCCCCCGATAAACGAAACAGTAAATAGGGAGGTATTGCCCGTTTATGCCCAGTACCGATTATTGGAGGGAGCGCTCACTGGTCAGCCACCGGTTTTCCGTTGGGCATTTGCCCCCAGTATGGCTATTCGGTGGCGAATCGTTTCGAAACTTACCCTAGAATCTGCAATTGGTATTCAAACAGGGAGGATGCCAATGGTATGGCCCGGATCGGCCTATATTAGTGGAGGAACTAACTTGTTGGGATGGGAGGCAGAAGGGGATCAATTAGATAGATTGCGATTAAATAAACTCCGACATCCGTTGGGAGCAGGGTTGGTTCGGCCAGATTATGCCAACGCAATTCCATTAACGCTGGTGGCAGATGCAATCAACTTTCCTACTCAATCGAGGTTCCACACCCAGTTACAATATGCAAATGACCGATGTACCTTTTATTTATCGGCCTTGATCACCCGCAACCTATTTGAGCCTGCATTTACACAATTAAACATCCCTTTGCCTGAGAAAAACTCAGCTTCCCCCGGAAAAAGAAAAGTGTATCCGGCTTTACTGGGAGCAAGATTGCCAATGGTTAATAACGGAAAAAATCCCTACGATTATGCCATTTTATTGCATACCCGGCAACAATCGGGGGCAGGAGGATATTTTTGGAAAGCAGGTGGTTTTTTCAAAATAAATGATATATGGAGTATAGAAGCTGCTTACGCCAGCAGCAACACCCGCACCTTTCGGGATGCTACCGGCAGTGTATTGAATAGCGTTTGGCAGCAAACCGAAACGGTAAATGGCAGAAATGAACCGGAATTATCGCTATCCGATTTTAGCAGACCTAACAAATGGGTTATAGGATTACATGGCGATCGATATTCAAACCAACAAAAAAACCGTTGGCAATTAAGTGTTTTGTGGATAGCACAATCCAACGCCCCCTATAGCTATGTATACCAGGGGAAAAGCATGGTAAGAGAAGATGGAATTAACGGATACAATGAACTGATGTATGTACCCACGCAGGGTGAGATTGAACAGATGAATTTTGTTCCTTTTTTTAACGGAACCAGACCTATCGGCAGCCGGGAACAAGCCTCGATGCTGGAAAATTGGATCCAGTCAAGCCCTTATCTTGCCAAAAGTAGAGGACGGTTTGCCGAAAGAAATGGGGCGCAATTACCGGTATCTTTTCAGTGTGATATCAAATGTGAGTGGGAGTTCGTTATCCGATTTACCCATCAACCCGTTAAATTAAAAGTAAGTTTAGAATGCTTTAATTTGATGGCACTGATAAATAGGGAATCAGGTAGAAAATGGGAATTGCCAACTCGCCAAATTCAGGGATTGAGATTTATGGGATATCGTGATGAAAATCGGTTGGAGCCTACGTATACTTTTGATCCGGATGAGCTGTCCGTTTCCCCCCTGCAGGAAGTAAGTGGATTTAACAGTTCCCGATTGTCGAGATGGATAATTCAACCAGGCATAAAAATCATATTATAATATTATTTACTTTAAGGTACGCTTTTTTTGAGGTCTTGCTGACTAGGATTGATAAGTTGGAGTTTTGTTTTACCTATAAGTGCCTATTTATCACCAAATAATTAACAAAATATGAAAAATCTGAAATTATTTTATCATTAATTCGGGCCAAATTCACTGAAAACAGCATTTAAGCTGCATATTTGCATTTCAAAAACTAGCAATTATGCGAATCTTAAAAAGATTGACCATTTTGGTTTCTGCTCTCTTCATGGCGGCAGCTTCAATGGCACAAGTTACAACCGGAACTATCACCGGTTTTGTAAAAGACATTAAAGGAGCAGGCCTAACGGGTGCTTCAGTAGAAGTAATTCATGAGCCATCTGGTTCTAAGTACAAATCTGTTTCTACCGGAACTGGTAAATTCACAGTTCCTGGTTTGAGAATCGGTGGACCTTACAAAATCACTTTCACCTACGTGGGACTGAAAACAGAAGTTGTTTCTGATGTTATCGTTCAGTTAGGTGAGCCTTCCGTGATTGATGTGGTGCTGAATGATGCCGCCAGTGAATTGAAAGAAGTAACCGTAAGCGGAACTGCCGCTAAAAAAGCTGCTTTGATTTCTAAAGACAGAAAAGGTACTTCTACCAATATCAATTCCCGCTTAATTGGAACCTTACCAACCCTGAGTCGTAACATTACCGACTTAACACGTCTGGTACCTCAAGCTGGTAACGGAACTTCATTTGCCGGTCAGGATGGTCGTGCCATCAACCTGACTTTAGACGGTTCAATTTTCAATAACTCTTTTGGATTGAGTGCACTGAATGGTGGTCAAACCAACTCGGCTCCTATTTCTTTAGATGCCTTGCAGGAAATTCAAATCAACGTTTCTCCCTACAACTTACGTGATGCAGGATTTACCGGAGCCAGCATCAATGCTGTAACCAAAAGTGGTACCAACACAATACATGGTACAGGTTTCTACAATGTGCGTAATGAAGGTCTGGTAGGTAAAAAAGCAGGTGCTGCCGGCAAGCAGGATGTGGTTGTAAATGCATTTGATGTAAAACAATATGGCGTAAGTATAGGTGGTGCAATTAAGAAGAATAAACTCTTCTACTTCCTGAACTACGAAGGTGAGCGCAGAAATGATGTGGGTACTTTATGGACTGCCGATGCAAGCAATGGTGCTTCTCCTATTAGCGGTAATACTACCCGTGTAAAGGTATCTGAACTAGACGCGCTGGCAACTTACCTGAAAAGTACTTTCAACTACGATCCAGGATCTTATCAGGGATATCCTTTTGTTACTAAAAGTGACAAAGCCGTTGCCCGTTTCGACTGGAACATCAACGACAGACATAAGTTCAGTATCCGCGGTAACTTGCTTTTATCTAAGAGAGATGTGGGTGTGAGCAGCAGTAATACCTCAAACGGAAGTCGTGGTGGAAATGCGAATTCACTGGCTTTCTCTAACTCAGCTTATGAAATCAACAACAATATTTATGGTGTGATTGCTCAGTTGAACAGCCGTTACAGCAATAAAGTAAGTAATGAAATTACTTTTGGATATACAGCCAATCGTGATTTCCGTGGTTTAAAAGGTGGTGACTTTCCGATGGTAGATATTCAGGACGGAAGTAGCCCGCTTACAAATTTACCAACTTCTGGTACCTCTACTCTTCCCACTACCCAGGCAAACCAAAGTTTGAACTACATTTCATTTGGTAACGATCCTTTTACTCCCAACAACTTGTTGAATACCGATACTTGGCAGTTTAGCGATAACCTGACTATTTATTCAGGCAAGCACACTATCACTGCTGGTTTATCTTATGAGAGTTTCACTTTTACCAATGGTTTTACGCCATTAATTAATGGTATTTATACGTTCAATAGCCTGGCTGATTTCTATACGGCTGCCAACGCTTACAAAGCAAACCCTAACCAAACCTTCAGCCCGGTATTTATGAGAAATTACCGTGCGAACTTCAGTAACTTAGATGGTGGCGGTCCTTGGTTGGTTACTACCAAAGCTCGTCAGATTGCTGCTTATATTCAGGATGAAGTAAACGTAGAAAGTAATTTCAATGTTACCTATGGTATCCGTTTTGAAGTTCCTTACTTTGTTGGTTCAGGTTATACAAATAGAGAAGTAGATGGTTTCTCTTTCATCGACAACATGGGTAAATCTACCAAACTGAGTACTTCTCAGCTTCCTTCTGCTAAATTGATGATTAGTCCTAGAATTGGATTTAACTACGATGTAAATGGAGATAGGAAAACACAAATCCGCGGTGGTATTGGTTTATTCACCGGCCGTCCTTCTTTCGTATTCATCAGCAATCAGATGGGTAACAATGGTGTGTTAAGTGGGGGTGTAAACGTTAATAATACCGCAGCATATCCATTTAGACCAACAGTTCCCTCTAGCTATCCTAACTTCCTGCCTTCGCCAGGAACCCCAGCTTCCTCTTATAATATTGCTGCAACTGAAAAAGAGTTCAAATTCCCTCAGGTGTTGCGTAGCAATTTCGCAATCGATCAGAAGTTAGGTAGAGATATCGTAGCCACTGCTGAATTCCTTTACACGCAGTCGCTTTCCAACATTAATTATTACAATGCTAATCTGGTTCCTGCAACAGCCCGCTTTAACGGACCAGATTCGCGTCCTCGTTTTGCCGGTTTAGGTTTATCAGGAGCTGCTCAGAACAATGCACTTCGCTTGAATCCAAAAATCAATGATGCCACTACTATGGAAAGTGCTCCTTTGGGAGGTTCTATCCAGGTTACTGCTAAATTAGAAAAGCAAGCACGTGGTAATAAAGGTTTAAGCTGGTTTGCTGCTTATACCTTTACCAGAGCTCGTGACTATATGACGCCTGGTTCTATTGCATTCAGCTCTTGGTCTGGCATTCAAAGTGTGCGTGGTAACAACAACACCGACATGGCATTCAGCGATAATGAAATCCGTAACCGGGTTATTGGTAACGTAAACTATCGTGTTGAATTAGGTAAATCAGCTGCTTTACAGTTCTCTTTGTATGGTCAATCACAGAATCAAGGTCGTTTCTCTTATACCTATAGTGGTGATATGAATGGAGATGGTTTAAGTGGTAACGATCTGTTGTATATTCCAGCAAGCACTGCGCAAATGAACTTCTTACCCATCACTTCTGGCGCTACTGTAATTGCAACGGTTCAGGATCAGATTACTGCTTTTGAAGCCTATATCAATCAGGATGCTTATCTCAGCAAAAACAGAGGTAAGTATGCAGAAAGAAATGGTGCATTACAGCCGTATATCGTTCGTTTCGACTTCTCTACTCAGTTAGAACTGTTTAGAAATATTGGCAAAAACAGACACACCATTCAATTGAGAGCTGATATCTTTAATATCGGTAACTTGATAAATTCTGCCTGGGGTGTGAGCAACTTCGTGAACACCTTCAACCCGCTGGCTGCAGCTGGTGTGGATGCCAACGGAGCTCCTATCTTCAGAATGAACCGTGTGAATAATAGCTTAAACTATACAACTTACAGAAAAGGAACTGGCCTTGGAGATGTTTGGCAAGGTCAGTTAGGCCTCAGATACATCTTTTAGTAGCTTACCCTACTAACTATAAAAAAACCCGGAATGATTATTCCGGGTTTTTTTATATGCTTATCCTATTGCCTCGTGCTCATATAAGTAGACACCAAAACAGTGTCATCACTATGAACAAATTACAATTCAAAATAAAAAATCTTAGGCTTCAGTTTTTTCCCAACCCCAGCGGATGAACTCCGGCAAAATCCTTGCCCAGGTTGCTACATCGTGTTTGCCGTCTATTAGCTCCATATACCGGATATGCGCATCGGTGTATCCTTTGGCCTTTAAGGCTACTACCAGATCAAGCGCATCATCCACCGAATCGATAATGCCGTTTTTATTTCGGTCGGCCACTTCGTCCATAGCTCCACACTGAATAAAAAATTGTAACCAAGGAAAATAAATTCCCTTGCTGATTTGGAGGTGCATCAGTCGGTCCTTTTCTTCATCATAACCATCCTCGTACCCTTTTCGCCTCCACCATAATGAGGCACTAAATATCCCAACTTTACTAAACTCATTGGCATGGTTCCACACAATATCGAGCGCACTTAACCCTCCCAGCGAAAAACCCGCCATCGCTTTTTCTTTAAAGGATTGTATGTGAAACTGCTTTCTAATAAAGGGAAGCAACTCATCAAAAATAAACTTGCCATACAAGCCAGCCTTTGCCCCCCTCCCTTTATAATCTGCTGAATAGGCAATGCCATATTCCATCTTACGTTCTTCGCCACAATGGATACCCACAACCATTAATGGATATAAAGTATGATCTGAGGAAACCTGCTGCAGTAATTCAGCAAATGGCATGGATAACAGGTCTTGCCCGTCGTTTACCAACAACAAACTAACGGGTCCTTCTTCCAAACTATTGGCTGTTCGATAAACTTCGAACCGAACTTCCCTGCTCAGGTAAGTTGAATAAAGCTGGTATTGCTCAACAGATTCGAATGTATTCAATGGTTTTACTATGGGTAACATATAGTAAAGGTAAAACAAAGCATTTACTTAACAGAATGGTAACCCCCTTATAAATGGAGAACAATTTTATTATTCCACGGGGAATTAGTAACTTAACTTATCAAAAGGGTATTTGGGTTACAAACTCAGTTCTCTGATGAATTCTCCCATTGTATTACCAAAAATCTTCTATGAAAAAAATCGGGATTTTATTCGGTCAGGAAAGAAGTTTTCCAACGGCGTTTATTGAAGAGATTAATCGGCGCAAGGTTCCCGGAATCATTGCCGAACCGGTACAAATTAACAAAGTAATTCAGGGTGAAAGCAGTGGCTACGCTGTAATTGTTGACCGGATTAGTCAAGACATTCCCTTTTATCGCGCCTATTTAAAGAATGCTGCCCTTTGTGGAACAGCCGTAATTAATAACCCCTTCTGGTGGAGTGCGGATGAAAAATTTTTTAATAATTGTCTGGCCACTAAAATTGAAGTGCCGGTTCCTAAAACTGTAATTCTCCCTTCCCGAGATTTACCAGCTGATACCTCGGATCAATCTTTTAGTAATCTGGCATTCCCCTTAGACTGGGAAGGGATTTTTAAATACATTGGGTTTCCAGCCTATATGAAACCTTTTGCTGGTGGTGGATGGAAGAATGTATATAGACTTACTAGCCAGGAAGATTTTTTTGATAAGCATGCAGAAACCAACCAGTTGGTAATGCTTCTACAAGAAGAGATTGTTTTTGAAGAGTACTATCGTTGCTATTGTATTGGCGGAAAATACGTACGCATTATGCCTTATGAGCCAAGAAATCCGCATCATCTAAGGTATGTAGCCGATTTTTCGCCTAGTGAAGAGCGACTTAAGGAAATGGAAGCCATAGTATTACGCATCAATGCCTATTTAGGATATGATTTTAATACGGTAGAGCTGGCTTTACGAGATGGTGTTCCATATGCCATTGATTTTTGCAACCCTGCGCCTGATGCAGATCTAAAAAGCGTAGGGGAAGCCAATTTCCAATGGGTAGTAGATACAGCAGCTACCTATGCCATTGAAAAAGCACAGGCCCAGCAGGAAGGTAAAGACAACCTTACCTGGGGTAATTACCTGAAAAATGGGGTTACCGGTGCGGCTTTATATGGAAAGTAAAACGATTAGCGGGAGGATAACCTATGAGCAAACTGAACTACAAACATTTTACCCTAGGGGTGGAAGAGGAATACATGGTGTTAGACCCCCAAACAAGAGAATTAAAAAGTCACGAACAGCGCATTGTTCAGGAAGGGCAAAAGATTATGCGGGATAAGGTGAAAGCCGAAATGCACCAAGCAGTAGTGGAAGTAGGTACCGATATCTGTAAAGACATTGAAGAAGCCTATCAAGATGTTGCCTCACTGCGGGGAAATATTGCCCATATTGCCGGTGAATTGGGATATTGGATGGGCGCTTCGGGCACCCACCCCTTTAGCCACTGGGAAAATCAACTGATTACCGACCATGTTCGGTATAATCAAATTGTAAATGAGCTGCAAGAGGCTGCCCGCAGTAACCTGATTTTTGGTTTGCATGTGCATGTGGGCATGGAAGACCGAAAAACAGCGATTCACATTGCCAATACCGCCCGTTACTTTTTACCCCACGTATATGCACTCAGCACCAATTCCCCTTTTTGGGAAGGTCGGGATACGGGGTATAAATCGTTCAGAACCAAGGTATTTGATAAGTTTCCCCGAACGGGTATTCCCGACTATTTCGAGAGTTTGGAGGCGTATGAAAATTATGTGAACCTACTGATCAAAACGAATTGCATCGATAATGCCAAGAAAATCTGGTGGGATTTGCGGGTACACCCTTTTTTCAATACCATCGAATACCGGATTTGTGATGTACCCATGACCATCAATGAAACCATCATGATTGCCGGTCTTTTTCAGGCCATCACTGCCAAAATTTATAAGCTTCGGAGCCAGAATATGAACTACATCATCTACCAACGGTCTCTGATTAACGAAAATAAATTTAGGGCAGGCCGATATGGAATTGATGGGACGCTGATAGATTTTGGCAAAGAAATTGAGGTAGATACCCGTTCTCTTATTCTCGAACTGCTTGATTTTGTGGATGATGTAGTAGATGAACTGGGAAGCCGCCCCATCATCAATCTGGTACAAAAAGCCCTGGAAAGAGGTACGGGTGCCGACCGTCAACTAGCTGTTTATCAACAATATCAGCAACTTACCAGCGTTGTAGACTATATACACGAGCAATTTTTAGTTACTTGACAATTTTTTTAACTATTTGTTAAAATACCTTAACAGGCCGGGCAACGAAAGGGGTTCTGGGGGTATCTTATCTATTAATCAACCCTTAAAATGTGTTTACTGTGACTGAATATGAAATCATAGAAGGCTGCATAAACCAAGATGCGAAATGTCAGAGAGCTTTGTTTGACCGGTATGCCGGCAAAATGATGGGGGTATGCACTCGATACGCAAAAGACACCATGGAAGCGGAAGATATGCTTCAGGATGCCTTTATCAAGGTTTTTCAGTACATCGGGCAATTTAAGTTTGAAGGGGCTTTTGAGGGCTGGATTCGCCGCATTGTGGTAAATACGGCAATCAGGCATCTAGAAAAGAAGAAAATTCTTTTTAAAGACATCGATGAAAGCACCTATGATGCCCCTAGGGTTGAAGCTCAGGCTTATACGCATTTGGGGCAGGAAGACCTGCTGAAACTGATTAATCAGTTGCCGGATGGGTATCGCATGGTATTTAACCTGAATGCCATTGAAGGGTATAGTCACGAAGAAATAGCAGAAATGCTGAATATACAACCCGGAACCAGTCGCAGTCAACTGGTAAAAGCCCGGAAAATGCTGCAATATCAAATCTTACAATTACAGAAAGTTGCTGTATAGAATGCCAGATAATCAATTCGACGACTTTGTAGGTCGTAATCTCAGCGACCTTTCCGCGCCTGTACCGGAAGGGGCTTGGGAGCGTTTGGCTGATAAGCAATTCGATTTGCATTTTAAACAGACCCTGCAACACATGCAGGTGCCGGTTGCTGAAGAAATTTGGACCCGGATTTCTGATACCCGTTTTGATCAACATATTTCCGACCAACTAAGTAATTATATTGCTCCGGTTCCTGCCGGATCATTTGAGCAATTAGATGATACGCGACTGGATCAATTTTTTGGTGCCAGCCTGATAAACAGGGAAGCTCCTGTTGGAGAAGAACAGTGGGACAAGATTGCCGGAGCGCTGCTGGATCAGCATTCCGGTAAGTTATTCAACAACTTTGAAGTACCGGTTGCTGAGGGGCTGTGGAGTAAAATTGCCGATCGCCAATTTGATCAGCATTTTGGCAGCAATTTGGCCGATGTTACCGCACCGGTATCTACCGGAGTGTGGGACAAAGTAGCCGATACGCAATTCGATCAACATTTTGGCAGCAACTTGGCCGATGTTTCCGCACCGGTATCTACCGGAATGTGGGATAAGATAGCGGATTCCCAATTTGATCAGCACTTTCAAACCCAATTGGGTAGTTTTGAAGCGCCGGTGGCGGAAGATATGTGGGACAGGGTGAAACCAAAGGAAAAAGACGACCGCAAATTCTTTTATTGGATGCGGTTCCCGATGGCTGCTGCCATCATTGGCACACTATTTCTGGGTGGCATCTATGCCTCTTATGTTTTATACCAGAACTATATCCGCAACCAGCAAACGAAATCGGGCACGCAAGTGCTACGGGATTCTTCGCATGAGAATAATATAACTACCCCTGAACTAGAACCTGCCGATGCACCTTTTGCGATTCCGAGTACTGATTCTAATAATGCAACCGTTCCTCCGGCTTCCGATAACTCATCGATAAATAATGTAGTTCCCCCACAGAATACTACCTTATCGGAAACCCCAACTGGAAAGCATTTACCCAAAGCCGGCGGTCTATTTATCAGCAAACGAAAATATAATCCGTCTATACAATCCGGTTTCCAGGTTCCTGATGCAGCCAAAAAGCCTAGTGGCTCCACAACTGGTGGAACGCAGGATAAGTTTCAAGCGGAAGATATTTTACCTGTGTATGGTAATACCAACCCGTTAGAACAAACCGAAGGCTTCCGTAAGTTTGCTCATCCTTATCCTACCATTGCGATGGAAAGAAATGGCTACCCCAACAATCAAGAAATTACTGCACTGAATAACCAGCAACTTAACTTACCTAAAATTAACTGTCCAACCGTAAGAAGTAGAAATAAATGGGATGATTTTAATAAAGACTGGTATGCTGATACCTATATCTCCCCCGACTATTCTTTGCAAACGGTTAATAATATTTCTGCCAGTCAGCAATACCTGAGGCAGAAAGACAGCACAGAACGCATGCAGGTAGGATTCACAGCCGGTGTACGTTTGGTGAAGCCGCTGAATAACCATCTGCAATTGACTACCGGATTACAATATTCCCAGATTAATCAGAAGTACGTTTACCGGAGTGAAAATGAAATCAAATTAACCACGGTTGTTACAGTAAGAACTATTATCAGGGCACCGGGCGATACGATAGTAGTAAGAGATACCAGTATTGTTCAAAATATTGGTTTTAAAAACAAAGTAGAGAAGAACCGCTACCGCTCGATCGACATTCCCATTCTACTGGGCTATCAATTTGGAAGAGGTTCTGTTAAGGTGGGGGTTAATGCCGGGGTGATATTGAATGTTTCCTCCTGGTATGAAGGGGTAATTTTAGATTCTAGTCTTGCTGTAGTGCCTGTGCAAAAAGGTTCCCAGGTGTATAAGAGTAAGTTGGGAATGGGGCTCTATGCTGGCATCAACGTAACGAAAGAATTGAGTAACGATATGCAGTTATTTGTGGAACCTTATTATAAACATTCCATAGACAACATCACATCCGGAAGTATGCCCTATCAGCAAAAATTTGGTACGGCAGGGGTATTGATGGGGGTAAGATGGAGTTTAAACCGTAAATAACAGGCAACGATAACAAACCAACAAGTATCTTATAGGTAATAAAACAAACATGAAGCAAACATCATACATAGGATTTATAATGCTGGCTGGGTTTGCATTCTTTGCAGGAACTTCTTGTACAAAGGAGCTTTCAGGAGAATTTACCCAATACCAGAATAATCCCTTGAATGATACAATTTGGGCTACCTCACTAAAAGCAACCGATGCAGTAAATACAATTGTTAATGATATAATGCCTGCTGTTGAAAAAGAAACTTTCAATTTAGAAAATTCAAAAAGTGAAATTAAAGTTGGGGGGAATGATAGTTTCCGCATTTACTTTGATAAAGGCATTTTTACCTCCCTTGAAAATGGCGTAGTTACTCCGGTAAAACCCGAAGGAACTGCAGAAATTCAGATTTTTCGCATCAGAAGAACGGGTGATTTGATAAAGTGCATGCGAAGCACCGAATTAAACAATGTACTCATGGAATCTGCCGGAGGTTTCTTTATCAGAGTATTAAAAAATGGCAAAGAATTAAGTATTGCCACCGGTAAGAGTTATGTAGTAAAATGGATTGAAACAGGTGCCGACCCAAAGAACGACATGCGTCAATTTTATGCAAATGAATCCAATCCAGCTCCCGACTATAATGTAACAGATCCTAATTTCGAATGGAAGCCGGATACCTATTCAACAACTATCGACCTTTTCTGGGATTCTGGCAACTCTCGATTAACTGGTTATCAAATGACATTATCCAGTTTACGTTGGGTGAGCATTCAGAGAAATGTGGGAGTGAATTCAATTAGCAAACTCAAGTTAACCACCATTTTTCCACCCAATTATACCAATAAAAATACCACTGTATTTGCGTACTATAAAAAACAGAAAACAGTTGTTAAACTCGATTTTGATTATGCTACCCGCTCCTTTAAAACCGATCTGTTGCCACCTGGTGCTGAAATTAAAATCGTTTCTATTTCAAAAATTGGTAGCAATTACTATCTGAGCGAGAAAGAAGTGAGCAATTTAACAACTGCAGTTTCAATTATTAAATTGGAGCCCGAAAAAATTTCTTTAGCAAAATTACAAGCCTATCTGGATAATCTGTAAACTTATTTAATAAATAAAAGACGGGGGTCTTTGTAGAGGGTACCAAAGCGGTAGCCTATTTTTTTACTTATAATCGAACAAAGTAGCCGTAAAAATGGCTTTCTCCCGCTTCTTAAATACTACATCCCAGTTTCCCTTATAGCGTAATATCTTAGGCACAATCCACTGCTTATAACGCGTCATTTCTACTTCCATACTTACATCAAAATCATATACCCCTGCCTTATAACTGAGTGAGTAATTTCTGGCAAGCACTTCCATTGTTTTCATATCGAACCAGGTTACCATTCGGTCTACCACCACCCGGTCGTTCTTCAAGGATCCCAGATTCTCTTTGGGGGTAATGGAAAAAATATAAACCAGGTTGCCCCGTAATTCTTCTACATCTAGGCGATAGTCGTACAGTTCATGGGCAGCCTGATCGTATAAATCGAGCTTTTCCCCAATAAACGGAATTCCCGGAATTTTTTTTCCTGGATTAAAGAATAGCATTTTCAATTGTTCTTTGTGCTTTTCTATTCCCTTTTTTCCGGAGGCTTGAAGGGTGCGCCCTTTTACCCAATTATTTTCTCCGCAAATCGTGTCTTTGGTAAAAAATAATGAGCCATATAATTCGGCGGTGAGGTAATTAGGTTGTTGCTTACTATTGTAAAAATCGCCAGTTGTTTGCTCTTCCAATACTTCCATATACCGGCAGTTGCCTATCCGATGCTGGCGGGTTTTACTGAACAAAGAAGCTTTCACTTTATCCTGCTTATCTAGCAACTGAATATCATTATACGAACTGAAACCGATGATGTGCAGATTTCTAAAAGCCTTATAGAAAGTGGTATCTTCTTGTATAGTGGCTAAAATAGCTTTGTAGTCTAAATTGTTTCGAACTACCACTTCAGCCAGGGTAAATGCCTGTTGATTTACCATTACAGAAGTGTCCTGCGCATGAAGGAAGGAAGTGTTGATGTATATTAATAAGAAGAGTACATATTTCATTACCCCGGGAATATCATTTTATAATCAACTTTAATCTTGCCCTTACTAATGTCTTTCAATTTACCCTGCATCAATTTTCTGCGAAATGGTTTCAGATAATCGATAAACAATTTCCCTTCAATATGATCGTATTCATGCAGAATTACGCGGGCAGTAATACCCTTATAGGTTTCCGTATGCTGAACAAAATTTTCATCTGCATAGCTTATCGTAATTTCTTCTGGACGATAAATGTCTTCCCGAATTTTGGGAATACTCAAGCAACCTTCATTATATGCCCATTCTTCTCCGGCCAGTGCTTCTATTTTAGCATTAATAAACACCTTCTTTATTCCGGGCCCTTGAGACAGCAGATGCTTTTCGGATTCTTCTAGGTGATCGAATATTTGGGCACTATCGATTACAAACAAGCGGATGTCTTTATTGATTTGAGGAGCTGCCAGCCCTACTCCATTGCTCTCATACATGGTTTCCCACATATCTGCGATAAGGGTAGCTAGTCCGGGATAATCGGGTGTAATACTTTTACCTACTTTTCTTAAAATCGGGTCGCCATAGGCTACAATTGGAAAAATCATGCGTTGAAATTGACTGCAAAGGTACGAAAAACCCTGTATTTGGTTCGGGAAGGCGAAACAGACTACTTTTTAGCTGCCAGGTATTCTTGCAACATAATGGCAGCGGCTATTTGGTCGATCTGGCCTTTTTCTCTCCGCTGTTTCTTTTTCATTCCCATTTCCAGCATCGCCCTGCCAGCTAATTTAGAGGTAAACCGTTCGTCTACCCGTTCGATGGGCAGCTGGGGAAACTCTTTATGTAGGCGCTTAATAGCTGCTTCTACCAGTGGGGTGGCGTGGGTGGGAGAATCATCTAAATTCAGGGGGTGGCCAATCAGAATCCGCTCTACTTCCTCTAGTTTCAGGTAATTTTTTAAAAATACAAACAATAGATGGGTTTCTACCGTTTGCAATGCCGTAGCAATAATCTGCAACGGATCGGTTACCGCAATCCCGGTTCGCTTTCCTCCATAATCAATACATAGTATTCTAGCCAATGAGATCGTTTTAACGGTTCCACAAAATATCCGTAACTACCAATACCCCAAAGATAATACTGGCAATGCCGTTGGAAGTCATAAAAGCCCGGTTTACCCTACTTAAATCTGTTGGAGAAACAAGGGTATGCTGATAAATTAACATCCCCACAAAAACAAGGGAAGCCAATAGATACCAAACATGAAATCCACCCAACCACCCTGCAGCAAAAATGCAGATGGCACTGATCAGATGCAGGCCACGAGAAACCTGTAATGCCCGGGCTTTTCCTAACCAAACCGGAATAGAATGCAGGTTATGCTGTTTATCAAACGCTTCATCCTGTAAAGCATAAATAATATCAAAACCCCCTACCCATGCTACTACTGCGAAGGAAAAAAGTATCGGCAGCCAGGCAAATGCACCCACTACGGCCAAATAAGCACCGATAGGCGCCAATGATAATCCAACTCCCAAAACCAAGTGACAGAGCGGTGTAAATCGTTTGGTATAGCTATAAAATAAAATCACGCCCAGTGCCACGGGAGAAAGTAGGCAACAGAGGGGGTTAATGAAAAAAGTGAATACAACAAAAAGTGCACTATTGAATAATACAAACCTCAATGCGCTGGAAGGAGCAATTAGTCCGGCCGGTATTTCCCGCAAAGCCGTTCGGGGATTTTGGGCATCAAAGGAACGATCGAGATATCGGTTAAAAGCCATGGCGGCACTTCGGGCAGTTATCATACAGCCTAGCACCAGTAAAAACAGTATCCCTATATTTTTTTCAGAACCGGTACCAGTATTTTGTTTGGCGGCCCATCCAAGTGTAAATCCAATGATAGCAAAGGGAAGGGCAAAAATTGTGTGAGAAAAAGTAACCAGTTGTAAGTATTTACGCAATGTTTTCATGAAGGGGAGCATTACAAGGATAACTATTATTCTGCTGACAAACTGAGTTGATTTCGGGTGATTTCCCATAATACGATGCCGGCAGCAATGGATACATTCAGCGAATGCTTCATGCCCCACTGGGGAATTTCAATACTGCCATCGCAAAGTAAAAGTGTAGCATCTTTTACGCCTTCTACTTCATTGCCAAAAATCAGGGCTAGTCCTTGTTCGGCAGCAGGCATTTGCTGAAGCGGAATGCTGGCATTGGTTTGTTCCACCGCCCAAACGGAATAATTCCGATTTCTGGCAGCGGCAACTGCTGCTTCTGTGGTAGCAAAATATTGCCAGGCGACTGTTTCGGTAGCACCCAGCGCGGTTTTATGTATATCGCGGTGGGGAGGTTGTGGGGTATAGCCACATAAATAAATGGCTTCCACCAAAAAAGCATCGGCGGTTCTAAAAACACTACCCACATTGTGCATACTGCGAATATGATCGAGGATTACAATCACCGGATTTTTGGCAGCCTCCCGAAAATCCTCGGGAGACAGGCGGTTTAGCTCCTGCATATTCAGTTTACGCATGGTGCAAAGGTACAATCATCCGATTATACATTTATCCATACAAAATCACCATAATTCACTAATTTAACCCAAGATTTAACCCCCCTTAGTATGAAAAAATCACTTACCAGTCTATTATTGTTCTGCTCAGTTACAACCCTCTGGGCGCAATCAGAAAAAATAGACCTCTCTGTTATACAGCAAATCAGAAAAGAAGGATTAGAAAAATCACAGGTAATGGATATTGCCTTTCAATTAACGGATGTTAGTGGCAACCGATTAACCAATTCTCCGAGCTATATGCGCGCAGCCAAGTATGCATCTGCGCAATTGAGCACATGGGGCTTGCAAAATGTATCCATCGACCCATGGGGTGAATTTGGAAAAGGCTGGGAATTAGAAAAATGTTATCTAGCGCTAAAAACTCCTTATTATAAAAACCTGCTGGCTTATCCCAAAACATGGACTTCCGGAACACGCGGATCCAAAACTGCTGAGTTACTGGTGATAGCTGCCAAAGACACCATTGAGTTAGAAAAATATCGTGGTCAGCTAAAAGGTAAAATACTGATGTTAGACCAAACCGTAGTGTATAAGCACTCATTTAAAGCGGATGCTGTTCGCTATACAGATGCAGAATTGCAAGCCATGGCTGCTGCCCAGCCCACCCCTCCCCGCTCAGCGCCCAATCCGAATGATACGGCTGCTGCCAGAAGAATGCGGGAGCAGATGCAGGCAAGAGGGGGCGGATCTCAGCGGTTGATTGCCCTATTAAAAGATATGGCTCGTGCAGAAGGTGCGATAGCCATTGTAAGCAATGGGGGTGTAAGAAGCCATGATGGAACCATTTTTGCACAAGGTGGCGGAGCTTACAAAGCGGCTGATCCCGAAAATTTTCTGGATTTGGTTTTGGGGGTGGAAGATTATAATACGCTGTTGAGATTGGCAAAAGCAGGTATTCCGGTTACAATGGAAGCCGATGTAAAAACCAAATTCTACAATAAAGATGTACAAGGATACAATGTGATAGGAGAAATTGCTGGAACGGATCCGGTGTTAAAAAATGAAATAGTAATGATAGGCGCCCATTTAGATTCTTGGCAAACAGGAACGGGGGCTACCGACAATGCTTCCGGCTCGGCCGTTATGATGGAAGTAATGCGGATTTTAAAAACGCTGAATATTTCTACCCGCAGAACCATCCGAATTGGTTTATGGAGTGGTGAAGAACAGGGATTATTGGGTTCGAGAGGGTATGTGAAAAAAACATTTGCCGACCCTTCAACTATGCAGGTATTGCCGGAACATGAAAAATTATCGGGTTATTTTAATATCGACAATGGCACGGGTAAAATCAGGGGTATCTACTTGCAGGGCAATGAGGCTTGCCGACCGATTTTTACCCAATGGCTGGCACCGTTTGCCGATTTGGGGGCTGCCACGGTAACCATCAGCAATACGGGGGGAACCGATCACCAATCTTTTGATGCGGTAGGTTTACCTGGATTTCAGTTTATTCAGGATCCGATTGAATACGATACCCGCACCCATCACAGCAATATGGATGTGTATGATCACCTGCTGGCAGATGACCTGAAACAAATAGCAACGATTGTAGCTGCTTTTGCCTATCAGGCGGCACAGCGGGATGAGAAATTACCACGTAAAACATTACCCAAAGCGCGATAGGCTTACGGTTTCTGATTAAAGTATTATTTTCCACATCTCCCGGAGAATGCGGGGCTTTGGCCGGGCATGAATTATATTTGTCGCCATGGCAAAAGGAGCAGGAGATACCCCCTTAATGATCCAGCATCGGGCGATAAAGCAAAAATATCCCGATGCGGTATTGTTATTTCGGGTAGGCGATTTTTATGAAACTTTTGGAGAAGATGCGATTATATCCTCCCGGGTATTAGGTATTACCCTTACCAAAAGAAATAATGGTGCCGCCTCATCCAGCGAACTGGCGGGATTTCCTTATCATGCCCTTGATACCTATTTACACAAATTGGTAAAAGCCGGCTATCGGGTAGCCATCTGCGATCAGTTAGAAGATCCAAAGATGGTGAAAGGCATCGTGAAACGCGGTGTAACCGAAGTGGTAACCCCCGGCATTGCCACGCACGATAAGTTACTGGAGCATAACAACAATAATTTTTTAGCTGCCATTCATTTTGATGAAGAACAACATGGCATTGCTTTTCTGGATATTACCACCGGAGAATTTTTAGTGGCAGAAGGAAACCAGGAATACATCGACAAACTGTTGCAGAGTTTACAACCCGCTGAAGTGTTATTTCAGCGCAATCAGCAAAAAAGGTTCAAAGATATTTTTGGCAATCAGTTTTATACTTACACACTGGAAAGCTGGATTTTTGAAGAAGCATTTGCAAGAGAAAGTTTACTCAAACAGTTTCAAACCCACTCCCTCAAGGGTTTTGGAATTGATACTGCCAACAGAGGCATCATTGCAGCCGGTGCCATATTGTATTACCTAAAAGAAACCGAACATCCCAATCTGCAACACCTCACTTCCATACAAAGGATGGAGCGGGATGATTTTTTATGGATGGATCGGTTTACGATTCGGAACTTAGAGTTATTACCGGTGCAGGAAGGTGCCCATGCCCTTTTGAAAGTATTGGATAACACCGTAAATCCCATGGGCAGCCGATTGCTGAAAAGATGGATGTTATTTCCCTTGCGCAATCAAACCAGTATTCAGGAAAGATTAGATGCCGTAGCATTTTTGATAAAAGAAACGGATTTACGTAAACAACTGATTGCTGCTATTAAGGCTTGTGGCGATATAGAACGATTAAGCGGAAAAATTCCGGCAAAAAAAATTGGTCCCAGAGAAGTGCAACAACTCTGTAAGGGACTACAGCAAACCAGCCAGATCAAGCAGACTTGTATGAATGCGGATCAACCGCTGCTGCAAAAATTAGGGGATGCGTTAAATGGTTGTCAGCTGATAGTAGATAAAATTCAGGCAACCCTTGCAGATCCTGCCCCAGCCACCGCCCAAAAGGGAGGCATGATTCGGGAAGGATTGGATGCTGACTTAGATCAACTGAGGGCCATAGCCCATGGAGGAAAAGAATACCTGCACCAGATTCAACAACAGGAATCAGAAAAAACGGGTATCAGCTCATTGAAGATAAACTATAACCAAGTTTTTGGCTATTATTTAGAAGTAACCCATGCCCACAAACATAAGGTACCGGAAAACTGGATTCGTAAGCAAACCCTGGTAAATGCAGAAAGATATATTACGCCAGAATTAAAGGAGTACGAAGAGAAAATCATGGGGGCTGAGGAAAAAATATTGGCGATTGAAGTGCGCATATACGATGAGTTGATGAATGATCTGCAATTGTATATCGCTCCTTTGCAGGTAAATGGAAATGTGCTGGCCACACTGGATTGTTTGGGATGTTTTGCAGAAAATGCCCTGCAATATCAATACCATTTGCCCCAGGTGCATGCAGGGTTTGAGCTGATAATGGTAGAAAGCCGGCATCCGGTGATTGAGCGTTTTTTACCACCGGGTGAAATGTATGTGGCCAATGATATTCAACTCAACCCCAGTCAAACGCAAATCATTATTTTAACGGGTCCGAACATGAGTGGTAAAAGTGCTTTGCTGCGCCAAACCGCTTTGATAACATTGATGGCACATATGGGAAGTTTTGTGCCAGCCCGAAAAGCATTTATTCCATTAACGGATAAAATATTTACCCGCGTGGGTGCGAGTGATAATTTAAGTGGGGGCGAATCTACTTTTATGGTAGAGATGAATGAAACGGCCAGCATCATCAATAACATATCTAACCGAAGTTTGGTATTGTTAGATGAAATTGGCCGCGGTACTTCTACCTATGATGGCATTTCCATTGCCTGGAGTATGGTAGAATTTTTACAGCAATCTGCTGCACAACCCAAAACTTTGTTCGCCACCCATTATCACGAATTGAACGAGTTGGAGCATACCTGTGAACGGGTACATAATTATCACATTACTCATAAGGAGGTGGGGAATAAAATTATTTTCCTTAGAAAGTTAGCAAAAGGGGGAAGTACCCACAGCTTTGGTATACATGTGGCCCGTATGGCGGGAATGCCGCCCGCTTTAATTGCGCGTGCCAATGAAATATTACTGCAACTCGAAAACAAGCAGGGAGCAGGAGATGGTGATATACTATTGCCAAATCAATCATCCATGGCCAAGCAGGTAAAACAATTGAGAGCTCCCCAAATGCAGCTATCCATTTTCGATGCCCATACCCAAACGTTTGAAACTATTCGCAAGCTGCTTACTGAACTGGATATTAATCGACTAACCCCCGTAGAAGCTATGATGAAGCTGAATGAGATAAAAAACATGATTCAATAACAATTCTATGCAACAGTACTTAGCAGGCATCTCTCTGGTGGTGAATGACTACGATGAAGCCATTGATTTTTATACCCGTAAATTATCATTTACTTTATTGGAAGATACCCGCATGAGTGATACTAAGCGATGGGTAGTAATTGCGCCACCGGGATCAACAGGGTGTACCCTCTTATTGGCCAAAGCTGCCAATGATGCGCAAAAAGCGGCAGTAGGCAATCAAACAGGGGGAAGGGTATTTCTTTTTTTACATACCAATAATTTTGATAGAGATTATAAACAGATGCAGGAAGCCGATATTGAATTTATGGAATCTCCCCGGCAGGAAGCGTATGGGAAGGTGGTGGTATTTGCAGATTTGTATGGCAATCGATGGGATTTGATAGAACCCAAAAAAACACTTTAAAACAATTATATGTTCAGAAAATTATTGCGATTATTCGGATGGTTACTGGGAAGCATATTGGTGTTGTTGATTGTATTGGGCATTGTTTTTTACCAGAAAGACCAGTCGCCAGAAGAAGTATATAATAAATATGCCCTTGCTAGCTCACAGCAAATTGCAATTGGGGGCGTTCAATTGCACTATAGTGATGAGGGCAATCGGTTAGACAGTTCCCCCCTCCTTCTGATTCATGGAACTTCCTCTTCCTTAAGAACCTGGGATGGTGTAACTGCTCAATTAAAAAATCAATATCGGATTATCCGATTTGATTTACCGGGATTTGGATTAACCGGACCGAATCCGAATCATGACTATTCAACCCGCTATTATAATGAGGTAATCGATTCCCTGCTGAAGGCTTTACAAATCTCAAGAGTACTTATTGTAGGGAATTCATTAGGTGGGGCGATAGCTACCCAATATGCCATCTATCAGCCTGGCAAAGTGCGGGGTTTGGTTTTGGTGGATGCGGCGGGACTACCTCCTGCAAAAAAAACAACGGGTGCGATTGGATTTAAGTTGGCACAAATGCCGGTTATCAATCAATTGCTCACCATAATTACTCCGCGGGTTTTGGTGAAAAAGAGTTTGCAGGATGCTTACGGAGATACCGGAAAGGTAACGGATAGTTTAACTGCTCTATACTTTGACATGCTAACGCGGGAAGGAAATAGAAAAGCATTGGTAGACAGAATGCGGCAGGGCTGGCAAGTAACAGATGGCAATTTTTTAACCAAAGTAGAAGCGCCTTCTTTAATAGTTTGGGGTAGCAAAGACAGGTTGATTCCGGTAGAAAATGCAGCTTTATTTAAGCAAAAAATTAAAAATAGTCAGGTACATATCTGGGATAATTTGGGGCATGTGCCCATGGAGGAAGATCCTATTGAGTTTTCTGATATACTAAAGAAGTGGGTAATGCAATTAAAATAATATTGAGTAACTATTATTCAGAAAATTAGCCATAGTTGAAAATAAAGGGGAACAAGAAAACTACGATTGCTGCCCAAATGCTATAAAATGGAAACCAACCCACAATAGCTGCTTCCACTTTTAGAGTGCTGGTATTCAGTCGTAAGCTTTTTACTAACTGATAAGATAAAAAAGCCAGGTGAAAAAAAATCAGCAGATTTGCGCCCAGCACTGCTACCCGGTTAGGGGTAAAACCGAAACTAGATAAGCGAAAAATTATGGCAGACAAAGCTATTCCATTCGCAAGTAAAGCCACTGCTGAAAGTTTGGTTAGCAAGTAATGTAAAATGGAACGGTGGTGTAGGCTGGATGAAGAAATAGAAAAGAAGATGATAGCCAGTACCCCAATCAGTACCAAATTAAAAATCATCAAAAAATTTCTATCGGTGTAAATACTTTGGGGAGAAAATACAAGGGCAAAAAGAAAGACTAGCAAGGTAAATAAAACGATCGGAGTAAATAAACCGGCAATCAGGGGAGAAATACGATTAACCAATTGGGGATTATTGAGCACCAAGTAAGTAGATATCATCGGCAAAGCTGCCAACACCCAAACCAGCAAATATTTTTCATAGATAGTAGCCAGATCTATACCAATTACTTTAAACAATGCGACTGAAATTGCAGTAAATAAAACAGCAGCTACAACCATGATAGCCGAGAACACTAACCAATTTCCATTATGTTGCACAAACTGAATGGTTCGGGATGTGTTTTTAAAAGAGGCGCCCGCAAATATAAAACCGGTGAGCGTCCATAAAAAAAAGAGTAGATGCACGGTGGTTAACTGAGTGGTGGGTAAACTAAAGTGATGCGGCATCCAATTTACGGATATAGCTGCCAGAATTATGAGGGAAGCAGTAATCAGTAATTGTTGAAAGGGAACTTTCTTTTTGATGGCATAATAAACCAACAATGCCGGAAATACAACAAACGCGATATTTCTGGCGAAGAATTCTTCTGTAATCCAGTTAAACCAAAAAGGTAACTGAGCGATACACCCACTTACAAAAGCCAATAACAATACCCAACGAATTTCATGACTGCTTCCCCAATTAAAGGAGGAAGATTTTTGATAAATCAGTCGCTGCCGCCAAGTTTCGGCGACAGGATAATGGGCAAGGGAAGGATAAATATGTAAAAAAGCAGTTTCAAATTGAGCGGGGCTGTTTCGATATAATCTTTCGAGTTCAAAAGAGTTATTGATATTTTGTTGAATACTTTCTTCCATGATTATCAGTTAACCATTTAATAATAGGATTGCTAAGATAAGAAAAAAAACTGAGTATGGGAAAAAGCCTGCTGCTTTGATTATCAAAATCATGTTACGTTTAACCACTAAATTGGAAAATCCGGAGGCACTAGTTACTAAAGTCTAGTTCAGATTGCCCAGTAATTGGGTTTGTAGTTAGATGATTTCCTGGTAAAAAAAGACTAGAAATGGTTGGTTAAAAAGATTGGATTTTGCAGTCGGTTCTAGGATTTTCTCAAGATCTAGTTAAGGTTTAAGTAATCGCCAGCCCTCAAAGCTGATAACAGCGTGAAAAGGTAAAAATATCCCTTTGCAACTAACCTTGATTAAATTTCTATTTACGCTTATAGTCTTATCTTTGTCAACTTACAATTTGGCTATCCAGTTGCCTCTTCTAAAAGGATTACACCAAGAAAAGGAAAGAAATATGCTGCTGCCATGAGTAAATAATTTATTCATAACCCTTAAATTAAAATTATGTCTAAAAAAACAGCTGAACCTAGGAAGAATAAGCCTACTAAAAAGAAAAGCTCAGCACAAAAGAAAGCGGATCCAAAGAAAAAAGGACGCTAGGATCGAAGAAACAGAGAGCCCGGTTTATAGAGCCGGGCTTTTTTTATGCCGTTGTTTGAGTGTTGATTTTAGGCTATAGTGGAATATGCGGAGGCCCTGATCACTGAAATCCAGTTGAGTTTGTTCGCATTTATTTTAAATATTTTACAATGTCATTCTTAAGAATAATACAAGATTTCAAAAGTCAGTTCTCAAGAACTGACTTTATTTATTTGCATAAACCAAGCAATATATTTCTCAATTTGAGAACCCAAATAATAAGGAAGGTTAAGTATTTGGTATTGCTTTCCGTTTTGGGTGATGGCATCTGTAATTTTTAATACCCCTGCATAAAATCGAATAGCCATTTTGTGGGGAGCTATATCCATGTAACTATGTAGTGATTTTAGTGTGCCTTCTTTACCGGCCTTAACTTCAATTGGAATAACCAATCCATCGTATTGGAATAGATAATCAACCTCAGCAGTTGATTCTTTTTTTTCTCTTACCCAAAAGTGCAGCGCACTTAACGCATTATATTGAAATGATAATATTTCTTGTCCAATAAGGTGTTCAATTAAAGTTCCTTGATAAATAGTATTTAAGTCATCAGTACCAATTATTTCTTTCTGTATGCCAACAAAATAATTTAATAATCCTGTATCCAAAATTTGTAACCTTGGTGATTTTTTTATGTCAGGAACCATTGGTAGGGTTGCAGTTGTACAGGGATAAACTAATTGCAGGAGTAATGCCTTCTCCAAAGTGCGTAATGATTCCCCCATTTCGCGCGACTTATAGGCTGAGTTACCAAACCCTTCAAACTTTATCCTTTTTCCAGCTTGAGCAAATGAATTTTTTATACAATGTCTAACATGCAATATTTGTGCATTGCTTTTTGCATATTTCTCAACATCATCCATGTATCCACTAATTAATGAATCATAAATAGGGCCTAATGTTACCAAGTCTTTATGTGTTGCGTACTGTTGAACAATTTCTGGCATTCCGCCTATTAATGCATATGTATGAAACAGGCTTAATAATTTCGTTTGAGCAAATTCAGCTACTGGCACTTGTGTTAACTGTTCTAATGCTGTGGTTTCATCAATTGCTGATAGGAATTCTGGAAATGAAACTGGCCTAATTACTTTATATTCAACCCGACCTATTGGGAAACTTATGTTCTTATCAAATAAAGTTTCCAGCATACTTCCTGCAGCAATAACTGAAATTTCAGGCGCTAATTCAAAAAAATATCTTAGTATATTTAAAGCCTTCGGAACCTCCTGTATCTCATCAATAAAAATTAGTGTGGTACTTTTTTTAGCTACTATTTTATTTTTAAGAAAAAATAATGTGTTTATTAAGGTCTCAATGGATGTAAAATTTTCAAAAGGTTGCTTGTCTTCTGATAGTTCTAGGTTTACATAGATGTATTGCTCATACTGCTTTGCAAATTGATTAACAAGGGTAGTTTTTCCAACTTGCCTAGCGCCTCTTATCACAAGCGGTTTGCGGGGCATATTTTGCCTCCATTTTTCAAGCTCCCATAATAGCTGCCTTCTAAACATGTAATAAAGTTATGGTAATAATTACAAATATTTGTAACAAAGTTATGGTAATAATTACAAATATTTGTAACAAAGTGATATGTAAAAAAGGGAAATCCGGAGATCCTGATCACTGAAATCCAATTCAGTTTGACTTTCAAATGGGTTGATAATCAGAAGATTTACTGGTCAATTATAACTGTAAATTACTAGTAAACGAAATTGGATTTAGCATTAGGGGTACATCATACACCAATCCTTTGACTGGCTTTACAGCAGTGCGGTTAATTACCACACAAATGAAAAGGGCTGCTTGATCTTGTAATATTGGAAGTTTTCTGATATACGATAATTAGTAACTTGGAAACACAGGGCTTGAGCCCTGCGCCTGATGGAGAAAATAACCTGTAATCAAGCCGTAAAGGCCAACCCTTCCCAACCCTTACCATCCATAAAAGCCTTCGTCCAGGTTTTCATAGTATCCCAGTCTGTAGGCGCCATTCCAATTGCATTTAATTGTTCGAACCGCTTTTGCTCACGCTTACTCAGGCTGCCATCGAGTAAAAAGCCAAGAGCAATAATCCATTTGCACAAATGCTTTATATCAGCGGGGGCTTGTTGCAGTTGGCGCAGGTAAGTGGTTTCATTAAAAGCGGCTTCGGGCTTTTGCAGTTGGTAGCCCTCCACAAAAAGACGGGTAAGTATGCTATGGTTGAAATGGTAATCACGTTTGCTAATGGCTATAAACTGCAAAGAATTGTACACCAGGTCGTTTTGACCATTTAAGGTTGGCCAACCCTCCTTCATTTCCTTAAAAGCTTGTTCCACCAAGTTTTGCCCCATAATTACCACCCGTCCCTGCCGCAATACCTGAAAAGTGCCCCAGGCATTCCATGCTGCAAATACGGGAATGCCCGCCAAATCTCGTACCCACTGAAAAGCATAACGCCCTAGCATTTTTTGCACCAATACCTTGAAAACCAAATTACTGATAGTGGCTTTTAGTGCAATGAGCAGGTTCCAGAAGAAGAGCACATTTTTGTTCATACCTGCCAGTGGATCAATACCAAAGCGGGAAACAGTTTTGTCCTTTTTCTCTAGGCTGATATTGAGCAATAATTCAGAAAAAGAAACATGGGGCTTGTTTTCGTAGGTAAGAAAACCGGTAGTTACCGCCATTTGGTGAATACAGTATATATGCATTAACGTAAGCAGCATGAGTTCTAACATCACTAAAAAAACACTCCATAAAGTGAAGCGTAGCGGTATTTCGATAGTTTGTCCAAAAAGCTCAACCGGCCATTTTGAAAACAAATGGGGCCAAATATACTTGGGCAAATACAGCAACAATACGCCCAAAGCGCCAATAATAGCCGCAGCATACACGGCTTTCGTTTGCAGGCTGTGTAGTTTAGCTGCTTCCTTTTCGCTTAATAAATGGATAGCATCATCTGTTTCGAGCCTTTCTATGGGCAAATTTTGATAAAACCAATTGTAAAAGGAGCGAATCATGGGTCAAAAATAAGGGGTGGTGCCAAAAAAACCCGCTTTTCAGTGGGCTATATTTAAAGCAGTGTGGGTGATTACCACACAACTGAAAAGGGCTGCATGATCTTGTAATATTGGAAGGCTTCTGCTTCCTTCCTTGATTAGTCTTCCGATACGCCCAGGCGGAGAGGCGACTATGCGGTTCGGAGTTCAAATCAACATCGTTACTAAATATTTCATTTCCCTGCAGTATGATTATGCAATTCCTAACATTTATCATCAATAGAAAATTTCACACTTGGCGGGGACCAATTAAAGCAACTGAAGGGCTTCATTTAAGCGCTTCTGTAACCTTTAGTTAAGTATTCTGGCTATCATCTATGCAAACGTAATATTTCATGTTAGATTTACATGGTTGTTGAGCTGAAAAATATGTTTGTTACGCCTTATTTAACTGTTGATAAGCTGGATAGCCCCTAGATTTACATCCCCTTACATAAAATGGAGTGTTATGTTGAGTATGGTTTGTTGATATATTGAGTATTTCTTCCCATACTGACCAAAAACAGGGTATAATTGTGTAACCACAGTATAACGGAGGTATAGACATTAAAAAACCCATTGATTTTCAATGGGTTTTTTCCGTTTTTGCGGACCGGACGGGACTCGAACCCGCGACCTCCGCCGTGACAGGGCGGCATTCTAACCAACTGAACTACCGATCCAATGAACTACCGATCCAAACTCATATTACAATATAATACTATAAATATGGTAGTCTTTGGGGTGCAAATATAAGGGGATTACCCCTGTTGAAACAAATCTTTTCGAAAAAAGGATGATGATGTATTTTTACCCTCTTAAAGTTTTCTATGCCACAGTATCCCAACAGGCAATTTCTGGATTTCGAACAGCCCATTAAAGAAATTTATGAGCAAATAGAAGAAACCCGAAAGCTTGCCGAAAAAAATGCCAAGGTTGATTATACCTCCAATATACAGCAGCTGGAGGAGGAGATTGTTGCCAAAAGAAAAGAGATTACCGAACATCTTTCTCCCTGGCAAAGGGTGCAACTGAGCCGCCATCCCGACCGCCCCTATACCCTTAAATACATCGAAAAAATGTGCAGTGATTTTGTTGAGCTGCATGGTGACCGGAACTTTAAAGACGATAAAGCCATGGTGGGCGGATTTGCCAGCTTGGATGGACAAACCGTTATGATGATCGGACAGCAGAAAGGCATCAACACCAAGGCCCGTCAAATGCGGAATTTTGGGATGGCTAATCCGGAGGGTTATCGCAAAGCACTGCGCCTGATGAAGCTGGCAGAGAAGTTTAATAAGCCCGTAATTTGCTTAATAGATACGCCGGGTGCCTTTCCGGGACTGGAAGCAGAAGAACGTGGACAGGGCGAAGCCATTGCTCGTAACATTTACGAAATGATCCGCCTGAAAGTACCTGTAATTATTGTAATTATTGGGGAAGGTGCCAGTGGAGGTGCGCTGGGTATTGGCGTAGGTGATCGAGTACTGATGATGGAAAATACCTGGTACACCGTTATCTCTCCCGAAAGTTGCAGCTCTATTCTCTGGCGCAGTTGGGATAAAAAAGAAACGGCTGCAGAACAATTACGGTTAACCGCTTCGGATATGAAAGGTTTTGGACTGGTTGATGAAATTGTTCCCGAACCCATGGGAGGTGCCCACTGGGATTATGCGGCAGCTGCCGAGCTACTAAAGGGCTGCATTCTAAAAAACCTTGCAGAAATACTTCCAGATTCCCCATCTGACCGGGTAGAACAAAGGATAGAGAAGTATGGCAAAATGGGATTTTGGGAAGAAACCAACGCTTAAAACGGATAATTGCTTTTCTATCCAAAAAAATTAATCATACCACCAATCAAATTAGCCCCCTTGTTAAAAAAATCGCTTACTGGAACCGGTGTAGCCATCGTAACTCCCTTTAATTCGCAACACCAAATTGATTTTAAAGCTTTAGCGAATATCATAGAATTTCTAATACAAGGAGGTGTTCAATACATTGTTTCTCTTGGAACAACTGGAGAAACGCCCGTTTTAGATGCTGCCGAAAAAAGGGACATCCTTCAATTCACCTATCAGCAGGTAGCGGGTAGAATTCCCGTTGTAGCAGGTATAGGTGGAAATAATACCCGAGCAGTAATAGAAGATCTTTCTACCTATCCGCTGGCACAGGCAACTGCCATCTTAAGTGTTTCCCCCTGTTATAATAAACCCTCTCAGGAGGGAATCTATCAGCACTATAAAGCAATTGCCGAAGCTTCTCCCCTTCCTGTAATTCTCTATAATGTTCCAGGAAGAACCGCCAGAAATATGTCTGCTTCCACTACCCTTCGATTAGCCGAACTACCCAATATTGCCGGTATAAAAGAAGCCAGTGGATTAATGGAACAATGTGCCCTGATTCTAAAAGAAAAACCCGCCGATTTTTTAGTGGTAAGCGGTGAAGATGCCCTAACCCTTTCACAAATAGCAGCCGGTATGGATGGAGTGATTAGCGTGGCTGCCAACGCCTTTCCGGCCATTTTCTCGCAAATGGTGCAACACTGTTTACACAACGAATTTGCCCTAGCACAACAACTCAATAATCGCCTGCTGCATGCCTACGACCTCTTATTTGTAGAAAATAATCCAGCCGGAGTAAAGGCGTTTATGTATTTACAAGGGCTACTCCAAAACCAACTCCGGCTTCCCCTGGTACCCCTTAGTGAACCTGTTTTTGAACAAGTAGCTACCTGTTGGAAAGAAATGAGCGCTATTTAGTTGAATTCAAAGATTTCATTTTACCGGCCCTTATCAAATGCATCCGAACCATTTTACAAGATTACGATCTGGAAACTTACAAAGCGCTGAAAGTATAAATCCAATGGATTAGCGAATTACAGTAACGGATCCGGAAATAGGTGGCTGTCCATTGTGCAATTGAATTAAATAATAGTACGTTGCTACCGGAACCGGCTTCCCCTCCCAGGTGCCATCCCAGGCCCTGTCATTTCCTTTGGATGAATATACCAATCGACCAGTTCTGTTAAAAATCTCAAGGGAACTATTGGGATAATCTTGTAAATATTTTATTTGCCAGGTATCATGGATGCCATCTCCATTGGGAGAAAATGCATTGGGTATTTCCGGCATTTTCATAACCTTTATATGAAGGGTATCGGATACCATACAATACCCCTCCCCTGTTAATTGTAACTGATAAGTGATATCATCATAGGGAGTTGAAAGCGGAGTGGATGCAGTATCGCTATTTAAATAAGTAGATGGGTACCATTTGTAATATAAATTTTTACCACTTACCAAGGAAGGTACCAAGCGAATACTATCTCCCCGGTTTACTGTAAGCGTGGGGGGTAATTTTAGTTTTGGCTTTTCATAAACAGGAATACTAACTGCTGCCGTATCGCTTGCACAACCTTTTTCATTTACAAAATATACCTGAGCCGTTTGCATACCTGGTTTTTGAAACATCCAAACCGGATTTTGCAAACTCGTTCCTCCTCCATCACTCATACGCCAAACCCATTTTCGGGGAGCAAATCCCATGCCATTGGCTGTTGCAAAAAAACGAATGGGCTGCCCCAAACAAAGCTGAATATCAGTAGCAGATAAAAACACCTTAGGTTGTGGATAGATAGACTGCAGTAACTGCACCAGGGTGTCTACACAACCTTTATCGGAATACACAATCAATTGAACCGGATAAGTACCCAATGCGGAATATCGGTGAGTGGGATTTTGTAAGGTTGAGGTTACCGGATTATTCAAGTCACCAAAACTCCAGTTAAAAGTAAATTGCAACTGCGTACTGTCGGCAATGGTACTTCGGTTTACAAAAGTTCCCCTACCATCGGGTAAACAGATTTCTGGCAAATCGAATTTTGCCCGGGGGCGGGGATGTACCGTTACATTGAATGGAGCCGATACGGTAGTACAACCATAGTTATTGGTAACCTGCAAAGTGATGGTTTGCGGACTCGTAATAGCAACAGCCGGGAGCATACTGCCATTACTCCACAAGTAACTACCCGGCTCGGCTGCTACCAGATTTACTTCCCTCCCCTCACAAATTACCGAGGGGCCCAGCGACTGGATAGTTGCGGTGGGAATGGGTTTTATTTGCGCTGTGTAAGTAAAGGAGGTTCCCGCGCAAGCCAATCCATCTCGCAAGGTTACCGGAATAACCTGATAAGTAAGCGCAACAGGGGTACTGGCTGTTGAAGTAAATTTACCCGCGAAATAGTTTACATCATTGGTAAATAATCCTCCGCTAACTAATGCAGATGTGCTAACCGGTTGCCAAGTAAAGCTTGTAGTATCTGGGATTGAACCATTTACTCCCGTAACCGGTGTAAACCAAAAAGTAGTTCCACTGCAATGGGTGGTAGATAGCTCAGCAACATTCGCAACCAACTGAACTCGGAACGCAAGCGTAAATACATTTCCCAAACAGGCACCCGGAGATGTCGGCTGCACCTGCAGCGGAAGCACGTTTATATTTCCGGTTAAGTTGCGAATATTTCCTTGAATAATGCCATTCGAACTGGTTCCGGTTAAACTACCTGCCCAACCATTGGCAACAGCACTAACCCAAGTATATTCAGTAGCGTTAGGGATGGCCCCATTGGTTTGATTTTGCAGTATTATTTGAAATACCTGACCACTGCAAATCGTATCTTTTAGTGACGGTATGGTTGCTTTGGGTAAAACAGCTGCAACAACAGAGAAAGCTGTTCCCTCTCCACAACCGGTAATAGGGGTAACTGCTAATATTGATACGCTTTCGGTAGTTGCCAAGTTAGAAAAACGGGTACTAATTACGTGGGATATTTTAACTAGTGGCAGTCCATTAGCACTTGAGAGGCTATCTTTTTCAATCCAAGTAAACAGAGTTTCAACAGGCACAATTCCGTTTACACCATCTGTTGGTTGAATAGTCAACAAATTTTGCGTACATACAGAACAGGAAATAGTTTGTAAACTGGCAAGGGGCTTCACCTGCACCCAAACGGTAAAAGCAGTTCCAGTGCAACCAGCAGTTATCGGTATAACACTGTAGGTGGCAGTTTTTAATGAACTGGTAGTATTGGAAACAGATCCCTGAATATGGGTTACTAAAGTAGCGGCTCCTACCCCAGTTATACCAATACCAGATGGGGTACTCCAGCTATACAATGTAGTGGAGGGTAATCGATTGGGCAGCTGGAATGTGGGCGTAAAACCAAAACTATTTCCACTGCAAATACTTAGGGTAGTTGCTTGAATAAGTGCGGTGGGTTTTACCCAAACCGTAACGGAAAACATATTGCCCAAACAATTAGCAGTTGCAGCCCTTACCAAATAAGTAGCCGTTAGCGCTACGGAAGCTGTAGAAAATAATTTTCCAGTTACAGAATTGTTGGTGCCCGATGCACCTCCACTAATGGATATAGACGGGGTGGGAACCGACCAACTATAAACAGTAGCATCCGGTATGATGCCAGTTGTATTGGATAGTACCCCAATTGAAAAATTAACTCCTTCACAAACGGTTTGCGAAAAAGGAAGCACTGCCGGCTCCGGAAAAACAGCAACGGTAAGCGTAAAGGGAGATCCTGCACAGCCCCCGGTTACCGGAATAACCTGATAGGAAACCGACTGCTCTGTATTGGTTAAGTTAGCCAGTACCCCTTGCACCGACACCCTGGAACCAGACATTGCACCGGTTATAACAGCGGTTGGAGGTGCAGGAAAATATTGATACGTGCTGTTAGGTAATACCAATCCATGAGTAACATTCACCGGTGAAAAAGAAAATAAACTGCCAGAACAAATGCTGATTGAAACAGCTGATATAATGCTGGTAGGTTGAACAAGAACGGTAAGTGTAAAAGGGTTACCTGTGCATCCTCCACTAGAGGGAGTTACCAGATAAGTGACTGTTTGAACGATTGAACCACTAACACTCAGGTTGCCCGAAATGGCAGTTGACGGAGTAGCCTGAGCTTGCCCACCAATTAAATTTATGCCATAGGGGGTACTCCAGCTATATAATGTAGTTGAGGGTAACCGATTGGGCACCTGCGATGTGGGTGTAAAGCCAAAACTATTTCCACTGCAAATACTTAGGGTGGTTGCTTGAATAAGTGCAGTGGGTTTTACCCAAACCGTTACAGAAAACATATTGCCCAAACAATTAGCAGTTGCAGCCCTTACCAAATAAGTAGCCGTTAGCGCTACGGAAGCTGTAGAAAATAATTTTCCAGTTACAGAATTGTTGGTGCCCGATGCACCTCCACTAATGGATATAGACGGGGTGGGAACCGACCAACTATAAACAGTAGCATCCGGTATGATGCCAGTTGTATTGGATAGTACCCCAATTGAAAAATTAACTCCTTCACAAACGGTTTGCGAAAAAGGAAGCACTGCCGGCTCCGGAAAAACAGCAACGGTAAGCGTAAAGGGAGATCCTGCACAGCCCCCTGAAACAGGAATAACCTGATAGGGAACCGACTGCACCGTATTGGTTAAGTTGGTAAGCTCCCCTTGAACCGATACACCGGAACCAGAAAGTGCGCCAGTGATAACAGCTACTGGCGGTGCAGGAAAATATTGATAGGTACTGTTGGGCATTACCAATCCGTGGGTACTATTCACCGGCGAAAAAGAAAATAACCTACCAGAACAAATGCTGATTGAAACAGCTGATATAATGCTGGTAGGTAGAATACGAACAGTAAGTGAAAAAGGTTTACCCGTACATCCACCTCCAAAAGGCGTTACCAGATAAGTAGCAGTTTGAGCAATTGCTCCGCTAACACTTAGGTTACCCGAAATGGCAGTTGTTGGTGAAGGCTGTGCCTGTGCACCGGTAAAATTAGTACCGGAAGGGGCACTCCAGGTATAGTAAGTATCTGGAGGCACTAAACTACCCGAACCCGAAACGGGTGTAAATGAAAACTCAGTTCCAGAACAACTGGTAGTGGAAAGGGGTAAAATTTGTGCAACTGGGGTAAATCGAATGGCAAAAGCTGTAGCAGGGTTAACCGCATTTAAACAAAAATCTATAATGCCATTTCCATCGGTTCCGTTTTTAGTTGAAATAGAATACTCACCTGCCACTAAATTTCCGGTAAACTGCAGCGTAATCGAGTCCGTTTCAAATTCACCTGAACATTTATTTCCAGCTGCGGATATGATGGTGATAGGTGTAGGACCGGCAACTACAAAATCACTACCATTGGAAGCTATAGAAGAACACTGAACCGGTTTATTGATTTTTAAACCGATTTGTGGGTTGCTACAAACTACGGTTGCTTTTTGAATAGCCGGCATCAAAGGATCAGTAATTACCGCCGTTCCCCCCGGTGCCGATAAGTTCAGATTATATCCACTTTGGTCTCCGGGTGTGTAATGACTCACCATCAACAAATACACATGCCCCTGAATTAAATCGGGCACCCGACTAAATGTAGAGATGCTTGATGTTGGGGAAGAGGCACATTCGTTTGAGTTGGGAGCAGTTAAGGATGCCCCGGTAACTCCATAAACGCCCGACCAGTTGCCAGCCACAATTAAACTGGGGTCGGTATATATCAACATCGGATTCTTGCCCGTAATATCAAATAACTGCCAGTCGTAATCGTCGGACAATACTTGTGGAGTAATTGTAAAACATAATTTGCCTGGTTGGTAACAGTTGAACTGATAATAATAAGGATTAAAATCCCGATAAACTACTCCATCCCCCCCACATCGGGTTACCATAGGAAGCCCAATGCAGGCGGGCACTATATTTTGCGTGAAAACTAAATTGCCACAAACCGGAAAAGGGGTTAATGGATTCTGGCCCGGATTGGGGCATAGTTGCGCCGAAACCGTACCGAGTATTTGGCACAGGAAAAGAAATATCAAAAGACAAAACCGGCTTCGCTGGAATGTCATGGATAGTAGGATTGGCATTTCAAAAACCGGATTTCATAAATAACTCATTGAAAATGAACCCCGGTGAGATTACACAAATTAACAACAAATAACAAAAAAATGCGCCAATCAAGCTGAAATTAACATATCACTAAACGATTGATACTATTTTAAACTATATAAACTGTTTACAGAATGAAGGCATTCGGGAGTTTATGCATCTATTCCAAAAAAAAGCAACCGGTGAGAGGCCGATTGCTTTAAGAAATAGGATATTACAATCCGTTTTTACTTCAATAAACCTTCCTCTTTTAATTGCTTAATCAGCTGAGATGTATAGGCTTTACTAAATTTAGTTAATGAACTTGGATCGAAAACAGTTGATTGAACCGACCACATAATTTCTTCAGTTGCAACATCGTATAAATTACTTTGCATAAAGTAATTTTTTTCTTTGGTATAATATCCTTCATTATAAACGGTAGGATACCAGTGGCTATAATAGCCAAAAAAGTTTCCATTCCAAGTATTGTAAGGGCTCATCGAATAGGCAGTGGTTCCGGGGGTATATCTAACATCTTCTTCTTTCTTTAAAAGGGAAGCTACAAAAACAGCATCAGCATTACTCTCTTTTACTTTTTTTATAATATCTTCTTTAGAAGGCATGGCGGCATCTTTTAATCTGGGAGGCATTACATCCATACTCTTTACAACTTTATACCCTTTCTCTTGAGCAAGTGAAGCTAGATTGTTTTCCAATAAAGCTCTTGCTTCCAAATTATCCGTCATTACAATAACAAAAATACTGCTGTACGACTTACCCTGAATTTTTTCTTTATTCACCCAAACACCCGTAGACTCTTTATAAGGTGAACAGGCCTGCAATAAGCAAACGAACAAAACAAAAGGAACCAACTTTTTCATATTATTTAATTTAGGAGCAATTTACAATTTTATCAGAAGCGAAACCCAACATTTATCATATACCTAAATCCAAGTGCGGTTGTTTTGTAATTACCGTTAGAACGAAGAGAACCCTCGCCCAGTACTCTGTTAAATCCGGGAATTTTTTCCTGCAGATAGTTATTTAGTTGATCAAAAAATGGTCCTTTCTGATTTTCCGGCAAGGTAGTAGCCAGGGCAGCATTTACCTTATAAAATCCCATGCCCGGTCCGGCAAGTACCATATCAACCACCCATTTCTTATTAAACACGAATTGATAGCCCATTTCAACACCAATCGTGTGAACCCGAAAGCCTAAATCGGTATTCACATTTCCGGTGTAATTGGTGGCTTTTAGGTTCCAGGAATTAGATCGATTAAATTGGTTATAGGAATAATATGGCCCGATATATACTCCTCTCGGCGCTGGATATTTGTTCTCTTTAGATAAGTAAAAGCGGTAATCTGCAGAAATATGAAACCCTTTTTGACTTACATTCGGCAATAATTTAAGGGAATCATTTACCGAACCCGAACCAAATGAGGGAAGGGCCATGGTACCAATATCAACCGAAAAACTACGATTGGGTGAGAGCACCCGCTCATAGCCTATAACAATTGCCTTACCCCCAAAAATCATCGGATTAGTGAGGTTTAGCTTGATGGTATTTTTTCTTGCATCGCTTTTTTCTGACTTATCCTGAGCAACTGCAGATATTGCAATAACTGCCAATAGCCAAGTTAAAAAAATCGGTATGTATTTGATGCGGGAATTATACATAATAAAGGTTTAGAATATAAAGATACTACTTCCAGTAATAACCTGCATAGGGATGGAAGCCACCCGAGCATATTACTGGCCAAAGCAAGTGGGAGCAAATATTCCCGCTAGTTACATTTTATAAGTTTGTACAAATTCGTTATCAAAAAACCCGATTCTTCATTGCTTTTACGAATTCGCCCAAAAAAGAACTTTTACCAAAATTTATTCGAATGATTTACAAATGATAAAATTAAGGTAACTTCCTTTATAAATTAAAGAACACTTATGACTAGCAGAAAAAAATTCATTCACCAGTCCGCTATGTTGGTGGGAGGCAGTATGCTTTCTAGCGCTGTTTCAGCAAAAAAAATCTTTGGAAGTAGATTGCTGGGCCCCTCTGATACGCTGCAGGTTGGCTTAATTGGAATGAACGGGATGGGCTGGGCAAATGCCATGGCTGCCATGAATGTTCAGGGCGTAGAGTTAGTGGCAGTTTGTGACGTAGATGCCGGTGTAATGAATAAGCGGCTAAGCGAATTAACAGCAAAAAATAAAGATATTTCGGCCATTAAAAAATATACCGATTACCGGGCCTTGCTGGATGATAAAGACATTGATGCCGTAATCATTGGCACCCCCGATCACTGGCATGCCCTTATGATGATTCATGCCTGTGAAGCTGGAAAAGATGTGTATGTAGAGAAACCCGTGGGTAATTCAATCGTTGAATGTAACAGAATGGTGGCAGCGCAACAACGCTATAATCGGGTGGTACAGGCAGGCCAGTGGCAGAGAAGTCAACAACATTTTGCCGATGCCATTGAAATGGTGCACAGCGGCAAGTTGGGCAATATCCGAACGGTAAAGGTTTGGTGTTATCAAGGGTGGATGCGTCCTAAAAAGGTAGTACCCGATTCGGCTGTTCCGGCGGGAGTAGATTATAAACAATGGCTTGGACCTGCACCTCTATTGCCTTTTAACAGCAGCAGGTTTCACTTTCACTTTCGGTGGTTTTGGGATTATGCGGGCGGACTAATGACGGACTGGGGGGTGCATTTATTAGACTATGCATTATTAGGTATGAAGGCAATCGTTCCCAAAAGTATCGATGGGTTGGGGGGAAAATTTGCCTATCCTGAATTGGCAGAAGAAACGCCGGATACACTCACTACTTTATATGAATTTGATGGATTTAATCTGGTGTGGGATTCTGCTATGGGTATAGACAATGGATCGTATGGAAGAGATCATGGCATTGCATTTATAGGTAATAATGGTACGCTGATTTTAAATAGAAATGGATGGGAAGTGGTGGAAGAAAAACAAAGTAAAAATAAAATCAGCGAACCCCTGCATCCCTCCTCCGACAATGGTTTGCAAAAGCATTGGGTCAATTTTGTAGAGGTAATTAAATCGAGAAAAATGGAAAATCTGCGTTGTTCTATTCAAGCCGGAGCTGCAGTGGCAACGGTTGCACAGATGGGTAATATTTCGTATCGCTCCGGAAAAAAATTATACTGGAATGCCGAAAAAGCAGGTTTCACAGATGGTGACGTTAATGCCAACTACCTACTGAAACCCTATCACAACGGATATACATTACCCAAAGTTTAAAGCTATATACATGAAAAAAACCTGCTTATTGAGTTGTTTTTTACTACTACTCATAACCGGCATCCAGGCCCAAAAGAAATACGATCCCAAAGAAACAGAATATTATACGCCGGTTCCCCGGTTGGTAAATCCAGGAAATCTGCCGGGCCAACCACCTTCCGATGCAATTATTTTATTGGGTGGAAATGATTTGAGCGAATGGGTAAATGATAATGATAAGGCAGGGCCTGCAGAATGGCTACTGGAAAATGGGGTGATGACGGTTAATAAAAAAACTGGAGATATCAGAACCAAAAGAAGCTTTACCGATTTTCAACTACACCTCGAATACCGAATACCGGAAAACATTACCGGATCTGGACAAGCCAGGGGAAATAGTGGTTTATTTTTGGCATCCCTTCAGGTAAAAGAAGGAGCAGGTGGATATGAGTTACAGATTTTAGATAACTACCAAAATGACACGTATGTAAATGGTCAGGCAGGCAGTATTTATAAGCAGTATCCACCGCTGGTGAATGCTTGCAAACCTCCCGGACAATGGCAAACCTATGATGTGATATGGATTGCTCCCCGGTTTAATGCCGATGGGTCACTGAAAACTGCAGCTACCTTAACAGCATTTCATAATGGGGTGCTGGTACAAAACAATGCCGTTTTAAAAGGAGATACTCCCTATACGGGTCCTCCCACATATCGCCCCCATGGCCCCGCCCCTATCAAACTGCAGTCGCATGGTGATAAAAGTGAACCAATTAGTTTTCAAAATATTTGGGTTAGAGAACTTTAGTTAAACAAAGCCCCAGTTCAGCAATTAATGGGAAAGAATTTTCAGTTTTTTAATTATATAATTATTACATATAATATTAAAATAATTGTGTATTAATTTTATAATCAAGTATATATAAATATAAAAATACGTAATTTATAGTATTTGCGATTGTAACATTTCATTTACACAAGCTTGGCAGCATTTTTGGATACTACAGGTATCCTTAATAAAACAGGAAGCCATGCAGCCATTTATCACTTTACGGAAAATTTTACAGCAGAAATTAAACATCGAATCACCGGCACTTCGACCCAGCACTAATCTTAAAAAAGAATTAGATATGTCGGACTGGGAATGGAATTATTTATTAAACTCAGTAGAACAGGCATGGAAAATTTCTTTACCCTTATCGGAAACGGAAGAAATTGTAAACGTAAAACATTTACTATCGGTTGTAAAAAAGCAGGTTCCACAGGGGTATGTGAAGGGTATAAAACTTTAAAAAAACTACATTCTTATAGTGTGGCCTTTTTATGGTTATTGTTTTAGCTAGTTGTTTCTTTCAACTATCATCGAGCCAATTCGATCATTCCATCTACCCTGACCTTCTGAAACAAAGTTGTCTATAGTATAGGTTAGTACACGAAAATCTCCATCAAAATTTGCCCCTTCATACACAGTTACTTTTATACCAGGAGGAATTTTTATGGAAGAGATGGTACGTTGACCCACAAGATTTAGCTGACTACCATTGGTATGTCCCATCATCAATTGTTGAACAGCTCCTGAAAAATAGGCATCGGCATGCGCGAATACTCCACTTGGCTGGCCATTATTATTGGGTTGTGGCCTTACTGGTGGCATTGGTTCGGGTCTTCCAATTACTGGGCCAGGTGCTCCATTATTTCTTTGAACCATAAAAGAAGAGATGCGATCGTTCCATCCCAGCCCCTCCTGAACCAGATTATCTACTGTTCGTTCGATTTCTCTTGAGGCTCCGTTAAACTCAGGCCCCTCAAAGGCAATCACTTTTAAACCGGGTGGCACACTTACGGATGATATGGTTCGCTGACCAACAACATTTAACTGAAAGCCACGATAATTACCAATAGGAAAAGCCTGGGCTGCTCCTCTAAAATTAGCATCCCCATACATTACAACGGTATTGGGGTTATTATTGATGGGAGGTGGAGGTGTAATAGGTGGTATGATATTGGGTTGATGGCTCAGCCGCTCAACAATTATGGAACGAATTCGATTTCCCCAGCTTGGATAGCCGCTATGCAGGTTATTATTGGAACTATTAAATATGATGGAAGCACCATCGAAATTAGAACCGGTAAATGCAATGGCCCGATAGCCGGGAGCCAGCATAATGGAAGAGATGGCATTTTCGCCCACCTGTGTTAACTGATAACCGCGATAAGCCCCCGGATACAATAGTTGCGTTCTTCCTCTAAAAAAAGGATCGGTATATACAACAGCTCCCTGTTGAAAGTTTTGAGCTGGTGGGGGATTGGGTGCCTGCGACCAGTTGCCCGGATTTACATTGCCCAACCGATAAACAAATACTCCTTTAACAGCAGCACCCCATAATATTTTCAAGCAATTTTGATCGGTACGATACTCCTCATTTATTACCTGCAGGTTAGCGCCAAAACCGGTTTCTTTTCTAACAATCACGCCAAAGCCTGGTGCAACCCGCATAGCCTGTACAGTAATAAAACCCATGGGTATGCTATAATAGGTACCCTCTTGCAAGGGCTCCTGATTTCCCTGATAATTACATCGATTATAGAAAATAACAGGAGCATCCGGATACTGATTTACAAAACCATTATTCATTACCTGAATAGAAACCATCTGATTGTTAAACTGCTCGTTTAGTAAACAGGCAGTAGAACGATTTAGGGTGATATAATGTCCATTAAAAAAATCCTGCGTAAATAAATTAACCGACATACCGGGCGGAATATTAATGGCAGACAAATCTCTTATCCGCATTCCATGTTGAGCAGCAGTGTAATTTCCGGGAGGCAAGTTTACCGAATATCCCCTAAAGTTGCAATCAGCAAAAAGGGTTACCTGTTGGGCTTTACCTAGAACAAGTGTAAAACTGAGGACCAATATTGCTAAAAAACGATTCATGCTATTACATTTTAAGCTGAAAAGTAATGGTTGGTTAATTGCAATGAATTAAAGTTGACAACTAACTATTCATAAAACTGTGCCTTGATATATACCCTTCGATTTTGAGCCCGTCCTTCCGAAGTGGCATTGTTTGCAATCGGTTGTTCCATACCATAGCCAACCACTTTCGTAAATCGAGTGGCTACAATTCCTTTACTGATTAAATAATTCTTAACCCGATTGGCCCGTCTTTGCGATAAATTTAAGTTATAGGTTTTCCCAGCAACATTATCGGTATGCCCTTCTATAATTAAAGTAGTTTGCGGATAAGCCATCAATATTTTCACAGCTTCATCTATAGGAGTATAGGCGGCGGTAGTTAGTACGTCTTTATCCGTTTCGAAGAATATTAGTTTGGCGAGTTCATTCAGCTTTTTCTGAATTTCGGGGCATCCATTATTGGAAGTCAATCCAGCCAAATCTGGACATTTATCCAAAGCATCTTCTATTCCGTCTCCATCGGTATCAACCGGCTTGGGAGCCGGAGGTGGCGGTGGGATTGGACGCATCATTAAAGCTGGTATTTGCAAATCATTGATTACTGAATCTTTGTTAACCTTAATAGAATCGCTATAATATCCTTCCTTGGTAAAATACAAAGTGTACGACTGGCGAGATCTACCTTCAAAACGATAAGCGCCATACAATTCAGTAAGCATCTGTTGATCGGGCAAGGAAGTAGGCTCATCCTGTTTCAATAAAACCCGAACACCGGTCAGTTCTTTTTCGGTTGCAGCATCAAATACCGAGCCGGTAACTTTTATTGGATATTTTAGTGCCTCAATCGTAAAAATATCATCCGACCCCAATCGATTACTAGAAAACAATCCTTTTCGTTTATCAGATTTCCATATTAATCCAAAATCATCATAACTCGAATTAAAAGGGGCCCCTACATTTATAGACTCACCGGAAATTCCTTTCTCGGAAAGGTGAATAGCAAAAAGATCTAAACCACCCAATCCGGGTAATCCATTGCTGCTAAAAAATAAAGTGTCGCCCGCAAAGGTTGGAAATAATTCATCCCCTTCGGTATTGATTCTATCATCCAGCAAAACGGGGTTAGACTTGGCAGAATCGGGGTGTAATGAAAAATAGTATATGTCGGCCCCACCCTTTCCACCGGGCTGATTACTTGAAAAATACAACCTCTTTTCATCTTTACTTAGGGCAGGATGAAAATAGTCGTAGTCGTTATCTACAAATGGTAGCACTCTCACATTCACCCATCCTGCCTTATCGAGGGTTGCCTCACAAATTTCGAGATGGTGTTTTCGGGTATTAGCTTTAAGTGAATTACGGGTAAAGTAAATTTTGGTTTCCGATTGATTGAAACAGATTGGCCCGTAATTATATAAAATACTGAAGTTCTCTGAAAAACGACCAAGTGTGTTGGGTTGAACGATTGACCGGGTTCTTTCTACCTTTCTATAATCTATCCGGATATTATTATCATTCGAAGTAGTAGGAGTATAATCATCGTTGATAATGATATTTATTTTCTGATCACGTTCTTTTCTAACTGGCATGGTATCCAACGTTCTCAGCATATAATAATCAGGAATGGTATACACCCTTGCAAAGGGCAATCCATCCCAACCAAATTCTTTTTCAGAATCGGGCCCTACAAAACGATTGGATACAAATAAGATGCCTTTTTGAAAATAGACCGGACTGAAATCCTGCTCAGAAGAGTTGTCTTTTAAAAATCGGATAGCATACGAACTAGTATCTTTTAAAAACCGAGTGGGATTGGCAAAGCCCTCCAGGCGGTTAGCCACCAGTTGTTCGTACTGTTTGGGAAATCGAGATTGAATATTCTTATAAATACCAGTTGCCTCCGCCGCTTTTGTTCGGATACCCGCCAATTCAGCCAGGCGTTGAGAAGAGAAATAGGAAGGACCAATAGCAGTTTCGTATTTTGAAAAGTACAGTTGAGCAGAATCGTAAAACTTCATCTGCCAATAGGATTCTGCCAGGTGAAGCAAGGAGGCGGAATCGTATTGAGCAGCTTTTTGTTCGAGAGCAACTTTGTAAAATGGTATTGCATACCAAAATCGATAATCCTGATAATCCCGCTCGGCTAGTTGAAAAAAGGCTTTAGCCCGGTTGCTGCTTTTGTTTTGTGCATGCAGCGTTGATTGACTCAACAACAGAGAAAGCAACGAATAAACAAGTACTTTTTTCATACAACTGTATTATCTAAAAATAACGTGGGGAGCTTACCCGAACAGCGGGAGAGCCGAACTCCATTCGGAACATCAATTCATGCGTTCCGTTCACCAATGTTCCTAGGTTAGAAAATGTTTTATCGTATGCATACCCAAAACGAAACTGTTGATTAAATTGAAATTCAACCATACCCACTATAGCATCTCCGGTTCTATAAGAAGCACCAATGGCAATTTTATTTTGCAGCCAGAGATTTACATTCAAGTCCATTTGAACCGGTGAGCCACTTACTGCTTTAATTAGCATAGAAGGTTTAAGTGCCAGATCTTGATTTAAATCAAATACGGTTCCTGCCGTTAAAAATAGGTGCAAATCGCGGGAAGTTACCGAGGCAATTTCAGCCGCATTGTTGTATTTAATTTTAGTTTTCAGCAAGGCTGGTGCAGAAAAGCCTACATAGAATTTATCTGAGTTATAGTAAATACCGGCAGCAAATGCGGGTAAAATCCCCCGAACATTAGATGAAAAAGCGGGGTCATTGGGCACATAAGTATTTACCTCGGTATAATTGGCCTGATAATTCAATAAGCCTGCCTGTAATCCCAGACTCAATGTTCCGGAGCCGGCAAACTGAAAACGAAATGCATACATGGCATTAAAACCGGTTGTACGTTCAATTCCAATACGATCGTCGTAAAACTGAGCGCCTATCCCAATTTTTTTATTTTGCAAGGGCATGTCAAATGAAAAAGATGTAGTTCGCGGTGCACCGGGAAATCCTACCCATTGATTACGGTACAGCGCAACGGTTGAAATAGCCCCGCGGCTGCCTGCATAAGCTGGATTTATATTCAACATATTAAACATGTACTGCGAGTACATAGGCTCTTGCTGCCCATAGGCGCTCATGCTAAAAAACATGAGTGCTAAAGCGCTAAGCAACCTATTTACTGTGAACATATTTTTCATAATCCCAATAATTATATTTCTATTTATTTATCGTTTTACTGTTATAAATCCATTCAAGCGGGTAATCTTGCCCGAAATTCTGTCTGTACCTGTAACAATATAATAATAAGTTCCATCCGGTATTTCTGGTCCTAATACATTACCCGGCTGGTTGGTTCTTCCATTCCAATCATTTTTATAATCAGCAGCACGATACACTGGATTACCCCATCTGTTAAATATTTCTAGCTGAAGGGTGGTAGTAGAAGGTCTTCTGATTACCAGATAATCGTTCATTCCATCTTGATTGGGAGAGAATCCGCCTGGAACAAATATTTCTACCCCGGGTATTTCAAATGGTGTAGGTTCGCGATTACCAACACCAGTTCCAATAGATGGGTCGTTGGAATTTACGGAAAGCGTTCCGTAAGGAGTTTTCGCAGAAAGGGTTGCCGTATTTTTCAAAATTCCAAAGAAGCCGTTAGGAATCATTCGGATTACAAGATTTATAGAATCTTTTGCACTCGGATTCAATTTACTTCCATCTGAAAGCAACTCGATATTGGAACTGCCGTTGTATTGTTGATTTGCAACCAGCGTTCCACTTGCTTTTAGACTCATTACTTCGAACTGCACTGCTGCTGGGAATACTCTCGTTAAATCATCCTTCATACGAATACTATCGAGGAGTATCGACAAATTATTATTGATGTAAAAACTAAACCGGATTATATAACTGCCATCTGGTTGTAATTCCGGTTTAGATGATAGTACCTTTTGAGGATCAGAAATTTTAAACGGCTCAATCATTGTAACCGTATAAGGCACGCGTATGCTTTCATACCCATTAATCACCTGACTAACATAATACGTGTAGGTACCCGGACTAGAAGGCAATGCGGGCACAGGAATAACGGTTCCGCCAGCTGAGAGTAGGTAATATTTTAATTGAGCGCCGGGCAATCCGGTTACCTGACCCCCTGAGTTAGGTGGATTATTGGGATTGCCGATTATATAGGTTGCATTTATGGTAACAGGTGGTGGTGGCGAAACAGCTACTAAGTTAGAAGTGTCTTTACAGCCATTCGCATCAGTGATGGTAACGCGATAGCCACCAGGAGCAGTAACCGTAATACTTTGTGTGGTAGCCGAATTACTCCACATATATGCCACTGCCGTTGTAGAACTAAGGGTGAAACTTCCTCCTGTTACAAGGAATAATGGTCCAGCCGGTGTTACAATGGGTGGTACTGCCTTGTTCACAGTAACCACCACCGTATTGGTAGCAAATTCCTGATCGCCGGATACTGCTACTCTTCTGAAATAGGTAGTTTGTGAAAGGGTGCCTGCAGTATAGGTTAGCGCAGTTGCCCCGGGGATATCCGAGAAGGTGATATTTTCTTGGCTAGACTGCCATCTGTAAGTAATAGTTCCATTGCCACCAGTTGCAGGTGATAGAGAAGTAAAGGCAACAGCAGCAGTTCCAATACATACTGATTGTGTTCCGGAAATAGCTCCGGGGAATAAAGTGGTTCGATTCGGATTCACCCGCAGTGTTACGTCTACAGTTCCGAAACAGCCACCAGATACCAATGAGTATGTGTAAGTAACAGTAATAGGACCCGTAGTTGGATTAAATAATATTTCCCGAATATTATTGCTTCCGCTAGCCGCTGGATTAGTGATACCGGGTACCACTACTCTAAACCAGTTAAATTGGGTAGAAGGCAGAGAGGAAGTTGGGGTATAGGCAAATTCATTTCCCCCATTAATAGCAGGTGGTGTGGTGGTGCTAGTTAACCGTGGCTCAGGTAATACTTCTACAGAAACCCGCTGCTGATTCGAACAACCATTAGCCGTTAGGGTGTAAAGATAGGTTTGGGAAAGAGATGACTGGGATATATTTCTTAGTACCTGATCCGAAATATTACCTACACCAGTTGCGGGACCCGTAGCGGTAATTCCGGATACAGATTCTCTTTGCCAAGTGAAACCAACGTTGGATACAGTAGAATTAGACACATAACTAAACGTGGTTCCGGAACAAATAGCGGTTGCTGTAAGTGAACTACCAAGAAGAGGTGTGGGTTGAATAGTGATAGAGAACGTAGCCGGCAATCCAGAACAGGCATTTGAAATAGGAGTTACAGTTATATTGGCAACCAGCGGAACAGTACCCGAATTAGTTCCTACAAAGGAAGGGATGTTTCCGGTTCCAGAGGCGGGCAATCCTATGGCAGGTGTATCATTCACCCATTGATATTGCGAACTTTCTACGTTGCCGGTGAATACTACCGGTAAAGAATTTCCTTGGTTACAGATTTGCAGAGTGGCAGGTTGCTGAACAGAAGGTGTTGGCTGAACGATTACCGTTACCTGTTGGGTATTAGACATACCAAATGCTAATAACGTAACATCGTATGTTACTGCAACGGGAACAATTGCCGAACTGGAAAGGGACTCATTGATTACGGCCCCTACCCCACTACCTGCGATATTATTATTGATAGAACTAATGGCAGCTCTTCTCCAAGCATACGTTACGCCGGGCACATCGGAAGTGGCGGTATAAGCGAATACGGTTCCATTGCAAATAGGAGAAGGTGTAAGCGTACTGGATAAAATAATATTAGGTACAACGCCTACAGTAACGGTTTGCGAATTGGTACATCCCGCAGCAGTAATGGTATATACATACGGCACAAAAACAATATTGCTCGATGAATTCGTGAGCACTTCAGCAATAGTGCCTCCGGAACCATTGCCGGCCAAATTATTATTGATTGCAGGTAATGGATTTCTTATCCAACTGAACGAACTACCGCTAACATTACTTTGGGCGGTATAATTAAATACGGTTCCCGTATAAATATTAGCTGGCGTAAGGGTGCTGGATAGGGAAGGTATTGGTTTAACTAAAACAGTTACTGCATCCGTTCCATGTCCGGAACATCCATCTGCTTGTAAAGAATAAATATAAGTTACAGTAATGGCAGCATTGGTATTGTTGGTTAAGCGCTGACTAATAGAACCAGTTCCAGATAAGGGCTCTGATGCAGTGATTCCAGAAACAGATACGTACGACCAGCTAAAATTGGCACCTGGTGTTGCACTGGCAGGCGTATATTGAAAGAGGGTTCCGGAACATATGGGTGATGCGTTGGCTACTGAATTTAAAGTTGGCTTGGGTTTCACTTGAACTACCAGTGTAAAAGAAGATCCCGCACAATTATCTGCAATGGGGGTAACAACATACGTGGCTGTAGCAACCAGCGCGGTGGTGTTGGTAAGATTTCCAGAGATGGTATTCGCTAAATTACCAGCCGAGCCATTAGTAATTCCTGCTCCTGTAGGGGCCGACCAACTATATTTTGTGGTAGATGGAATTAGTCCGTCCACATTGTTTTGAGGGATAATTTCAAAACCTACGGCAGAGCAAGTGGAGGTAAATAAATTTTGAACAGCGGCTACAGGTTTTACCAGAACAACCACCGTAAATACATTACCGGAACAGGCACCGTTAATAGTGGATACCTGATAAGTAACCGATACAGGATTTGCAGAAGTATTGGTAAGGTTACCATTGATACTGGTAAGTAAAGAACCAGCGGATGCCCCGGTAATATTAGGAACTACAGGTGCCGACCAGGAATACAAAGTACCAGCAGGCACTACTCCATTTGTAGTTGGAACAGGAACAACTACAAAAGAGGTTCCTGAACAAATAGTAGTAGAAAGGGCAGTAATTGCGGCAGCCGGCTGAACAAAAATTGTGGTAGTAAATACAGTTCCTGCGCAACCATTGGTAATGGGTGAAACAGTATAAACCGCAGTAACAGCCTGCGCATTGGCATTAGTTAATGTTCCGGATATAGCAGCAACAGGTGTATTCTGAGCCAAGCCACCGCTAAATCCAACACCGGCTGGAGCCGACCAGGTGTACAATGTAGCGGAAGGAATAATATTTGAACCAGTACCCGCAGGAATAATCGTAAAGCCGGCGCCTGTGCAAACAGATTGGCTAAAAGCACTGATAAATGACTGGGGCCTTACCTGAACGGTAACCGTAAATGAATTGCTGGTACAAGCACCAAACACCGGCGTTACTGTATAAACGGCCGTAGCAGCAACAACCGAAGTGTTGAATAGTTTTCCGCTAATACTACCTGCTGCAGTAGGCTGTGACACACCGCCGGTGAATCCGGTTCCGGTGGGTGCTAACCAGGTATACTGGGTTCCATCAGGCACAATGCCATTGGTATTATTGTCGGGAACTACATTGAATGTAACACCCGAACAAACAGAAATCGCAATTGGTTGAATAGCTGCTTTTGGTTGTAAAATAACTACCAAAGTAAATACGGTTCCAGTACACGAACCCGAAACAGGTGTGATCTGATAAGTAGCGGAGGTTGCCGTAGCAATCGTCATGGTTAAGTTGCCTGTTATAGTTGATACAGGCGTACTCTGGGCTGCACCACCTGTAAATCCGGTTCCAGCTGGCGAAGACCAAGTATATAAAGTACCTGCAGGAATAATTCCTGTTGCGGGGGTTGCCGGATCAACTGAAAATCCAACACCGGAGCAGGTGGCAGCTGTAATCGCATTGATGCTGGCTATTGGCTGAACATTTATCAATAAAGAGAAAGTATTACCCGTGCAAGATCCTGAAACGGGCGTAACCTGGTAAACTGCTGTGCGCAAAGAAGCAGTGTTATTGGTTAAATTTCCTATTATCGCAGAAACAGGGGTGGTTTGCGACACACCATTCACCAAGCCTGCACCGGTTGGAGCCAGCCACCTATACAAAGTACCCGAAGGCACTTGTCCATCCTGAGTATCATTCGGTGAAACAGAGAATGGTGTTCCCGAACAAACGGATGTGCTGATTGAATTGATTGCTGCTACCGGATAAACGGTCACCGTAATAGTAAATGTATTTCCAGTACAACCCAGAAAAGTACTCTGTAATTGATACGTAGCAGTAACTATACTTGAAGTTAGATTCGTTAGGTTTCCGGTGAAATTATTTACACCCAGCGATTGAGATACCCCACCCGTAAATCCAGTGCCGGTTGGCAGCAACCAAGTGTATTGTGTACCGATAGGAACCAACCCATTGGTGCCATTTACTGGTGTAATACCAAAGGATACACCACTACAGGTAGTTAATGCAATTGAGTTAACCGAAGGAATTGGAGTAACGAATACTGAAGCACTAAATGTTTGTCCAACACATCCATTTACTGAAGGCTGCACCTGATAAGTAGTAGATTGAACCGAAGCAGAACTATTGGTAATCGTTCCGGTAATGGGTGATGTTGCCGGAAGCCAAGTGGCCCCATCCCATACGCTGTAAATTGTACCATCCGGAACAGTTCCGTTGGTTGCATTCAGCGGTGAAAATTGATAAGTTGCACCAGAGCAAATGGTAGTACTCATGGCAGTAATAACCGGCACAGGTTTCACCTCAACAAAAACAGTAAATGTATCGCCCACGCAATTAGCTGCAGTAGGTGTTACCCGATACGTTGCAGTAACGGATGCCGCAGAAGGATTGAATAATTGTCCGGTAATATTATTCACACCGGAAGCCTGCGCTGCACCACCTGTAAATCCGCTACCCGTAGGTGCTTGCCAGGTATAGGTTGTACTGAATGGGATGATTCCATCGGTACCATCAGCAGGAGATAGGGTGAATGTGAATCCGGTACAGATACCGGTTGTGAGTGTTGTAATGGATGGTTTAGGCAAAACGGTTACTACCAAATTCACATTGGGTCCCCAACAATTGCCAGTTTTTGGAGTTACGATATAGGTAGCCGTTCGGGAAATAGAAGTAGTGTTCAATAAGGTTCCGGAAATGGCGTTCACCGGCGTTGTTTCGCTAGCTCCGTTTGTTATTCCTGTTCCGGTAGGCTCCGTCCAGGTGTACTGAGTGGCTGCTGGAAGAATTCCATTGGCACTAGTGGGTGATACAGTAAAGGATATACCGGAGCAAGTGGTGGCCGTTAAAGGATTTAGTATGGCTACAGGCAATACAAACACTATAAGGGTAAATACATTGCCGTTGCAGCTTCCGGCGGATGGAGTAACCACGTAGGTAGCAGTTCTTGTTATAGTACTTGTATTATTTAGGGTTCCGCTAATAGCTTCTCCAACACCCCCGGCACCCCCTGAAATTGATACCCCACTTGGTGCACTCCACTGATAAGTAGTTCCGGTAGGAATAATACCAGCCGCAGGCGTAAAATTGAAAGCGACGCCGCTACAAGTGGTAGTAGAAAGTGCAGGAATAAAGGCATTGGCCACCAGAGAAACGGTAACCGTAAATGGCGTGCCTGCACAACCACCCGGCGCAGTAGGTGTAACAAAATAAGTAGCTGTTGTGGCGAAAGCGGTGGTATTATTAAGCAGACCACTAATATCGGTAGAAGCTGTTTTAGAAACACCTCCACTAAATCCAGTTCCGGTGGGTTCTAACCAAGAATACCTGGTATTAAAGGGTACCACATCAACCCCATCAGTTGGCGTTATAGAGAAAGGAGATCCACCGCAAGCAATAATAGTGGGTTGAGTGGTGAAGATGGGTATCGGATTGATAAATACAGTCAACGTAAAATCCGCCCCCAGTCCACATGCAGTGGTAGCAGGTGTTACCACATAGGTAGCTGTTAAAACGGAGCTATTGGTATGGGATAAGTTACCAGTAATAGAAGAGGCAGGCCCTCCGGCACTTCCTCCTAAAATGGTTCCCGACAAAGTAGGACTCAGCCAGGTGTATTGGGTTCCGGCCGGAACAATTCCATTGGTAACATTTACTGCAGAGAAACTGAAGTTGGCGCCGCTACAAGTTACCCTTGAAAATGAAGTAACCGATACTACCGGATTAACAAAAACGGTTACTGAGAATACATTACCCGTACAATCACCGGAAAGTGGTGTTACCAAATAAGTGGCTGTTCGAGCGATATTACTTACATTCCAAAGCTGTCCATTAATATCGGGAGAAGCTATGGCATTTCCGGTAAGTCCCACCAAATCATTACCCGTAGGAGCTGCCCAAGTATAGGTAGTGGCAGGAGGGGGAACAATTCCATTGGTAATATCCGTTGGCGTAACTCGGAATGTTTGTCCACTACAAATGGTAGCACTCATCGGAGTAATAATTGCCTTGGGCTTTAGATTTACTAGCAGTGTAAAACTATGTCCAACGCAATTTCCTGAGACGGGTGTTACTACATAAGTGGCAGTGGTAATTCCATTGGTTGTATTGGTTAAATTACCCGAAATAAAATTCTGTTGAGTACCCTGAGCCGCACCCCCTGTATATCCGCTACCGGAGGGGGCTAGCCAAGTATATTTAGTACCGGCTGGTACGCGACCATCGGTGGAATGAACTGGAGAAACCTGGAAAGTTACCCCGGCACAAACGGTGGTTGATAGCGGGGTAATATCTGCATTAGGATTAATGGTCACCACCAACGTAAACGGTTTACCATTTCCACAATCGGCTGTACTTGGTATTACAGTATAAGTGGCAGTTTCTGCGGCAACTGAAGTATGACTAAACAATCCACTAATAGTAGATGTAAAAGATCCCGAAGCACCTGCAGTTAATCCAGCAGTTACAATGGGCGGATCCCAACTATATAGTGTACTTGCGGGAACTACTCCATTCGTTCCATTTGTAGGAACAACGGTAAATGAAATTCCTGTGCAGGTGGCTCTTGCAATCGTGTTGATATTGGGGGTTGGATGAACCAGTATGGTAGAGGTTCTGGGTAGTCCATTACAACCATTCGACATGGGTGTAACCGTTATGGTTGCCGTTACGTCTACATTGGATGCATTGACTGCCGTAAAAGAAGCAATGTTGCCGGCACCTGAGGCTGCAAGTCCAATAGAAGGGGTATTATTTATCCAATTATACACAGTTCCAGGTACTGGGGATCCACCAAAACTAATTGCAACAGTGGGAGTTAATCCATTACACACTACTTGACTGGCAGGGGTTGGAATGTCTACGGTTGGGGTTGGATTAACTGTAACAGTTACGGTAAATACCGTGGGATTGGTACATCCATTGGCTGTTAGTGTATAAAAGAATTGTGTTTGAACAGGAACTATATCACTATTACTGAGCAGGAGATTAATATTTGCTGTTGCACCACTGGCGGCAACTCCGCCATTAATAGTTGGCACAGAAGTTTGCGACCATGCATAAATGGTGCCGGCAACAGAACTGGTTGCCGTGTATGTAAAAGTTAGGTTATTACAACGGGAAGTAGTGGTAAATGAAGTTAAAACTGGATAGGGATGGATAGTAACAACTACAACAGCACTCTGATTGGTACATGTTCCAGAGTTCACTATTCTCTTGTACCATGTTGTTGTGGTAAGTAATGGGGGATCAAAACTAATGGATGTAGCCCCACTAATATTGATAAACCCGGCGGATGCACTGGTAGTTGATTGTTGCCATTGATAAGAATAGCTTGTATTATCTCCCCCCGTGGGTAATGCCCCCGTGATAATTTCCGGATCACCTGATTGACAGAATACATTGGTAAGAGGAAGCGTTATTACGTTATTCGTAATCGGTGGTTGAACCGTTATTTCAATTGTATTACTGGTGAACGGAGTTGTACAGGCACCCGAAGTTACATTGCGACGATACCAATAGCTTGGACTGGGATTTGTTAAGGTACCCGGAGAGAAATTGATTCCATTTGCGCCAAGAATATTCGCAAAACCAGCAACACTGCTAGTAGTGGATGATTGCCACTGATAGGAATAAGTTGAACCATTACCCCCTGTTGGCAGTGTACCCGTAAGCGCAGCAGCCGTTGTTCCAGAACATATCAGTTGCGGACTTCCGATTGTATTATCTCCTACAGGTGGCTGTACCGTTATTTGCGTCCGATCGCTTGATGTACATCCCCCACTTTCGGTAGTCCAGCTAAAAGCATATACTCCAGCAACAAAACCTGTAATAGAAGTATTATAAGCATTCGGCGAAACAATGGTTACGGGTGATGGACCACTAATCAGCTGCCAGGTGCCAATGCCAACCGTAGGGCTATTACCTGCCATTACAGCTGCAGTGCCCACGCAAATTGTTTGGAAATTACCTGCCTGAGCAGTGGTGGGGGGATTTACCATTTGCACAGTTACCTGATCGGAACTGGTAGCGCAACCAGGCCCATTATTGCTAGACCAGGTAAAAATATAATTACCAACCACTAAACCAAAAATACCAGAAGTGGGAGAATTTTCATTATCAAATACGGGATCAGGACTACCGAAAGGTTTAGAAAATACCGACCAAGTGCCTAATCCAGTAGTAACGGGACTTGCGGATAAGTTTACGGGTTTAAACAAGCAAGCAGAAAAATCAGACCCCGCATTGGCTGTTGTAGGCTGGTTAGTTACCCGAATGGTTACGGAAGAAGCAGATTGACAAGCTCCATTGCTAACCGTCCAAGAGAAAACATATACGCCCTCTACCAGTCCACTTACCTGGGTGTTGTATAAAGATGGATTCGCAATGGTTGGATTGGCTGCAGCAACCGGCTTTGACTGAACCGTCCATAATCCTGTTTCAGCGCCGGTTGGTGAAATGGCGGCCAAGGTGGTGGTAGCAGAAACACCCGTATTACAAATACTTTGTGACGGACCGGCATTGGCTAGGTTTGGAGGAGTAGAGGAAACAGTAATCGTTACAGTAGATGTTGATGCCTGACAAGTACCATTTGATATCGTCCACATGAATACGTAGGTTCCAGGTACCGTTCCATGTACCAATGTATTGGGTAAATTGGGGGCATCTATTGTTACGGGTGCCCCGCTAACCTGCGTCCAGGTTCCGATACCAACTGTTGCTGTATTTCCATTTAATTGAACTTCCGATGAACAGGCATTACTTTGGTTTGGACCTGCATTGGAAGTGGTGGGTAGTGCATAATATGTAATTCGAACCAAATCAGAATTGCTAGTACAAGTTCCGTTGCTGATAGTCCATCTTAATAAGTAATCACCGGGTGTAAGATTTGTAATGGTTGAGGTGGGTGAGGCAGGATTGGTGATTACAGCTGTTGAACCCAGGGGCTTCGTGTCAATTGTCCACTGACCTATTCCGATAATTGGTGTATTACCCGCAAGGGTAGTACTAGTTAAATTACACAAATCCTTATCGGTACCTGCCTGGGCAACAGTTGGTTCTGAATAAAGAGTAATACTGGTAGTTGCGGTAGAGGCAGGACAACTTCCTGCTACCGGTAACGTATATAAGAATGTATACGTGCCACCAATTAATCCGGTTGCAATAGCGGCGTTACTACTATTGGGCGTTAATGTGGGTGTATTGGGTCCGGACACATTCGACCAGGTACCCGTAGACCCGGAATTACCTACTAATTGAACTGCTGTGGCATTGCAGGTGCCGCCGGCAAATACAGATGCAGTAGCCTTTTCTCTTACAGTTATCGTAAGAATAGAAGATTCCTCATGACAATACAAACCATTGTTGGCTGTCCATTTTAGTCTATAAACCCCTTCCACTAATCCCGATAAAGTGGCGGTTGGATTGGATAGGCTTGAAAAAGTGGGCACATTAGGGGCACTTGCCAAAACCCAAAGTCCTGTTCCAGATGTTATGGTACTTCCGGATAGTGTAGTAGAAGATTGATCACAAATTACCTGATCGGCCCCTACCGTTACCGGAGATGCACTGGCAGAAATATTGTATTTAACATCTGCAAAACTACTAGAACAGGATCCATTGGAGATGGTCCACCTAAAAGTGTACGAATTATTAGGGTTTAAGAAAGTAACTGTGGCAGTTGGACTATTAACTGGATTGATAACCACGGGTCCTGGACCGGTTAGTCGGGTCCATAACCCGGTTCCAACGGCAGGAGTATTACCATTTAATGTGAGAGAGCTAACCCCACAGGTATCCGGAGTTTGGGTAACAGAAGCGGTAGTAGCTGCTGCAGATGCCGTTATTAGAACGGTATCCCGGGTAGCAGTACAACCGGGGGTAGATAAGCTCCATTCGAACAAATAAGTGCCATTAGAAGCCCCGGTAACATTGGTATTATATAAAGTAGTATTGGAAATCGTTGGCGTCATGGGGCCACTCACTTGTTTCCAGGTACCCACTTCAATACCAGCAGGTGCGTTTCCTGCCAGTTGAAAAGTAGTAGCGGTGGCAGTTAAACATTGATTTGGACCAGCACTCGCCAAATTAGGGCCTTGCAAGCTGTTGGTGGTAATGGTAACTTTACTAAAGTTTGTTCCGCAAGCATTGCTGATTGTCCATGTAAAAGTGTAGGTGGTATTTGCTGCTAAACCGGTTACTTTTGTATTAGGGTCATTAACACTTTCAAAAACAACGCCGGCAGATGGAGTTACCGACCATAGTCCTGTTTCGCTTAAAGAAGCAGGACTATTCCCCTTTAATTTATACGGAGCGCCTGCGCAAATGGTTTCGTTTTCACCTGCATTGGCAGTGGTAGGCGTTAAACTTGACACCACAACTCTTACATCGTTTTGTTGATCGGGAGTGCCGGGACCCGCCGTAATTAGCCAACGGAAATAATAAACTCCATTGGTTAAACCGGTGGCACTTGTTACATTACTAAATGGAGAAATAATGTTGGCAGTATTGGGTCCACTCACTTGCGACCAAGAACCGGTTCCAACAAGGGGCTGATTAGCTGCAAGAAATACATCAAAATCATTACAAGCCAATACCTGTTCCGAGCCAGGATTCGATTCAGTTGGTAGCAAAGATTCCACTACATACCCATCAGCGGAAGCTACTCCGCAGGGTCCTATCCCACCAGGGGCAAACCGAACTAGTCTAAATCGATAGGTTCCAAATTGATCAAGACCTTCTAAATCGAGAGAAGTATTATTGCCAATACTTTGAAGGGGGGTAGATCCGGAAGGAGCCAATGTACTTCCTGCTGGTCCACTTATCAATTGCCAACTTGTTTGAATCCCCCCGGTATAAGTAAAGGGCAGAGAAACAGAAGATTGTGTTGGAGGCAAGAAAGTAGAAGAATCTATAAATGAAATAGTAGGTGCCGTTATATAGTTTACTGTGTAGTTTCCCTCAGAGATACAACCGGTAACTGTGTTAGTAATGGTATACCGAAATGTACTGGAAGACCCGGGCGTTAGGTTGGATATAACGGTGGTAGGACTATTAGGAGAAGCAATTGTTCCAGCCCCTGCAATTTTAATCCATAAAGCAGTTTCATTGGTTAGTGCCGGAGGATTGGCGGAAAAAACAGTAGAGGTCGTATTATCACAAAAAGATCTGCTGGCACTTCCCGCAGCAGTGATTGCTTGTTTGGCTGCCGGAACCGTTATGGATACCTCATCGGTTCCATTGGCACAGGGTCCGCTAACATTCCAACGAAAAGTATATACCCCTTCTTTTAAATTAGAAACATTGGAAATATTACTATTAGGATTCCCAATAAATGGTACGGAGGGTCCGCTCACGAATGTCCAGGTTCCAGACTGCCCAAATAATCCATTACCTGCATATGAGCCCTCCAGATTTGTATTTTGCGTAAGATTATAACAGGCACTTAAACTTTGATCCGGACCAGCACTCACAGTGCCACTAACACCAGTGGAAGTGAAGGCGACTGTTGATGAAGTGGAACAACCATTATCCGAATTATTAATTGTCCATCTTAACACCGTTTGTCCTGATTGTCCTCCCGGAATTACTACAGAAGTTGTTGGGGAAGAAGGATTTACAATAGTAACATTTGGTCCACTTACTTTACTCCAGGTACCAAATTCCATAGGTGTTAAGGGAGCATTTGCTGCCATAACTATCGTTCCGGCACAAACCTGGGGTATGTTTGGTCCTGCATTGGCGGGTGTAGAAGATTGTGTTTGAAATTTAACAGTTTGAGCTACCTGAGCACCATCCGCACAGCGGGCTGAAATCCTAAATTCATACATTTGCCCTTGAGAAAAGGCATTCACATTTACCCGAATGCTAGATCCATTTACAACCTGATTGCCCAGGCTTACGGTGGGTCCACCTATTTGTGTCCAAATGGCATTTCCTCCCGGAAAAAAGCTTCCATTGGCCTCTCCTTTTAATATAAATGGTGCACCCTTACATACAAATTCATTTACCCCAGCATTTACCGTGCAATTCTGACTAAAGAGCGGCAGAGAAAAGGTTAATATGAAAAGCCCGGTAACCCAAAACCGAACTATATGGAAAACTAACATTCAGTCAATTGTTAAAGAAAATAGAGAATAAAGGTATGCTCTATTAATATAACAATAGCTGATTTTTATCTTAAATTGTAAACACAAATACAATAAAAAAATATTTATATTTAATTCGTTTTCAATTTATATAATATTTGTTGTAAAAAAATATACACATAAAAAAAGCACCCATGAAATAAATCATGGGTGCCAAACAATAGAATTTTTTATTAAAAGTGATGCGCCAGTGTAAATCCGAAGGTAAAGAATCCATCCGACACATCTGCTGCTCCTGAGCGGAGTTGCCCTTTTTGCACATATCGGTTGGTTGGATTGGCAAAATACTTGGCAGCGTCCGGATTATCGGGATTAGCCAGTCCTATTGCAATAGGGTCGGGATAAGGATCTGGTCCTACATCATCTAAATAGTTGGTAAATGCCAGGTGATAGGTTGCGAAGAAGGAGAAGATAGTTTTCTTATTTACGTAATAGCGTAACTGAGCGGTAACAGGTGCACCGAGGGTAGAAGTTGCATAAGGAACCAGCGGTGTTGCTGAAGTGGAAGGTATGGTTTGCCCCCCTGTTCCCATTGGCTGCAGTGGATACCATTTACCCAGGTATTCGCCCATAGGCGTGAACATGATATAATTTACCCCAAATCCGATAGAAGGGCGAAACCTCATATTACTTGCATAAATCCGATTATTAAAGAAATCATATTCAAACTGGATGCTCAAGGTAGTGGTAGGTGTTTTAAACGACATCCCTCTAGAAACCTTAGAAGTATCGCCCGAACGTAAATCGGATCCGGTTAAGGTAGCCGAGAGATAAGAAACACTCAGCGACAAATTCTTTTTAAGGCTATACCGGAACTGGATACCGAATACCGAGTTAAAGTCATTCGAGAACAGCCTTTGATTCGAAAGGGTTCCATAGTAAATGGCATTACCTGCTAAAATACCTACTTCATATTTCTTTTTATATTCAGACACAATCACAGGTGGTTTGTTTCTTCTGCGCATGGTAGAGTCGAATTCAGACTGTCCAGCTCCTGCTCCTTTTCCTCCTCCCCTTCTGATTCCGTATTGTGCGCGTTTACTGAACATGTACTTCAAAAAGGCCTCATATCCAATATAAACATCGGCAACATATTCCCCTTGTTCTCCTTCCAAACCTCTTACAATTAAGTAGCCAGGTTTAGATTTAAAGAGGGTATCCACCGGTAAAGTCATATTCAACTGAACCATATTTTTTGTTCCAATATCTTTTTTATACGATCCCGGAGATATCACACTATCGGCTGTGTTCAAAGAATCTTTTGCATAGATATAATGCAGGCTCATGGTTCGGGCTACTATGGGTCGGTTAGATATCAGTTGAACAGCCCGCAATCCCTGACGGAGATTAAATGTATTGGTTATAGGATTGGAGCTATCGCCCACCAACTGCCATTTATCATTGATAAACTTCATGGCTTTTTTATTTACCATTCGTCCGCTTCCGGCATTGATCACTCCAAAAATGTGAACCGGAATCGAATCCGATGGTGCCATAGCAAAGGGATTGATTACCAATTTGGGGCTGGTATAGTTGGCCTTGTAGTCGAAAATATGTTTTCGAATTTCTGATTCTTCATAATCACCCCAGTAGTTGTTGGGAGTAACCAAGCTATCACCACTTCCATAAATACCCATATGGGCCTGTTGCACAACGGTATCTGCATCTAATTCGCGCATGTAATTGTATGCAAAACTATTTTCCCGGATATTGGCTGTAAATCGGGTTTGCATATTATCCAGCTTACCAAAGAGAATGTTATTTGAATACGTGTATTGAGCGTAGCCCGATATTTTATTGCTGGTGAACGTATTTCCAAATACATCAATCTTTAAATAATCACTCCGTAAATCTTCGAATCGCAAGGGGGCTGTGTTACCACCAAACAAACATTGTGAAATTTGAACTGAGGAGATGGGAGGATTATCACTGAAAGGAATTTGTGGATTCATTACGTGCAATACCGCCTGCGAACCTAAGTTATTGATGAACTGACAGTTTCTAATTACCGCTTTGGTTCTATACCAGTTATCAGAGAACAATAGTGGTATACTCAAGCTATCGAACGTAGTGTACTGAATGTTGATATCACTATTTACCACGCCCTGAATCACAATACCATTGCCTGTTTGATTTTTTGAGCTGGTAATCCGAATGCGGGCGGTGGGTGTTCCGCTAAAGCGAACAGATCCCAAACATATGATACTAGCTCCTGAGTAAATCTGCACCTGCGCACCTGCCTCAACAACAAATGAGTCAGATACAGAAATTACTTCATTAATTACATAGTTTTTCTTGGCTAAAATCAACGAACCGTAGTTACCCGATAAGGTATCCTGTGACTGGGCTTGTTGAAAACCCATCAGCAGAAACAGTCCCAAAAAAATCTTACGATACATCATTCAATGATTTTATAGGTTAATGGAGAGGCAGTTCTTGAAGTACCATCAATCATGGTTACTTGTATATTATCGAATAGTAATAGGTCACCTTTCTTTAATTTCCGCAACATTTTCTGCAGTTCTGCTGAGAAAACGTCGCCATAATTCAAAATACGCTCCTGAGGGATTCCTTCATCTTCTTTTGGAATTCTGGTAACGTAATACGAATTGATTCTTCCTGGGAAATTCGGGATATCATAAATCTGCAAATAGCCCACCAAGCGATTGGCATTGAATAAGTCTTTTACCGTTGCAATTTCCCTAAAATAATTAGAGCCATCCCCACTCAATTTAACCTGCGGTGGAGGAATCATCTGCACCATTACTTTTTTCTCAAAGGAAACTTTTTTGGTGAACTTTCGTTTGTCGGAGAACCTAAGAGTATACTGACCGGTTTTGGGGAATTTGATTAAATAGGTATTGCCTTGTTGTCTCACTGCTGCAGTGGGTGTAATTTCGAAATCGAAATCTACCCCCATTAAGTAGTTGAATTCGCGCAATACCTCATTTTGAATACCCACATAAAAAGTTTCTGAGTGCAGAGAGGTGATAATGCGCTGTATAAACTCATCAAAATTATCGGTATTAGAAGCCCGATCGTTGGTAGAGTCGGCCTGAACGGGATATTTGGGCGTTGCCGCAGCAGCCGGTGGCTGAGGAGATGGATTCGGGGTTCTTGCAAACGTATCCTCTAATTGTTGCTGTTCAATATTTTGCGTAGTATTATTATTGGGCTCAAATAAAATGGCTTCTTTTTCTTTCTCAGAATAATAAGAAGGCTGATAGCCAATTGTTCTTAGCGCCGCATTTTGATAAATATTCTCATTTTGAATCAATATCAGTTGAATTCTTTTTACGTGGAAGTAACTAATTGCCGTGGGCTTATGGAGAAATAAATAATTTGCCCAATCTTTTAGTGACGCATTTTGTGCAATCACCGTATCAATCATAGGAACCAATTCTACAATTGCCTGATCGATTTGATAGGGCTGTGCTTTTAAAAAAGTAACTAACGATACCAAATCATCCTTGATTCCATAAATACCTGAGTCTTTCAAAAAATAGGCTTCCGTAAGTTTTCTACTATTGAACTGTTCTTTGGTAGAAGTTCCCGCATCTTTTAGATATTTCTGCAGATTAAGATCAAACGCCTTCATCTTTTCATAACTGCTGTGAATACGATTTTGCATACCTAGAAATACCCTCGCAGAATCACTGGCAGAAAGCTGCATTTGCTTATCTTGTATTACCTTATTGGCAAATCCCACCTGATCTTCGGTAGACTTTATTTCATATTCTAAGGTTTTAATTGAATATGAATATGAATCTAATAGAGAGGAAGGTATATTCAATACAGACAAACACACAAATATCACATACAATAAAGTGATAAGTCGGTATCTGTTTAGATTAACATTAACTGCCATTTTTTTTAAATTAAGTGTCTTTTATCAAGACAATGACTGAATGTGTAAACATAATGGGGATACCATGCTAATAACATGGAAAATGTTTTGGTTTTTCATTGGATCCTCGAATATTTATTACAGCCATAACCTGATATTTCTATCCGGTTATTATTTTAATTTTTTACTTTATCCTATGCTTCGGAATGTGGTAATGATGCTATTCGACACATTATTGAAGCGATAGATTGCACTGTTTAATCCTTCTAGTTGTTCTTGGAACAGGTTCATCTTATCAGATGAAATCACCGATATCGCAGCCATCTTCTGCAGGTTAATCTGCAACTCGCGGATATCTTCACTAATCTCATGCAACTCGATAAACGATGCCGATACCCGCATCACATTCACCTTGAAATCGGAAAATGCTTTGGTAGATTCCGACAGGTTCTTCGACATCATCTCCAGCGACTCCTGGTATTTGCTGCTGCCCTGTACAATTCCGTAGTTCAGACTCTCGAATTGCTCCATAAAGTCTGACATTCCCTGATAGTACTGGCGAGATAAATTCTCTACATTTTTCTGCATCATCGGCATGCTGCTTACATTTACTGGCTCTCCATCTGGTGCATCTACCAGCTCTGGAAATAACCGATCCCAGTGGTACACTTTCTCCACCTTATCATCCTTATACTGGATGGCCGACATCGTAAATACCAATGCCTCCACACCCAAGCCGGTTAATAGCAATGGATCTTGTAGTTTCCACTCCAAAAACTTCGCGATTACCCCAATCAAAATTACCACAGCTCCTATACTGTAGAAAAAGTTGAACACATCAAACTTCCTTTTTTTTGCAGGTGTTTCCCCGTTTTTCATATCTCAATTTTTAATGATTCTATGTTGGTTTTTATTTTACTGGTTTGTTTCTACGAACGCTTTTTAAAACGATATACAAAATGTATCTCCGCCAAGCCCGATCCCCCGTATATCGCATTCGAATACAGCCCGCCTACCGAATAATTTAAGTTGATCTGCGCTGTACTCTCTATCGGTACTCCTACCCCTACCGTCATAATCCCATTGGTACTATAAATAAAATTAGCCGACAACAAATTATTCGCATTCACCTGAAATCCTCCCTGTATCAGCATCCCTGTTTCTTTATACATAATCGCTCCTGCAAATATTTTGGCATATGATCCCGGGCCCAGCAACTTGCCGCCACCCATGCTCAACTTATAGCCCAAGCCTCCCTGCATCATCACATAATCCAGCGTTTGTAAGGTCTTGTTCTGCATTTTCGCCGTTAAGTTCGGCGCCACCAGCTGAACTTCCAGTTTATCCGTATACAAGGTTAGCCCAAAGCTACTAAAAAAAGAGGGCGGTACGCTGTTATACGCCAGTATCGTAGGGTCGCCCGGATCGCCGATTATCTGGCCCCCCGCATTCGAATTCTCTACCACTCGGGTATTCCTAAATCC
>Ga0247833_1000062_pt1 | contig 162249 bp, 145 predicted proteins | sample LaCruzMarch2015__7_FD_187117 | JGI IMG/M metagenome (GOLD analysis project Ga0247833, IMG submission 187117) | Freshwater microbial communities from meromictic Lake La Cruz, Castile-La Mancha, Spain - LaCruzMarch2015_8m | ecosystem: Environmental > Aquatic > Freshwater > Lake | place: Spain...
TTCGCTCTAAAACCCCACCTCGCCGGATCGATAATCCCCCACCAACTGAATCCCGCCCTGATTCAGAGGGCCGCCCTGACGCAATCCGACAATGCAGACGCGAGTCCGACAGGCTGCTAGCGCGGACGCACGGCGACATAGGTCACTTCGTCCTCGCCCCAGACCTGCAGCAGGACCGGCTTGCCTGCGGCCTTGGCGGCCTCTGCGGCTGCAATCGCCTGTTCGGGCGACGACACAGGCTGGAAGTGCACCTCGGTGACGACGGCGCCGATCGGGATCTTGCCGAGCGCGTCGGAGCCGGTCTCGATCGACTGCACCAGCACGCCGCGCACGGACGCCGGTATGCTGCGTCGGCGGCGATCGGCATCCTCGATCACCTTGAACTGGATGCCGAGAATGTTGGACAGGGCGGTCGCGACGTCTTTCTCCTCGGGCTTGGCGGCGGCTGCAGCCGCGCTGGCCGAAGCAAGCTTGAATGTCGCGGTCGCCTGGCGCCCGTTGCGCAGGTAGCGCACGGACACCTGCGTGCCGACCTGCGTCACGCCCATGATGCGGAACAGGTCACGGCTTTCGCGGATCTGCTGGTTGTTGATCGCCGTGATCAGGTCGCCCTGTTTGAGACCCGCAACTTCAGCCGCGCCGCCCGCATCGACAGAGGTGACGATGGCGCCTTCCGGCTTCTGCAGGCCATAGGATTCGGCGATCGCCTGATCGACCGAACGGGCCGTGAGACCCATCGTGCCGCGGCGCGTCTGGCCGAACTCGCGCAGCTGCTCGGTGACGACCTTGGCGAAGTTTGCAGGCACGGAGAAACCGACACCGACTGAACCGCCCGCCTCGCCCGGGGAGATGATGGCGGTGTTCACGCCGATCACTTCGCCACGCAGGTTGAACAGCGGCCCGCCGGAGTTCCCCTTGTTGATCGCGGCGTCGGTCTGGATGAAGTCGTCATAGGAGCCCGCGCTGATGTCGCGGTTCCGGGCGGAGATGATGCCGGCGGTCACGGTACCCCCGAGGCCGAACGGGTTGCCGATGGCGACCACCCACTGGCCGACATCGGCCGAATCCGAATTGCCCCATGGAACGGCTGTCAGTGGCGCGCGTGGTTCGACCTTGAGCAGAGCAAGGTCCACATCCTCGTCCGCGCCGAGCAGCTTGGCCGCCAGCACGGAACCATCCGACAGCACGACATCGATCTCGTCTGCGCCTTCGATGACGTGGTTGTTGGTGACCACATAGCCGGCGGTGTCCACGATGAACCCAGAGCCCAGTGACGACTGGCGACGCGCGCCGCCCTGCCCGCGGCCGAGCAGGTCGTTGAACTCGTTGAGCGGGGAATTGGGGCCGAAGGCCGGCAGGCCGTCGCCGCGCGACACGGTCTGCCGTGTTGCGATGTTGACCACGGCCGGCATCAGGCTTTTGGCCAGCGCCGAGAAATCGTCACCCATGACAGCGGCTGCAGACACGGGAGATAGCGGCGCGCCGGGCTGGGCGATGGCCTGGGGCGGAGCTTCCATTTTCAGAAGCGCCGGGGCGAAAAAGGCGCCCGCGATGGCCGCAACGCCGAGGACAGGAATGCCAACCTTGATGAGAAGCGAGCGCTTGGACGACGTGCCCGGCATGAGTTCAGGACTCCCAGTCAGCAGCCCGCACGGGGGCTGGTTCCGCTGCGGACACTGGCCCCAAAGCTCCGCGTCTGCAAGGCGACCCGCCCGCCAGGAACAGGTCATCCGCGCATAAATCAGCGACGAAATTGCGGAACAATGATGGCTGCGACGCCCTCTGGGTCAGGGTTCACGTGGCTGTGTGCGGTCGGCGGGGCGAACAGCCGGCTAGGCGCTGCGGCTGACCGGCCGCGCTTCCTCAGTCGCGAGGCCCTTCACATGGTGCATCTTGGCGATCAGCTCGCGCTGGTCCACCGGCTTGGAGAGATAGTCCGTCATCCCAAGTGCAATGTATCTTTCGCGGTCACCGCTCATGGCGTCGGCCGTCAGGGCGATGACGGGCAGGCTTGACCAGCGCGGCTCGGCGCGCATGCGCTGGATGGTCTGCTTGCCGTCCATGACGGGCATGTGGACGTCGAGCAGAACGATATCGAAGGTGTGCTGAGCCAGGAGATCGAGCGCCTCCTTGCCGTTGGTCGCCTCGACGATGTCGCACCCCTGCGGCGCGAGGAAGAGCTTGATGACCTGGCGGTTGATGGCGTTGTCGTCGGTCAGCAGCACTCGCAACCCGCGAAGCGATTTTCGTGCCGGTTCAGCAGCCCGCGACAACGACAGGCCGGGCGAGGGCGTGGCGGCAGCCGCCTCCTGCGCACGAAAGGTGAAGGTGAAAGTAGAGCCCTTGCCGGGTTCACTTGTGACCGTGATGTCGCCGCCCATCATGCGTGCGAGCTGCCGCGAGATGACGAGGCCAAGGCCTGATCCGCCGAACTTGCGCGTGGTCGCACCATCGGCCTGGGTGAAGACGGAGAACAGCTTTCCGACCGTTTCGTCGGTCATGCCTATGCCGGTATCGCTCACTTCGACGACGACCATGTGATCGCCCGTGTCCAGCCTCCTGGACGACAACGAGATCTCGACGCGGCCTTTCGCAGTGAACTTGATGGCGTTCGAGACAAGGTTGCTCACGCACTGGCGCACGCGTGTGGGATCGTAGCTGAGGCGCTGGGGGAAGTTCAAATCATAGCGGACCAGGAGGTCCAGCGCCTTTTCCTCGGCCGTTGACTGAAACAGCTGCCGGGTGCGTTTCATCGTATGCAGGAAGTCGCCAGGCGTCGCCGAAATTTCCATTTTTCCAGCTTCGATCTTCGTCAGGTCCAGAACATCGTTGAGCAGCGCCATCAGCGACTTTCCGGAATCAAGGATGACGCCGACCTTTTCCTTCTGGGGCGGCGAGAGTTCGTCTGCGTCCAGCGCCTGCGCCATGCCCAGCACGCCATTGAGGGGGGTGCGGATCTCGTGACTCATGTTTGCGAGGAATTGCGACTTGGCGATCGAGTGCGCTTCGGCCAATTCCTTCGCGGCGCGGAGTTCACCCTCCAGGGCCTTCCAGCGCGAAAGATTGACGATCATGCCGATGACGCGGCGCCTGGACGGATCGTCTGCATGGAGAATGCGCGAGCGCATCTGGAACCACATATACTCACCGCTGGCAGTGAGTAGCCGAATTTCCTGGTCGGTCGCGTCGATGCGTCCGGCGCGGACCTGCCTGATCTGGTCAGATCCCCGCAGCACGTCGTCGGGATGAGTCCTTTCCGTGAGCGTCCAGAGCGGCGTCTCGACCGGCTTGACGCCGAGCAAAGCCGCAAAGGTTTCGTCGGGGTGGAATGTGAGGGGGTCGAGACCAATCTCGAAGTATCCGTCGCCCGTCGACGAAACGACGAATTCCAGCTTCTTGCGCGCTGACTGGCTTGCGTCGACTGCGCGGTTCAGCTGTCGGTTCGACTGCGACGCGGACCAGGCCGCCTGTGCGATGCAGACGACCGTGCCAAGCGCCGTCACGGTTGAGGCGATCGCAACTTGCCAGGGAAGTTGGCTCCACACCGTATGCAGCATCATGTAAAGAAGCGCGAGAACAGGAACGCTCACGGTCAAGACAAGTGTCTGCGTCGACTTCTGATGGTTGAAGACGGCATAGAGCGCGGCGGTTGTGGAGGTAGCGACGGCGATGATTGCTGCGGCGACATTTCCAGTCGCGTAAAGAGCAAGCGCGCATGCAGCCCAGGTTCCGTACGAAACCATGCTGGCGGTTGTGCTCGGAACAACCGACCGATCCCATCCCTCAACGAGGCGACCTACCAGCACCGTGGACGCCAGGTTCGACAGGACAGCCAGGACCACGAATACGACTGTGAACTGCGCACCGAGAAAATAGTTCACGTGGGCAGCTGCAAACAGCGCCAGCACGGAGACAACAGCAATTCCGCTCTTGTCCGCGGGCGCCCAGACTTCCTGCCTGATCCACCCCGGCAACGCTCGCCATGCTCCTACCGTTCCTGCCAAGCGCGGCCCCATTGCGAGTATTGACGAACTTTCAACGCCAGCCGGCAATGTAGCCGAAAGCTCTTAAGGACCGGTGCAAGGCTGGAAGGGCAGCGCGGCCGCGCTCGCGCATATGAAGACTTTTTGAAGGCCTGATGGGACCCGCGCGTGTCTTGCCCGGAGAATCTGGCACTCACGGGCATGGCCTGTTAGGTGAAGGGCAAGAAGAGGTCTCTCATGCCCGTGCACCGCCCCGTCGACGCGACGAGCCACGTCTATCTGATCGATGCGTCGGGATTCATCTTCCGCGCCTATCACGCCCTGCCGCAGCTCACGCGCAAGTCGGACGGCCTGCCTGTGGGCGCGATCTCCGGCTTCTGCAACATGCTATGGAAGGTTCTTGAAGACCTCAAGGCGGGCGATCAGCCGACGCACTTCGCGTGCATCTTCGATGCCGGCCAGCACACATTCCGCAATGACCTCTACGACCAGTACAAGGCGCATCGCCCCGATCCGCCGGAAGACCTCATCCCGCAATTCCCGCTGGTGCGTCGCGCCGCCATTGCATTCGGCCAGCCCGCGCTCGAAATGAAGGGCTTCGAAGCCGACGACCTCATCGCCACCTATGCACGGCAGGCTGCCGCCAAGGGCGCTCGGGTCTCGATCGTCTCGGCGGACAAGGACCTCATGCAGCTGATAAACGATCGGGTCTGCATGCTCGATACCGTCAAGGACCGCAAAATCTGCGCGCCGGAAGTCTTCGAGAAATTCGGTGTGACGCCCGACAAGGTGATCGACGTGCAGGCTCTGTGCGGCGACAGCGTTGACAACGTGCCGGGCGTACCTGGCATTGGAATCAAGACGGCCGCCCTGCTGATCCAGGAATATGGTGATCTCGAAACGCTTCTCACGCGCGCCTCCGAGATCAAGCAGCCCAAGCGCCGCGAGTCGCTGATCGAACACGCCGGCAAGGCGCGGCTATCGAAAGTTCTGGTCACACTGAAGGATGACGTCCCCGTCGAAGTTCCGCTCGAGCAGCTTGGCGTGTCTGATCCTGCTCCCGCCCCCCTCCTCGCCTTCCTGCAGGAGATGGAGTTCCGCACGCTGACCACGCGTGTGTCGCAGACACTCGGCGTCGAAGGCGCACCGCCTGTCTCATCCTCTGCTGGCGGACAGGCGCTGTCGAAAGCACTGGCTGCAAATGGCGGCGCCGCCGTGAAGGTCGCGACGCCCGCCGCCAACGGTGTTCCCGGCGAGAGCTTCGAACCACAGCCGCCCGAAGCCCATTCCTTCAATCTCGACGCCTACGAGACCGTGACCGGGATCGAGCGTCTGATGTGGTGGATCGTGACCGCCAGAGAGCAGGGCTTCTTCGCAGTCGACACCGAAACCGACGGCCTCGATCCCATGACCGCACGGCTCGCCGGCGTCTCGATGGCGCTCGCCCCGGGCAAGGCCTGCTACATTCCACTCGGCCACGGCGCCAACAAGACGGACCTGCTCTCAGGCGACAAGCCGATGCAGATCGACATGTCCACAGCGCTGGAACTGCTCAAACCCCTGCTGGAAGACCGCGCCGTCCTCAAGATCGGCCAGAACATCAAGTACGACATGTCAATCTTCTGCGGCCTCGGCATCGAAGTGGGGCCGATCGACGACACAATGCTGCTGTCCTTCGTGCTGGAGGCTGGCCAGCACAATCACGGGATGGATGAACTTTCCGAACTCCACCTCGGGCACACGCCGATCCCGATCAAGGAGCTGATTGGTTCGGGTAAATCACAGATCACCTTCGACCAGACCCCCATCGACAAGGCGACGCGCTACGCCGCCGAAGACGCTGACGTCACTTTCCGCCTGTGGGAGCGTCTCAAGCCGCGCCTTTCGCGAGAATGCGTTGCGACGGTTTACGAGACGATGGATCGGCCGCTGATCCCGGTGGTGTCGGAGATGGAGCGCGCAGGCATCCTCGTCGACCGTAACCGCCTCTCGCAGCTCTCGGGCGAATTCGCGCAGCGCATGGCCGGGCTCGAGGACCAAGCCCACAAGCTGGCGGGCCGCCCGTTTAATCTCGGCAGCCCGAAACAGCTCGGCGAAATCCTGTTCGACGAGATGAAACTCGCCGATGTCGTCGGCGCCAAGCGCACCAAGACCGGCGCATGGGCCACCGGCGCCGACGCGCTCGAGGACCTCGCCGCCTATGGCCACGAACTGCCGAAAGTCCTGCTCGACTGGCGCATGCTGTCCAAGCTGCGCTCGACCTATACGGAGACGCTGAGCGAGGCGATCAACAAGGATACTGGCCGCGTCCATACCTCCTATTCGCTGGCAGGTGCGCAGACCGGCCGCCTTGCCTCAACCGACCCGAACCTGCAGAACATCCCGATCCGCACCGAGGAAGGCCGCAAGATCCGCGAGGCCTTCATCGCCGCGCCCGGCAATGTGCTTCTCTCGGCGGATTATTCGCAGATCGAACTGCGCCTGCTCGCCCATGTCGCCGACATCCCGAGCCTGCGCCAGGCCTTCAATGACGGCGTCGACATCCACGCGATGACTGCCAGCGAGATGTTCAACGTGCCCGTGAAGGGCATGGACCCGATGATCCGGCGCCAGGCCAAGGCGATCAATTTCGGCATCATCTACGGCATCTCGGGCTTCGGCCTTGCCCGCCAGCTGTCGATCCCGCGCGAGGAAGCCGCAGCCTACATCAAGAAGTACTTCCAGAAATTCCCCGGCATCCAGGACTACATGGAACAGCATCGCGCCTTCGGCCGCGAGCATGGCTATGTCGAGACCATCTTCGGCCGCAAGGTCTGGCTGCCGCAGATCAAGTCGCCCAACGGCGCCGAACGCTCTTTTGGCGAGCGCCAGGCGATCAATGCGCCGCTCCAGGGCTCGGCCGCCGACATCATCAAGCGCGCCATGATCCGCATGCCGCAGGCTATGAAGGACGCAGGTCTCAGGGCGCGCATGCTGCTGCAGGTGCATGACGAACTTGTGTTCGAATGCCCCGAGAAGGAAGCGAAGGCGCTCGCCGAAATTGCGACGAAGACCATGTCGAACGCGCCCCTGCCCGTCGTGGAACTCAACGTTCCGCTGGTGGTGGAAGCGAAGTCTGCGAAGTCATGGGCGGAGGCACACTAGGTGGCTCTCACGGCCGCCGACCTCCGCTTCATCACCCTCTCCTTCGAGGAAGCGCGCCGCTCGCTCGACCACGGCGGCCTGCTCAGCGCTCGCGCGTGGCGAGCAGCTGATCGCGTCCGCTCACAACCAGAGCGCCAGCAGGGCGACCCGATCGCGCAGGCCAAAGGCCCGCGTCTGGTCATCAACAAGACAGTCCCTTTCGGCGGTAACGAAGCCTTCCTGCGCGGCCGTGGCGTCGAGGTGATCGACGCCTCCCACGAGCAGTCTATTCGCCAGATGGGCGATTTCATTGCGGCGAATCAGGCCCTGTGGAACGAGGACGTCATGGAGTAGTGGCAATTGCCGCTGCCTGTGCGGTCGCTTCATTTACCAGTTCTGGCTAAACAGGCGGCCCGTTCGAAGAGACGCCTCATGGCCCGCAAGCCCGCCAAGTCCAGCAAGCCCGCTGCCAGGAGCTCGCCCGCCCCGCAGGTGGATGCGGCTAAGATGTTCGCCCTCTCCCATCCAAAGGGCGCCAACGCGGCGCAGATGGCATCGCCCTCCTATCGTCTTGCCGCGCTCGACACGGACTGGCTGCTGCAGGATGCGCAGCGAGGCGTCCGCTTCATGCTGGAATACGCCAAGGTGGAGGAAGCGCTCGACCGCTGGGGCGTACGCTCCACCATCGTGGTGTTCGGCTCCGCGCGCTTCCAGCCGAGCGGCCCGCCGGACCACGCGCGCTGGTACAGGGACGCCCGCGCCTTTGCCCGCATCGTGTCCGAAGAGGGCGGCGCCAAAAGCGACCATGCCCCCCGCCGCGACAATGTCATCGCCACGGGCGGCGGTCCCGGCATCATGGAAGCGGCGAACCGCGGCGCCCACGATGTCGGGGCGCCGTCGATCGGATACAACATCACCCTGCCGATGGAGCAGGAACCCAACGCCTATTCGACGCCCGACCTCACTTTCCGCTTCCACTATTTCGCGATGCGCAAGATGCACTTTGCCATGAGGGCCAATGCGCTCGTTGTCTTCCCGGGCGGGCTCGGCACGTTTGACGAGCTGTTCGAGATCCTCGCCCTGCGCCAGACGGAAAAGGCGCCGCCCATTCCGATCGTGCTCTATGACCGGAAATTCTGGGAGGATGTCGTCGATTTCCACGCCATGGTGAAGCACGGCGTCATCGCGAAGGTGGATGAGACGCTGTTCACCTATGCCGAAACGCCGGAGGAAGCGTGGGCGCAGTGCTTGCGCGGCGGCGTGATGACACGCTGGCTGCAGGAACAGCACACGACCTGAAGACGCTATTTCACGCCTGGTTCGTAAAACCCCGCGAGCTCGATCTGCACCACGACATCCTTGTCGCCATCATTCTTGAGATACCAGCCATGGATGCCGTCCCATGGCGCGGTGAAGACGCCGCTCTGCTCGGACCCGCCACCCTTGGAATAGAACATGAGGTCGCCCACGCCATCGACCTGCTCGGTGTGGCCATGGAATTCCACCTCCATCAGGCCGGCATGTTCAAGCTCGCCATAGGTGATCGTGTAGACAAGCCCATCGCCCTTCTTCATCGCCAGCTTGTATTCAAGCCCCTTCCCTGCTGGCACGGGCACGTCGATGACGTCGGTGCGCCACCTGGCGGGCCGGATGGAGATGACGTGATCAGGCATCGGATATTCACGCCAGCCCTTCACGACAGGCGGCAGGGCAGCCGTCTGCGCCGTGTCCGTCGCAGGAGCAGCAGCAGGTGGCGTTGCTGCAGGGGCAGGCTCTCCGCCGCTGCACGCACCCAGCACCAGGGCGGCCACGAAGGCTGCGTTGACGCGATGACTCATGAACAGCCTCAGGCCAGGTGCTGACGGAAGAAGTCGAGCGTGCGGTTCCACGCCACACGCGCATTCTCGGGATCGAAGCGTGGCGTGGTGTCATTGTGAAAGCCGTGCTGGCAACCCTCATAGGTGTGAACGGTCACTGTCTTGCCGGCCTTCTTCAGCTCCGCCTCATAGGCCGGATAGGCGGCGTTGATCCGCTCGTCGATGCCAGCCAGGGTCACCAGCAATGGCGCCTGGATTTTCGGGACATCGGCAAGCGCCGCTGCCCCGCCATAATAGGGCGCTGACGCCGCCAGTGTCGGCACACGCACCGCCACATTGTTGCAGATGCCGCCGCCAAAGCAGAAGCCCACAATGCCGACCTTGCCCGTGCTCTCGGGATGCGCCTGCATCAGTTGAACCGCCGCGACGAAATCCTCCAGCATCTCGGCCGCGTTACGGCTCGCCTGCAGGGTGCGGCCTTCGTCATCCGTGCCGGGATAGCCACCAAGCGGATAGAGCGCATCGGGTGCGAATGCGATGAAACCAGCGGCGGCAACCCGTCGCGCCACATCGGCGATATGCGGGTTCAGCCCCCGGTTCTCATGCACCACCACGATCACGGGCAGTTTCTGCGCCGAAGGCCTGGCGGGCCGCACCAGATAGCCCCCCATCTGCTTGCCCTGCTTGCCCGCGCCATCTGGCGAGTCATAGGTGATCCGATCGCCCCGGATGCGTTTGTCCTGCTCAGCGATCTGCAGCGCGCTCGCATAGCGCGGCAGCAGCGCCTCGGCCAGCATCGCGACCGTCACGCCGCCGACAGCGAACTTGGCTAGACGGTCCATGAAGGTCCTGCGGTCGATGTCATTATGGCAATACTGGTCATAGAGATCGAACATCTCCTGGGTTGGCGACGTGGTCTCTGTCTGCCCGCTGCCCGCTTCCGTATCGGCCATATCGTCCTCCGCGACGCCCAGACGGGCGCGGGTCCGACGCTAGACGGGACAATCTGAACCGGCCACCGGCGAGAACGTTGATCAGGCGCAGTTGACGAAGGTGTTAGCGCAACGGCCCCCTAGTTTACCGTAGCGTCACTTGACGGCGTCAACCTGACACTGTCTAGGTTGCACAAGGCCGCGCTCCCTGACGGCCCTTACGGAGAAAAAAATGACCCGCGTTTCCTCCCTCATTCTTCTGTCTGCCGCCTCCATCCTCCTCGCCGCTCCGGCGCTTGCGAAGATCTCGGTCCAGTCCGGCGAAAACCTCTGCAAGTCCGAAATCGCCAAGGATACGGCGTTGAAATCGGTGAAGGCCGACAAGGATTCGACAAAGGCCACGGGCGCCGCCTACGTCTACCTGTTCAAGGTCAAGAATGCCGACGACTCGTCCGCCAAACTGCTCTGCACGGTCGATCGCAGAACCGAGACCGTCAGCTCGGTCAAGCCGGCGAGCTAAACCACCCCTCCAGGGCGGCGGCGTCCCAACGCCGCCGCTTACCGGGGGCGGGCGTCAGCCTGGGCTCGCGACCTCGAAGATCATCAGCAGCGTCCGCTGCGACGCCGAAAAATTGTCGTCGGACACAATGTAGAGCCGAACGCGCCCGTCCGGCATGCGGCGCGCCGCGACCCCCTCGAAATTGTCCATCGTCACAAGCGGGTTCATCGCGGCAAGCTTTCGGGAGGCGACAGGCCTGAACCGCACCCGTGATCGCTGATCCATCTCACGCGTGATGCGGGCCGGCAGGTTTGACGGGTCGAGGCCGCGCTCAAACACGGTTTCAACCAGAACAATCACCTCGCTCGCCAGCGCCCGCGTCGATCGGTGCAGGCTATAGGCAGTGAAGCCGCCTTCTCCCACCACATCCGGAATCAGATCCAGCCCGACAACGCCCGGCGCGCCCTCGCCAATCCTGATGTCAAATTCAGGCGCCGCCTCGATGGCGCGCACCGAAACGGCGCTCGCATCGCCTACCTTCGACTCAACGCCGGCCATCATGAACCAGTCCGGCGCGACAGCGAGCGCCTCCACGCCCGCATTGCCGCCGGCATTGATTGACTGCCGCGCCATTGCTGCCGGGAGGCCTCCCGCATCAAGCGCCACGGGAACGCCTCGCGCATCCGCGCCGCACTGACCGACCGCGAACGCCAGCACGCGATGATCGCCTTCGAACGACACCAGCGCCACGCCATCCGTCACCGCGAGACCCTCGGCATCGCCCCGCGTCTTCCCGCGCAGTGACTGCCCGTCCTTGTCGCTCATCCCGGCAATGCTGGCGGACACAGGGCTCGTCCCGTCGTCATCAAGCGCGATCCAGACGAAGTCGCCTGCATCGCTCACCGCAAGCAAGCGGCCATCATCGAGCAGATCGAGGCCCGACAGGCCCCCAAACCGCTTGTCTTTGCTGGTGAGGTGAAAACCACCGACGAAGCTGAGCTCGCCGATGGTCTTGCGCATCGGGTTGACCATTTGCAGCGGTACCTGCGCCACGCGGATGTCGATGGCGTCGGGTTCGCGCGGCCTCGCCGCCTGCGGACAGGAACCTGACAACAGTGGATCGAGATCGTCTCGTTTGAATCCGCCCTCCACAGGTTGAGCCTCGGCTCCGCACAAGGCGCAGGCCACCACAACAACCGCCGCAACCTGTCGGAGGATCCACATGCTCAGTTCGCAAGATCGGACGGCAGCGTCGGCAGCGACATGATCCGGACGTAGGCGGCCCAGCGCGCTTTCTGGTCGCTGCCATGACGGTCGACATAGGCGCGCACCAGGTCCTCGCCCACCGAATAGTTGATCACGTAGGACCGATAGGCCGCATCGAACCTCAGCGACTGCTCCGCCACATCCCGCGAGGCGAGCCGGTACTTCTCCGCCAGCGTAATGGCCTGCTCCCGATCGATCTCGCCATCCAGATGCATCTGAGAAATCCGCAACAGCGCGCCGTCCAGTTCACGCGTGGCGCGTCTCAGCGTCTCGAACGCAGGCGCCATCTTCGGGTCCAGGCCTGCGAGCGGATAGAGCACCTCGGTCTCGAACCTCAGCCTCTCATCGCCGGGAAAAGCGAGATCGACCCCGAAATCAGCCCCGCCCTCGTTCAGGGGCGCAGCCGGCACATAGAGCGGCATTACGGAATACTCCGCCCATCCGCGCTCGCGATAGTTCCGCTCGTTGAATATCCCCTGCACGTGGTGCCCCGGATATCCCTCGTGGCACCCGAGCACGAGCACATGTCCGATCGACACCGGCAGGTCCGTATTGATCTCGATGAGACTCTGGTTGCCGCCCTTGTAGTAGTTGTACGCTCCCCAGCTCTTGTCGTTGACCAGCGTCATCGAGAAGTTCTCGCCGGCCGGCAGCGGGATGAACGCCGCGGTGCGCCTGCGACACTCGCCGATCGACGCGTGCATGACGTCGTCAAGACGATCATCGGGCACAGAGTATTGCGCCCTGAAAGCTGCGACACGTTCCGACAGCGGACCCGGACCCGGGAGGAGCGTCTCGATCCGCGCCAGCGCTGCGTCGAAATCCGAAAGCGGCCGCAAATTCGGGCGCAGCCCAAACAGCGCCTCCGCCTCCTCGACGAATGGCGTGCGCTTGCCATCGATCATGTCGAGCCTGAATCGCGCGCTCGACGTGTTGGCCATCATCACGCGCGCACGCTGGCCAGGTTCACCGCTGGCCGTGGCAAGCCGCCTCAGCGCCGCCACGATCCGATCGGCTTCCATCTTCAGCGCGGCGCGCTCACGCGGATTGCGACGCGCCGCCTCACGCCATGCTTCAGGGCCATAGTATGCATCGACATAGCCGCTCTCATGCGCGTCGATCTCCAGCGCCAGCCGCACATAGTCCTGCGCCAATGCGTCGATGCTCACATCCCTGCTCCCGCCAACACTCGCGCATCCTGAGAGCACGACAGCGACAAGTGAGAGCACCCAGGCCCTCACCGCGCCGAACTCCGACCCTTGGCGACTTCGCCGAACGTCGTCCGCTTCACTGCTCGCCCGGCTGTCACGGCGCCCCGCGCACCGCGCCGGTCGGACCCCTGGTTCACAGACTTCGTCTTCTTGGCCTCTTCCTCGCCGAACAGCTCAGCCAGCTTGTCGGTCATCACGCCGCCCAGCTGCTCGGCCTCGACGATGGTGACAGCGCGGCGATACCAGCGGGTGACGTCGTGACCAATGCCGATGGCGATCAGTTCAATCGGAGACGCGCCCTCGATGTGCGCAATCACCTCGCGCAGATGCTTCTCCAGCGGATTGCCGACGTTCACGGACAATGTTGAATCATCCACCGGCGCGCCGTCCGAGATCACCATCAGGATCTTCCGCTGCTCGGCGCGGCCCATCAGCCGGTCATGCGCCCAGAGCAGCGCCTCGCCGTCGATATTCTCCTTCAGCAGGCCCTCGCGCATCATCAGGCCGAGATTACGCCGCACGCGACGCCACGGCGCATCGGCGCTCTTGTAGATGATGTGGCGCAGGTCGTTGAGCCGGCCGGGGGACGCCGGCTTGCCCGCCTTGATCCAGTCCTCGCGCGACAGACCGCCCTTCCACGCCTGCGTCGTGAAGCCGAGGATTTCGACCTTCACGCCACAACGCTCCAGCGTCCGCGCAAGAATGTCAGCGCACAGCGCTGCGACCATGATCGGCCGCCCGCGCATCGACCCGGAATTGTCGAGCAGCAGCGTCACCACCGTGTCGCGGAACCTGCTCTCGTCCTCCTTCTTGAATGACAGCGGCGCGGTCGGATCGACAATAACGCGCGTCAGGCGCGATGTATCGAGTACGCCTTCTTCAAGATCGAACATCCATGAACGATTCTGCTGGGCCATCAGCCGCCGCTGCAGGCGGTTGGCCAGGCGGGACACGGCTCCCTGCAGCCCCTGCAGCTGTGCATCGAGATAGGCGCGCAGGCGCGTCAGCTCCTCGGGATCACAAAGCTCGTCAGCGCTCTTCACCTCGTCATGAACGGTTGTGAACGCCTTGTACTCCGACTTGAACGCGTCGCTGTCACGCCAGTTGGGGCGCAGAGGTGTCGCGTCCGCCTCGTCGTCGGTGTCGGCGGCCTCCATGTCGCTGTCTGAGTCGTCGGCGGCAGTTGCTTCGATCTGGTCGCCGGGTCCGCCTTCGCCGGCGTCGCTGGAATCCTGCTCCTGCGATTCACCTTCACCCTCGCCATCCCCTTCGCTCTCGTCGGGCGCCTCGGACTTTGCCTCGCCTTCCTCGTCGTCCTCGCCCTTCTCGTCCTCGTCGTCCGTCTGGCGCGAGGCTTCATCGCCAAGACCGAGGTCGCGCAGCAGGTCGCGCATCAGCGCCGAGAACGACGCCTGATCGTTCATGCTGGCGCGTGCCTGCGCCAATGGGCCAGCGGCTTTCTCGGAGAGTTCATCCCGCCAGACCGCCGCAACGGTTTCTGCAGCGGGCGGCAGCTTGCGGCCCGTCAGAACCTCACGCAGCACGAACTCGAGTGCATCATCCATCGGCGCGCGGCTCTTGTCCGTCACGCGCGAATATCCCGCCCGCTCGCAGCGCTGCTGCAGGACGGAGTCGAGATTCTCCGCCACGCCATCCATGGCCGCGGCGCCGATCGACTCAATGCGCGCACGCTCAGCTGCCTCGAACAGGCGCCGGGCATCCTCGCGCTGGGGCATGCCCCGGGCATGGGCGCGCGCGTCATGGTGCGCCACGCGCAGCGCCAGCGCATCCGCCTGTCCGCGGGCCCGAGCAGCAGCCGCCATCGTCAGATCCTTGGGCGGCGTTGTGAGCGTGATATGGCCTTCGCTGATCCGGCCGCCATCGACGGAAAAATCGACGCCAAGCTCGTCCTGCCCGGCAATCGCGCGGGTCGCGGCGCTCAGGGCTGACTTGAACACGTCTGCACGGTCGATGGCCTTGCTCATGGTCCGACCTTTACGGCCCGCCCGCCCGGCTGGGAAGGGCCGTCAGCCGTCCCGAATTGCCTCGATGGCGGCCAGCGGCGACCCGATCGCGCCGGCCACAAGCGCGGCAAGGATTTTGGGCGCGGGCCAGAGCGTCGAAACGGGCGCCAGCAACCAGTCGCGCAGCCACGGCGCTGCCGCGCCGTCGCTCTGGTAGGCGGGCGTGAACATCCAGGAGGCAAGCTGGTAGATGCGAATATGCACAAGCCGCGCCCGGGCGTAGGCCTCGATCGCCGTGGCGATATCGGCATGTCGCTCCATGGCGCGCGCCAGGGCCAGCGCATCGAGCAGCGCCATGTTGGCCCCCTGTCCAAGCTGCGGGCTTGCCGAATGCCAGCTGTCGCCGATGCACACCACACCATCCTTCAGCGGCGCGCGCAGCGTGCCATGGCAATAGCTCGCAAAGACCAGCTGCTCGCGCCGGGTGACCTGCTCCAGGAATGGGGCCGTCTGCGGCCACAGGCGCAGGGCGTCCTCTTTCCAGGCCTCGAGCCCTCCTGCCTGCCACGCAGCAAGGTCGGCATGACGCAGGCTCCAGAAAAACGCCGCCTGCCGGGGCGCGCCCGGCCTTATGCTCCCGATCGGAAGCACGCCCACCATCCTGCGCGCCGCCTCGTAGCGCTGCTCCAGCGCCATCGGGTCGAACGCGCGACCGGCGGGCCAGTCGAGATTGCCCCACAGCGCTCCGAATGGAAGGGGCGGCAGCGGCTGCGCGCGCGACAACGGGGACCTGACGCCCAGCGCATCGACCACAAGATCGAACTTCGCCGTCGTCGCGCCGCCTCGCACCATCAGCCTGCCATCAGCTGCGCCGGCAACGTCACACGCGCTCTCGAACGTGACCCCCGCCTGCCGCGCAGCATCCAGCAACGCTTCGAACAGCGCGCCGCGATGCACCGCCAGTCCCTCGCCAGCGCCGCCGCCCAGCGCGCGATAGCGCACATCAAGCACCACACGAGCCGATGGCTGCACGCGCCCGAAGAGCCGCTTGATCGGCGCGCCGAGCGCACGCAGCCGACCACCCACGCCGATCTCGTCAAGCACGGCGAGGCCAACCGGCTGAAGAATGAGACCCGAGCCGACCGGCGCCGGCGCGTCCATGCGGTCATGAACAATAACACTGGCGCCCGCTCGCGCCATCAGCGCTGCGCAGGCGAGCCCTGCTATTCCTCCGCCAGCAATCGCAATTGACCGAACGTTCACGGCGTCTCCCGCCTCATCCCGCGCAGATTACGGATCGTTTGGGCGCCTGACTAACCCAAATCAGGAACGCGGGAATCGGACGCGCGTTTGGAGCTTCAGCTACATGGAAAATGACATGTCTGCCCTGAAAACACGCTTCGCCGTCGCAATCGCCACAGCTTCGGTCAGCGCGTGCTCGACACTCGCGGGTGCGGCAGTCGGCGCGATCGCAGGAACCGTCGTCGACGACAATCGCTGAACCAAAGCAACGCCGCGCCATCCCCGGGCAAATCGCCAGGCGATGGCGGACGCGGTTCATCCAGCCGCAGTTGCGTCCAGTCCAAAAGCGCTTGCTATCCGGCCGGCTGCCGGGTCCGGCAATTCCGCTTCCGTATCGATCGTCACATCGGCCGGCGGCATTTCCGCTTCGCTCCGCTCGAAGTCAGCACGCGGCGCGCGTAGGAGCGCGACAGACGTCACCTTTCGAAACGCCTTCCGGCTCCCGGCCCCGATCCGCTGCTCCTGTTCGTGGCGCGAGACGGTCAGCCGGACGAATTTCACGTCTCCACCGGCCTCCTCAACGACTGCCCGCACGCGGTCGGCAAATCCAGCCGCAACTGTAGGCTCTGGCTGGAAAGTGAAGGCCAGGGACTTGCCCGAACGTGCGGCGGTTTCGAACACTGTCATCCACATTGCCTCACGCAGGCGCACGAACTCCGGGTCGCCGAACTGGAATCTCTCCAGCAGCGCGTCAACCACCAGATGGTTGTGAAACAGCGTGATGCCGGTCTGGGCTGACAGAGCCCGCGCAATGGTGAGCTTCCCCGACGCCGCAGGACCCCAGATGAAGATCAGCTTCATCCCGCTCGACCGAACAACTCAAGCGTCCGTTCGAACGCAAGCCTGTCAGAGGCAGGGTCATAATCGGTCGAACCCTTCCGCGCAAAGCCGTGACCCGCATCATAGATGTAGACCGGGACATCCGGATGCGCCGCTTCGATCTTGTCGACCGCGCCGACCAGCGGGATATGCGCGTCCTTTGCGCCGAAATGGCAGATCGTCGGACACTGCGGCCTGAGGCCCGCCATCTGCGCAATGTTGCCGCCGTAGTAACAGGACGCAGCCGCCAGCCCGTCCAGCCGCGCCGCCGCCAGCCAGCTCATCGTCCCGCCATAGCAATAGCCGGTGATGCATACCTTGCCCGCGGCCTTGAGCATGTCGAACACGCCGCCCATGTCATTGAGTGCGTTGTCCGGACCATTGCCTGTCGCAAGCGCAACACCGCGGGCCATGCCGGCCGCCACGTCCCGAGGCTGGACGATGAAGCCAGGCGCGGCGCGATCATACATCGAAGGGGCGATCGCCTCGTATCCGGCGGCCCCAAATCGCTCCGCCATCTCCCTGATATGATCCGACAGGCCGAAGATTTCCTGGATCACGATGACGCCGCCCTTGCGAGGACCTGCAGGCTTCACATGCCAGGCGTCCAACTCGAACCGGTCCCGGCTCGTCACACGGATCATGTCTCCAGCCATCACGGCCTCCCGGTTGCCTCTCATGACGATAGGCGCGAAAGCCCGCGCGGGAAATCAGCTTGTCAGACCGTGACCCGAAACAGCAGCGTGACGAAAAGGGTCAGAACGCCCGTCAGCAGCATGAGCAATGCAACCGCCATCGCGCAGCCGGGTCCGGGCTCGGAGCCGAACTTCGATGCGCGATACCGCCACGCGAGAAGGCCGCCGGCGAACAGCATCGCCACGCTTATCAGGAGGAGCTTCCAGTCCATCGCACACACCCCGCGCCGCTTGACGTTCTGCGCCGAGCGCAGAGCTAGCCGAGTTCCTTGGCCATAACGCGCATCGCGCGGCTGCGACCCGGACGCAGGGCGCCGGAGAATGTCTTGCCGCCGATGTCCGTGAAGCCCCAGCGCTGATAAGCGGCGATGGCCCACGCGGCGTGTTCCATCACGTCAAGCCATACATAGGTGCAGCCTTCGGCTCTCGCCTGCGCCTCTGCCGCTTCAAGCAGCTTCTTGCCGACACCGCCACGCCGCGCGCCGGGCAGCAGGTAGATGCGCGGGATTTCGGCCCCGCCGTCACGGCTGTTGACCGGCTCGCGCGACCCCACGAACATGGTGAGGAAGCCAATGCCTGCGCTTTCCTGGCGCGCAATCCACACCCGCGCCTCAGGCCGCGCCAGTGTCGCCACCATCGCGTGCTCGCCGAACGTCTTCAGCTGATGGAAGAACCCGACCGCATCATCCCAGTCGTCATGGTAGGCGGCCGCATAAGCGGCTGGACCGATGACGCCGAGGTCAGGCGCGTCGGCTTCCGTCGCGCGGGTGATCGAGAACTCGCTCACGCCACTTTCACCATCGCCGCGCTCTCGGGCAGCTCCCTGGCGAACGCGCGCTGGTAGAACTCTGCGATGGCCGGGCGCTCGAGCTCGTCGCACTTGTTCACGAACGTCATGCGGAAGGCGAGACCGATGTCGCCGAAGATCAGCGTGTTCTCGCCCCAGGTGATCACGGTCCGCGGGCTCATCACGGTCGAGATGTCGCCCGCAATGAAGGCGTTGCGGGTCATGTCCGCCACGCGCACCATCTTCCCGACGGTCGCCTTGTCGAGATCAGGCACCTTGGCCGAGACGATCTCCACTTCCGCATCGTGCTCAAGATAGTTGAGCGTCGTCACGACCGACCAGCGGTCGAGCTGCCCCTGGTTGAGCTGTTGCGTGCCGTGATAGAGGCCGGTCGTATCGCCAAGGCCCACGGTATTCGTTGTTGCGAACAGGCGGAACCAGGGATGCGGCTTCATCACGCGGTTCTGGTCGAGCAGTGTCAGCTGGCCAGATGCTTCAAGAATGCGCTGGATGACGAACATCACGTCCGGACGCCCCGCGTCGTACTCGTCGAACACCAGCGCGATCGGCCGCTGCAGCGCCCAGGGAAGAATACCTTCCCGGAATTCGGTGATCTGCTTGCCGTCCTTCAGGACGATCGCGTCCTTGCCGACGAGATCGATGCGCGACACATGGCTGTCGAGGTTGATCCTGATCAGAGGCCAGTTCAGCCGCGCCGCAACCTGTTCGATATGCGTCGACTTGCCGGTGCCGTGATAGCCCTGGATCATCACGCGGCGATTGTACTTGAAACCCGCGAGGATTGCCCGCGTGGTCTGCCCGTCGAACCGATAAGCCGGGTCGAAATCGGGCACATAAGGCGACTTCTCCGCAAAGGCCGGAACCTTCCAGTCGAGTTCGATCCCGAACGTCTTCTTCGCGTCCACCTCTTTTGTGGGCGCGAGCGGGATCAGGGCATCGGAAGCGTCAGTCACAGCCATGGGAAGAAAATCTCTCGTATCCAGACCCCGGATATAGTCGCTCCGGCGGACACATTGCAACGCAGCACGTAAGCGGCGTTTCGCACCCATGCCTGACGTGTCCTCCTGCATTTCATGAAAATCACCCTTCCGGACGATTGCATGGGGACCTCGAGGGCCCTTGATGCGGCCATCGGCATCGTGCGGGAGAAACCGGATATGGCGAAGATCATCGGGGTCGGCGGCATCTTCTTCAGGTCGAAGGACCCGGCCGCGCTCATCAACTGGTAAAGGGACGTTCTCGGCCTTCACGTCCATGACTGGGGCGGCGTGTTCATGACGCCCGACGCCATGGCCGCCCACCCGGGCGCTGGCACGGTCTTCGCGCTCTTTCGCAAATGACTTCACTCTCACGGGCATATTCGCCCTATGCGACCTTGGCCGCGACTTCACTCGCCATCTCGTTCGGCAGCGTGGTACCAAGTTGTTTTCTCGATCGCATTGGGCGAGGGGCCGGTTGATCGGATTTAATCCTCTCGCCAACGCTGTCAGGAATGTGCCTCACCCGGCCACGCTGAATGGCCCGTGCCCGGTGGGGAAACGTCTCCTATTTGGCGAAATCGGGTCTAACTGTCGAAGCGCTGTCAATGGCGGTATAGCGATGAATTGCGGTCAAACGCCTTCTCCGCCGAAGCGCGCTGTTCGATGAGCTGGCGCCAGCTACGGTGCCGCGGGTCAGCGCCTAAGCCAGCCCGCTCGACTTCAGTGCCTTGAATGCGCGGATAACCACGTGCAGCCGGTGTTCCATCGAGCGGTCGCCGCCGTTGGAATCGGGATGGTACTGCTTTACCAGCACGCTGTAGCGCTCGCGCACCTGTGCGGGCTGGGCATTGTGCGGTAGTCCCATTTCATCGAGCGCACGGGTCTGAAGACGCGTGCGGCCACGCGCTTCGGCGTTTGCCGCATCGCCCCCCTTGCCGACATGGCCGTTGTAGAGCCAGTCCTTAGCCCCGCGCCATCCCTTGGGATTGGCCATGCGCGCCGCGCGGCCTTCGCCGCCCACCGGGCCCCCGCCAAACCGCCAGGTCGGCTTGTGGCCGTGGCCTGCGGACGCCTGGAACGCCGTGATCTCGTCTTCAGTCATGCCTTCGAAGAAATCGAAGTTCTCGTTGTATTCCGAAGCGTGGCGCTGGCAGAACCAGTGATGGTCCTCGATCGCGGCTTCCTGGCCGGGGATCTGGACAACACGCGCCGAGAACGGCTTGGGCGCCTTGCAAAGGCCCAGCTCGTCACACCCTTTGTGCTGGCAGCGCTGCACGTACGCGCCCGCCTTCCGGCGCCCCCCCGGAGGGTTGACGCGGACATCGACGAACTTGACGCGGTAGCTCCGCATGTAGTCTTCCGCAGCGGACATGGCTCTTATCTTGGAATGGGTTCGTTAATGCCGCAAGAATTGACATCCCGCATAGAGCGCATGCGAGCAGCGCTGGTTGCAGCATTTTCTCCGACCGAGCTGGATATAGTGGACGAATCGCATCTCCACCACGGTCACGCAGGCGCAGCTCCGGGCGGCGAAACGCATTATGCTGTGAAAGTCCGATCGGCGGCCTTCGCAGGCCTGTCGCGCCTGGCGAAACATCGCGCCGTGAACGATGTGCTGAAGGCCGAGTTCGAAGCTGGGCTGCACGCCCTTCACATCGACGCCGCCTGAACCGCCCACGCCCCGCTTTCCGGAGGGGCAACCCAACCAATCCGCCGAACCCGGTTCAGGAAGCTGTTTCAGAGCGCAGGAAGTCCAGCAACGGCGCAGTATCGGCGTCGCGCTGTATATATGCCTGCCCGAGTCCACGCGCGAGAATCAGCGTCAGCTTGCCATTCCTCGCCTTCTTGTCGTGCGCCATATGCGCCAGCAGGCCTTCCGCAACATAGGGACCGCCTGCAAGATCCGCCACGCGCGTCGCCAGCCCCAGCGCATTCAGCAGGCGTTCGGCCCGCACCGCATCCTGCCCCGGACACACGCCCAGCTGCACCGAATAGCGCAGCGCCATCGCCATGCCGACACCAACGCCCTCGCCATGCAACAGGCTGGGCTGGAAATTGTTGGCTCGCTCCAGGGCATGCCCGAATGTGTGGCCGAGATTCAGCAGCGCGCGTTCAGCCTGCTCGGTCTCGTCGATCGCCACGATCCGCGCCTTGGAAGCGCACGACACGCGCACAGCCTCCGCCAGGGCAGCCTTGTCCCCCCTCCGCAGCGCTGCAGCATTCGCCTCGAGAAAGTCGAAGAATGCCGGATCGTCGATCAACGCGTATTTCGCGATCTCCGCCAGCCCCGCACTCCGCTCACGCGCCGGCAGTGTATCGAGCACGCCAAGGTCGGCCAGCACCAGCGCAGGCTGGTGGAACAGTCCCACCATGTTCTTGCCCGCATGGCTGTTGATCGCCGTCTTGCCGCCGACCGAAGAGTCCACCTGGGCAAGAAGCGTCGTGGGAAGCTGCACGAACCTTGCGCCGCGTTTCAGCAGGCCTGCCGCCAGCCCGGTGAGGTCACCGACAACCCCGCCGCCGAACGCAACGATGAGATCGTCCCGCTCCGCACCCAGCCCGATCAGCTCGTCGAGCACGGTTGCGAGATAGGCGAACGATTTCGAGTCCTCTCCAGGCGGTATGGCGATGAGATGGCCGCTGTATCCAGCCGCCTCCAGCGCGCCCATCAGCGTTCCACCGTGCAGCTCCGCCACATTGGCGTCCGCCACGATGAACACGCGGCTGCGGCCAGCCTTCATCAGCGGCCTCAGCAGCTCACCTGCACGCGCCAGCAGTCCCTCGCCGATGAGAATGTCATAACCCCGCGTCCCGAGGTCTACCCGGACAGTCTTCACGCTGGCGCTCATGCGAACTCCTTATGCATAGCCGAGCGCCTCGCAGATCGCTTTCACCGCGTCGTTCGCCGGGCCCTCGCCGGAATCAATCGTGAGGTCGGCCTCGGCATAGATCGGCTCGCGCACCACCAGCAGGTCGGCCAGCACCTGCCGCGGATTGTCCCGCTTCAGCAGCGGCCTTGTGTCGCGCCGGTTCACGCGCTTCCAGATCAGGTCGGGGTCGGCGCGCAGCCAGACGGTCACCGCCTTTTCCTTGAGCAACGCACGGGTCGTCGCATCCATGTAGGCCCCGCCACCCGTCGCCAGGACGAGGGGCGGTCCGCTCAGAAGCCGCTCGATCACCCGCCGTTCGCCGCGCCGGAACTCCGGTTCGCCATGCATGGCGAAGATTTCCTGCACGCTGAGCCCCGCTGCCTTCTCGATTTCATCATCGCTGTCCACAAAAGGCGCGGCCAGACTCTCGGCAAGCTTCCGCCCAACGGTGGACTTGCCCACGCCCATCATGCCGACGAGCGCGACTGTGCGCTCCAGCCGGCGCCTGCCGGTTGAGGCCGCCTGGACGGCCTCGCCCTCCGGTTCGCCCTGATGCGCAGACATGGCGCTTGCCCTGCTTCCCGAAAACGAGGCTTATACCGTCCGAGGCTACCGGGGCAATGTTCGGGCCGCGAGGGAATGGCGCACAGCTCTGCGTGCCGAATTCCTGCAGCATGGTCGGATTGACACGGCAACACGTGGTTTGGCGGGAGGCACGCAATGGCGCGCGGAGGATTTTCACGTCGGCGCGGTCCAGCGCCGATCAGGCTCTATGCGATCCTTGGAGGCGTTGCCCTCGTCGTTGTCGTGGGCGCGCTGTTCTGGTTTTCGGGCCAGGCCGAATCGCGCCGCCCCGTCCAGCAGGAGGTGCGCGTCCCAGCACAGAACGTTGGCGTCCAGCCGGAGCCTGCCGGAGGCGGCAATGCACCTTCCCAGTAGGCTCGTCACAGCCGCGTTGGCAATCGCTGCAGCAACAACCTCAGTTGCATCGGCGCAGGTCGCGACGCGTCAGCTTGCCCAGGTTGAAGCATGGGGCGTTGGCTGGATCGGGACAAGCGAGGGCGCTGTGCCCGCAAGCTTCTGGGACAATACCAGCGCGGGCCTGCTCGCGCCCCTGATGACCAGCCTCCAGCCCAGGGACATGGCGCCGTCGGCTCGCGCGGCCCTGCGCCGCATGCTGCTCTCGCGCAGCAAGGGCCCTGATCAAGGCGACAAGCTGACGCCCGAACGCCTCCGCCTCATCGAAGCCATCGGCGAGGCCGCCTACGCGACAGACCTTCGCAAGCGCTATCCCGCCGCCGACTGGGGCAAGTCCGGCGAGCGCGCGGGCGCTGAGATCGACCTGCTGCTGGGAAATACCGAGACCGCCTGCGCCACAGCCAGCGGCAAGCCCGCAACCGATGCCGACTGGCTGCCGCTTCGCGCGACCTGCGCCGCGCTGAACGAAAACGCGGGCGCCAACCTGATCGCCGAGCAGATCGCACGCACCAACGAAAGTCTCGGCCTCTGGCTGGTCGGCGCACTGCCAGCGATCACCTCGCCCGACATTGCCAAGCCTGACGGCCGCTATGCGACGCCGCTTGAAGCGGTCATCTCGGTCGCCGCAAGACTAACCGTCCCCGCCGACGCCTTCCTCGTCACCCCACCCGATATCGCCGCCGCCATAGCGCTCGACAAGGACGCGACGCCCGAACAGCGCCTGAGCGCCCTTCGCCCGGCGCTCAACAGCGGCAAACTGAAGCCTGCCGACATCGCCGCTATCCTCGGGCTGAAGGGCGAGGAAACGCCCAGACCCACGACGCGCGGCGCATCTGCAAAGCCGGACTATCTGGCCCTCGCCATCGCAGCCGCCGCCAGCAAGGATGCCCAACCCGAAGCAAAGGCCGCCGCCTACGCAGCCGCTCTCCGCACCGCCGAGAACCTTGCCGATGGCCGCCTGGCCGCCCTGGCGCTAAGCGGGGAGATCAAGAACCTGCAGCGCAACGCCAGCACGCTGCCATTCGCCGAGCCCTTCGCCCGCGCAGCCCTCCTTGCAGGCGACGCCAGGCTCGCAGCTGACTGGCGCAAGCATCTCGCCACAGCGCCGGAGGACAAGCAGGATGCCTGGGCCGCGGCGCGCATCGACCTCATGCTCGCCTTCGCCGGCGCCAACACCGAGACGCCGTCCGCGATCATCGACCGCATGCTGGACGCCGCGCCCTACCCCGTCGCCGCAGCCAACGCAGTCGCGACGACGAAGACGCCCGCCGCCCTCGAACAGCAGCTCGCTCTGCGACGCATCGAGAACACCCGCGCCCTGTTCATGCTCGTGGGAACCGGCCGCGACCTGAGCCCCGCACAGCGCGCAACGCTGTCGGTCCAGCGCACTGCAGGCCGGGGCGTCTCTGACGCCGTCATCGCCCGGATCGCATCTGCCGCGCGCCAGAACGCCGACGCCGAAGCCGCCCTCGCCATCATCAATCAGCTCGGTCCGGACGTCTCGGCCCTGTCTTTCGCAGGCCTCTCTGACCTCCTTACCCAGCTCCGCGAGGTCGGCATGACGGACGACGCCAACGCCATCGCACTGGAGTCGCTGCAGGTGTGGAAGGCGCTCTGACCTGAACCGCCGGCCATCCTGGCGCAGCGGCGGCACTAACCTCTCCTAAACCCGTCCGCGCCACTGTCCTCCCATGTTGGACAATCGCCGCATCGAAGCCTTTCTCGACACGCTCCGCGCCGAACGCGGCGCCGCCGACAACACGATCGAGGCCTATCGCCGCGACCTTGAAGACGCCTCGAGCTATCTCCGCGCCAACAAATCCTCGCTCATCCAGGCCGGCGAGCGTGACCTCTCCGACTTCGTGCGTGACCTGCATGCGCGCGGGATGTCCGCCGCTACCGTCTCACGCCGCCTCTCCGCCCTGCGCCGCTTCTTCCGCTTCCAGCTCGGTGACAATGAGCGCCAGGACAACCCTACCTCCCGCCTCGATGGCCCCGCCACGCGGCGCGACCCGCCGGACGTTCTCTCCCGCGATGAAGTGAACCGCATCATCGAGGCTGCACAGGGAACGGAACCCGCAGACCTGCGCACCATGTGCCTTGTCGAACTCCTGTACGGCGCCGGCCTGCGCGCCTCTGAATGCTGCGACCTGCCGCTCTCGGCCCTGCCCGCTCCCGGCGCCACCGTGCTGATCGTTCGCGGCAAGGGCGACAAGGAGCGGATCACACCGCTTGGCCGCCCGGCGCTGACCGCGCTCAGGAACTACATGGCCGTGCGCGAGACCTTCCTGCCGAAATCCGCCACACGCTCCACCGCACAACGCTTTGTCTTCCCCTCGCGCGGATCGACCGGCCGCCTCACCCGGCGGCGCCTTGGCCAGATCCTCGAAGACCTCGCGATGAAGGCCAACATCGCGCTCGACCGCGTGACGCCGCACGCGCTGCGCCACGCCTTCGCAACGCATCTGCTCTCAGGCGGCGCCGACCTGCGCGCCGTGCAGCTGCTGCTCGGCCACGCCGACATCTCGACCACGCAGATCTACACCCACGTCGTCACCGACGAACTGCGCGACCTGCTGGAAGCGGCGCACCCGCTGGCGCGGGCGTCCTAGGGGCGCTGGCTCCCGCCAACCCGCGCCCGCATCGCCAGCATGAACGCGATCACCGGCCCCAGCACGCGCGCCGCAGCCTTCTCACCCGGCGTCTCCGCAAACTTCCGGAAATAGCGGTTGAAGCCCGCGCCCTTGTGCTTCTCGACGATCAGCGCGGGCGCATCGCTCGTCGCCCCGAAATGCAGCGCCGAGGCGTGCGGCGTGTAGATCACCGATCCGCCATCCGCCTCGGCCCGCCGGCACAGGTCGAGGTCCTCGACATGCATGAAGTATCCCTCATCGAACCCGCCAAGCCTGCGGAAGCTCGACGCCGACATGTACATCAAGGCGCCGCTGACCGCGTCCATCGGCACGGGGCCGTCAGGTTGCGGCTCGTTATTGCGATTGATGATGACGAAGGCCGGGTTCACCGCCCGCAGCCAGCCCAGCCCCAGGAATGTCGCCGCTGCCGAGCGGATCGTGAGTCTGCGCCGCCGTCCTCCGCGCTGCTCCCTGCCGTCGGTTCCATAGATCTTGCCGCCGACAATCGCAGGCTCAGCTGCGCCGCCAATCGCGACCTCGAGCGCGGCAACCGATCCCGGCTGCAGCACAGCATCTGGATTGATGATCAGCATGCGATCCCCCGACGCTGACGCCACGCCAAGGTTCACACCCGCGGCAAAGCCTCGATTAACACCGCCGCCGGTGATCTTCAGCTTGCGCGAGTTCGCGTGCGTATCCTCGACACGCTCCAGCATTTCCACCGGATTGCCGTTGTTGACGAGGATGATCTCATCCACCGCAGGCTCGTTCTCCAGCGCTGCGAGACAGGTCAGCAGAGGCTCGCCCGTGTGATAACTCACCACGATGGCAGAGACGCGGTGAACCACCGGCGCGGGCGCCACCGCCTTCTCCTCCGGCAGTTCCGCCGCACGCTCCTTCATCGCGTGCAGCACGTCGCACATCCGCTCTTGCACAAAATCCATCGCCTGGGACGAGATCATCCGCGCCTGCCAGAAATCCCTCGCCAGCGACAGCAGGGGCTTCATCAGGGGCGGAAGCGGCTCGCACGCTTCGATCTCGCGCACGATGGGATCGAGATTGTCCGCCAACCGCCGCAGCGCGTCCTGATCGGAGGCCTCAACAGGCACGACTGCGATGGCGCGCATCACATCCAGCGCGCTTGCAGGACCGCCCAACTCGGTCAGGATACGCGAAATGATCCGCTCACCCGCCCGCGTCGCAAGGCAGAGGTCAGCCATCTCCGCCGGCGCTCCCGGCGCCAGGATCGCTTCGTCCGCCCAGGCCTCGACAGTCGTCAGGTCAACCAGCCCGAGCCTCAGCCGCAGGCCAAGGACCCGGGCATGCGCGATGATCGCCTTCGTCGTCACGCCTTCGCGCGTTTCAGATCAGGCGGCAGCGCCTCCTCGGCGAGGAACACCTTCGCATCATCCAGCAGTACGACCTCGTTCGCCTGGCTTCCAAAGCGGCGCAGCGCCAGCTTGCGTTCCTCCGCCTCCTTCGCGCCGACCACCGCAATCACCGGAACCTTCTGCAGGGAATGCTCCCGGATCTTGTAGTTGATCTTCTCGCCCCGCGTATCCACCGCCACGCGCAGACCCGCCTTGCGAAGCTCCGCTGCAGCTTCCTCCGCATACGCATGTGCGCCTTCGGAGATCGAGGCGACCACCACCTGCACCGGCGACAGCCAGATCGGGAAGGCGCCGGCATAGTTCTCGATCAGAACCCCGATAAAGCGCTCCAGCGACCCGAGGATCGCACGGTGAAGCATGACAGGCCTGTGCTTGCCGCCATCCTCGCCGACATACTCAGCGTCCAGACGATCCGGCAGCACATAGTCCAGCTGGATCGTGCCGATCGTCCACTCGCGGCCGATCGCGTCCTTGATCACGAAATCCAGCTTCGGCGCGTAGAATGCGCCATCACCCTCCGCGATCACCGGCTCGACACCGGCTGCGCGCGCCGCAGACAGCATCTGCCTCTCAGCCTTGTCCCAGAACTCATCCGAGCCAGCGCGCTGCTCGGGCCGCGTCGCCAGATTGATGTGATGCGTCTCCAGCCCGAAGTCCGCATGGATCGACTTGGCCAAGGTGATGAAGCGCGCCGTCTCGCTCTCGATCTGGTCCTCGCGGCAGAAGATGTGCGCATCGTCCTGCGTGAAGGCGCGTACACGCATCAGGCCGTGCAGCGCGCCTGAAGGCTCATAGCGGTGACACGCGCCAAACTCCGCCATCCGCATTGGCAGGTCGCGATAGCTCTTCTGCCCCTGCTTGAAAATCTGCACATGCCCAGGGCAGTTCATCGGTTTCAGCGACAGAACTTCGTCTTCCGCCGTCTCCGCCACGAACATGTTGTCGCGATACTTCTCCCAGTGGCCCGACTGTTCCCAGAACTTGCGGTCCAGGACCTGCGGCGTGCGCACCTCGATGTAGTCCGCATCGTCCAGCCGCCGGCGCACATAGCTCTCGACCGTCCGCCACAGCGTCAGTCCTTTGGGATGCCAGAACACCATCCCCTTGCCCTCTTCCTGCATGTGAAAGAGGTCGAGCTCGCGCCCAAGCTTGCGGTGATCCCGTTTCTCGGCTTCCTCAAGCCGAACAAGGTGGGCGGCAAGATCCTTCTCGTTCGCCCACGCCGTGCCGTAAATCCGCTGCAGCATCTCGTTGCGATGATCGCCGCGCCAGTACGCGCCCGCCAGCTTCATCAGCTTGAACGCCTTGGGCAGCTTGCCCGTGCTCGGCAGGTGAGGCCCGCGACACAAATCGCTCCACTGGTCGCCATGCGCATAGAGCGTGATGTCCTCACCCGGCGGGATGATGTCATCGATGATCTGCGCCTTGTAGTCCTCGCCAATGCCCTTGAAATGCGCGATCGCATCGTCCTTCGACCATACCTCGCGGTTGATCGGCAGGTCGCGGTCGACGATCTCCTTCATCTTCGCTTCGATCTTCGCGAAGTCCTCCGTCGAGAACGGCTCCTTGCGCGCAAAGTCGTAGTAGAACCCGTCCTCCACCACCGGCCCGATCGTCACCTGCGTGCCCGGAAACAGCTCCTGCACCGCCTGCGCCATCACGTGCGAAGCGTCATGGCGCAACAGTTCCAGCGACCCCTGCGCATTGATGTCCAGAAGTTCAAGCGTCACATCGCCCGGCAGCGGCCGCTTCATGTCAAACAGCTCGCCATTCACCCTGGCGATCACCGAGCGCTTGGCCAGCGACTTGGAGATGGCCTCCGCAATCGTCATCGGCGTCGACCCATCCGGGTATTCGCGCACCGAGCCATCGGGGAAGGATATGTTGATCATTGTCTCGTCTTTCGTGCTCCGCAGGACGGGTAAAGCACTTCGCAGGGTCTTTGAACCCGCTACCGTCCGGTTTGATTGCGATTTGGTCCCCTGGAACCTAAGGGCGCGCAGGTTGGGACCGGTCCACGCTCCAGACGCCATAGCGCCAGGGGGTGAACCACCGCGCACCGGTGCTAGTGAGGGTCGGCGCCGGGTCCCACCCGTGCGATCCTCCAGGGCGGCAGCGCACAAACCGCGCCAGCCCCATCCACGACCCCGCCCACACGCCATACCGGCTGACGCATTCGGCGCAGTATTCAGAGCAGGAAGGCTCATGCCGGCACCGCACGCCCAGCGCGACGAAGGCTGGCGAGAGCGTCGCCTTGTAGCCCTTCAGAAGGGCGCCGATCACCGGCTTGTATGTGGGGGCCTGAGCCATGCGCGGGATATAGCCCCGAACGGGTATGGGATCAAACCAGCCGGATGGCGAAATGCGACTGCCTCGGCTATACTGACCATAACCAAGGGGTCGAAAATGCGATTGATCGTATTGGCCGCCCTTGCGCTGGCCGCCTGCCAGCCGGTGGCGCCGCAAACGACAGCTCCAGCTGCCCCTGCCGCCGAAAGCCCCACCCCGCTTGCCCTGAAGCCCTCCGGCCCGCCTCGCACCGTCGCGGCCGAAGGCGAGCCGATGGAGGCTGCCTATGTTACCGACGTCCGCATGGTCGAGGGCGCAGACGGCGCCAAGATCTTCTCCACCGCAGGCGGCGATCCCGCGATCAACGGCCTCTACACCTACCTCGCCCTGTTTACCGCGCCCGAAGGCTGGACCCGCGTCTTCCAGATCGGCGACTTCAATTCGTGGGAGGTCGTCGAGGAATCCGCCGAACGTGTGACACTCAGGGTGAGCCGCTCGTGGATCGAGGAAGGTTCGGGCGACATCAAAACGGCAGAAGAGTACCTGTTCGTCACGCTGCCGGATGAACAGGCAAGAACGGTCGAGGTCACACCGGCCAGCTGACCGGCCGAGGCATTTTCGTAACACCACCACCGACGCTGGCGTCTTTCGATGCCCAGCCCCCGCGCCTTTGCAGAGCTTCACGCCAGCGCGCGCCGTCCGGCTGATACAGACGGCCTTCTGAAATCCGCCCGCCTCGCAGCGCTTGAGCAAGGCTGTTCGGGCCTTGCCTCATCCGGCGCCAGCGGCTGCATGTCAGGCGTAATCCACAGCCGCGCAGCCTTCGACGATAATACAAGGAGGCACAGACGGGGTCGTTGAAAGCCTCGCAGGAAAGGGCAGAACCATCATCACGCGCGCCAGCCATGCGCCCTTGGCGACGTAAAGCCTGCCATGCTGCTTCACCAGCCGGCCAGGATCACCCGGAGCGGGATCGCGCAGGGTGTATCTGCCCTTCTCATAATCTCCGCCAAGCAGCGCCGCGACCGACCACATCGAAATCCAGCGCCTTCGCGATATCGCATGCTGTCAGATCTGCGCCGCTGGCGATCTCGAACAGCACGCGCATCCGGCAATGCGAGGATGGCGTATCGCGGAAGTTCCTCCTCAGCATTGCGACCTCCCGCGTGAAGAAGCGGCTGGGCCGGCTGACAGATGCGACCTGAGGCGTTGATGGCTTCGACATCAACGCCAGCATGGCACGCGCGTTGACTGGGTCGAGAAAATGCCGCGGCGGCGACGACGCCGGACGCCGGATCATCCAGCGTAACCCGAGCCGCATCATCGGGACAAAATCCATGCGACAGGCGCGCGCCACTTCAGCGGCAAATGGCGTGAGCTTCAGGTTATCCCCGTATCCCCACGCCCACGAAGGCCACACAGTCCGCATCAATGGTTTCTGCGAGCCGGTATCGGGCATGAGATGCGGGCGCCTGTGTCAAGATGGCACTTGCCCCCGCCCACCGATGGGCTATTCCTCCCCCTGCGACAGGTGCCCCGAGAGGGGCTCAAAAGGGAACCGGGAACGATCTGGCCCGGACTGCCCCCGCAACTGTGAGCGGCGAGCCGCGCATCAACAGCCACTGGAAACGCTCTTCGGAGTCAATCCGGGAAGGCGATGCGCAACGGTGTTGACCCGCAAGTCAGGAGACCTGCCTGCCGCAGTCGCTTTCGAGCGGTCCGGGGATGGGCCGACCGAACGGAAGGTATTCCGCCTGGCGACGTCCTGGACCGTGCACCTGTGCGGCGATGACGCCGTACGCGTGGACGGTCTCCATCATTGGAGACGTCAACGTGAAACTGCATCTGAGCCCCTCCAGCCGTTTAATCGTCGCGAGCTTGCTGCTCGGCGCCGCGCCTGCCCTCGCCCAGACCGGTCCCGACGACGACACGATCATCGTCACCGGTGCGGTCTCCCCGCTCGCCATCGAGAAACTCGGACAGACCATCACGGTCATCTCGGGTGACCTCATCGAGGACCAGGGCTACACCTATGCACCCGACGTGCTGCGCCAGGTCCCCAGCGTCGCGGTCAGCCAGCCCGGCGCGCCAGGCGCCCTCACCCAGGTGCGCGTCCGCGGCGCCGAAGCGAACCACACGCTCGTCCTCATCGACGGCATCGATATCTCCAGCCCGGACCAGGGCGAAACCGACTTTGCAACGCTACTCACCGGCGATGTCGAACGCATCGAAGTCCTGCGCGGCCCGCAAAGCGGCCTCTATGGCTCCAACGCGCTCGCCGGGGTCGTCAACCTCGTCTCGCGCACCGGTATCGACAAGGGTTACACCTCAGCCTCCATCGAGGCGGGCTCCTTCGACACGTTCGGGCTCGAAGCCAGCGCCGGGATCGGCAATGGCGATGACTATGCCGCAGTCTCGGTGAGCCATCTCACCTCCAAAGGCTACGATGTCTCGCCCGACCAGACTGTAAATGGCGTGCCCACTGTCGGGATTGGAGGCGACCCGGGAGACAGGGAGGGCAACACGATCACCGCGATCAACGCCCGCGGCGGCCTGCGCTTCGACGCGAATGTGCGCATCTCCGGCATCGCGCGCTACGTCACGAAGGTGTCCGACGTTGACGGCCAGGCCTTCGGCTTCCCCATCTCCGGCCAGACCTATGACGATGCCAGCGAGACCAGCCACGAACAGCTCACCATCGGCGCCTCCGCCGTCATCGACCCCTGGGACGGTGCATGGGAAACGACGCTCTCGGCGAGCCATGTCGAAGAAAGCCGCCGTAGCCGCCTCAGCGACTTCCCCTTCCTCTCCGGCCCGCCTGTCCCCTCAGCCGCTGATCTTGCGGCGATCCCGCTCTACCAGACCGGCTCGGACTCCGCGCGGCTGCGGCTGGGCGTAGCCTCGACGTTACGTTTCGGCGACGACAGTATTGCTCACTTCGTCACCGGCTTCGCCGAGCATGAAGAAGAGACCTACCAGGACCCGCTGATCGGCCGCGATGAAGCCCGCACGCTCGGCGCGGTGGGCCTCCAATACCGCAACGAGATCGCACAACAGCTCTATCTTGCCGCCACGCTCCGCCACGACGACAATGACGCCTTCCAGGACGCCGACACCTACAGCCTCTCGGCAGCCTGGCAGATCCCCGGCGCCGGCACGCGCCTCCATGCCTCCTTCGGCACAGGTGTCACCGCGCCTACCTTCATCGAACAGTTCGGCTTCATCCCCGCAACCTTCATCGGTAACGTGGACCTCGTGCCGGAAGAATCCGTCGGGTGGGATTTCGGCGTCGAACAGTCCTTCTTCGAGGAAGCCCTGATACTCGATCTAACCTATTTCGAGGCTGGCCTTGAGAATGAGATTTTCACCGCCTTCCTCCCCAACTTCCAGACCACCCCTCGCAACAGCACCAGCGACTCGGACCGGTCGGGCTGGGAGCTTTCCGTCGCCGCCACGCCTATGGATGGCTTGTCTCTTTACGGGGCCTATTCTCAGCTCGACGCCACCGAGCCTGCCGGCATCGAGATCCGCCGCCCGAAAGAGCAAGCGGCGCTCGACGCCCGCTGGGACATCCTGGGCAGTCCGCTCCAGGTCAACCTCGGCGTCACCCATGTCGGCGAGAACAGCGACACCGACTTCGCCACCTTCCTGCGCACCGACCTCGACGCCTACACCCTGATCCGCCTCGGGGCGTCCTGGCAGGTCAACGACGAATTCGAACTCTACACCCGCATCGAGAACCTCACCGATGAGGCCTATCAGGAAGTCATCGGTTACAACGCCGCCCCGCAGGCCCTCTATATCGGCCTCCGCTTCCGCGACGAGGCAAGCACGTGAGCAGTCAGCGGCGCAGCGGGACATCAATTACCGGGTCGCTCGCCCTGGTGCTGGCTCTCTGCGCCGTGATTCTGCCCGCCCACGCCCAGCCCCGGCGCATTGTCTCGATGAACCTCTGCACCGACGAACTGCTCATGCGCATCGTCGACCCCGCTCGCATCGCCGCAATCACCCATCTCTCGCAACAACCGATCAACGCGCCCATCGGCCTCGATGCCATCGCCTCGAAGCTCGCGACCAATCACGGCCTCGCCGAGGAAGTCATCGCCCTCAAGCCCGACCTCATCCTCGCCGGCAGCTTCACCACCTCGACTGCAACCGCGCTGCTCCGCCGCCTCGGCTACACCGTCCTCATCTTCGAGCCCGAGAACTCGTTCGACGACATGCGCGGGAACATACGCAAGCTGGCCGCCGCCACCGGCGACACCGCGAAGGCCGAACAGATCATCGCCGAGTTCGACGCGCGCCTCGCCGCCCTGCGGTCCCGCATCCCGGACGACAAGCGCCCGATCTTCGCTGACATCGGCGTCAACAACTACATCACCGGCGACAATACGCTCTATGCTGAGGTGGTGAACGCCGCGGGCTACCGCACGCTCGGCCAGGCGCTCGGCTTCAGCGGCTACCGCACCGTGCCGCTCGAGCAGCTCCTCACCGTCCGCCCCGCCCTGGTGTCCACCGCCACGCCGTGGACCAGCCCACCCTCGCTCTCCACGATGGCGCTTGGTCATCCGGCGCTGCGCGCCATGACCGCGCGCACAGCGCAAGTCGAAATCCCGGAGCGCTACACAACCTGCGGCGCGCCCAGCCTGCTCGGTGCAATCGAGATACTCGTCGAGGCCCGCGAAAGAGTGGCGCGCGCGCAATGAAGCCGCCCATCCCCTATCCGCTGCTGATCACCGCCCTCGTGCTGCTGTCGCTGGCGCTCGCCGCGTTCTCCATGCTGATCGGCGCCAGCGGCGGCCTCAGCGAACTCCTCGCCATGATCGCCAGCGGCGATGCCGACACGGCTGTGATGATCATGATGGAAGTCCGCCTGCCGCGCACGCTCCTTGCCCTGATGATCGGCGCAACCCTCGGCCTCGCAGGCGCGTCGCTGCAAGGCTATCTCCGCAATCCGCTCGCAGATCCCGGCGTCGTCGGCGTCACGTCTGCGGCCAGTCTCGGCGCCGTCCTTGCGCTCTACACCGGCATCTCGATGGCCTTCCCACTCGCACTGCCGATAATGGGCATCGCCGGCGCACTTCTCTGCGCACTGCTGCTGCAGGGCCTCGCCGGAAGAGGCGGCGTGCTCTCGCTCGTCCTTGCCGGCGTCGCCGTATCGAGCCTCTGCGCCGCGCTGATGTCGCTTGCCCTCAACCTCTCGCCCAACCCCTACGCCGCCGCCGAGATCATGTTCTGGCTGATGGGCTCGGTCACAGATCGCTCGATGGACCACGTCGCTTTCGCGGCTCCGCTCATCCTTATCGGCTGGGTCGTTCTCGCGCTGTCAGCCCGCGCCCTCGACGCCCTCAGCCTTGGCGAGGAATCCGCCGCAAGCCTCGGCGTGAACCTCAACACCACCCGCAACATGGTCATCGGCGGCACGGCGATCAGCGTCGGCGCCGCCACATCTGTCAGCGGCGGCATCGGCTTCATTGGACTTGTTGTTCCGCACCTGCTGCGCCCGCTCGTCGGCCACAGTCCCAGCCGCCTCCTCCTTGCGTCTGCGCTGGGGGGCGCTGCTCTCCTCCTTGCCGCCGACATTCTTGTCCGCGTGCTGCCCACCGGCATGGAGCTCAAGCTCGGCGTCGTAACCGCCCTCCTCGGCGCCCCCTTCTTCCTCTGGCTGATCTTCCGCGCACGCACGGAGATCGAGTCATGAAACTCGAAGCGCGCAACATGACCGCCGTCGCGGCAGGCCGCACCATCGTCAACACAGCCTCCCTCAACATCGCCTCAGGCGAACTCGTCGGCCTCATCGGTCCGAACGGCGCGGGAAAATCCACCCTTCTGAAAGCGATGCTCGGCCTCCGCCCCAGGCGTTCCGGCGACGTCCTGCTCGACGGCTGCGACTTCCTCGCCATGCCGGTCGCGGCGCGTGCACGCGCTGTCGCCTTCCTGCCGCAGGATCGCCGCGTCGAATGGCGCCTGCCGGTGCGCGACATCGTCATGCTTGGCCGCTATCCCCACCGTGCACGCTTCGGCGCCCCCTCACCCGATGATCGCGCAGCCGTCGCCCGGGCTCTCGACGCCGTCGGTGGCCACAGCTTCGTCGATCGCCCCGTCAGCGTACTCTCGGGTGGCGAGCGCACCCGCATCCTTCTCGCACGCGCCCTCGCCGTCGAAGCGCCCATCCTCCTCGCCGATGAACCCATTGCCGCCCTGGACCCCTACCACCAGCTCCACGTCATGGAGATCCTCCGCGACCGCGCCCACGCAGGCGCAGCCGTCCTCGCAGTCATCCACGACCTTGCCCTCGCCGCCCGCTTCATGGACCGCATCGTCCTGATGCATGAAGGAAAGATCGCCGCCGAAGGCAAACCGGCTGAGGTGCTGACGTCGGAAAACCTTGCCCGCATCTATCGCATCAGGCCCCACGCCGATCACAGCTGGTCGCGCATCTAGTCTCTCCGGGCTGCCGGGTATCCTCGAAAGTCATTAGCGGGCCGGCGCAGCGCCACGCCCGGATCCCGGCTACGCCCCGCGAAGGGACAACGCGAATTGCTGCACCGCGCCAGCCGGAATTCTCCGCAGGCTGGCGCAGGCACTTCTTCCGTTGCGTCAACTAGCGCGAACGTTATCCCCCGACCCGGCGTGGTGACCGTCTGAACCCCCTCTCCGCATTGACGTTTTTCGGCATTCGCGCGAAGTCTCGTAACTCGCTTTACGGTCTTTCCGCGCCTCTGCCTCCTGAAGGAGATACCCTTGAAACGCACCCTGCTCGCCTCGACGATGGCCGCCGCCATTCTCGGCGCCGCCGCACTTGGCGTCTCGGCCATCGCGGCGCCAACCGTCACCACCTCGGTCCCGGATCGCGCCGACAACTTCCAGCTCACCGATCATACGCGCCTCGCGCATGAGCTGCACTATTTCAGGGACGCCAAGGCCATCGTGATGATGAGCCAGATCAATGGCACGAGCGTGTCGCGCAAGGCCGCCGCCGAACTCGAAAAGCTCCAGGCCAAGTACAAGGCCCAGGGCATCCTCTTCTACATGCTGAACTCGAAGGACTCGCGCGAGGCAGCCGCCGCGGAAGCAAAGGTGCAGGGCTTCGACATCCCCGTCCTCGTCGATGAACTTCAGCTCGTCGGCGGATCGCTCGGCGTCCAGCGCGAAGGCGAAGTCTTCGTGATCGACCCGAAGAGCGGCTTCAAGATCGCCTATCACGGCCCCATCGCCGAAACCGCCAAGGCGATTGACGCTGTCGTCGCCGGCCAGCCTGTCGCCAAGTCGCGCATCGAAGTGAAGTCCGGCGCCGCCATCACCTTCGCCGATCGCGGCAAGGCCGCCGAGCACGCCAGCATCTCATACTCTGACGAGATCGCCCCGATCCTCCAGGCCAAATGCGTCACCTGCCACCAGAAGGGCGGCATCGCCCCGTTCGCGATGAACAGCTTCGAGGTCGTGAAGGCCATGGCCCCGATGATCCGCGAGTCGGTCCGCTCCGAGCGCATGCCTCCCTACTTCGCCGATCCGCATATCGGCACGTTCCAGAACGATCAGGGCATGACCGCCGACCAGACGAAGACGCTGATCCACTGGATCGAAGCCGGCGCCCCGCGCGGCACTGGCCGTGACGCGCTCAAGGAAGACGCCTCGGAAGCTCCTGAATGGCCCGTCTATCTGGGCAAGCCTGACGTGATCGTCGACCTGCCAGCGTTCGACGTCGCCGCAAAAGGCCTCGTCGAATACCAGAACATGCGTGTCGATAATCCGTTCAAGGAAGACGCCTGGCTGCGCGCCATCTCGATCAAGCCGGGCGACCGCACCGTGCTGCACCATGTTGTGTCGAACCACGTCGCCGACCCGAAACTGCCCAAGTCGAAGATCCCCGGCGGCTCGGTCGGCTCCTACACGCCCGGCGCCGAAGCGCAGGTCATCGCCAAGGACGCCGGTGCGCCGGTCCCGGGCGGCGGCAAGCTCAACTTCCAGATGCACTACACCACCACCGGCAAGGCCGCGACCGACCGCACACAGGTTGGCTTCTACACGCTGAAGGCCCCACCGAAATTCATCAAGCGCTCGACTGTCATCGGCGACTTCGGCCTGAAGATCCCGGCCGGAGCGGCACGCCACCAGGAAGTGTCCTACCAGACGTTCCCGGCCGATGCGTACATCTACACGCTGTACCCGCACTCCCACTACCGCGGCTTCAGCGTCGAGCTGAAAGCGGTCACCCCGGACGGCAAGGAAGAGATGCTGCTCGCGCTGCCCAAATATGACTTCAACTGGCAGCGCGACTACGATCCGAAGGAGCCGATCCTCGTCAAGAAAGGCACCAAGCTGGTCGCCAAGTGGATCTACGACAACTCCACCAACAACCGCGCCAACCCCGATCCGAAGCGCGACATCACATGGGGCGAGCAGACCAACGAAGAGATGATGTATTTCCGCGTCAACTATCGCTGGGCTGACGAGACCGTCGACAACATCCGCAATGACCTCCAGTCGCAGCTGATGTCGTCCATGCAGATCGGCATGATCGACGACAACGTCGATGGCCTGATCCAGGAGACCGAACTGAAGGGCATGATGGCCTCGCTCAAGCCGCGCTTCAAAGCCCTTGATGTCGACAATTCCGGCGCGCTCGACCCAACGGAGATGAAGGCCTCGGGCATGGGCGGCCGCATGATGCCCGCCCGTGACAATATCGACCTCTAGCCGGGTCCCACCACAAGCTGGACGTGAAAAGGCCGGAGCCCCGCTCCGGCCTTTTCTGTTTCAGGCTTGAGCAATCCAGATCTGCGCTGGCCACCTGCGTCTTCTTCATCAGCTCGCAAAGCGCGTATCGCGTCTCTGCACGTGTAGCCGCTGCAGACATCTGGATGGGGCTTCGTACTGGGCGCATGCATCCGGTTCCCGGTCCTGTGCCCGGCTCTACGTGCTCGAAACGGTCTCCTTGAAGGCCCAGCCCCGCAGCGTGGTCGTGAAATCAGGCGACGAATTCAGCAGGTGGGACACGGTCTGGCTGCAAGGCAAACTGCTCACCTACGCGGAAGGCGGTGACGCCACCCTTCAATGGCTCGAGCCCATGCTCTTCGTGGATCTGTACAATGATGATGGCGCGTGGGTCCGCCTGCGCGGACGCAATGGCGAGGCGGGATGGGCCTCGGCTACCGCTCGCACCTTGAGGCGTTTGCAGCCGCAGGATGGGTCCACGAAGACGCTTGCTGCCCGGCCGGCGCCGGTGATCGCCAAGGCCCGCCGACTGCGGCTCATCCGACGCGCAGCGGCATGGCTGTCAATGTCACGCAGGACACCGACGTCGACGCCCTTCTCCAGGCGCGGACGATGCACCATCATGTGGCCTGCCGAGGGCATAACGTCGGTTCAGGGCACAGGTTTCGCAATCCATCCCTGCCGGCGATTCCCGTCAGCTTTCGCGCGCAAGTCCCGGCGCGCGCTGACCCTTGCGGTCCGCGCGCCGGTCCTCGCTGCACGTCCATGCGACGTCCCGGGACACGACCCCGTCGGCTGGTTTGCTCGCTGGGCTAACCTATGGGGCGGACGCATGAGGCTGGTCTGCAGCGCGATCGCCGAAGCACGCGCACCGCTTTCAGAGCATCAATCGACAGACAGAGAAAGCGTGCCGGGAAATCCACGGAGAAAATCGCCGGCGCGTTGATACACTCACGATGAACAAAATCCGGCACAGGCGGATCAAGCAAGAGACGGTCTGACGGCAACCAATCATCCGCCCAGCCATCAGTGACTTGTGGAACCGGACCGGGCATCGAAACGACGGGACTGGCCTATGCCTGCGTCGTCCAGCGCTTAAGACGTTCAAGGCACCCGGGAAGGTCATCGCGAACTTCATACACCCAGAAGCGCATGACGTCATATCCGAGCTCGAACAGGCGCAGATTTCTGATCTGATCGCGCCGGCACTGTTCGCTGGTCCAGTTCCTGTGGTAATATTCATGGCCGATGTCCACGACCAGGCGTCGATCGCCGGACACAAGAAGGAAGTCGGCGACATGCTGCTCGATCGCGTATTGCGGCGTCAGCTGAATGCCACCCGCAAAAGCGGCGGCGTAGAAGTCTCTCTCCCAATCTGACACCAACTCCGGTTGCGCCACGACAGGATAGCGCGGCCCAGGATCGGCCGCGCGTTCGGATGCCTCGACACTTCGCGTCTCGCTCAGTCCGACAGCGTATTCTGCAAAGCGAGACAGGTAGCCAACGTCGCAAGCACGGCACGCGCCAATGTCTCCGACAACAACAAGCTGGGCGCGTGCGCGGGTGATGGCAACATTGAACAGGTTTCCGTTGGCGCGGAGAAAGCCGATAGCTCCCGGCGAAACGCCTTCTGCGACAACCGGCGAGAAGAAAATGACGTCGCGCTCATCGCCCTGAAACCTGTGCACGGTGTCCGCGAGGAATTCGCGTTTGGCAAGAACCGCCGAAAGCTCTGCATCGCGACTGACCAGTTGCGCGATGGCGTTCGCCTGCGCCCGAAAGGGTGTCACGACGCCGAGGGTCCCAGCATAGCCCTCGCCGAGGACAAGTTCGCGCAGCGCTCCCACAACCGCATGAGCCTCCGCAGCATTGATCGCGCCGCCTGCTTCAGGACGAGAAACGCGGCCGCTTACGTCGACCCAGCGAATGCCTGGTTGCGAGCGATCAGGACGACGCAAGCGATCATGGCGGGTAGCGATGCGCAAACGCCCGTCATAGAATTCCGTGTTGGAGAAGCTGATGATGTCGCCGTGGCACCGATGATGATCAACCAGATGCAAGGTCTCGTCACCCGACACCTGCGATGCAGCCAGCCCGAAGAGCGACTGATGCGCATAGGCCCAATGCGCGTAACCCGCCAGAAGATCGTGCCTGGCCAGCAAGGCCTGATCGTGCCCCTTCCTGAGCCCGCTTATGTGCCCAAGTTGCTTGGGATCTCCGATCACGACGACAGATTTCGCCCGATAGAGAAGTGGTAGCGCCGAAGCGATGTCGCACTGGCTTGCTTCATCGAAAACAACGATATCGAAAACCCCGGGCTCGAAAGGAAGCCGTCCACGCGCTGAAAGCGATGTGACAGCCCAGCAGGGCAGAAGATGAGAGACCTGGCGCAGGATCGCCGCGTATTGCGATTGCGCTTGCCGGGACAACTGACCCTCGGCGCCGGCATCGATCACCATCTTCGAGAGCGAGGTGTATTGAGCGATCTTCTGGCGCTCATCGGCAGTCAGACGCGATGGCTGAAGGCGCAGCCACAGCTTCCAGATGGCCTCAGAATGCCTCGCGATCTTCTCATTAATGCTTGCTTGCTCTCGTCCAATCGCCTCAAGCGAGCGGGCAGCACTCAGACGCGTGAGCGAGGAGAGATATCTGGCTGCGGTATCGAGGTGCCCCAGACGCTCCCCTGCTTCGCTCACTGCAGTCGCGATGATGGCCAGATCCGGACGGGGCTCGGCTGCAGGCAGGACAATTCCAGCTTTCGCAAGAACGCGCCGGCTCTTCTCAAGGCTTGCCGCAAGCGCCTTGAGACGACCGCCTTCCATCAGGGGCCAGAGCAGCTTCATGAACGCGGAGGCCGAATCCCGGTCAGCGCGCATGGCATTGGATCGAAGCCGTCGCAGGGCTGCCGCGGCAGCGGCGCGGTCCATCTCGACAGACCCTGCGAAGGGTCGCTTGCCCAGTCTGCGCCGGGATTCCTCTGCAGCTTGCTCGGCCTCGTCTACCTCGTTGCGAAGCCGCACCAGAGCCTCCGCCTCCCTGGCCAGTCCGGCTTGCTCGGCAAGCAACCGCCGATGCCGCGCGCTGGCTTCCTCAAACTCGGCTCGCTCGGCGGCCGATGCGCCGGCAGACGTCAGGGCCAGCACATATTCAGCAAGGCGGGTCTGGAATGCCTGAGACGCACCCATGCGGAGCACGATGGGACGAGGGCCAAGGGCATTGGTTCGTGTTTCGACGACGTCGACAGCCTTGTTGTTCTTGCTCGCGAACAACACACGCTTTCCTGCCCAGGCAGCGTTCACCAGAAGGTTGGTGACAAGCTGGGATTTTCCCGTTCCCGGCGGTCCGGTGATGACTGTCATGGGAGCATTGAGGGCCCTGGCGACAGCCTCGCCTTGCTCCGTATTCATCGGCGAGACCTCGAGAATGGCTGGCCCCGCCATCTCGCACGGCGCCTCGTCCTCACTGGCCCCAGCACCTTTCAGCCATCGGCCAAGTGCTGTGCCGGCGAGCTTGTCTTCGGGCGCGCGCGCCAGATCACGAAGCTCCTTTTCCAGGCCTTGTGTGAAGGCTGATCGCTCCGCCATGATGATGACGGCGCGGTTGTGTATTCCGGCCTCGGTCAGCCCGGACAGGGGCGGACGATCGAGCGCCAGCCTGGACGGATCCATATCTTCCTGCCAGGGCCAGTCGGGACGGATCGCTTGCAGGCGCCTGGCAAGATCATCAAGCTCTGGACGTTCATGCCCCTCCCCGAGCCCAAGCTCCTGCTCCAGCTGGAGCATTTCATTCAGGAGCGCATCACGATCTGCGGATGTGAACCGCTGGAACGGCTTCTGGTTGATGATCGGGAAAGCGAGATCGACAACGAGCCGCCCTGAGGTGCTTTCCTGTTCGATCGGAAACAGCATGACCGGCTCGACCATGCGCTGTTCAGATCCGCTCCTGGCTCGCACATGGGCGATATGGATGGGGTAGCCATAATAGAGCTCATACCTGACCCGTTCGGCACGCCTGCGCTCGAGCATTCGCCGACCCGCCTCCTCCTCCGCGAGGTCAGTGCCAGGGCGTGGCGCGATCTTCACTTCCGAATAGTCGGGCGGACCGGATTTCGGGGTCAGGAAAACAGACACACCCGTGTCGTCGTGACCCAGGCAGGCGAGATAGTAGCGGCAAAGCCGCGCAAGATCGGTATCAGGAAAGGCATCAAGCGGCGCAACGTCGGCGCCCGCCGCAAGCCCCCAGCGATACGCGCGATCCTGGCGGACCAGCGGCCTTAAGGGGCCATAGAGCGCCTGATTGATTTCGCTGCGCGTGGCCCCAAGCGCCTTGGCGATTTCATCCGCCTTCTGATCGGGACGCTTGGCAAGAAGAGAGAGGATCTTGTCGTGCAGGGTCTGCGTCATCCTCCCGCCTTGCCGCCTCATGCTGATTTCCTTTCCATTCGACGGGTTGGAAGGATCCGAGATCTTGGAACAACGGTCCGGCCCGCTGAGGGTTTACCCAACCCGGGCGATATCTGTCTTTGTGAAATCGTCGCCTTTGAAGAGAAGCAGGCGCCGGAGTTTCTGTGCGAAGGCGCAGCCGAAGCTGTCGCCCGGATTGAGCCCGGCCGGCGTGCCCCTGCCATGGCGGGCCAAGGCGGCGACCGCACCGCGCACGTCATCAGGGTCGCAAGCCGGGACGCTTATCCCGGGCGCGGCAATAAGCGCCTCGGCTTCGCTGAGGTCCGAAGCTCCATGTGCGCTCTGGGCGCATGCAAGCACTTCCCAGGCATTTACGGGCGCCATGACGGGCCTGTCGGCTGCCGTGAGGATATCGAGAAATGCGGCACGCTCTGGTTCACCGAAATAGATGTCGAGCACTGCCGAGGCATCCACGACCATCACCGGGGCAGCTCGTCCAGCCCGTAGAGGTCATCGTCTGTGAGTATAGGCCCGGTCACGGCCAGCGCGTCGATCCGGGCGAGCACGTCGACCACGCGCCGCCGCGCCGCGGCTTGAGCATCGGCTTCTCTGCCGACTGCTTCAGCAAGGCGGCGGCGGATCGCGTCGGCAATGTCGGCAATGACGTCCGTCAGCGGCAGGCCGAGCCGCCCGGCCAGGGCGCGAATATCGCGCACAAGATCGGGGTTACGTACCTGTATCGTAGCGACTGTCATGATGAAGATGACGGTATCATGATCTGGTATCCGGAAAAACACCCGCGCCCTGTTCCGTCGCTCAACCGCTCCGCAAGGGGCAAACACGGAAAGCAGAACTGGCCGCCTACGCAAACGCGCGCGGTTCCGAAGAAACGAGGCATGTCATGACCATGAATTCGGAAGAGCCCTTTCATGCCGGCCGATCTCAGGCTTGAGCCAGGCTCCTGAAAAACGGCAACGCAACAGCCGAACAATCAGGGCCCGTCAGCCGCCGTGTCGTCCAGATCTTTCATGATTGTCCTGCGGATCTCTGCTTCCTGTTGCCTGAGGCTCCTGGCCGCACGCGTTGCACCGTAAAGCCCCTCAAGATACGACCTGTCCCAGGCAGTCATTTCAGTAGAGCCCCCGGCGAAGAGATTCAGGATCGTCGCGTAGCCGGCTGTCTCAGCTTCCGGATCGATCTGCGCCAATGATACCATTGCGAGATAATCACCAAGGGCGCCGACGCGGAGATTGCGGGTAAGATTTGCGTCAACGACAATGAGGGTTTTGGACATATCCTGCCGCGTCAATGGGCGGACACGGCTCGGCGATAAATCGTACACACCAAGATCAGGACCGATATCCAGTCCAAGGCGCGATTTTGTCGAAGCAAATGTCCACCAACGCACCGGTGCATCAGAGTTCACGAAGGCCGCCAATTCTCTGCGCCCAAATGTCGAAACATTCCTCTCATTGAGAACCCGCTCCAGACGACTACGAAGCCCGGCTGTGAGGACCGACACGTTGTCAGTAAAAAGGATCATGATGTCGGGAGAGCAGCCCGGCTCGCCGACATTCAGCTCAAGTTCGAAAGCGCGTACCGCCATACGGTCAATCAGGCGCTCAGCGGTTTGCCGGTCTTTAAGGCCATAAACACCCGGACATATACGCCTGTCCCAGCGCGCCAGCTGACTGTCTGCCTGAGGCGCGCCTGATAGTTCACCGACAAACTCCCGCACGATGTCTTCCAGTGGTTTGCCAAGAACCACGACTTCATCGCTGGGTTCAGCTGCGTTCTGCGCCCTTGCAGAAACAGCTGTTCCCATGACGGCCAAAGCAGCGAGCCAAACAGTGAAAACGCGCACAAGCATCAGACACCCTCCTGGAAAGGTTATGCTAATCCACCTCCAGACAACAGGTAACAGCAAGCTCGATGATCCCCAATCTGGAGCCTCAGGGTGTTCAGGACCTGAACCCGACGGTCCATCATTGCCAGAGAATACCAAAGCGACCGATGCCTGATCCGGAATACCCTGCGCAATAGGGATTTGGCCCGGCAGTGGCACACGGGCCCGTCTCAGAAAACATATTTCGCCTCGTTGGCCCATAAAGCCCATGGGCCCATAAAGCCCATGCGGAATGAGCGGGCGAGGTGTCGTTTCTGGGCGCGTTGTTCATCGTTTGAGCTGAAGTGCTTCAGCTGTTGATTGCCCGGCGAGGCTAGCATGAGGCCTTCTGTTGTTTTAGCGGCGGAGGAATGGCCCAGGGGCAGCGTTGCCTCGTGCTGAAGCGGCATAGGGCTTTGCGCAGGCCCATTCACGCAAGAGGGTCTGGATGAAGCGCTCTGCCTCGCCGCTAGAGACCTCTTCAGGTTAGTCGGGACGAAAGCATGCAAAGGATCGACAAGCCCGATCCCGTCATGGACGCACGGACGTTCGTCGCGGACTCTCAGGTGGCAGTTTTTTGGGGAAGCATGGTGGGCGGTACAGGGATCGAACCTGTGGCCCCTACCATGTCAAGGTAGTGCTCTACCGCTGAGCTAACCGCCCGTTCCAGCCGTCGATGAGGGACGCTTATTGCTACGCTGCGGGGGCAGCGTCAATGCCTAATCAGGCAGCCGAAATCCTGATAAGGTCCAAGCAGCAGGCTGGAGAACTTGCCGCCCTCGCCGCAGAGGCAGACGCCCGAACGGCAGCCTGCACGGACGATCCCTGCACAAACCACGTTCTGACCAGGGCCCATGCTACCCTTGCCCTGAGGATGACCACGCCCGAAAAGGCTGCGGCGCAGGCCGTGCGTGCCTGGCGCGCCTATCGGGCGCAGGACGGCCTGAGAAGCGGAGACATCGGCACGGGCCCGATCGCAGGGCCAGCACAGGCAGGCCCGCAGGCTTCAGGGCAAGGCTGTCGAAGCGAAAGCTTCGGTGTAAAAATCCCAGCGCGCCTGCCCGAGCGCCGTCAGCGTCGCCATGGGGTCGTGTCCGACGCCGGGAAGCGTCGTCCATGCGTGGGGTATCGCCAGCCGCTCCAGCTCCTGATGAAAGGCGACATTGTTGGAATAGGTCTCATCGCGCTCACCGATGACGATGCGTACGCGCGTACCAGCCGCCAGCGCCTGGGCATTTATCCGCGCCATACGCGCCGGGCTGACCGCCTCAAAATAGGCCTGGTCGCCGCCATAAACGCGCGTCATCAGATCCGATGCGCGAGCTTGGTTGGTGCGCGGCGCATCACGGGTGAGGTCAGCCTGAAGCGGCCCCGCGCCCAGAAGCGAGACGGCGCCAAACAGTTCAGGAAACTTGAAGCCAAGGCGCGCAGCGCCATAACCGCCCATGCTGAAGCCTTCGATCAGCCGGCCCTCACGCTGCGGGATGGTGCGCCATGTGCTGTCGATATGAGGGATCAGCTCCGAGATGATGATCGTCTCGATGGGCCGTGTGCCGTCCTTCCAGTCGACATACATGCCCTGAGCAAGACCGTTGATGAATACGACCAGGGCGGGCGGGGTCAGCGAGGCCCGGATGGCGCCGTCGAACTGACGCGCCAGCGGGGCGAGGCCGGAGATCCCTCCTCCTGATCCGTGCAGCCAGTAGATCACCGGAAACCGGCGACCGGGCTCGCTCGCATAGCCGGGCGGAACATAGATATGATAGCTCACCGCAGCTCCTGCCGCCCGGCTCTCAAATGTCCCCTGCACGAGGCCGGGGCCTGAGGCGGCCGGGGTGATCCACTGCGACTGGGCCGTCAGGGGCGGCGCTGGCGGGCGCTGGGCGAAAGCTGGTCCTGCGCAGAGCGTCAGAACCACAGGCATAACGAGGCGGCTCAGCCAGCAGAGCGCCAGCCTTGTCATGCCGGGCGGAGTGCGGAACATGGCGGAGACCCCTGATGTTCTGGCTGAAGCCGTTCTTGCGGGCGCATGCAGAGACCCTCTGCATGCCAGAGACGGCCGCTCCTTGCGACCGCTTCCTCGCAGCCGGAGCAGGCCCGCAGGATCCGGGCCGGTGTCAGCCTGCCTGCACATGGCTCCCGCTGCGGCGGCAGGACCGCCAGACCGTGAAGATGTTGAAAGACCCGCACTGTCAGGTCACAAGCCTGCAAGAACCCCGGAGCGCGCCATGGCGGAGGAGACCGACTATCTCGTGAAGGGATGCGGCGCCATGGGCATGGCGTTTGTGGACACGCTGCTTCAGGAAACCGACGCGCATGTCACGATCGTCGATCCCAGACCTGGCCCCGGCGGCCACTGGAACGACGCCTATCCGTTCGTTCGCCTGCATCAGCCATCCATCCTCTATGGTGTCGCCTCACGCCGCCTTGGTGAAGACAGGATCGACGCCTCAGGCGACAATTGCGGATTTTATGAACTCGCATCCGGCCGCGAGGTCGCCGACTACTTCCGTGCGGTGCTGAACGAGACATTCCTCGCCAGCGGACGCGTCACGGTTCACTTCGGGAGCCTGGTCACCCCCGACGGAGAGATCCGGGAGCTCGCCTCCGGAACACAACGCCCGATCCGCATACGCAGAAGGCTCGTCGACGCCTCACGGCTTGCCGCGCGCATTCCCCTCACGCATCAGCGCGGGTTCGCGGTGGACACGGGCGTGACGTGCATTCCCCCTAACGACCTCAAAGGCCATATCGCAGATGCTCAGCGCATCACCGTGATCGGAGCCGGAAAAACCGGTCTTGATGTCATCACCTGGCTGCTGGCGCAGGGCCTCGATGCTGGACGTATCCGATGGATCGTACCGCGCGACCCCTGGGTCGCCAATCGCAGGGCCTACCAGCCAGGTCCCGAGCTCCTCGCCAGCAGCCTTGCGGCCCTGGCCGACCAGAGCGAGATCTGGGCGCAGGCAAGCTCCATTGAAGACCTGTGCCTGCGCATGGAGACTGAAGGACACTGGCTTCGGCTGAACAGCGATGTCTGGCCGGGCCTCTATCATGGCGCGATTGCGACCGAGGCGGACATGGGGCGCGCCCGGACGATCACGGACATTGTCCGTCTGGGACGCGTTGTGTCCATTCGTCCCGATGCAGTTCGCCTCGAAGCGGGAGAGATCGCAGCCTCTCCTGGCACGCTGTATGTCGACTGCAGCGCCAGCGCCCTTGGCCATACGCGTCACCTCAGGGACAAGGTTTTCTCTCCGGGGCGTATCGATCTCCAGTCCGTCCGCTTCGGGCAGCTGTGTTTCAGTGCGGCCCTCATCGCCTACCTTGAAGCTCACGGCGAAGATGACGCGGCGAGGAACCGCCTTTGCCAGCCAACCCCGATGTCCGACACGGTCGAGGAATGGATCCCAAACATTGTCACCGGATCTGCCAATCGCTCGGCATGGATGAAAACCGATGGGCTCCGTGAGTGGATCCTCGGCTGCCGGCTCGATCCCATGACCGGACTGATCGCCCGCCTGTCCGCATCCGATCCTGCGATCGGACGGCAGGCGCAGCGCCTCAGAGCTGTCTCGCCGGCCGCGGACGCCAATCTGCGACGGCTGTCATCAGCTGGCGTGAACAGACCTCCCCCGACTGCCCTCTGAGGCTGTCGCCGCGCTTTCCGATGACCCTGCGGGCTGAGGCGAGGCCCGGAACAGGCGCCGGGTCCTCGCGTGGAGACAGGGTCGCTGAGCGCGTGTCGCGCCAGGAGACGTTCGTCGTTAAGCGGGTCCGGGCAGGTCGCTTGAAGCCCCTCTCCCACGGCAGCTCAGAACTTGCCCGACGCCTGGATCGAATAGGTCATGGTCCCGTCCGGGCCGCCCTTGTAAGGGCGCGTTTCCGTGCGCGCGATCACGCCGCTCCTGCGGTCGCCCGTATAGAACGTCCGCACCCGCTCTTCGGGCGGGGAGAGGATATTGCCCAGACCAAACCTCAGCGTCATGCCGGGAATGGCGGTGGTGTCCCAGTTGAGGTCGATGCGCTCGATCGCACGGTCCTGGGTTATTGTCTCTGCGCGCCGCGACTCTTCACGGCGGGCGTTGCGCGCGATGCTTATGGAAACTGCAGACTTCAACTCGGGATACTCCTGGCGGAAAGACGCCACATACCCCCAGTCCCGATTGCCGATGTTCAGCGGAGGCGGACCACCGGCGGCCCCGCCGCTGCGCGTACCCGAGGACACATTGTCCCCTGAGGAGAAAGAACGCATCTCGCCCGTCAGCGGATCCCGGACCTGCGTCGTCTGGAAGGCGCCGTTGAACCGGATCTCAGCCCGCGGCAGGCCGAAACGGTCAAGCGGCATCTGTCCCCGGAATTCCACACCCGTGCGTGTCCCATCGCCCAGGTTGCCGTAAGCATCGTTCGCGCCGATCACGACAAGATCCCTGACGTCCTCGACCTCGTCGTGAAAGAGGCCCACCGTGAAGGCGCCAAGCTGCCCGCTCCGCTGGTCCCATTCGACCTTGGCCTTCCAGGACTTCTCGGGCTCGAGATTGGGATTGCCCACAATGGTCGTCACATCGATCGCATTGAAGGATGAGGCGAACTCAGAGAAGTCGAGCTGAGCAATATCCCGGCGCAGGGAAGCCCGCACCTCGCTTCCCGGCCCGGGGCGGTAGGTGGCGGCGAACTGAGGCTTGGGATAGGTGAACTCACGCTCTTTCGCGGCGTCTCCGGACTGCGTGATCCGTGACGCCTCAAAGGTGAAACCGGCCTCAAGCGAGAGCGCGTCCGAAATCGTCCAGACGTCGGTCAGAAAGGCTTCCGCACGCAGCTCCTCGATACGCGTATCAGCAACCGAGAAGGCAACCGGAACAACGCTCTGTCCCGGCTTCTGATTGGTCAGCGACAGCCTCGTCTCCCGGAAATTGAACGCACCCTCGCCCCCGAATTCGAGCGTATGCGCCTCGTTCATGCGGAAGGTCCCAGCCGCGCGCACAACCCGCTCGCCCCCGCTTGCCGCAGTCGAAAGGACCTGGGTGTTGAACAGAGAAGCCGGAGCAAAGGTTCGGAGCGTTTGCAGCTGCTCGGTCTCGTTAAACGTCGCCAGCACCAGCAACTTGGCGGTCAGGCGGTCTGACAGGACACGCTCCCAGTCAGCCCCGATCTCGCCGCGTGCAAAGGTCGGATACTCCGCGCGCCCGAATGTCTGGCTCTTCACAGCTCCGTCCGGCAGGAACACGACGGAGCCGATCCCCGTCGAATTGTCGCTCGTGTTCAGGAAGGCGTTGACATTGACCCGGTCATTCTCCCCGGCCCGCCACTTGAGGGACCCAGCCAGCTGCATGCCGTTGAAATTCGGCTGGTTGAACTGCTGACGGTATTCCGTGGTGGCGCCGGTGGGGCCGCGTACAACTTCTTCGCCCTCCGTCCGCCCGCGTATGTTCGGCAGCTGCAGGTCAAGCGAGAGATCCAGGCCCTCTGCCAGACGGAGGGAGCGTGACAGCTGGGCTGTGTAGCCGAGCCGGTTCGAGTATTCGAGATGACGCACGCCGAGCACCCAGGTCGTAGGGCTTGCTCCCGCCTCGCTCGGCCTGAGGATGACGTTGACGATCCGCGACTGCCCGCGCGCGTCAGCCGAACCGCTGCTACCCGAGATCAGCTCGAGCCGGAGCACAGACCCTGCCGGGATACGCTTGAGCTGGTCGGAGATCGACGCCTTCGAACTTGGTCTCTCGCCGTTGATCAGGACATTTCCAGCAGTGGCGCCAAAGCCCCTGCGATCATCGCCGTCAATGATCTCAAAGCCTGGAACGCGTGCGACCATATCGCCAGCCGTCACTGGATTGTATCCGGTGAAGAAGGCGCTCTCAAATACCTGGGCGTCTGGTTCCGAGGGGGCGCCCTGCTGGGCGTGAGCCGGCCCCGATGCGAGGAGCACAAGGGCAAACAGGCAGCCAGGCCTGGGCGCGTCACCAGCGATCGACAGCCGCATCAACATGGCTTTTCCAGTCCCTCGAATATGCAAACCGGAAACTGCAGTAACCGCTGTTACGTGCGGGTCAATCTCAGGCAGGTCGGATCACCTCGAGTTTAACCCGGCGCCGACGACCTCGCTTCGTGGTGATGAAGAAGCTGCATGTCCTCCGCCCCGGAACAGGGTCTTCAGAGGTCAGGGGCTTCAGAGGCCAGGGGCTTCAGAGGCCAGGGGCTTCATGGCGAAAGGCGAAGCTCACGGTCTTCTGTGTCGCAAGCCACCTCGCCCCACCGCGTGGGCCAAGTCGGTCGTCGGTTGATCATTACCTGTGGCCCTGGCCTGTGCACGGCCGCATCACTGCGTTGCGGCAGGCCTTCAGGCCGCCATCACGCGCTCGACCTCATCGACCAGCTCGCGCAGGTGGAAGGGCTTTGACAGGACCTTGGCGCCAGCGGGCTGGGGACCGCCCGCGGACAGGGCGACACCCGCAAAGCCGGTAATGAAGACGATCTTCATTGCAGGGTCGAGTTCCGCACCCCGGCGGGCCAGCTCAATGCCGTCCAGCCCGGGCATGACAATGTCGGTGAGCAAAAGGTCGAACACCTCCAGCTCGAGCGCCTTCAGAGCGGACCGCCCCTCGTCGAAATCCTTGACGGCATGGCCAGCGCGCCTGAGCGCGTTGACCAGAAAGCCGCGCAGGCTGTCATCGTCTTCGGCAAGTAGAATCTTGGCCATGGCGTCCTGAACTTCCGAGCCTGGGATTCAGGCATGCCTGCGATTCAGGCGACCCGAACAAAAGGCGGCTCTAAGCGTCAGGCTACGATTTGTCGGCGCACGTGGTAAAGCGATTATGAACGGTTGAGCTTGACCGGGCCCAGAGCTCCTAAAATATGGTCGGAATGTTTCCCGGACTGATGCTCTTCGCGAATGCAGGGTCCACCGACCCCGAGTTCCGCGCCGCCGAAGGCGAGCGGGCGGGCTTTGCCTTCTCCATCGACGAGCCGGTTTCTGTCGTTTCTCCAGTGGTTTTTGCCTCCCCCCACTCCGGAAGGCTTTATCCAAAGGGCTTCCTGGAGGTCTGCGCCGCCGCGATGATCGACCTGCGGCGCATCGAGGACGCCTATGTCGACCGGCTCCTGGCCGAGGTTCACCTTTCGGGAGCGCCGGTTATCTGCGGTCTGGTCGCCCGCGGATTCGTCGATCTCAACCGCGCCGAGTCCGAAATGGACCCGCACATGTTCGACAACCCTTCGCCTGTATGGTTTTCCCAGCGTTCGCCTCGGGTCGAGGCAGGTCTCGGCTGCATCCCCCGCGTCGCCTTCAACGGCGCGCCCATCTACCGCCACAGGCTGAAGCGCGAAGAGGCCGAACGCCGGCTGGAGCAGGTCTACCGCCCCTATCACCGGGCCCTCGAAGCCCTGCTGCGGCGGGCTCAGGCCATGTTCGGACAGGCATGGCTGATCGATTGCCACTCCATGCCGGCCGAAACCGAGCCATCGTCCCGCTCGCCTGACATCGTGATCGGCGATCGCTTCGGCGCCTCCTGCGGCCCGGGCCTCGCCGACCTCGTCGAGGGCCTGTTTCGCGCACGTGGTTATACGACGGCCCGGAACACCCCCTATGCGGGCGGTTTTGCGACCCTCGCGCACGGCCAGCCCCCGCTTGGCCGCCACGCACTGCAGATCGAGGTCCGGCGCCGGCTTTATCTCGACGAGGCCAGCGTCGAGCCGCATGACGGATTCCTCACAATGCGCCAGCACATGGGGGAAATTGCTCAGGAAATCTGCGCTTTCGCGCGCCAGAATGTGGGTCTCGCGGCGGACGCCACAAATAAAATGGCCGCGCTGGAAGCCAGCGCGGCCAGAAGTTTGGGGAGGAAACGCCCATAAGGGCAGCGGCTCCGAAGAGCCACCTGGTCGTCTTACGCTGCACCGCAAAAACCTCAAGTCAAATTCTCATGCCGGCGTCCAGATTGCGCATTTTGCTTGGAATATGAAAGTTTTGGCGCGTTCTCAGGCGCCGCTGGCCGGCAATTGACCAGTCATCTTATGCTGCGTTGCACAACTTTCACGCAATGAGGGTGGCAAGCGCCTTGCTGCTCAACCGCTCGACGGTCCCGGAATGTTACGGGCCGGCGTGTGGGAGTATGAGTTATGGCCACGGATGTGGATATCTATGTCGGCAAGCGGCTGCGCCGCCGTCGCCGTCTGCTTGGTCTCACCCAACAGGATCTGGCAGGCCAGGTCGGTGTGCGTTTCCAGCAGATCCAGAAGTACGAGTGCGGCGCAAACCGCATCACCGCGAGCCGGCTCTTCGCCCTTGGCACCGCGCTGAACGTCAACATCAATTACTTCTTCGAAGGCCTCGCCCCGGATGGCAAGCAAGCCCCGGCCAATGATCAGTCGAACGATCGGCTGACCGGCGACATCCTTTCGCAGAAAGAAACGCTGGAACTCGTCCGCGCCTACTACCGCCTGGGCGAACGTCCCCGCCGCCGCCTCCTTGACCTCGCAAAGGCACTCGAGGGCGATCCCGTCGACCAGATCGCTTCGTAAGTTCGATCCGCTCCCTGCGCACGCTGCGCCCGGCTGGAGTGATCCGGCCGGGAGCGGTCTGCGCATAGGCGGGTCCGGCTTGCCGCGACCACGCGCGAGAGGCAAAGGTCCGCCATGGACCTTGCCCAACTTCTTCTGCCGACTGCCCAGCGAATGGCGGATGCAGCGCGCGCTGCCGCCATGCCCCATTTCCGGTCCGCCACCTCGCATGCCGAGAACAAGGCCGAGATCAATGGGGAGACCGGCTATGACCCGGTAACCGAAGCCGACAAGGCCGCCGAACGCGCCATGCGCCAGGTACTGGCGAACGACCGCCCCGATGATGCGATTGAGGGCGAGGAGTATGGCGCGCAATCAGGAACCAGTGGCGTCACCTGGTATCTCGACCCTGTCGACGGCACGCGCGCCTTCATTGCCGGCCTGCCCTCGTGGACAACCTTGATCGGCGCCACGGAAGGCGACCGCCCGATCCTCGGCGTCATCGATCAGCCCTGGCTCGATGAGCGTTATGTCGGGCTCACAAGCGGTGAGAAATCCTCCTGGCTGGAGGGACGCGGATCAAGGCTGACCTTGAAGACACGCGACTGCCAGAAGCTGACCGACGCCATCCTCTCGACCACCGACCCGTTCATTCTCACCGCGCCCGAGCGCGGCGCCTTCGAGCATATCCGGGCCACCGCCCGCCTCACCCGCTACGGCCTCGACGCCTACGCCTACGCGCGGCTGGCGGCCGGCACGATCGACATGGTAACCGAGACCGGCCTCAAGGCGCATGACGTCGCCGCACTGATCCCGGTGATCGAAGGCGCAGGCGGCGTGGTCGCAGACTGGCACGGCAATCCCCCGCAGCTCGGCGGCCAGATCGCAGCGGCTGCCAACCGCCGCATTCTCGACGAGGCTTTGATCTCGCTCAGACGTTCAGCTCTGTAACCGCTACAGGATCACCGACATGACACCCCTGCTGATCAATGCCGCCCGCGCCTTCGCCATGGTCGCGTTTGCCGATGGCAGGCTGGCCCCGATTGAAGCCGGACGCTTCTCCGCAATCGCCTCGCGCGATCCGGCCTTCACCAATTTCGGGCACGCCGCCATCGCCGACGCCTGGACGCAGGCCTCCGGCGAGGTCCACGCGGCCCAGAGCTTCGGGAACGCGCTGGTTACGATCCGGACCGAGATCACCCAGCCCGGCGACAAGGCCGTGCTGATGCGGGTGGCGCAACAGGCGGTGGTCGCCGACGGCAAGCTGGAACAGCAGGAAAATCTCGCAATCAGCGCGCTTGCCGAAGCGCTGGGCCTCGATCCCACGAAATTCTGATCGCCGGGAACGCGGGCGCATCAGTCGGCGTTGTTTGACCGTGTTGAATCGGATTGCGCTGAATGCCTGGCAGGCTGAGGCGCTCCAAGCGGTCATATTCGGGGGACATCGGCATGAGACCTCGTGCAGGAAGCCAGCCGATAACGCTTGAGCCATCGCTGGTCGTCGAGGTGCTGAGCCTCGCGCGCGCGCACGACGACATGCTCAGGGAAACGCGCCAGGACCTGTTTCGCGCCGAGACCAAGCTGCGCGTCGAACGCCGCTGGAAATGGCCGACCTGTCTTGCCTGCGTCGCTCTCGGCGTGGGCGGCCTCGCCGCGTTCCAGAACCAAGCGCTGCCCGCCTTGGCGCTTGAATCCATCGGCACCATCACGGCCGGCCTGCTCGGGGCGGGAAACCTTTCGCTTCCGGGGCTTGTCGCCCTGTGCGCAGGGGCGTGGGGCGCCTTCTATCTGGTCCGCCGCGCCCTGCGTGGCCCAACACCCGAACAGCAGGCCCGCAAACTGATGGAACAGTTTGCTCAGAAGAACGGCGTTGCCGCCTACGTCTTCGCCGGCCAGGACTCACCCGAGGACGAAGCCGCTTCGATCGGCGCCCTGACGCGGCCCGAGATCAAGCACTTCCGCAAGCGCCACCTCACGGCCTCGAACCGCACGCTGCAGTCGTCGCTGCAACGCCTGCTCAACCGCACGATGGACGACACTCAGCAGATTCTGCATTAGCCGCGTTCGGCGTACACCAATCGCGTCAGACGCCAACCTGCGCACAGAGCTCGTCAAATGCTGCGAACCAGACAGCACGCCGCCCGTCCGTTTCCATGAAGATCTCGTGGCTTGCGCCTTCGATCACCACGTGACGCGCACGCTTCAGGCTGGGCAGCACACGCGCCGCCGCCGCAGGATCGACAATCGCTTCCTCGCTTGCCGTCGCCACCAGCATCGGCATGCGAGCGACCTTGTCGAGCGCACCAGGCGTGAGGAATCCCGCGCACACATCGAGGGATGCCACCACCCACCCGATTGTCGGCTCACCCAGCGCCAGCCTCGGCTCTGCTGTAACCAGCCTGCGATAGAGCCCCCAGCGCACCAGATCGTGCGTGAACGGATTGCCCTCGAACTTTTCCTCGCGCGCTTCCGGCCGCGCAGGGAATGTGGCGAACCCCAGCCTGTTCGCCATGCGCGCAAAGTTCTGCAGCAAGGGCGTTGCCGGTATGCCCCACATCGGCGCGGAGAAGGCGGCAAGATCTGCGGTTACGCGGCCGGTGCGCAAGGCCTCAAGCGTAATCGCACTGCCCATCGAATGCGCCACGACCACACGCTTGGCCGGCGCGCGACCGGCGACGACGGCGAGACCGCGCACCAGCGCATCGACATAGGTCTCGAACGTCGTTACGTGCCCGCGGATCGGGTTCTTCAGCGCACGATCCGACAGCCCCTGCCCCGGCCAGTCCAGGCACAGAACCGCGAAGTTGCGCGCCTGCAGGTCGCGCATCACCTCGAAGTATTTTTCGATCGATTCCGTCCGCCCCGGGCACACCACGGCCAGCCCGCGCGCGCCTGCCTTCGGCACAAACAGCATCCTCAGCCGGATGCCGTCCTCGCCGGTGTACCAGATGATCTCGGCGCCCGCCGGCGGCGGGTTTCCGGGCACAAGGACCATGTCCACTTGCCCGTCCCCGGCCGGCTGAGCGCCGTCGCTCATCCTATTTCAGCTTGGCGAACAGGGATTGCAGTTTCATGGCAACACCCATGTTCCCCTCGACCTTCAGCTTGCCCTGCATGAATGCCATCGTCGGGTCGAGCGCGCCCTGCGCCATCTTGAGGAAGTCGTCGAAGGCGACCTTGATCGTCGCATCCGCCGCGCCATCGTCATTGGTGGCCTTGCCGGCGGCGCCGTCGATCAGCAGCTTGCCGACCGAGCCGAAATCGAACTTCACCTTCTCGGTAAAGCCCGAGCCCGCGCCGAGCGCACCCTGAACCTTCGCGGTGAGGTCTGCCAGATCCATGAGTCGCTCCCGTTGTTTGCCCGCCTTTTGTCGCGCAGCCGGGGCCTGAGCGCAACCTCAACCGCCAGCAAACAGGACCTCCGAATGCCCCTCGCGCCCTGACCTCAGCGTCGCTAGGGTCTGAAACAGGGAGGCCCCATGAGCTGGAAAAGCCATATCGACGAGTTACGGGCGCGCGAGCGGCTGGCCGAGCAGATGGGCGGGGAGGAACGCGTCGCGCGCCAGCGCAACATGGGCAAGCTGACCGTGCGCGAGCGCGTGGCCTTCCTCGCCGACCCCGGCAGCTTCCATGAGGTCGGCAAGATCGCAGGCAAGGCGGGCTACGGGCCGGACGAGCAGATCGCCGAATTCCTGCCCGCCACGATGGTCTTTGGCCGCGCCACGCTGAACGGGCGGCCTGCTGTCATCCTGGGTGACGATTTCACCGTGCGCGGCGGCGCGTCGGACGCCTCCATCGCCGGCAAGATGCTGATGGCCGAGCAGATGGCCAACGAGTACGGCATGCCGATCGTACGCATAATCGACGGCACAGGCGGCGGCGGTTCCGTGAAATCGCTCGAGCAGAACCCGCGCACCTACATCCCGACGACGCCAGCCTGGGAATGGCTGGTCGCCAACATGGCGCGCGCGCCGGTCGTCTCGCTGGCGCTTGGACCCTGCGCTGGCCTCGGCGCTGGCCGTGTCGCCGCGAGCCATTTCTCGGTCATGGTCAAGGGTCTGTCCCAGGTGTTCGTCGCAGGCCCGCCGGTCGCCAAGGCGATCGGCGAGGATGTCGACAAGGAAGGCCTCGGCGGCTGGGAGATCAACGGCCGCAACGGCGTTGTCGACAATGTCGTCAACTCCGAACACGAAGCTTTCGAACAGGCCCGGCGCTTCCTTTCCTACCTGCCCGCCAATGTCGACGAGGCGCCGCCGATCATCCAGAGCGAGGATGATCCAAGCCGCCGCGAGGAATTCCTGCTCGACATCGTGCCGAAGGACGGCAAGACGCCCTACATGCCGCGCAAGATCATTGCAGGCGTCTGCGATCGCGGCTCCTTCTTCGAGATCGGCGCGCTTTGGGGCCGCCAGGTCGTCACGGGCCTCGCCCGCATGGACGGGCATCCCGTCGCAATCATCGCAGGCGATCCGTTCTTCCTCGATGGCGCCTGGACGGCCGATGCATGCGACAAGGTCGTGCGCCACATTGATCTCGCAGACACCTTCCACCTGCCCATCGTGCACTTCGTCGACTGTCCCGGCTTTGCGGTCGGCACGAAACACGAAAAGGCCGGCGTCACCCGTCGCGGCGTGCGCGCAATGGCGGCCGTCTACCAGGCGCAGACGCCGATCCTGCCGGTTGTCATCCGCAAGGCCTACGGCCTCGCCGGCTCGGCCATGTTCAACCCGACCAGGACCCGCTGGCGCTATTGCTGGCCCTCAGGCGACTGGGGCTCCCTGCCAATGGCCGGCGGAATCGAAGCGGCCTACAAGCGCCAGCTCGAAGCCTCCGCCGATCCGGAGGCGGAGCTGAAGGCGCTCTATGCCAGGTTCGAAGCCATGCGCTCGCCATTCCGCACGGCCGAGGCCTTCATCGCCGAAGAGATCATTGACCCGCGCGACACCCGCCCGCTGGTGGCGGACTTCGTGCGGCATGCCTACCGCGTCCTGAAGACCGGCCCGCGTGCGAACGGGATGCGGCCCTAGAACCAATACTTGAGCACATCCTGCCATTCGGGATGCTTGCGCAGCCTCGCGCTGGCGCACGGGCCCGGCGACACAGCCCTGAGCCCGCGCGCCCGAACATGATGCACCATGTGTTCGACCAGCGCCTTGCCAACGCCCATGCCGCCAAGTTCATCGGGCATGCCGGTATGGTCGATGACCGGGATCCTCCCGCCCGCTTTCGAGAACGTCATCTCTGCGTCGGGCTTGCCCTCAACGCGGGCGCGATAGCGGCCGCCCGATGGCTTGTCCTCACGGGTGATCGAAACCGCGACCTTCGGGGGGGCGACAATCGCGCGATCCTCTTGCTGGAGGCTTCAACGCGGCGTCAGTCGAAGAGCGAGTCCACCAGGTCCTGGGCTGCCGATTGCTGGGGCAGCGAGGCCGCCTTGCCGCCATTGATGACGGCGCCGACCCGCGCGATGCCCTCGAAGATCGCGCCGGCTTCGGCTGCGATCTCGGCAGCCTGGTCCGGCACCGACAAAAGCCTGCGCTGGACCGCGCTGATGGACAAATCCACATCCTCACAGGCGAGGCGGAACTGTCTTTTCACCTCGCGCCCGGCAAGCACCCAGGCCGCAATCGCGAGCCCCTTCTCGCCAAAGCGGGAGCGCTGGAAATGAGTGGGATAGTCAACCGGCCGCCAGTCGAGAATCACACCGCTCATCTCCGGCATGTCCGCGATCGCGGCGATCAGCATGGCTACTTCGTTGTAATGGTTGAGATAGTCCGTCGCGAGGCCGGTCGCCGGGTTGATATTGGCCGCCCGCAGCCGGTCTGGATCTGGATAGGCTGACGGGGACATATCGGGGCTCGAAGGTCGATTGCGAAATCGTGGGACGGCGCGACCCTGCTTCGGGAGGATTTACGGGCGCTTAAGCGACAGCGTAAGCAGGGTCATGCGCGACTTGCTGTTTTTCCCCGTTTCAGCCGCTGTGGCCGCCGCCTTCGTCTTCGTGGCCCTCGAGCCATTTGCCGAGCGCCTGCCCAGCGGGCCGGTGAGCGGCGGCGGGCGCAATGCCCTGGACGTCACGATTGCCGGCGCCGAGCTGAACCGCTTCATCGTCGGCGAGACCCGCGGGGCCACGCTCGACCTGATGCGTCCGGAGGGCGGCGAGGCCCTCCTGCGCATCGACCGGGCCGTCGCCGACTATGCGGACCCCCGCCTCGGCACGCACCTTACCCTCGCCGAGGATCTCGAATACGCGCTGGAATCCCGACCGATCGAGGTGGTGATCGAAGCACGCTCGGTGGGCGATTTTGCCGCAAGCCAGTTCGAGGCGAACTATTTCGCCAAGCTCGATGGCCAGAGCGGCTGGCGCCAGTTCGACCTGACCCGCGAATTCCAGCCTTACACCCTGACATTCCACACGCCGGAGCGCGGCCGCGAGGAAGGCTATGACTATCTCGGCATCCGCCCGGTGACGCCGGACAAGCACCGCGTGATGGACATCCGCTCGGTGCGCATCCGTTCGACAGCGGAGAAGAGCGACCCGCCCAACTCGCCCTCAACCGGGCCTTTGCTATAGGGCGCTGAAGCCTCAGCGGTCGTCGAACAGTCCGGCATACCGCTCCCGCAGCACATTCTTCTGCACCTTGCCCATCGCATTCAGCGGCAGGTCCTGCACGAACACGATGCGCTTGGGCGTCTTGAACGCCGCCAGCTTCCCGCGGCAGGCGGCAATCATCGCCGCCTCATCCCCTTCCCCGATCACAACCGCCACAACCCCTTCACCGAAATCGCGATGCGGCAGGCCGATCACTGCGCTCTCGACCACGCCAGCCATCTCGTCGAGCACCAGCTCGATCTCCTTCGGATAGACGTTGTAGCCACCCGAGATGATCAGGTCTTTCGCACGCCCCGAAATCCAGACGCGCCCGTCCGCTTCCTGCCGCCCCACATCGCCCGTGATGAAGAAGCCGTCCTGCGTGAACTCCTCAGCTGTCTTTTCCGGCATGCGCCAATACGCGCAGAACACGCTCGGCCCCTTGATCTCGATGACGCCGGTCTCCTCCCCGCCCCCGATGCGCAACTCCACGCCGGGCAGAGGATGACCCACCGAACCTGCAATGCGTTCACCCTCAAGCGGATTGCTGGTGATGATCACGGCCTCGCTCATGCCGTAACGCTCGAGTATGCGCTGTCCTGTTCGCTGTTCGAACGCCTCGAACGTGGTGGGCAGCAATGGCGCAGAACCCGAGATGAACAGCCTCACATTCTGCGCCGCCTCACGCGTGAAGTCCTCACTGGCAAGCAGGCGCGTGTAGAAAGTCGGTACGCCCATCATCACGCTCGAGCGCTTCAGGGCGGAGATGACTTCGGCATCGGAAAACTTAGGCAGCCACATCATCGTGCAGCCGGAAAGCAACGCGCAGTGCAACGCCACGAACAGCCCATGCACGTGAAACACCGGCAGCGCATGCAGCAGCACATCGTCCGGCGTAAACCCCCACGCCTTGTGCAACGCCACAGCGTTGGACGCGAGATTCCCGTGACTCAGCATTGCCCCCTTCGAGCGCCCCGTCGTCCCGCTCGTATAGATGATCGACGCCAGATCGTTCGCGCCGCGTGGAACAGCGACCGTCACTGGCGCAGCCCCCCGGCTCTTCGCGGCATACGCCTTCGGGTCGGTGACGAGGACGCGCGGTTCTGCATCAGCCAGGAAGTAGGCAACCTCGCTCGGAGTGTATGCCGAATTGAGCGGCAGGAAGACGGCGCCGACCCGCAACGCGGCAAGATACAGCATCACGCCTTCGACGCTCTTCTCCGCCTGCAGCGCGACGCGATCGCCCGGGGTCACCCCCTCGGCGAGAAGCTGGCCGGCGACTGATGAAATGCCCCGCAGGAGGTCCGCATAGGTTACATCTCCGCCATCCTGCATCACAAAGCACGGCTTTGCCTTGTCCGCCGGAAACGCGTTAACCAAAAGATCATGCAGCAGATTGCTCATTGGGTTCGCCTGCCAACGTGAATTATTTCGAGTACATCTTCGTGGGCGTGAGTGCGCTGGATGCGCGAACCGCACGCTGTAACTGAACGCTGCGAGAGTCGAGGGATCAGTGGAATGAGTCAGCCGATGGACCGTGCGCTACGCACGCGGGCGGCTCGCGTGCTTCCGGGCGGCATGTACGGCCACCAGGCCGTTGGCGGCCTGCCGGAGGGCTACCCCCAGTTCTTCGCCCGGGCGCAAGGTCCATGGCTGTGGGACGCGGACGGCAACATGCTGCTCGACCTGATGTGCGCCTATGGTCCGCAGCTGTTCGGCTATGCCAACGACGACATCGACCGCGCCTACTCTGAACAGATGGCCATCGGCGATGCGATGACGGGCCCCTCTCCGCTCATCGTCGATCTTGCCGAGGCGATGGTGGCGATGGTCGGCCATGCCGACTGGGCAATGTTCTGCAAGAACGGTTCTGACGCCACGACGATGGCGCTGATGGTCGCCCGCTCGCACACGGGCAGGAACGCCATCGTCCGCGCGGCGGGCGCCTATCATGGCTCCTCGCCATGGAGCAATCCGCGCCCTCGCGGCATCGCCCCGAGCGACCAGGCCGGCCAGCACATCTGCACCTATAACGACGTCGCCAGCCTCGAAACTGCGGTGAAGGCCGCAGGCAATGATCTCGCCGCCATCTTCGCCTCGCCCTACCGCCATGACGTCTTCATCGACCAGGCCTCACCCTCGGCCGACTATGCAAGGCGCGCCCGCGAACTCGCCGACGAGACAGGCGCGCTGCTCATCGTCGATGACGTCCGCGCCGGCTTCCGCATCGCCCGCGACTGCAGCTGGGCGTTGCTCGGCATCGAACCGGATCTGTCCTGCTGGGGCAAGGCCATCGCCAACGGTCATCCCATATCGGCCCTCCTGGGCTCGGAAAAGGCGCGCGGCGCCGCCGGGAAGATCTACGCGACCGGCTCCTACTGGTTCGCCGCCGCCGCAATGGCCGCCAGCCTCGCCACGCTGAAGCTGATCCGCGAGACCGACTATCTCGAACGCATCACCGCACTTGGCGAAAGCTTTCGCAGCGGCCTCGACGACCGGGCCTCTGCGCATGGCTTCACCCTGCGCCAGACCGGCCCCGCCCAGATGCCGCTCATCCTGTTCGACAAGGACCCAGACATGCGGCTCGGCTATGCCTGGTCCGCCAGCATGGTCCGCAACGGGGTCTACATGCACCCCTGGCACAACATGTTCATCTCCGCAGCCATGACAGACGCCAATATCGCGTTCGCGCTCGACGCCGCAGACCAGAGCTTTGCGGAACTCGCGAAAGCCGCGCCCACGCTGGGGCCAAACACGCGCTATCCGGGCCCGCGCCGCGCCTGAGCCAGGGGTGATCCACGCCTGTTGACCATACGACGCGCGGCACTAGTCTCCGCGCCGTTGCCCTTTGCGGGTCAAGGTTTCCAACAGGATCGATGAAATGAGACAGCTTCTGCTTTGCGGCGCCGCGATCGGTGCGCTGATCCTTTCAAGCTGCACCGCCATCTCGCCCCCCGCCGCCCCAGCGACAACACCCACGACAACCGCGGCAGCCGCCACGCCGAAGCAGACCCCCGCCGAATTCCTCGCGGCCGCCGAGAAAGAGCTGTCAGACTTTTCCGATTACGCCGCACGCGTCGCCTGGGTGAACTCCACCTACATCACCGACGACACCGACTGGCTCAACGCGCGCGCCGGCTCCGAAGGCACGCTGCTCTCCGTCCGTCTCGCCAACGCCACCAAGCAGTTCGAAGGCGCTCAGATGACGCCCGAGCAGAAGCGCAAGATGGACATCCTGCGCGCCGGCATCGTCATGCCCGCCCCCTCCAGGGGCACGCCCGACCAGCAGAAAGCCATCGCCGACGAACTCGCGACCATCACCACAAACCTTCAGTCCACCTACGGCAAGGGCAAGGTCCCGCTCGACCCGGCGAAGTTCGATGTCGCCGCCGTCCTCAAGATCCTCAACGCCTCGCGCAACAAGGAAGAGCCGCGCGATCCCAAGGCGCCGCTGACGCTCGAAGAAGCCTCGCTCCTCCTCGCTGAATCCCGCGATCCGAAAACTCTCGCCGCAGCATGGGAAGGCTGGCACGCCATCTCGCCGGCGATGAAGCCCGACTACCAGCGCATGGTCCAGATCGGCAATGAAGGCGCGCGCGAGCTCGGCTTCAAGGACGTCGCCGACATGTGGCTGGCCAATTACGACATGCCCTCCGCCGACATGGAAAAGACGGTCGAACGCCTGTGGACGCAGGTAAAGCCGCTGTACGACGACCTGCACTGCTATGCGCGCGGCAAACTCAACGCCAGATACGGCGACGCCGTCCAGCCGAAGAGCGGACCCATTCGCGCTGACCTCCTCGGCAACATGTGGGCCCAGCAGTGGGACAACATCTATGACATCGCAGCCCCGCCCGCCTCCGACCCCGGCTACGATCTAAGTGCAGTGCTGAGGCAGGAGGGCTATGACGAGATAAAGATGGTGAAGACGGGCGAAGCCTTCTTCACATCGCTCGGCCTTGCGTCCCTGCCCGAAACATTCTGGCAGCGCTCGCAGATCACCCGCCCGCGCGACCGCGAAGTCGTCTGCCACCCCTCGGCATGGAACATCGACAACAGGCAAGACCTGCGCATCAAGATGTGCACGCAGATCAACGGTGAGGACTTCTCCACCGTCCATCACGAGCTCGGCCACAACTTCTACCAGCGCGCCTACAAGGATCAGGACTTCCTATTCAAGAACGGCGCGAATGACGGCTTCCACGAAGCCATCGGCGATTTCGTCGCCCTCTCGATCACGCCGGAATACCTCAAGCAGCTCGGCCTCATCGACAAGGCCCCGCCCGCCTCGGCCGACATCGGGCTCCTGATGGACCGGGCGCTCGAAAAGGTCGCTTTCCTCCCCTTCGCGGTGAAGGTCGACAAATGGCGCTGGCAGGTCTTCCGCGGCGAGACCACGCCCGCGCAGTACAACCAGGCATGGGTCGATCTCGGCCGCCAGTACCAGGGCATCACGCCTCCGGTCTCGCGCGCCGCAGATGCGTTCGATCCCGGCGCCAAATTCCACATTCCGGGTAACACGCCTTACCTGCGCTACTTCCTGTCCTTCATCCTGCAGTTCCAGTTCCACAAGGCCGCCTGCGAGCAGGCCGGCTGGACCGGCCCTCTGCATCGCTGCTCGATCTATGGCAACAAGGCCGTCGGCGCGAAGTTCACGAAGATGCTCGAGATGGGCGCCAGCAAGCCCTGGCCCGACGCCCTCGAAGCCTTCACCGGCACGCGCCAGATCGATGGCTCCGCACTCGTCTCCTACTTCGCCCCGCTGCAGGCGTGGATGAAGGAACAGAACAAGGGCCAGACCTGCGGCTGGTAGGCATCGAGCATGAATGAACGCAACGCCGCCCCTTCCAGGGGCGGCGTTTTTCTGTCTGCATGGCGCGAAGCAAGCTGAGGCCACTACCGCCCGTCATAAACCCGCCTTAACCTCGGACGCATGTCGAGACCTCCATTCCGCCTCATCGCCGCCCTTGCTCTAACCCTCGCCGCCTGCGTGCAGCAGCCGGCGCCCTCGTCCGACGCCTCGCCGCTGGTGCTCGCAGGCGAGATCACCCGCGCCGATCACCAGACCTATCGCGAGATCCCCTTCCACGTGCCGCCTGGCACGCAGCGCATCACCATCGACTTCGCCTACACCGGCAAGGAGAACCGCACCGTCATCGACATCGGCGTGCGCGACCCGGAAGGCCAGCGCGGCTGGAGCGGCGGCAACAAGAGCCAGATCGAGATCGGAGCGCAGGCGGCGACACCGTCCTACCGCGCTGGCACGATCCAGCCCGGTGCGTGGAAGCTTGTCCTCGGCATCCCCAACATCCGCGACGGGCAGAGTGCGAACTACACAGCGACGGTCAGGTTCAGCAATGCCCCGGATCGCCCCACCGCTGGCCCAAGCCTCCGCCAGGCGGCCACCGCACCCTCCGACGTGAGCAAGTGGCGGCGCGGCGACTTCCACACCCACACGGCGCATTCCGATGGATCGTGCGGACCCGAAGGCGAGCGCGGCCCATGCCCCACACTTTCGACATTCATCGCCGCGCGTGATGCCGGCCTCGACTTCGTCGCCGTCACAGACCACAACACCATCACCCAGCTCGCCGACATCAGGATGCTGCAGGCGCTGTCTTCCGCGCCGCTCCTCATCCCCGGCACCGAGATCACCACCTTCAACGGCCACGCCAACGTTGTCGGGAATACTGACTTCCTCGACTTCCAGCTGGGCTCGCCTCGCCTGCCGACGCTCGCAAAACTCCTCGACCAGGTCGACGCCGCAAACGCCTTCATCTCCGTCAACCACCCGTCACTTCCATCGGGAGAAGCCTGCATGGGCTGCGGCTGGACAGTGAACGACACGGACTGGTCGCGCATCACCGCGATCGAAGTGATCAACGGAGCCAGCATGCGCACCTCAGGCCCCGAAGGCGCCTTCAACGGCATCGCCTTCTGGGAAGCGCGCCTCAGGCAGGGCCATCGTATCACCGCCATCGCCGGCAGCGACAATCATGACGCCACCGACACCATGGGCGCGAAGCAATCGCCCGTCGGAACGCCGACGACTGTTGTCTACGCCAGTGAAATGTCGACACAGGCCATCATCGCCGGCGTGAAATCGGGCCGGGTATTCGTCGACGCGGGCGCACCGAAAGGCGCCAGCTTCGAGATGACCGCGCGCGCCGCCAGCGCGGAGGCTGGAATGGGCGGTGAGCTGAGGCTTGCCCCGCGCGAGCGGGCCGCCGTCCGCATCGACTTCGGCAACTTTCCGCCGGGCGCGCACACCCAGCCGATTTCGCACAACCTGCTCGTCACGCCCGGCCTTGCTCCAGGCGACGACTTCGCAGTCAGCCTGCAGGACGGGGCCTCCAGCGGCTGGTTCCGCGTCAATATCCGGGACGCCGCCGGCAGGCTCCTGCTGCTCGGCAATCCGATCTACCTCGTCCGCGGTGGTTAACGCGGCGTCCAGGCGCAATATCCGAGCAGTCGAACCGGGTCCTGTCGCGGGTATTACGCAGACGTCATTCTGCTCGCGCTAGAATTCGCGGAGCAACAGTTCGGAAATACTGGTGAATGGCAATTGTGAGGGTCCGGCGGGAAGGCTAGTCTGGCGCAGCCAGTCGGGATGGCGTGTCGCGTGGGGACTTGTCGATGCTTGAGATCGCCGCAATCGTCGGGGCCGTCCTTGTCGGACTGCTGCTGATCTTTGTCGTCTATCGCGCCGCCCGCACCTATGACGCCGGGGGCCACGCGACCTTCATCACCACCAAGGGCGGCGATTTCTACGGCGCCCTGCGCGCGCCGATGACGATCTGGGACCCCCGCATCAAGGTCCTGCGCGAGAAAAACGCCCCGGCCATCAACATCATGACGACCGATGCGGCCGGCGCCTATTTCGAGAAATCCCTGGTGGCCAGACGCACGGGCGAGATCAGCCTGCGCGTCCACATCTGCGCGCCCCGGCCGTTCCACTCCACGACCACCGACAAACGCCAGCTCGTCATCAAGCCGAAAGTCGCCTTCCAGCTCGACATCGACCGCATCCAGATTCCGACCCAGATGGAGTCTTTCGGGACAACACTTGCGGCCCGCATCGAGAACCTGTTCGACAACGCCGTCTCCGAATACGAAGACCAGGATGTCTTCCAGCACCAGCGCGAGATCGAGCAGCGCGTCCTTCGCGAGCTGCAGGACATCGAATTCCCCGCCGACGAAACCCGCCCCTCGGGCATGCCGCTCGGCATCAAGATCTACGAGGCGATGTTCTCGTTCGAGCGTCCGCAGAAGCCGATCAACAAGGACCTCGCCAACGGCCCGATGGCCTACGACAACGAGCATCTCGACGATCTCGTCGACATGCTCGAGAAGGCGAACCCCGCAACGGTCGAAACCCTGATGCGCATGCTCGAGCTGCAGACGCGGCAGAACATCGTCCAGATGCTCTGCAAGTCCGGCGGCCTGGTCGCCTTCACCGCGCAGGAACTCGGCCTGTCTGAGCGCGTGGTTGAACGCGCCCGCTACGGCGCCAATATCATGAAGCCCGCCGAGCCGCCGCCAGTCGCGGCATCCGCTCCTGCGCCCGCGGTTACACCCTCCGAGGTTGCTGAAACACCGGTCGCAAAGCCAGTCGATGCCGCAACAGCCTATTACGGGCTCGGCGCACCGAAGGGCCAGAAGGCTGCAGAACCGGCGTCGGAGGCGCCGAAGGCCTAAAGCACGCGCCCCGGATTCATCCGCCCGTCCGGATCCAGCGCCCGCTTCACCGCGCGCATCATGTCCATTTCGACAGCAGACTTGCGCCAGGCCAACTCCTCGCGCTTCAGCCTGCCGATGCCATGCTCGGCCGAGATCGAGCCATTGAGACTTGCGATCAGATCATGCACCGCCTTCGACAGCGGCAGCCCGTCCTGCTCGACAAAGCGCTCCTGATCGGCGCCCGGCGGCGGCGTGATGTTGAAATGAATGTTGCCGTCACCAACATGCCCGAATGCAATCACATCCGCACCAGGCGACATCGTGTGCGCCAGGGCGGCTCCCCGCTCCATGAACTCCGCCACCCTGGACACCGGCACCGAGACATCGTGCTTCAGCGCCTTGCCATGCGCGCGCTCGGCGACCGCGATGTTTTCCCGGATCTTCCACACCATCGCCTTCTGCGCTTCTGAGCCGCAGATCACAGCATCAGCCACGATCTCTCGTCCGATCGCATCAGCGAGCAGGCTCTCCATCATGTCACGCGCACCGTCTTCGCGCGGCAGCGACAGCTCGACCAGCACGCGCCACGGCAAGCCTGACGGCAGCGGATCGCGCGTGTCCGGAATGTGTCTGAGCACCAGTTGCAGGCCCAGCTGCGGCACGATCTCGAAGCCCGTCACCGCCCCGCCGCTTGCCGCCTTGGCCAGTTGCAACAGCTCCACCGCCTTCGTTGGCGACGCCACCGTCACCCACGCCGTCTCCTTCACGGCCGGTTGCGGGAACAGTTTCAGCGTCGCCGCAGTCACGACACCCAGCGTGCCCTCCGCGCCGATGAAAAGATGCTTGAGATCGTAGCCCGTATTGTCCTTGCGCAGCCCCCGCAGACCATTCCACACGCGGCCGTCAGGCAGAACCGCCTCGATGCCGAGAACAAGATCGCGCATCATGCCATAGCGCAGCACCTGCACGCCGCCCGCATTGGTCGAAATCAGCCCCCCGATCATCGCCACGCCCTGCGCGCCAAGCGACAGCGGGAACAACCGGTCATTCTGCTCGGCAATCTCCTGCGCCCGCGTGAGAATGACGCCGGCCTCGAGCGTCATTGCATCATTGAGCACATCCACCTCGCGCACCTTGTTCATGCGTTTCAGCGAGATCAGCACTTCGCCCTGCGGCACCGACCCGTTGACCATGCCCGAATTGCCGCCCTGCGGATTCACCGCGAGCCCGTACTCCCGGCACAGCGTCACGGCCGCGGACACCTCCTCGGTCGACGCCGGCTTCACCAGCACAGGCGTCGAGCCCTTCCAGCGTCCGCGCCAGTCGCTGATATGCGGATCGATCTCGTGCGCATCGGTCGACACGCCCTTCGGCCCCAGCGCGTCCGTGAGGCGCGCGATGAATGAGGAAATCCGATCGCCCTGATCGTCAGCCATGACAGGCATCCTGAATGTCTTCCGGTAACGGCTCGCTTTTCGCAGGTCCGCCGCCCGGTAACAACCTTACGCCTGACCTATTGCTGCCGCGCAGGCCGAAACGTCCACTGCTGCTCCAGCGCCTGCCCGCACTGCGCCGTGCGCAAGACGTCGCGGCCAGTCTCCTCGCGCACTTCGATGCACTGCACCCGCTGGTTCGCCAGCCGGTCACCCTCGAGCATCATCCACTTCTGGACCGACAGGTCATAGCATTCGCCAAGACCGACGCTGCTGAACGCATATCCTCCGGAGATGCAGCTGCTCATCATGCGAAGCTGCCCCAGCGCCTTGCGGTCGAAGCTCATCAGCTGACCATAGGCGTCGGTGCAGGGCAGAAGACCGAGGCTGGAATCGTATCCGATGCACATGCCCGGCCGGGCCCTCGATTCAAACGATCCCTCGACCACGTTGGTGAAGTCGACATTCCGCACGACCCACGCATGACCCAGGCCGGTCTTCGGACACTCGCCGGCAAACACCATCCCGCCCGTCCGGCTAACCAGACCCAGCAGCGAGATGCAGCGCCCGGCGCCGGGCCGAAGCTCGCGATCCTCAGTCATCATCCACTGCTGCTCTGGCGCGCCCGTACACGCCACGGCGAACAGCGGCGGATAATATCCCTGCCCCTTTGGCTCGAGGCAGGCCTCGCCATACCTGATCGGACCACCTGCCGGTCCCGGCAGCACGAACGTCTGCCGCGCTGATCCATCGCACGGCACGCTGATCGACTCACCTGCCTGTCCCGACATCGAGATGCACATGCCTGGCAAGCGCTCGGGCTGCAGCGTCTGAGCCTGTGCAGGCATCGTCGCGCCGGCCGCCAGAATGGCCAGTCCCAGAACCAGACCTGCAACGCGCATGGAAACCGCCCCTGTCGTTCGCCGCACTTCAACCCCGCCGACACTTTCGCAGGACGCTGTGGCGCTTCCATGGCCACGTCTTGACGCAAGCGCGCCAGCGGCGTCCAACACTGGCAAGAACGCCAGGAGAGACCGCATGCCCTACGCCCCCTTCGACCTTACCGGTAAAGTTGCGCTCGTCACCGGGGGAAATCGGGGGATCGGCTTCGGATTTGCCGAAGCGCTGTCGCAGGCCGGCGCGTCCGTCGCGATCTGGGGCTCGAACGAGGCCAACAATGCCGAGGCGGTCAAGAAGCTCGGCGGCGGGACGAAGGCATGGACCGTCAACGTCGCCGACGAAAAGCAGGTGGCGGCAGCGATGGTGGACGTCGCCAAACACTTTGGCCGCATCGATTCGGTATTTGCCAACGCAGGCATCGGCGGCGGGGGCAAGTCATTCGCCGAATTCCCGACCGACGTCTATCGCAGGGTCCTGTCGGTGAACCTTGACGGCGTGTTCTTCACCCTGCGCGAAGCAGCCAAGCATATGGTGGAACGCGCCAAGGCAGGCGATCCCGGCGGCTCGCTGGTCGGCCTCGCCTCGCTGGCCGCGATCGAAGGCGCCGCCCGCAACGAAGCCTACGCTGCGACCAAGGGCGCCGTGGTCTCGATGATCAAGTCCATCGCCGTCGAACACGCGCGTTACGGCGTCCGCGCCAACTCCATCCTGCCGGGCTGGATCGCCACCGACATGACACAGGGCGCGCAGGACAATCCCGCCTTCGCCGAGAAAGTCATCCCGCGCGTTCCCATGCGCCGCTGGGGCGAGCCGAAGGATTTCGGCGGCGTCGCCGTCTACCTGACGTCGGACGCATCGTCCTATCACTCTGGCGACTCATTCGTGATCGACGGCGCATACTCGATCTTCTAGAGCCTCGCCCGGAGATGCCGGGCTTGAACGGACTGATACCTGGCCAATCTCGAAAATCGATAAAAACTGCTCGCCCCGGCAAGTTCGGATTGCTATCAGGTGACGTCGCTCACCTGCTCAGGCCATCCCCATGATGAACGTTCGCCGCCCGGTTTCCACCGTGATCGCCACAGTCGCCGCCGGGCTTGTGCTTGGCGCGTGCGAGACAAAGGCCGCGGACGGCTTCGCCGCATGCGGGGCGGCAGACATGCCAGCCGCCGCACAAACCGGGGGGGCCCAAGCTGGTGGGGAATTGGCAATCGCGCCGCTCCAGTTCACCTGCAAGAAGCTGGAGAATGGCCTGCGCGTCTATGCGATGCCGGACAAGAACACAGCCAGCGTCTCGGTCGCCGTCTGGTACGATGTCGGCTCCAAGGACGACCCCGAGGGCCGCTCAGGCTTCGCCCACCTGTTCGAACACCTGATGTTCAAATCCACCACCAATCTTCCGCCCGAAGGCTTCGATCGCCTGACCGAAGACGCCGGCGGCTTCAACAATGCGTCCACCTGGAACGACTTCACGAACTACTTCGAAACCGTCCCCGCCAATCACCTCGAGCGTGTGCTCTGGGGCGAGGCCGAGCGCATGGGCTCGCTTGTCATCGATGAAGCCAACTTCAAGTCGGAGCGCGATGTGGTGAAGGAGGAGCTGCGCCAGTCCTACCTCTCCAACCCTTACGGCAAGCTGCTGGGCATGTATCTCTACCAGTCGGCCTTCAGCGTGCACCCCTATGGCCGTCCCGGCATCGGCTCGCTGGAAAATCTCGACGCCGCCACCGTCGAAGATGTCCGCGCTTTCCACGCCGCCTACTACCGGCCCGACAACGCCATCCTTGTCGTCTCGGGAAATTTCGACGCGGCCCAGCTCGACACCTATGTGAAGACCTACTTCGCCGGCCTCACCACACCCAAGCGCGAGATCCCGCGCGTGACCGCTGTCGAACCTGCGCGCACGGAAGCTAAGACATATACGGTTTACGAGCCGAACGTCCCCCTGCCCGCCGCCGTCATCTCATGGCCCTCGCCGGACGCGGCCAATCCGGACAACGCGGCCCTCACCCTCATGGACGCCATCCTGCTGCGCGGGGAATCGTCGCGGCTCTACCAGTCCCTGGTGTACCAGCAACAGGTCGTTGCCGACGTCGGCTCCAACTTCGACATCACCGCACACCCAGGCATCTATGCGCTCTATGTGATCATGTCGGACGGCAAGACGGTCGATGAAGGCATCAGCGCCCTCAAGGCAGAGATTGCGCGCATGCGCGACACACCGGTCACTGCGGCCGAACTCGACGAGGCGCGCAACGAGCTGATCACTGCCGCCCTGCAGGGGCGCGAAAGCTCCGACGGCCGCGCTGACGATCTCGCCCGCAGCGTGATCCTCTACCGCAACGCCAAGGCGTCCGACGAAATGCTCGCCAGGCTGCAGAGCGTCACCGCCGAGGACATCCAGCGCGTCGCAAAGGCGATCATGGACGAGACGAAATCCGTCACCATCAAGTATCTCCCCGAGGAAATGCAGACCGGCGCAACCGAAGATGCGTTCGCCGACGCGCCCACCATCCAGACCTCGAAGATCGACATCGCCGCCAGCGACATCCCGGTCTACACGCTGGCCGCGGAAGCCGGTCGCAAGCTTCCGCCTGAAGCTGGCCCGCCGGTCGCAGCGAAGGTGCCGCCTGCCACCGAGAAGACGCTCGCCAACGGCCTGCGCGTCATCGTGGCGCCGAAGCCCGGCCTGCCGCTGCTCAGCGCCAGCCTGCGCATCTCGGCCGGCAGCGCCTATGACCCGGCCGGCAAGTCCGGCCTCGCCGCCATGACTGCCGATCTCACCACGCGCGGCACCAGGACCCGCACGGCGACCCAGATCGCCAGCGAAATCGAAAGCCTCGGCGCTGCGATCGGCGCAGGCGCCGGCCCTGACGCCACCGATGTCTCGATCTCCACCCGCTCCGACAAGGCCAGCCAGGCCTTCGCCATAATGGCAGATGTCGTGCAGAACCCCGCCTTCGCGCAGGAAGAGCTTGATCGCGCCCGTCAGGAGACGCTCGACAACATCAAGGTACAGCTGACCCAGCCCCGCGCCGTCGGCGGCCTCGCCCTCAACCGCGCCCTGTTCGGCGCCGGACCCTATGGCGGCACGCCCACCGCGAAATCGCTCACCAGCCTGACCCAAGCCGAACTTGCGGCCTTCCACGCCGCCAGCTGGCGTCCCGACAATGCGGTGCTGGTCATCGCCGGCGACGTGACGCCCGAAGCCGGCTTCGCGATGGCGGAAGAAGCGCTCGGCGCCTGGGCGAAGCCCTCGACACCGACGCCGACGGCGCCTGCTGCGGGAACAGCAGTTACGCCCCGCGCAATCGCGCTCGACATGCCGCAGATCGGCCAGGCCGCTGTCTTCCTGGGCCGCCCCGGTCCCTCGCGCCTCGCGGACGACTATTACGCAACCGCCGTGGCCAACAACGTGCTCGGCGGCGGCTACTCGGCGCGCCTCAACGCAGAGATCCGCATCAAGCGCGGCCTCTCCTACGGCGCCAACTCGTCCCTGTCGGCGCGCAAGCAGACCGCCCCGATCATCGCCGCCGCTCAGACGCGCAATGACGCTGTGCCTGAAGTCGTCGACCTGATGCTGTCGGAGTTTGCCCGTCTCGGCGCCGAAGCGATCCCGGAGAAGGAACTCGGCGCCCGCAAGGCCGTGATCATCGGCGGCTTTGGCCGCTCGGTAGAAACAACGGCCGGCCTCGCGGGACAGTATTCCTCGCTCGCACAGTTCGGCCTGCCGCTCGACAAGCTCCAGACCTATTCGGACGAGATCAACGCCGTCACCGCCGAACAGGCCGCTGCCGCCGCCAGGACCCACTTCGATCCCGCCAACGCCACCGTCGTCATCGTCGGCGATGCGGCGCAGTTCTGGGACAAGGTGAAGGACAAGCGCGCCGGTATGGAGCGACTTGCTGTCTCGAAACTGAACCTGGATTCGCCGACGCTGAAGTAGGAAATGAACCGGGCCGGCGCGGTCACACACGCCGGCCCGTCTCTATCCCTCCCACGGACTTGATCAGGCCAGCGCGAACCCGCCGACCTTTACCGCCAGCGCCACGCCCAACAGCATGGTCATAAGGATCGCAGCCGCAACAAGCGCTGCGACGACGCGCACGCGCGTCAGCTCGAGATCAGCGGCCGGTTCGAGGAAGTAGCTGCGCAGGGTTGGGGGCTCGCAACGTTCATTGAGAAACCACGGCGCAGCACGCGTCCCGATCCACAGCGAGAAAGCCGTCGCCACAAGGCATGCAGAAAACATCGTGGCTGCTGGGAAAACGATCGCAAGTTCGCTGTTCATCTTGGTTCAACCTCGAGCCCCGTCTCCCCGGCCAGAGATCAATCACCCCACACTGTTCGTCAAACCGGTCGTGAGTCGCAGCCCGCGTATTCGCTGCTATTTTCTCAGGTTGCCGCAGAACCGCTGGATCCGCCGGCAGGCCTCCTCCAGCTTGTCGGTCGACGTTGCGTAGGAAATCCGGAACGCCGGGCTCAGACCGAACGCAGATCCGAACACCACCGCCACCTTCTCCTCCTCCAGCAGCGCCGCCGCGAAATCCTCGTCGTTCGCTAGCTTCCTGCCACCTGCCGTCGTCCTGCCGATGGCGCGCGAGCAGTCGGGATAGACGTAAAATGCGCCTTCCGGCGTCGGGCAGTGCAGCTCCTCGGTCTGGTTCAGCATGCCCACCACGAGGTCGCGCCGTCCCTTGAACAGTTCCTGGTTGGGCTTGATGTAGGCCTGCGTACCGCTCAGCGCTTCGACCGCCGCCCACTGCGAGATCGAGCACGGGTTGGACGTTGTCTGGCTCATCACCTTCGCCATGCCCTTGATCAGGCTCTCTGGCCCAGCCGCATAGCCGATCCGCCAGCCCGTCATCGCATAGGCCTTCGACACGCCGTTCATCGTCAGCGTTCGCTCGTACAGACGCGGCTCGACCTGCGCGATGGTGAAGAATGCGAAGTCGTCGAACACCAGGTGCTCGTACATGTCGTCGGTCAGGATCCACACATGCGGATGCGCCAGAAGCACGTCCGCCAGCGCCCGCAGCTCGGCCTTCGTATAGGCTGCGCCCGAAGGGTTGGATGGCGAGTTGAGGATCAGCCACTTGGTCTTGGGCGTGATCGCAGCTTCCAGCGCCTCGGGCTTCAGCTTGTAGGCGTCCGCCGCATAGGCGTGTGCAAACACCGGCTTGGCGCCGCAGATCAGAGCCATCTCGGGATAGCTGACCCAGTAAGGCGTCGGAATGACGACCTCGTCGCCCGGGTTCAGCGTCGCCATGAAGGCATTGAAGATCACCGGCTTGCCGCCGGGAGAGACGTTCACCTGGCTTGGGCGGTAGTCCAGCCCGTTCTCGCGCCGGAACTTGGCGCAGATCGCTTCCTTGAGCTCAGGGATGCCGTCGACATCGGTGTACTTCGTCTTGCCGTCCTCAATCGCCTTGATCGCAGCCTGCTTGACGTTATCCGGCGTATCGAAATCCGGTTCGCCCGCCCCGAGGCCAATGACGTTCTCGCCCTTCTGCTGCAACTCCCGCGCCTTCTGCGTCACCGCAATGGTGGCGGACGGCTTGATCCTTTTCAGGGCGTCGGAAACGGGGGCGGACATGGGGCTGGCCTTTCCTGCTTGGTTCGCGGGCCGGTGAAGTTCGCCGGGCTGATACGCCGATCCGTAGCCGGAAAAAAGGTCGCACAGGCCGATTGGCGGGGCCCAACCCCACATTTCTGCCCTCAACTGCGAAAGACGCCCCCGGATTCCAGCGAAAAACTGCGCCTTACCTCGGTCACACGGTCAAATTACAGTGGAAGCCGTTGTCTGAGGCCCCATCTCGCAGGTATTCGGGGATCCAAAATCCAGGGAGATATCAGGAATGAAGTTCCGCTTGCCCGGCGCCACTGCGATCGCCGCCATCATGGTGGCCCTCGCCGCACCCGCCCCGCTTGCCCTCGCCCAGAATGGCGGCGCGCCGCCGGCGGTCACGGTCAGCCGCGACGTCGTCCAGCCGCTCAATGAGGGGCGCAATGCAATCATCGCCAAGGACTGGGCGACCGCGAAGACCAAACTCGACGCCGCAGCCGCCAAGGCCAAGACGCCAGCCGACAAATCGCAGATTGAGCGGCTACGCCTCAGCATGGCTGCCGAGACAAAGGACGGCAGGCAGCAGATCGCCTCGATCAACATGCTGGTCGCTTCCGGCACGCTGACGCCCGACGAAATCAAGCAGTTCAAGGGCCTGATCGCAAAGGCCCACGCGGACGCTGGCGATACCGCCGCTGCCCTGCTGGCCTTCCGCGCTTACATCGACGAGTATGGCGGCACATCAGAACAGTTCATCGCCATCGCCAATGACAGTTCGAAGGCGAACGACCACGCAACGGCAGTCACCTACGCCAACAAGGCCATCGCCGCCGCGAGAGCGTCAGGCAAGCCGCCGGAGTCCTGGCACCGGCTGCTGATGCGCGGCTACCAGCAGCAGAACCTCACGGCCGAATACTATGGCGCGCTCGAGCAGGCGATCCTCGATTACCCGACCGAACAGAACTGGAAGCTGCTGATCGTGCGCGTTCAGAACGAGCCGAAGTTCAGCCGCGCGACTCACCTCGACCTCTACCGCACGCTGATGGCCGCCGGCGTGAAGCTTTCAGCGCAGGAAAAAAGACAGGCCATCCGCGAAGCGCTGACATCGCGCGGCCTTCCGAATGAGGCGCTACAGCTGCTCGAACCTGCCGTCGCCAGCGGCGAACTCTCGAACCCGGAGGACAAGGAAGACCTTGCCAGGGCGAAGTCGATTGTCGTCGGCGACAAGGCTGGCCTGGCCAAGGAGACCGCCGACGCGCTCGCAAAGAGCGATGCGAGCTACATCGCCAAACTCGGTGAAGCTCACCTCAGCTATGGCGACTACGCCAGGGCGATCGAGGTGCTTCAGGCAGCGCTCACCAAAGGCATCACCAATCCGGATGAAGCGGCCTTTGCGCGGCTGCATCTTGGCATTGCGCAATACCGCGGCGGCCAGGCTGACGCTGCCCGCGCAACATGGGCGGAGGTCAAATCAGAGAATGGCGCAACAATGCTCGCCCAGAACTGGACACTGATCTCCAGGATCAAGGCCTGAGCCAGGGTCGAATGCGAGAAACGAGACGCCGCCCTCACCGGGGCGGCGTTTTTCGCTTTTGCGCCGCCATCGTACCGCGTGCCGCGCCTACTCGCCCCCGCCCACCCCCAGCGACCGCGCGAGATACACATAATGCCGCGCCCAGCGCTCGGCGTTCATCACGGGGTCCGAGTCGTTCGAATGCCCGCCCTGCGTGTTCTCGTAGTAGAGCGCAGGGTACCCCATCGCCTGAAGGCGCGCTGCAAACTTGCGCGCATGCCCCGGATGCACGCGATCGTCGCGCGTGTGCGTGGTGATGTAGACTTCGGGGTACGCCTGATCCGGCTTCAGATTCTGGTACGCCGAATACGCGGCGATGAACTTCGCCTCCTCAGCAAGACGCGGATCGCCATACTCCCCCATCCAGGATGCGCCCGGCGGCAGCAGGTGATAGCGCATCATGTCGACCAGCGGGCTCTCGATAACGGCGCCGCCAATAAGCCCAGGATGCTGCGTCATCGTCACGGACGTCAGCACCCCTCCGTTCGAGCGGCCATAGATGCCAAGATTCTTCGCCGACGTGATCTTCCGCGCCACAAGGTCCGCCGCAACCGCCGCAAAGTCGTCGAATGACCTCTGACGATTTCCCTTCAGCGCCGCCTGGTGCCAGGCTGGCCCGAACTCCCCGCCGCCACGGATGTTGGCAACGACATAGGCGCCGCCGCGCTCAAGCCAGATCTTGCCCAGCTCAGGTCTGTAGGCTGGCGGCATGCTGATCTGGAAACCGCCATAGCCAAAAAGCAGCGTTGGCGTCCTGGCCGTGAGCTCGCCTGTCGGACGCACCACGAAGTAAGGCACCCTGGCGCCGTCGCGCGAGATCGCCTCGAACTGCTCGACGACATGACCCGACGCATCGAAGCGCTTCGGCGCCTCCTTCACTTTCTCCGATGTCAGCGCCGCAATGTCCGCGATGTTCAGCGTCGAAGGCGTCAGGAACCCTTCATAGCTGAAGAATACCTGTTCCGCTTCTCGCGCCGGGGAGCCCAGCTGGATCGCGACATTCTCGGGCGTCTTCAGGGGATTCTGCCGCCATCCTCCGAATTCGCCCTTGTCCGTGAATACGATCGCCCGGCCGCGAACATTGTCATAAACCGTTGCAATCACACGCTCGTCGAACACGGCGACGTCTTCCACCGACTGCCGCGCCGACGGCTCGAAGATCACGAGGTCACGATTGCTCATCACGATGCCGACCCCCGGTGGGGGCGGCAGCAGCATGCGCATCGGCACCGCAAGGACCGCACCGGCGGGAGCGGATTGCCCGCTTATCTCCCACGGCTCTTCCAGCGTGAAAACGAGCCGGGGCGGAGCGCTTCCCACCTTGCCCAGCATGCCGCGCAGCGTCGCCTGAGCCGGCACACTCAGCTTCTCCGGCTTGCCGGTCGTGATGTCCCACACCTCGCCGCTGAAGGTATCGAGGGGCCGCGAAACAAGGGTCGCAAGCACCTCCCCCTTGCTGTCGCGCATTACCAGCGGCCTTACGCCATACCCGCCATCCCTGGCCGAGCCGCGATAGACTTCAGTCGCCTCGGAAAGCTTCTGCCCGCGCTTGAGCGATTTCACGATGAACGGATAGCCGCTCTCCGTCAGCGAGCCTGCGCCGAAATCGGTCGCGACCAGCAGCGTGTCGGCGTCGCGCCAGGCAATCCGGTGCTTGCCCTCCGGAATGTCGAAGCCCTTTGCCACGAACGTCTTCCGCTTCGTGTCGAACTCGCGCACGCGCACCGCGTCCTTGCCGCCGTCCGACAGGCTGACCAGGCAAAGCACCTCGTCCGGCGCGAGGCAGTCCGAACCCTTGTAGATCCAGTTGGCGCCCTCGCGCCTCGCCAGCGCGTCGATGTCGAGAACTGTGGTCCATTTCGGCTTGTCGGATTTGTAGCTGTCGAGCGTGGTCGAGCGCCAAAGCCCGCGCACGTTCTTTCCGTCCTGCCAGAAATTGTCGATGCCCTCGCCGCGGAAGCGCGGCGAGGCAATGCGGTCCTGCGCCGTCAGGATCGATAGCGCCTCAGCACGGAACGCCTCATAACGCGGATCGGCCTTGAGCACGGCCTCGGTCTTCTTGTTCTGGTCATTCACCCAACGGGTTGCGCGCGTGCCGGTCACGTCTTCAAGCCAGAGGAAATCATCGGCCGCCGCGATCGCCGCTGGCGTCAATCTATCCGCCGGAACTGCGTCAGCTGCCGGCGCCGCCGGTGCGGAAGGTTGGGCGGCAGCCATCGCATCACCCGCCGATGGCTGGGGCGGGGATGCACACGCAGCAGCGGCAAGCAGGGCGGCGAAGGTCCAGTGCCTGAGAGGGCGGGCCACGGTTTTCTCCCGAGTAATATACGACCGCGTTTCCGTCAGTCGATGATCTGTCTTTCTACCCAGCAAAGTCGCACACGGCGAGTCGGCGCCTCGCTCTATCCCGCCACAATCGCCGCCCCTCCGCCGCAGTCGCCGCGACAACGTCACCGCTCAAGCAAACAGCCGACGTGCTCACATTGTGGTGTGTCCCCATTCGAAGGGGCTGGGACCCCCGATGGAAAAGATGAGCACCCTGACAAGAAATGGACTTTGCACGCGCCCTGCTCTGGCTGGCGCGCTGCTCGCAGCGACATGCCTTGCCCCGCCAGCCCTCGCGCAGGACGGAACCGTGGCCAGGGGCGAGGTCTCGTCCGGCTCGCTCCTGCTGCAGTCCTCAACGCCCGGTCGCTATGTCGAGGCGCCGCTGGTCGCCGCGGACGTAAAGATGAACATCGCCGGTCCGGTCATCCGCACGCGGCTGACCCAGCGCTTCACCAACCCCACAGATAAATGGGTCGAAGGCGTCTACGCCTTTCCGCTGCCCGAGGATGCCGCCGTCGACACGCTGAAGATCGTGATCGGCGACCGCTTCATCGAAGGCGACATCAAGGAGCGGCAGGAAGCCCGCATCATTTACGAGGAAGCCGCCGCGAACGGACAGCGCACCGGCCTCGTGGAAGAAGAGCGTCCGAACCTCTTCACCACCTCTCTGGCCAATATCGGCCCGGGCGAGACAATCGCAATCCAGATCGAGTACCAGGACAAGGCCCGCCTCGATAACGGCGTCTGGTCGACCCGTTTCCCGCTGGTCATCGCTCCGCGCTACAGCCCAGAGCCGACCTTCGGCCTCACCGCCGACCGCACCGACCGCACCGACCGCACCATCGCGGTCAACGACCCCGTGCCCGATCGCGGCCGCATCACCCCGCCGGTCCTGCATCCGGCACATGAACCGTCAGGCCCCGAAGGCCTGCGCCTGCCCGTGAGCTTCGACATCCTGCTCGAAGCCGGCGCGCCCATCGCAGACATCTCGTCGCAATCGCACGGCCTCGTCGTGACGAAGGCGGACGCGGACACTGCGACCATCACGCTGAAGGATGGCGAAGTCCCCGCCGACCGTGACTTCGTCCTCAGCTGGAAGCCGGAGCCCGCAAGCGCCCCCACCGCCAGCCTCTTTCGCGAAGAGCGCAATGGCGAGGACTACCTCCTCGCGGTGGTGAACCCGCCCGCCATCAGGACCCAGGGCCAGCGCCGCGATCGCGAGACGATCTTCGTGATCGACAATTCCGGCTCGATGTCCGGCGAAAGCATGGACCAGGCAAAGCAGGGCCTCCTCCTCGCCCTCGACCGCCTTGCGCCCACGGACGAGTTCAACGTCATCCGCTTCGACGACACGATGGACATGCTGTTCAACACGGCCGTCGCTGCGAACGAACAGAACCTCGCCCGCGCGAAGCGCTTCGTCGCCAGTCTCGAAGCCAATGGCGGCACGGAAATGCTGCCCGCCCTGCGCGCAGCCCTGGTCGACAATGACAAGTCCAACACCGAGGAAGTGCGCCAGGTGGTCTTCATCACCGACGGCTCCATCGGTAACGAGGACGAGCTCTTTTCCGCAATCACCGGCGGGCTCGGACGCTCGCGACTCTTCACCGTCGGCATAGGCTCGGCGCCCAACGCCTACTTCATGACGCGCGCCGCCCGTCAGGGCCGCGGCACATTCACTTACATGGACGACGTCACCAGGGTCACGGAGCAGTCGGCGAAACTCTTCGCCGCGCTCGAAAATCCTGTGATGACCGACCTCGCCGTGAAACTCCCCACAGGCGCCGCCGACGCCTACCCCTCGCCACTGCCCGATCTCTATTCCGGCGAGCCCCTCACGCTCGTCCTGCGCGCTGCCGATCTCAAGGGCGATCTCACACTCTCGGGCAGGCTCAACGGCAGCACCTGGACGCAGACCCTCTCGCTTGCTGACGCTGCCGGCACGAAAGGCGTCGCCCAGCTCTGGGGTCGCGCGAAAATCGCCGGCATCGAGGAAAGCCGCTATTCCGGCATGAGCCTCGAAGACGTCGACAAGGGCGTCCTCAGGACCGCGCTCGACTTCCACCTCGTCTCGCGCCTCACCAGCCTCGTTGCTGTCGACAAGACGCCTGCGCGTCCCGCCAGCGAGGCGCCCGACACCCGACAGATCGCCAGCATGATCCCGAAAGGCTGGGACTTCGGCGCTGTCTTCGGACCGCAAGCCGAAGCCCGCGCCCTGCGCTTCGATCGCCTGCCCGATCCCGTCATGCAGAAGATCAACGCGCGCGCGATGCAGGAAAAGCCCGGGCCCGAACAGGACCTCGCCCTGCCCGACACGGCCACCATGTGGGAGCTCAGCCTCGCCTTCGGCCTGGCTCTCATCGCTTTGGGCGCCGCCCTCCTGCGCCGCGGACGTGTCCTCATCATTCCCCGGGGACTGGCCGCCGCCAGTGCCGGGCCGATGCGCACAACGTCAGTGGACAGGACCAGGCGCTAGCCGGCGGCACGCCCTCCCGCATCAGCCGCGGGGGGGCGGGTTCGGCAGCAGAGAGACCAGATGAAACCGACCAACCTCTCGACCCGCTCACTCTCCGCGCTCGCCCTCCTCATTGCAGGCGCGCTCATCGCCGCGCAGGCGCTCTACATCCCGGCCAAGGCGCAAGTCGCCCAGGTCCTCATGTCCAGCGCCTGGGAGCGTCAGCTCGCCACCGGCGATCCCGCGCGGCCCTGGCCGTGGGCAGACTTCACGCCGACGGCCAGGCTTTCCTTCCCGTCGCAGGACCAGACCATCCTCGCCCTCACCGACGCCGCCGGTGAAAGCCTCGCCTTCGGCCCCACGCTGATGGCCGCATCCGTCACACCCGGCGAGCGCGGCGTCGCCGTCTTCGCCGCGCATCGCGACACGCACTTCGCATTCCTGAAAGGCGTTCAGGCGGGCGACCCCGTATCCGTCGAAACCGCAAGCGGGGCGCGTACCTTCACCGTAACGCACACAGAAGTCGTCCGCTGGGACCAGTCCGGCATCGTAGCAAACGACGGTGGCACGCCAAGGATCGCGCTCGTCACCTGCTGGCCGCTGGAGGCAAGAACCCCTGGGCCGATGCGCTATGTGGTGTGGGGGGAGTTGAGCCGGTCGAAGGCAAGCTGAGAGCGGTTCGGGCGAGCGTGGTCCGGCTGCGAGGCAGCACGCCGCTTGCAGCGCTTCGCGCCATCTCCTGCGACTTCGGCAAGGGAAGCGTGAGCTGACCATGCGGGCAAGTCCTGACCCGCCGAAGGCGGGAAAGGCGGCACGCAACGCCCGAGCCACGCGGGCGGGCGCCTACTCCACGCCCGGCCCGGGTACGATCTTCAACCGCCAGGCCGTCTCCCGCCTGAACCACTTCTTTGCCGCCGCCATCACATCCGCCGGCGTGATGCTGGCATAATCGCTCAGCTCCGTGCGGATGTACTGCATGCCGCCCGGATCATCGTGCGCGTTCGAGAGCAGCTCCAGCCAGTATCCGACATTGGTCAGGGTACTGCGCCGCGCCTGTTCCAGTTTCGGCTGCACAATGCGGTCGATCTCTGACTGCGGCTGCGGATCCCTCGCCAGCCGCGTCGCCAGCTCCTGGATCTGGTCCTGCACCGAGTCGATCGTCTCCGGCGGCACTTCGATCGCCACGGCGATATAGCCATAGTCCGGCAGGAAGGACGAAATATCGACGATCTCCGTCGGCGAGTACGTCGCCCCGCCTTCCGAGCGGAACAGCCGCGTCGCGTTGTCGCGCAGCATCTGACCCAGCACGTTGGCGATACGCTCCTCGCGGATATTCTTGAACGCGCCCTGATAGGTCGGCCAGCCGATGAAGGCATAGCCCTGGTCGGCGCGTCCCTGATGCGGCAGCGTCGTCACGCCTGGCGGATGGAAGTCGACATCGCGCCAGTTCGCCGGCTCCCTGAACGCCTGCCGCTTCGGCAGAGCGCCCAGCGTGCGTGCAACTTCGCTGATCACCTGCTCCACGCTCACATCGCCGACGACGATCACTTCAAGCGGCGAGTTGTCGACGATCGGCTTGATGTATTTGACCGAATCCTCAGGCTTCCAGGTGTCGCGCATCGCCTTGTTGTTGATGGTCCAGCGCAGGTCGCCATTGTGCAGCAGCCGGTCGAGCTCACGCTCGAGCACGCCCGACGGCGTCATCAGCAGCGAGGCGTCGGCCTGGTCGGCGCCCTGCATCCATGCCGCCCAGTCATCCGCCCGGTAGGCCGCGTCGGACACCATCGCCGCCATGATCTCCATCTGCAGGCCGAGATCCTCACGTGTCGCCACGTTGACGTTGTCGAGCGCATAGGCGTCGTCCAGCGTCCGGGCCACGGCCACCGCGCGCTTGCCCGCAAGGCTGCGCGCCTGCTCGGTCGGCGTCAGCTTGCCAAGCCCGCCCGAGGACCAGAGTGACAAGCCCATGTCCGAGGCATCGATCACATTCATCGGCATCTGGAGCCGTCCACGGCCCAGCCGCACGCGCACACTGATCAGGTCCTTGTTGGACGGCAGCGGCTTCACTGTCAGCTTCACGCCATTCTCGAACCGCACAAGCGTGACGCCGAGATCCTGCACCTGCTTGCTTTCGGCGACCGTCCCCGGCTTTCCGAAATTCGTGTACGGCCAGGGTTTGATCGGATCCGGCGTGTAGGGCTTGATCGCCGCCCCCATCGCGCGCTTCAGCGCGTCGCGAAGGCCCTGCTCGCCGCCCGCAGGCTCAGCGCTCCCGCTGTAGATCAGCGTTGGCGTGTCCTTGAAGCGCGATTTCAGCGCCGCGTTCACTTCCGCCAGTGTAATCGTTGGCGCCTGTTCCAGCATCAGCACATGGGATTGCTGCAGCGATGTGAATGGAATGTCCGCGGAGACGAGATCGGCCGCCGTCTCCACCTGCGCAACCGAGGTGCCCGTGCGCCCCCGCTCCGCCTCGCGTCGCGACGCATCGATGAACAGCGCCCGCTGCCGGTCCAGCTCTTCCTGCGTGATGCCGTACTCCACTGCCTGGCGGTGCGCCGTCACCATCAGCTCGATCGTCTTCGGCACGTCGGTCACGCCGCCCGAATAGGCAATCTGTCCGCGCCACACGCCATGGATGGCGCTTGCCGAGGGACTGCCCAGCGCGCGCGCCGGCCTGCCCGCCGCATCGTTGAGGCTCAACATGCGCTGGCCGACCACGCGCGAGGCGAGGACTTCCACCAGCATGCGCCGGCGTTCAGCCTTGGTAGGCATCCGCTCCGAATACGGCTCGAACCAGCGCAGCATCACAGACGTGTCCGGCGCGCCCTGCGTGATCAGCATCGCAACATCAGGGGTCACCGGTTTCGTCATGACCGGCGCTGGGTCGCTGCCCGGCGCCCCGCGCCCCTTCCAGTCGCCAAACGCCTGGCTGATCATCGGGATGATCGACGGATTGACGTCGCCCACGATCAGCAGCGTCGCCCGCTCGGGCCGGTAGAAGGCGTCATAGAAGCCGCGGATGGTGTCCGGCGTTACCGTCTCGATGACTTTCCGAAGCCCGATCGGCGGTCGGCCAAAGGGATGCTCGCCCACCTGCATCTTCAGCATCGCTGTCGCGGCGGCGAGCCCCGGGCCCGCACGCACCCGCTCCTCGGCCAGCACGACGCCGCGCTCGGCGTCCACCTTGTCCGGCTGGATCAGCATGTCGCTCACCAGCTGACGCATCACATCGAGACCAAGCGTCAGCGATTCAGGATTGTTGCGCGGCAGGTCGATGATGAAGGTCGTGGTGTCCGGTCCCGTCGAGGCGTTCACGTCCGCCGCCATCTGCAGGCCGATGCCTTCCAGCGCCCGCTGCACTTCCCCGTCCGGGTATCTGGTCGTGCCCCGGAAAGCGAGGTGTTCAAGGAAGTGCGCCACACCCTCTTCGCCCGGCCGCTCCTGCATCGAGCCCGCATCGATCAGCAGTCGCAGCGCCACCTGTCGCGGCGGCGTCTGGTTCGGCAGGATCATGTAGCGCATGCCGTTCGGCAGTTCGCCGAGCACATAGTCATTGTCGTGCGGCAGGTCGCTCCGGTCACGCGGCCATCCCGGCCCGGCGGGCGCGGCCTGCGTCACGGTCACGGTCTGGGCGAATGCCCCGCCGGCCATTGCGCCGATGCTGACCAGCCCAGCCGCAAGGCACACGGCGACACGCTTGAGACGTTTCATCATTCCTCCGGAAGGTCCCCTACCCATCCTCGCGGCAATCCAGCCGCTTCACGCTCCTGAAAGCAAGTGATTAAGGCGGTTGTCAGGCCTCGCCCCGCACCACGCACGCAAACGTCTTCGGCGCCAGGGCACAACAGCCCTGCGCCATCCACGCCTTCAGTGTGGGCATATGCGCAAGAATGTCGTCCTCGGACCCGAACCGGGCAATCACCCAATCGTGTTGCCTGAACCAGGCCCTGCTCTCCGGCATGAACTTCAGGTCCTGAACCATCTCTGCCGATACCGGCAGCGTCATGATCATGGTCAGCGCCCCTTGAGGCTAGCCACTGTCGCCGGACACGAAGGACATCTTCCAACGGAGACACAGCGCCCGCGTCGGCAGCCCGCCCGGCCCTGCCGACGTTTCGGGCATCGTCATCCCAAGCGAAGTCAGATCCTTCCCGGTGCGCTGGTGCGGCGCAAGGCGCGGCATCGGGCAAACTGGACATATTCCTGACCCTGACACCACGTCACAGGATTGCCGCGCGTGGCGCATGGCCTTACGACTGCGCCAATCAGGGACGGGGAGCGGGACGATGTTCAGGAATTTGTTGCTGCCGCTTGTCATGCTGGCAGCCGCCAGCTGCGCCAATCCGCCGACGGGCGATGCGCCGCCCGCGCTCGCTGCAGTTCCTCAGGCAGTCGCCGCCCCGGCTGCGCCAAAACCGCTCCAGATCACAGAAGCGAGCTTCAGCTGCATCCGCGACCTCAAGCCGGTGCGCGGCTTCTATGTCGGCAACCTGCTCGGCGACATTGACGCGACGCTTGCCGCCGCCAACGCCCCCAACGGCGCCAAATACCCGCCCGGCTCGGTCGTGCAGCTCGTCCCAGGCGAGGCGATGGTCAAGCACCATCCCGGCTACAACGCCGCCACCAATGACTGGGAGTTCTTCGAACTCGACGCCCAGCCGACCGGCACCAAGATCCGTGTTCGCGGCGCCACCGACGTCGTGAACCAGTTCGGCGGTAACTGCCTCACCTGCCACGCCCAGGCCGAGGCGAAGTGGGACATGCTCTGCGAACAGGGTCATGGCTGCGCCCCGATCCCCGTCACCCCCGTGATGGCTCGCGCCATCCAGAACACGGATCCGCGCTGTCCGAAGATCGAACTGCCCGCCGACCAGCAGGCAGCGCTGAAACAGCTGATGGCGTTCCGCCCGGCAGCACAACCGCAGGCCCAGTAGTCACGGATTGCTGGCGGGCTGCGTCAGCACGCGCGTGTCGTGAAATCTCCTGCGCGCAAGTGCGCACATCGCGCACCTGCTCGGCGTGCGCCAGCACCGAATGCCTCACGAACGCGTCGAATATCGACCCGGCGGTGGCCGTGCCCGGTGCCTGTGGCGGCGTGAACGAGACGGTTATGACCTTGTCCTTCCGGGCAAGCGTGCACCCGGACGGCACGTCCTGGAGCGCCTCGAACGTCATGTTGGGCGCAGCCTTCAAGGCGGCGTCCGTTTGGGCTGATCCGGTGCTCTGCCAGCCGCCACAGCAGATCCGACCCGATTGTGAGGGTGGCGTCCTCCGTCGCCGTCCGGCTCGCGACCGAGGCAGCCTCCACATAGATCTTCGCCGCCGCGAAATCGCCCGAAAGACAGGCCGCGAGCCCGAACTCGCACGCGATGATCGCGAGGTCCTTGCGCAACGTCTCGAGGGCCGGCGAGGTCGAGGCAGCCGCCGCAGGCCAGCGCAGGTCCCAGCCAAGGCTTGCCTTTCAGCGCCCGATCGCGCCAATGAAACTAGGATCACCAGGAGGCCGGGTCATGCGTTACACGCCTGTCGCAATTGCGAGCTTCCTTGCTCTTGCCGCCTGCACGACGACGCCCGCCGCCGTCACAGGCGACGCGCCGGTCCAGGTGAACCTCCTCGCCATCAACGACTTCCACGGCAATCTCGATCCGCCCGGCGGCGGCGTCTTCGTCATCGACCGCGCCAACCCCGGCGCGCGCGCCAGCGTCCCCGGCGGTGGCGCCCCGCGCCTCGCCAGCGCAGTCGCCGAACTCGCGAGGCGCCCCAACACCGTGATGGTCGCCGCCGGCGATCTCATCGGCGCCTCCCCGCTTCTCTCCAGCCTGTTCCACGACGAGCCGACCATCGAGGCGCTCTCCGCAATGGGCCTTGCCATCACCTCCGTCGGCAATCACGAATTCGACGAGGGCTGGCAGGAGCTGAAGCGCATGCAGACCGGCGGCTGCCACCCGGTCGATGGCTGCAAGGGGCCCAGACCTTTCGCCGGCGCCGCGTTCGAATACCTCGCCGCCTCCACCTTCCTCGATGACGGCACGACACTCTTCCCGCCCTACAGCATCCGCGAATTCGACGGCGTGAAGGTCGGCTTCATCGGCATGACCCTCGAAGGCACGCCGGATGTGATCACTCCGGCCGCCCGCGCCGGCATCCGCTTCGCCGACGAAGCCGAGACGGTGAATGCCCTCGTCCCTGAACTTCAGGCGCAAGGTGTCGAAGCGATCGTCGTCCTGCTCCATGAAGGCGGCTTCACCACCGGCGCACAGGATGATTGCCGCGGCCTTGCCGGACCGATCGTCGACATCGTCCCGAAGTTCGACAAGGCGGTGGACGTCGTCGTCACCGGTCACACCAACGGCATCTACATCTGCACCGTCGATGGCCGCCTCGTCACCAGCGCCGGGGCCTATGGCACGCGTCTCACCGACATTTCCATGCTGATCGACCCGAAGACCGGCGACGTCATCGGCGCCAAGGCGCGCGACGTGATGATCACCGCCGACGCCTACGCCGAAGACCCCGCCCAGGTCGCCCTGATCAATGCCTACCGCACGCAGGCCGAACCCCTGATGAAGCGCGTCGTCGGCGCGACCACCGCGGTCATCGCCCGCGGCCGTACCGCGACCGGCGAGACCGTGCTTGGCGACATCATCGCCGACGCGATGCTCGCCGCCGCCCGCCGCGCCGAGCCCGGCACGCAGATCGCGTTCATGAACCCCGGCGGCATCCGCGCCGACCTGCCGTTCAATCCCGGCGGTCAGCTCACCTTCGCCGACATCTTCGCCGTCCAGCCCTTCGGCAACGACCTCGTCGTCCTCACGCTCACAGGCAGCGACATCGAAACCATCCTCAGGCAGCAATACCAGCCAGGCGGAAACAACATCCTGCAGGTCTCCGACGGCTTTGCGTTCACCTGGCGCCAGGCCGCCGGCCAGCCGATCGAAATCATCCCCGGCTCCGTCAGGCTCAACGGCGCACCTCTTGTGCCCACACAGGCCTACCGCGTCGTCACCAACAACTTCCTCGCAGGCGGCGGCGACAGTTTCGCTGGCTTCAGGTCCGGCAAGGACAAGGTCACAGTCGGCTCCGACCTCGAAGCCCTCGAAACCTACGTCACCACCAACAGCCCGCTCGCCGCCTTCAGCAAGGGCCGCATCAGTCGGGCCGACTAAGGTCCGATCGATCGACCCCCTCGGTCACGCCGCTTCGCGGCGCGCCGACTTCCTTACGCGCGTTGCAAGTGAGGCAGGCGTCGGCAAGTCCTGCTCCCACTGATCTGTCGTAGCGCGCAAAGCGCGCGTGCCTCGAAGCACGACCACAGGCTCAGCGCGACCGCGCGACCAAGACAGCATCGCCATGCCCACGTGCAGCCATCATCTCCGCCGCCACTTTCGCCTCAGCCGCACGCGTCTCCATCATCGTCCGCCGCGCGCTCTGGAACCTCTCCAGCACGTGCGCCGGCGCAGTCTCTGGCCGCCCCGCCTCGAACGGCGGTGCAGGCGCATACTCCAGCGCAAGCTGCACGGTCTGCGCGAAGTCGTCGCCTGCAATCTCAGCCATCACGGTGAACGCAAAATCGATCCCCGCCGTCACGCCGCCCCCGGTGATAAGCTCGCCGTCCCGCACCACCCGCGCGGGATCGTGCACCGCACCGAACAGCGCCAGCTGGTGCGCCCACGCCCAGTGGCACGCCGCCCGCCTGCCCTGCAGCAATCCGGCAGCGCCCAGAATGAGAGAGCCCGTGCACACCGACGTGACATAGGTCGCGCCAAGCGCCAGCCGTCGCACATCACCGACGAAGGCTTCGTCCTGCGCCACCTTCGCCGCGCCGACGCCGCCGGGAACACAGATCATGTCGCAGCTTCCGACGTCCGCGATCGCGACCGTGTTGCCGAAGGTGAGCCCGTCCGCGTCAACATCGCCGCCCGCCGGGCTTGCGACGATCACGGCCGCATTCGGAAGACGGCTCAGAACCTGATGCGGGCCCGTGAAGTCGAGATGCGTCATGCCCGGCCAGATCGCGAACACGATGGTGAACGGCCGGCCAGCTGCTTCAGACATGGGGAGGAACCTCGCTTGACGCACTCAACATGCCCGAACGAGCGTCCGGCTGGAATGACATCGTTCCCGCTTTTTCCGCCAAGGCACGACGATGGCGCGACGACCTGTCCTGCAGCCCCGTTCCATCTGCGTCCTCATCTTCGGGGGTTTCCAGCTGCTCGACCCCAAAGTGCAGGCCTCCGTCCGCGCCTTGCTTGCCGAAACCGGCATCACCCCCGCCAAGGCCGTCGAACGCCTTCGTCTCGCGAGCGGGCCGAGCATTCCGCCGGGCCGATCGAGGTGGTGGCCCGCCGCGTCGGCTTCGGCGACCCCCAAGCGCATGCGCCGCGCCTTCGTCCGCGCCTTCGGGCACCCGCCGCAGGCGCCGAGGCGGATGGCGCGCGCGTGATGCCAGCATTCTGATTCAGATAAGGATTCTGGCGCCGTGCGGAAGGTCCGCAGGCGGGAAGCAAGAAAACGCCGACGGCTTCTGCCGTCCTACTTCGCCATGGGGGCGTCGTAGCGTGCGATACGGCCGTCAAGCTCGGCGAGGCGTTGCCGCCAGATCGCGAGCTCGCGCGCCGTCAGGCCGCCCTGGGCAGGCGCGACCGGCTCGAGAGAAGCCAGTTCAGTCGCCAGCCGCTCGCGGCGCTCGCGGAGCAGTCGGAGTGTCTCGGTGCGAGGATCGTAGTGAGCCATGCTGAAAAAGTAGGAAGCATGGAGACGAAAGCGAGTCGACTCGTGCGTCGCGGAAAACTGCGTGAGGTGAGCATCCGCTCACATGCGTTGGCCAGAAGTGAGCATCCGCTCACACGCCCCTGATCGCGCCAATGAAAGGGAGCCCGCGCATCTTTCCGGCATCGTCCATCCCGTAGCCCACGAGATAGCGCGACGGCGCATCCCACGCCCAGGCATCGAGCCCATCGGTCACAGCTTCAGGTTTGCGGGCAAAAACGCCCGTCAGCACCCTGGCTGCACCCTTGGCCTGGAGGTGGGCACGGGCAAAGGCGATGGTCCGGCCGCTGTCGAAAACGTCGTCGATCAGGAGAACGCCTTTCCCCTCGACCGACCGGGAAATGTCGGCGCGCACAACAATGCGCCCCGAACTCACACGCTCATCATGGTAACTTTCAAGCCACAGCGCATCGAAGCCGAGGTCCACGCCCCGCGCCGACAGGGCGCGCAGCAGGTCGGCAGCAAACGGTAAAGCCCCCATCAGGGTTACCACGCCGGTCCAGCTGCCCTGCGACACGGTCGGGACCAGCCTGTCGGCCAGCGCGGCCACCCGCACCTTCACCTCTTCCGCGGTCAGCAGGACATCGACATTGGGCGGGACGAAAGGATCAGTGATCGCCAGCCTCCGGTGCATGATCGGCGGCGGCCGGCGCCTGATCGTGGGCCCCGGCGACCGCCCCCTCGGCACGAGCCACATCGGGGGTGGCCGCGCCATTGCTTTCTGGCGCCGCGGGGGCTTCCCCCGCCTTCACCTGTGTTTCGCCCGTCGCTCCCGCGCCCTCGCCCTCCGGATAGGCAAAGGTCACGGTCAGCCGGTAGGTCTCGACCGGCGGGGCCTCGAAACGTGACGTGAACTCGGACCGCTGACCCGGGGCCAGCGTCGGCACGGCCAGCTTGTCGGTCCAGGTCTGGACTTCGTTGCCTGCTTCGTCCTTCAGCGTCACGCGCAGCTCCGGCGCCGTCCGGGACTTCGCGCTCAGGTTCACCGCCGCCCCGGTCACTGTCAGCACCGGGGTGGTCCCATCAAACGAGCGCTTGGCCTCGACATTCTCCAGCGTCAGTCCGAAGCGGTTCACATCCAGCCCGACCAGCCGGTAGATCGACGCCGACCGCGGGAAAGCCTCCGCCACCTCGTTGCGGAAAAGGACCGCCAGCCCAAGCAGGGCGAGGAACAGAACACCGGACGCAGCCCATGCGATGGTGACGACGCGATTGCGGGTCTTCTTGCGTTTGGCGTGCTCGCGGGCGCGGAATTCTGCATGCGGACCAGCGCGCGCCTTGCCGTTCTCCTGGGCGGTCCGGCGCAGGCGTTCCACCTGCTCCCGCGTCAGCCCGGTATCCTCCGGCGCAACCGTGACATCGCCCTCTTCCTGCAGCCTTGCGTGCCAGGCATGGCCACAGGTTGCGCAACGCACGCGGCGACCCTCCTTCCCGATGGAGGTGTCGTCGGCGAAGTACCGCGTATCGCATGACGGACAGACAAGGATCATCGCACTATCGGAATCACGAATACGGTTAATATAGTACAATTGGGGCCGGAATCAGATTGCCGGAGTCCCCGGGCTGCCGCAACGGAATGTGATGCCGGATAACGACCATTCAAGAGATGAACCGGTGCTCAGGCTGGACCGGGTCGGCCTGTCCTATGGGCCGAAATCCGACGTTCTGGCTGATGTTTCGCTGTCCCTGCGCCCTGGATCGATGACCTTCCTGACGGGGCCGTCCGGGGCCGGAAAGTCCACCCTGCTGCGTCTGGCCTATCTCGCCCTGCGCCCAACGGCCGGGCGGGTCTCGCTTTTCGGCGTGGAAACGAACCGCCTCCGGCGCCGCGACCTTGCCCCGCTGCGCCGCCGGATCGGCGTCGTGTTCCAGGAATTCCGCCTGCTCGACCACCTCTCCGCCTACGACAATGTCGCCCTGCCCCTGCGGATCACGGGCCGGCCGGAGGCGTCTTACCGCAAGGACGTGACAGATCTCCTGGGCTGGGTCGGCCTTGGCGACCGGCTCGATGCACGCCCCGCCACGCTCTCGGGCGGCGAGAAGCAGCGCGTCGCCATTGCGCGCGCCGTTGTCGGCAAGCCCGACCTGCTGATTGCTGACGAACCCACGGGCAATGTCGACGAGGAAATGGGCGAACGGCTCTACCGCCTCTTCCGCGAACTCAACCGCCGCCTCAAGACGACGGTTCTGATCGCCACCCATGACATGGCGCTTGTCCGGCGCGCGAAGAACGATGTGCTGCGGCTCGCCGAGGGCATGGTCGTCCGCGTGCCGCTCGACCAGCGCGAAGGCCAGCCATGAGCCGCGCCGCGCCCCTGTTGCCGCGGGAAGATGCGCGCGAGGCAGCGCTGTTCTTCGTCGTCTGCGCGCTCTGCTTTCTTGCTGCCTTCTCCGGCCTCATCGCCCGCGCCGCCTACGCCGCCGCCGAGGCGTGGACCACCGAGGTCGCCGGCGAGATCACCATCCGCGTACGTGGCCCGGAAGCCGATACGCAGCGCGCGGTCGATATCATCGCCCTTACGAAAGGCATCACATCCGCCCGCGCACTGACACGCGAGGAGTCCGAAGAACTGCTGAAGCCATGGCTCGGCGGTGCGGGCGTTCCCGCCAGCCTCAGCCTGCCTCGCCTCATCGCAGCCGGGGGCGCAGCCGGCGCGGGGGACGCCGTTGCAGCCGCGCTGAAGAAGGCGAACATCAACGCCACCGTCGATGATCACGAAACCTGGTCGGCCGACGCAAGGCGCGTCACCGGCACGATCGGCCTCGTCGCGCTCTGTGCGATCGCCCTGCTCGGCGCGACAGGCATCGCCGTCATCGCCTTCGCAACCCACGCCACGATGCTGGCGCGTCGCGACATCGTCGAACTCCTCCACCTCTCCGGGGCCAGGGATGACTTCATCGCCGGACTTTTCGAGCGCCGCTTTCTCATGCTCGGCGTGAAGGCCGGCGCGCTCGGCGCCCTGCTGGCGTTCGGCACGGCGGCCTTCATCCTGTTCGCTGTCCGACAGACGGACGAACAGGCCTGGCTTCTGCCCCAGCTCTCGCTGTCGCTTGCAGACGGCCTGGTCCTCGGACTGTCGCCTCTCATCGCCGGGGCTGCCGCGATGTTCGCCGCCAATCTGACGGTGAAACGCTCCCTTTCGGACATGGTCTGAGGCGATAGAGATATGTGCCCTGGCGCTACCTCTGTTATGACCTGACCCCATGCAAACGCTGATCCGCATCGTGGTCGTCCTCGTCGCGACCGGGCTTCTGGTCGCAGGGTGGGACTTTTCGCGCTTTGTCGCCCGCGCCGACCGCGCCGTAACGCCCGATCCGCCACTCAACGCAGAGGCCGTGACGGCCCTGACCGGCGGCGCCGACGCGCGCATCATCACTGCGATACAGCTGGCCAGCTCGCTCGACGTGCCCCTGCTGATCTCCGGGGTGAATGTCGACACCACGGCGGCCGATATCGCTCGCATCACCGGCGTCGATGTCTCCCGGATCGATTGCTGCGTCACGCTTGGCAAGGCGGCGGCGACGACTGAAGGCAATGGCGTGGAAGTGGCCGACTGGTCGCGCCGCACGCAGGTCAGGCGCATCATCGTCGTGACCTCGGAATACCACATGGACCGCGCGCTCCTCGAGCTTCAACGCGCCATGCCGGAGGGCACTTTCATTCCGCACGCCGTGATGACGACCAAGGTTCCGCCCGCCGACTGGCACCAGGACGCATCAACGGCCAGGCTGCTGATCGACGAGTGGATCAAATACCGCCTTGCCGGCCTGCGCGGCGCGACGCTTGATGCGGGCAAGCCCGCTGACCGAATCAATCCCGCCGCGCCGCTCCGGCCGGCCGAGGAAGGCCAGACAGAATGATCCTGATCCGCTCGCTGCTCTACGCCGTGTGGTTCTACCTCACCATGGCGATCATCGGCCTTGTCGGCATGCCCATTGCGATCTTCTCGCGCGACTTCGCAATGCACGTTGTGAGGTTCTTCTCGCACACCCAGGCTTTCGGGCTCTGGCTGCTCTGCGGCATCAGCACCGAAGTGCGCGGCCGCGAGCACCTGCCGAAAGGCGGCGCCGGCCTCATCGCGATGAAGCACCAGTCGACCTACGACACGCTGGCGCCTTTCACTTTCGTCGAGAACCCGGCCTACATCCTGAAGAAGGAATTGGTGAAGGCGCCGGTGTTCGGCATCTATGCCTCGCGCATCGGCATCCCGATCGACCGGGCCGGCGGCGCCAAGACCATGCGCCTGATGCTCGCCGCCGCCAAAGTCAGCATCGCATCGGGCCAGCAGATCATCATCTTCCCGGAAGGCACGCGCCAGCTGCCGGACACACCCGCCGATATCAAGCCGGGGATCGTGCTACTCTACAACGAACTGAAAGTGCCGTGCGTGCCGGTCGCCCTCAACACCGGACTGTGCTGGCAGGGTTCAGGCTTCCTGCGCAAGCCTGGCAGGATCGTCTTCGAAATCCTGCCGCCGATCCCGCCCGGCCTGAAACGCGAGGCGTTCACACAGGCGCTGAAGGACGCACTCGATCCTGCAACCGAGCGGCTGGTCGCCGAGGGGCGCGCGGCGCAGGGCAAGCAAGGCTAGCCTACAAGCAGGCGCTATTCCTCCGCCTTGTCCCGCCCGAAGTTTGCCGCCGCCGTGTCCTGTCCCGCCTCGATGATCTCGCGCCGGATGCCGCGCGCATGGGTGAACACATCGAACAGCTTCTGCCCGTCGCCATTGCGGATCGCCTTGCGCAGCGCCGTCAGGTCGTCGTCAAACCGCCCGAGCACCTCCAGCACCGCTTCCTTGTTGTTGAGGAAGACATCGCGCCACATCGTTGGATCGGACGCTGCGATGCGGGTGAAATCGCGGAAGCCGGCGGCGGAGAATTTCACCACCTCGCCCTCCGTCACCGCCTCCATGTCGTAGGCCGTGGCCACCATGTTGTAGGCGATCAGGTGAGGCAGGTGGCTGGTGACGGCCAGCACAAGATCATGGCGCTGCGCATCCATCCGCTCGACCTTCGAGCCAAGCCTTGTCCAGAACGCCGCCAGGCGATCTGTCGCCGCGACATACTCAGGCGATCCGCCCTGCTCCGGCGTCAGAATGCACCAGCGCCCCTGGAATAGAGAAGCGAACCCCGCATCCGGGCCGGACTTCTCTGTACCTGCAACCGGGTGGCCGGGAATGACATGCACATCCGCACGCCCCAGCGATCGCCAGTCGCGGGCGACATTGCCCTTCACCGATCCGACATCCGTGAGGATGGCGCCGGGTTTCATGGCGCCAATGCTTGCCCGCGCCGTCGCCGCCATCGCACCAACCGGCACGCAATGAAAGACAGCGTCAGCGCTGCTGACGGCTTCCTGCATGTTCGCGGCAGGCTTGCCGAAGCCGATCTCGCCTGCGCGCCTGAGCGCCTCTGCATCGCCATCGAACAGCACCACTTCAGCCGCCGCATCGCTCTCAAGCGCCGCGCGCGCGATCGAGCCGCCGATGAGGCCGACACCGATGATGGCGATCTGGTTGAAAACTGCTGCCATCACTTGCCGAGGAATTCCTTGAGCAGCCTGAGCGCTGCGTCATTGGCTTGCGTCGTTCCGACCGAAACGCGCAGATGGCTGGGCATGTGATATCCGCCCAGTCCACGCACCGTGACGCCGCGCTCCTTCAGGAACGCCAGCGCCTCGGCTGCCGTCCTGCCTTTTGTCTCGGGAAACTTCGCAACGACGAAGTTTCCGACCCCGTCAATCACCTCGAGCCCCAGCGCCGTCAGCCCGCCAGCCAGGCGCGGCAGCTCCCGCTCATTGTGAAGAAGCGACTGCTCTGTGAAAGCATCATCCTCCAGCGCCGCGATCGCTGCAGCCTGCGCCGGCAAGCTCACGTTGAACGGCATGCGCACCCGCTCGATCGCATCGACGATGTGTGGCGGGGCATAGCCCCAGCCCACGCGCAGCCCGGCAAGCCCGTAAAGCTTCGAGAAGGTACGCGTCACGATCACATTGCCCGACTGCGACGCCAGTTCGATGCCCGAGGCATAATCGTTCTTCTTCACGAACTCTGCATAGGCGCCGTCGAGCACAAGAAGCACATGCGGCGGCAGACCCGCATGCAGGCGCTTGACTTCGTCATACGGAAGGTAAGTGCCTGTCGGGTTGTTGGGGTTGGCGAGCCAGACCATCTTTGTCCTCGGCGTCACCGCCTTCAGGATCGCATCGACGTCCGCCGTGAAATTGTCTTCCCCGACCGTAACCACGCTCGCGCCCTGCTGCTGCGCGATGATCGCATAGATCGCAAAGGCGTGCTTCGTGTTGATGCTTTCATCGCCCGGCCCGAGATAGGCGCGGCCCAGCATCAGGAAGATATCGTCCGATCCGGCGCCCAGCACCAGCCGCGCCGGGTCGAGGCCGTGCTTGGCTGCAAGCGCCGCCTTCAGCTCACGCGCCGCGCCGTCGGGATAGAGCTCCATCCTGGCGGCGAGATCGATGTAGACCTTTTTCGCAAGCGGGCTCGCGCCGAGCGGGTTCTCGTTGGACGCCAGCTTGTAGGTCTTGCCGCCGGTGTTCTTGGGCGCCTCGCCGGGAACATAGGCGTTCACGCCGGCGAGCTGCGGCAAAGGCTTGGGATGATCGGTCATGGCTGGGCCCCGTATCAGGGCCGAGGCCGTACCCCGACAACCCGGAGGCCGTCCAGCCCCGCGAGCCGGGCAAGGTCGATCCGCCGATCATCCGGCGCGACATACTCCGCGATGCGGATCAGGGCGAACGAGCGCGCGCGCGTCACCACTTCGGCCTTGAGGCCGACTTCCTGCAGCGTCTTCTCAGCTGTCCACTGGTCGTCGTGCGCGGTGGCCAGCATCTCATCGTCGCCCGACGGCTCGATCGGCAGGCGGCCGACAATGGCGACCTGCGGCAAGCCCGACGTGGCGCCCGGCAGGGCCGGCCATCCGGCCACGATCTTGAGGTCCTGGAAGCGGCTCTCGTTCAGCATCGGCCACCACTGCCCGCCGCCGGCATGTTCCGGCCAGGGAACGCAGGCCAGCGTGCCCGGCGTCGTCATGACGCGCTCGAGCGCGTCGCGAATGCCCGCGACGGGCTGAAGATCCGGTCCGAAACCGAAATAGCCGCGCCCGCATGCGAGCGTCTGGGAGACATCGCCCCCCGCCACGAACACAGCCTTGAGCCCACGCGCCGCAGCCACGTCGCCACAGAGCGATCGCCACAAGCGCGCCACCGCATCAGCCGGCGCGCCGGTTACAGCCGCCTCCCGGCACAGCCTTCGCATCTCGGCTGCTTCACGCGCAGGGCGGATACCGATGCCGCCGCTGGCCGGCAGCGGGGCATCGCGCATCTCACGCCATTTCTGGCCCAGCGCTGCCAGGAAGCCATCTTCAGAGGCTTCTGACGACGGATGGAAGCTGTCTGCGGCCATCTGCTCCACGATCTGCGCGCTCCCAAGTGAGCCCTGTCATACGACAGATTGGGCCAGTCCAGAACCCTCCAGCAGGTGAGTCTTGCAGCCGGCGCGCGAATGCTTCATTCCGGCTGCTTCACAAGTCCGGGGCCTGAACGAGGTTCGGTAACCATGAACGCGCCCGCCCGCACGCTCAGCGGGGCGGATGGGCTGAAACGCCTGTCCGTCGCCACGCCTGACCAGCCTCTCCGGCTGGACAGCGGCCGCACGCTCGAAAACGTCGAGATCGCCTACGAAACCTGGGGCGAACTCAACGCCGACAAGAGCAATGTCGTCATTGTCTGCCATGCCCTGACCGGCGACCAGTTCGCCGCCAGCCCCAACCCGGTCACCGGCCGCCCGGCCTGGTGGGACCTGGTGGTGGGCCCGGGCCTGCCCGTCGACACAGACCGCTTCTTCGTCATCTGCTCGAACGTGCTGGGCGGCTGCATGGGCTCGACCGGGCCGGCCAGCCGCAAGCCGGACGGGACCTACTGGGGCACCGATTTCCCGGTCATCACCATCGCCGACATGGTGCGCGCCCAGATCGCCCTGCTGGGCCGCCTCGGTATCGAGAACGTCTTCCTCGCCATCGGCGGATCGATCGGCGGCATGCAGGTCCTCGAATGGACTGTGCAGGCGCGCGACCGTGTCTTCGCAGCCATCCCGATCGCTGTGGCCGCGCGGCAGTCGGCGCAGAACATCGGCTTCTACGAGACCGGCCGCCAGGCCATCATGGCCGACCCGAACTGGCGCAATGGAAACTACCTCGCCGAAGGCGTGCGCCCCGAGCGCGGCCTCGCCGTCGCCCGCATGGCGGCGCACATCACCTACGTGTCAGAGAGCGCGCTGAAACGGAAGTTCGACCGCCGGCTGCAGGATCGCACGACCAAGACGTTCGGCTTCGACGCCGACTTCCAGATCGAAAGCTATCTGCGCCACCAGGGCCAGACCTTCGTCGACCGGTTCGATGCGAACTCCTATCTCTACATCACCCGGGCGATGGACTATTTCGACATCGCCGCTGAACATGGCGGCGTGCTGGGCAACGCGTTCAAGGGCCTGCACACGCGCTTCTGCGTCTTCTCCTTCTCGACCGACTGGCACTATGCGCCGGAAGAAAACCGCCAGATCGTGCGGGCGCTGAACGCCGCCGGCTGCGAGACCAGCTATGTCAACATCGAGACCGACAAGGGCCACGACGCATTCTTCGTCGAGGAGCCGGAGTTCTGGGCCGGCCTGCGCGGCTTCATCGACGCCGCAGCTGGCGCGCGTGGCCTGCCGAAGCGGAGCGCCACATGACGGAGACGCGTGCTCCCGGCATTCGCCGCGCCGACCACGTTGCGATCTCGCAGTTCATCAACCACGGCGACCTCGTGCTCGATGTCGGCTGCGGCGACGGACAGCTGATGGAGCTGCTCCAGCACGATCGCGGCGCACGCACGCGAGGCCTTGAAGTCGAGCAGACAGGCGTCAACCGCTGCGTCGCCAAGGGCCTGGCAGTCGTGCAGGGCAATGCCGATGACGACCTGCCTGTCTACCCGGACGACGCCTTTGATGTGGCCATCCTGTCGAAGACGATCCAGGAACTGGCACGCCCCAAATTCGTGCTGGACGAGTTGTCCCGCATCGCGCGCCGCGTGATCGTGTCGTTCCGCAATTACGGCCACTGGCGCGTCCGCACGGCGCTGTTGACCACGGGCAGGATTCCCAATCTCGGCCACGATGTCGGCTGGTGGTCGGACGGCGCCCGCCGCCCTTGCACCGCCCGCGACATGGCCGAACTGGCTGAGCAGGCAGGCCTTGCGATCGCCGCCGCCACCGCCGTGAGCGGCAAGCCCGTCAATGGCAGGTCCCTCGGCCGCCTCAACTGGACCGCAGAGGAACTGGTGTTCGTGCTGGAGCGAAAGGTGAAGCGCTGAGCGCTTCCTGCAACTTCGCCTGATCGCCCAAAGCCCCGGTTAACTTTCATCGTGCACAACTGTCCGATCCGGCAAAAGCACAGGGCAGGAAGCGCAGACATGTCCTTCACGACGACATCGACCGTCCGCAAGGTCTCCGAGCATTTCGAGCCTGAGGCGCCGCTTACCCCCCAGGAGCTGCGCGCGATGCGCGGGCATCTCGAGCAGATCGACTACGCCGCCTTCGCAGCCAACCGCGAAGTCATCGCCAAGACAGTCGGCCATGCCGACATCGAGCGCTGTCAGCACCTCGCAATCGCGACGGCGCACGCACGCGGACGCTGGGTGGCTTTCGCTATCGCGATTTCCCAGGCGCCCGAGCAGACGCAGGAAGACATCACCAAACTCGCCGCATTGCGCCGGGCGTTCGAGGAGCTCTCCGAGTCCTACGACGCCCTGCGCCGCCTGGTGGAGCGCGGTTACATCCCGTTGCGCGCGCCGAAGTAAGGGCAAGGCGCCAACGCAAAAGCCGCCGAGGCGCGAACCCCGGCGGCTTGATTGCACGACGCCAGCTGACAGTTACGAGCTGAGAGCAGCCTCGTTCTTCTCGCCTGTGCGGATGCGCAGCACGGACTCAAGGTCCATCACGAAGATCTTGCCGTCGCCGATCTTGTTGCTGTTGGCGGCCTGAGTGATCGCATCGACGATCTTCTCGACGACCGCATCAGACACCGCAACCTCGATACGAACTTTCGGCAGCAGCCGCACTTCGTATTCGGCGCCACGATAGACTTCCGTCTTGCCCTGCTGGCGACCATAGCCACGCACTTCCGTTACCGTGACGCCCGAAGCGCCAGCGGCGGTGACAGCATCGAGAACCGCATCCAGACGGCTCGGTTTGAAGACGGCAGTTACGTATTTCATTGGTTTCAGCCTTTCCTGGTTGGGGCGCCGGTCAGCGAGGATCGGTGGACCCGTCTTCGGTGTATATATTGCACTACTTACACATGTTCAACATCTTTTTTGCTGTTCTTGCGGATCGGCTCCGCAGCATGTTTTCTCCGGGGAACCTTGACGACGCGCCGGCCACGAACAGGTTTTCCAGGCTCGATATAGATGCGCTTCATGGCCTCGATCATGAGCACGCCGCCAAATCCCGACCACGCCACCCGCCCGATCCGCTCCCACGCGTCGCTGGCCGAGGTTATGACGCCCCACCCGATCGGCGGCGCGAACAGGGCGCGCGCCGAGGCCTGGGGCGCGAACATGGCGTCCTCCAGCAGCCGGTTGAGCTGGGTTCTTGTATAGGAGCGGCCGTGTCCGAAGGGCGTCGCTTCTGCGCGCGTCCACAGACCGCGCCGGTGCGCAACAATGATCAGGATACGGGCTTCAGGCGCGGCGACCCGCCAGATCTCCCGCAACATCCGAGGCGGGCTGTCCGCCTCCTCGAGCGCGTGGCGGACGATGATGCGATCGAACAGGGCATCGGGGAATGGCAGACGCTCGTCCTCGACCAGCGTGGTGCAGCTGCGTCCCTCCCCGGGCCAGCGTTCAGCCCCCTGCTCCCCGGGCGCGGCACACAGGACACGGCGGGCCCCGGCGCGGTAGCGGTCAAGCAGTCCGTCGGCGTGGCCAATCCCCAGCACGTCCAGCCCGTTGAGGCTGGGCCAGAGCGCGCCGACGCGCTTGTCGACCATCTCATGCGCCATCCGGCCGAGCGAAGAACCGTAAAAGGCCTGCAGCCTGTCGATATCGAAGCGCATGCACTAACCTTTGGCGGGTCCACACGCTTATATAGGGCGGACAGTCCTCCGAAAGGCAAACTGAATGAGCCAGCCGATCGTCCACATATTCCCCTGCCTGAAGGACAATTACGGCTTCCTGCTGCATGACCCTGCAACAGGTGAGACCGCCACCATCGACACGCCGGACGCCGGCAGGATCCTCGAAGAGGCGAAGGCGAAAGGCTGGACGATCACCCAGGTCTGGAACACCCACTGGCATCCCGATCACGCGGGTGGAAACGCGGAGATTGTCGCCGCGACCGGCGCCAGGGTCATCGGCCCGCAGGAAGTCACGCGCATTGGCGCTGCGCCCGATCGCATTGTGCATGAGGGGGATGTCGTCGCGCTTGGCCCCGTGAAGGCGACCGTCATCGAGACGCCGGGCCATACGCTCGGCCACATCGTTTACCATCTTCCCGAACACCATATCGCCTTCGTCGGCGACACCCTGTTCGCGCTCGGCTGCGGCCGCCTGTTCGAAGGCACGGCGAGCCAGATGTGGGACAGCCTCGGCAAGCTGCGTGCTATGCCGGACGACACGATCGTCTACTGTGCACACGAGTATACCGCCTCGAACGCAGCATTCGCGCTGAGCGTCGATGGCGGCAACCGCGATCTGGTCGCTTACGCGGATGGCGTGAAAGCAAAACGCGCGCAGGACATTGCAACTGTGCCAACGACGATCGGCGCCGAGAAACGCGCCAACCCGTTCCTGCGCGCCGATGATCCCCAGCTGCAGGCCTTCGTCGGCCACCCGGGCGACGTGGTCGCGACATTTGCCGAAGTGCGCGAACGCAAGAACAACTTCTAGACCCGGCAGGGCATCCGCACGCCGGGATCGCTGAGGGACAAGTCCTTGCTGTTGCGGGTCACGCGCAAGCGGCCTTCGATTTGTGCTGACGCCCCTATGATGGCGTCGGGCAGTTTGATGCGATGAGCCGGCCGCAATCCGACCGCACGTTCGGCAACTGGCTGCCCCAGCGCGACCAGCGAAAATCGTGACAGGAATTTCCCGGTGTCATCCTCGGCTCCTTTGGGAGCCGCGACCATGACCTCCATCCAGCTCACAACACTGATTGCGGCGTTGTCGTACCGGGCCAACGCCTTGCCTGCGGCTGCAGCTCCACCCAGGAAGCCGATCAGCACGTTCGTGTCGACAAGCGCCTTCTCCATTCCCGGCGCAGCTTTTCCTGGAATGCCCGCCCATCAATGGCCGGCCGCGCGTCATTTTTCGAGGCACCAAAGCCCGCGTTTTCGCCCGGGCTGCCGATCCGGCCAGGGAAATCGGCGATCGCCTGACAGATCAGTGCAGCGCGCGACACGCCTTCCCGCTTCGCCTGCGCGTCCAGTGCTGCGACGTCTTCGTCCTTCAGATCGATCAGGGTTCTGATGCAGATATTGGCGGCGGCTATCACATGATGACATGATGTCCGACCTCCGGCAGCAAGGCGCCCGCATGACCCGCGACGATGTCATCCGCACACTCAACCTCAAGCCGCATCCGGAAGGCGGATGGTATGCCGAGACGCATCGCATCCCGGACCCTCACGACCACGGGCATCGCTCGCCAGGCACGGCAATCTACTACCTGCTGGGAGAGGGCGAGCGCTCGCACTGGCACAAAGTCGATGCAACGGAGATCTGGCACTACTACGCAGGCGGCCCGCTGGAGCTGAGCCTTGCGGTAACGGAGACGTCGAAAGCCAAGACACGCATTCTCGGCCCGGACCTCGCCGCAGGACAGCGCCCGCAGCTTGTCGTGCCGCCACATTGCTGGCAGGCGGCGCGCACACTGGAGGCCTGGACGCTGGTTGGCTGCACGGTCTCGCCGGGCTTCGATTTTTCGGGGTTCGTGATGGCGCCGCCGGACTGGTCGCCCGGAAGCTAGGGTCAGCCGCTCGAGCGTGACGCGGTCAGGACCTTGCTGACATCTTCCGGCGTGACACGGCCAGCCCAGGCATCATCCGGGTTGATCTCGATCACCAGCTCACCGCTCTTCAAGGAGACCTTCGGCGCCTTTGCCTTGCGGACCGTCACCTTGTCGATCTTCGCGGCAAGCTTGCCGGCATGACCGTTGGCGTTCTTCACACCGAGCACGAGGATGCTCAGCGCATCAGCGGCCCAGGCCTCATTGCTGGAGAAAGCCTGCGTGCCCCAGATCGTCACTTCGTGACCTGCAAGCCTGCTGAGTTCGTCAACAGCCCTGGCGCGCATCGCATCGAGCGAGGCCGTCATCGCAGGCGCCGACAGCGGCGGCACGCGGCCAGCAGGATCAGCCGGGGCGCCGGCGGGATTGTGGAGATAGGAGACGACGTTGTTGGCCTTGGTGACCTTGAGAACGATGCGGCCGGTATAGTCCATGAAGAAGGTGTCGCCGCGCTGTCCGGGCACCGGCATCAGGGTCAGGATTTCCTTGGAGCCTTCCTGCTGCAGCAGGACCACGGACCCGCGCGTTTCGAGGACGAAGCTCTTGGTCGTCTTGGCGTCCGTACCGAGATCCATGTAGCGCTGGCCGCCCTGGTCGAGCGACATGGCGGCGTTCGAGCGGGTGGTTGCGAATGTCGGGGGCGGAAGCTGCGGCTGCTGCGCAAGCGCCGGAGCGACAACGCCGGCGGCGAGGGCCAGCGCCATTGCAAGTGTTGCGGCGGGCGCCGCAGGGACATTCGGCGTGTTCAACTTCATCCCCGCCTGTAGACACGGCAAAGGGGGCGATTCTTTGTTCGCTTGCAGCGCCCCTGGAACACGATGCAGCCTTTCAGCAGCACAGGCAAGACCGGTGATTCCAATGGAATCAGCAGTTTACCTGACTCACGGCTGGCCTTGCCTGGGGTCCTCGCATGCCTGTGAACGCACTCAGCCTGCGATGAACTGTCCGCCATTGGCGGTCAGCGTGGCGCCTGTGATGAAGCCGGCATCCGATCCTGCAAGGAAGCTGACGCAGGCGGCGATCTCCTCGGCCTTGCCGAGGCGGCCGACGGGAATGCTGGCGATGATGCTTTCGAGCACTTTCGCAGGCACGGCGGCGACCATCTCGGTGTCGATATAGCCGGGGCAGATCACGTTCACGGTGATGCCCTTCCTGGCGTTCTCCTGGGCAAGCGCCTTGGTGAAGCCAATCAGGCCAGCCTTGGCGGCGGAGTAGTTCACCTGCCCCACCTGACCTTTCTGGCCGTTGATCGAGGAGATGTTGATGATGCGGCCGTGGTTCCGCTCACGCATGCCTTCGATCGTCAGGCGGCAGAGGTTGAAGGCGGAGGTGAGGTCGACGCGGATGACGTCGTCCCACTGCTCGCGGGTCATCTTGTGGAGCGTCGCGTCGCGCGTGATGCCGGCGTTGTTGACCAGGATGTCGACCGGGCCGAGTTCCGCGGTGACGGCGGAGATGCCAGCGGCGCAGGCGTCGTAATCGCCGACATCCCACTTGTAGACCTTGATCCCAAGTTCATCGGCGCACCTGGCGGCGGCTTCGTCATTGCCGGCATAGTTGGCAGCGACCTTGTATCCGTCCTTCGCAAGCCGCTCGCTGATCGCGCGGCCGATGCCTCGCGTCCCGCCCGTCACCAGCGCAACCTTGCTCATTTTCCCGCTCCCTGTTCTGCGAGGGACCATACAGGCGATTCAGGACCTGGTCCCGCCGCCGGACGCGCTCCAGCGAAAAAAATGCTGCACCCATGCTGCGAAGGGTAATGAGTGTGCAGGTGCGTAATAATCGTGCTACCAGACCGTCTGACAATGATTTAATGCGCTGGGCCTGCGGTGCTAACGCAACGTAAGGACCAGCTGATCGGGAGATGGGCTTTGACGCGAGCCAACGCCGCCGGCGAGAAAATCATCATCAAGAAATACGCGAACCGACGTCTCTACGACACCTCGGCCAGCGCCTACGTCACGCTTGAGCACCTCTCCGAGCTCACCCGCCAGGGCAAGGACTTTTCGGTTCAGGACGCCAAGACAGGTGAAGACCTGACCCGCGCCGTCCTCGCCCAGATCATCTTCGAGCAGGAGAACAAGAAGGAAGGCGTGCTGCCCGTCTCCTTCCTGCGCCAGCTGATCCAGTTCTACGGTGACAACTTCCAGGCGATGCTGCCGGCCTATCTCGAAATGTCGATGAAGACATTCAACCAGCAGCAGGATAAGTGGCGCGACTACATGAACACCACCGTCGGCGAGGACAAGGCGAAGGCGTTCGAGGAACAGGTCCGCAGGAACATGACGATGTTCGAGGACACGATGAAGTTGTTCGCCCCGTTCGTGCCCACCGGCGTTCCGGGCACGATGCCGGGCATGCCGGGGGCAGCTCCTGCAACACCGCCGCGCAGCGATGAGAGCAGGCCCGCAGCACCGCCCGGCGGCGGCGAGGCGATCCGCGCCCTGCAGCAGCAGATGATGGACATGCAGCGCCAGCTCGCCCAGCTCGCGACAGGCGTCTATGCGCCCGCCCCGGACAAGGACAAGCCGCAGTAGCGCGCAGCGGTTAACCACCATTCCTGCGAATTCCCGGTCGTGAATGCAACGCGGCGCCTCGCTTGCAGCTGACGCTGCATGCGCGTCGAGGCTGCCCCACACGTGTTCCGGAATGAGGACCGCCGCCAGCCGCCCGAAGACCGGCGCGGGACGGGCGAGGAACGCCGCGCCGATCCCTATCGCGGCGCGACCAACGCGAAGCCCAGCGCTGTCCCCTGGTTCGAGCCGATCTTTGTCGCTCACCTGCTGGGCCAGGTCGAGCCGTTGCGCGTATCGCCGAAACTGGCGCGCCGGGCTTATCAGCAGCCCGAGGCAAAGACGCCGCTGAAGCCCGGATTCTCAAGGTCGGCCTGAGACCGGGACCCACGTCCCGTGACATGTCGCAATCAGCGGGGATGGGACGCTCGCCTAGCGCCCATCGAGCTTCTGGATCACCACCTCGATCAGCCGCTCCAGCCGGTCAAGACGTTCGTGAATGCCGCCGATCACTTCCCGCGTCACAGCGAATTCGGGCGCTGCATTGCGTGCCGGGCGAAGATTGATTGCATCCGCACGCATGGCAGGCTCGCCAGGGTCGGACGCGCCGGAGCGGTCCGCAACCTCGCGCGGGTCTGCCGCGAGCACCCGGGCGATGGCGTGGATTTCGGGGCCTTCAAGCTCGCGGCGATCGGAAAACACCATCTCGATCTCATCGACAGTCATGCCCGCGGCGCGTGCCATCGACGCGCGCGTGAGGCCGGCCTGTTCAAGCCGGCTGTCGAACCAGTCCTGGTCGAAGAAGATGCCCATTGTTCCGCTGCTCCCGCCTGCGCCGACGATGACGGCGCAGGGACCCAAGACGGACGTCTAGTTCAACATCAGCTGTTATCGCCAACCGAGAAGTCGCGGCGGGCGGAGACGATGGTCACCACGACGCCAGCCAGCACATCGAGCAGGCACATGATGGTGAGGATGAAGAAGGTCGAGGTCTGGAAGTTCGGCAGCAGCAGGAACTCGACCAGGCAGACGATGAATACCAGCATCGAAACCGCATGGTTCGCGATGGTGGATGATCCCGTCGATGTCGATTTGAGGATTTCAACGAAGAAGAAGATCATCGACAGGATGATGAGAATGTCACCGCCGGTGATGTGCCAGGCGCCGAAGACATGCGTGCCTTTAGCAGGGTCGGACAGCTGCATTGCGATCGAGGAGACGCCGTTGGCGTCGATACCGCCCCCGGCCGTGAGCGCCAGCAGGTTGTAGATGACGATCGGAATGGCGAGCAGCGGGAAAATCCCGAAAATCATCCGCATCGGAGATCCCTTGTCCTTTTGTCCGCCCCGCCTGGCACGCCGTTTTTCCTGGCGTTCCAGGGCGGTTATCTTCGCAGCGGTAGCCAGCTTTTCGTCCAATTGGAAGCCCTCCACCCGTCAAGCCACCCCGGCGGGGCGCGTCTAGATCTCGTCCACGCCGCCCGGCGACTTGCGCCGCTTGCGCAGCCACATCACGCCGCGCATGTCAGAAACCGCAACGGCAAGGCGCCCGAAATTTGTGTAGTTGGAACGGCCATGCTGGCGGGCGCGGTGCCCGACAGCCCGCTCCTCCACCATCAGCCCCTCGGACATCATCAGGGCCGGCAGGTAGCGGTGCATGTGGTCGAAATAGGGAAGCTCAAGGTAGGCCTCGCGCCGGAAGGCGCGCATGCCGCAACCTGAATCCGAGTTCCTGTCCTGCAGGATCGAGCGCCGCACGCGATTGGCGAGGCGCGAGCCCATGCGTTTCCAGTTCGAATCCATCCGCTTCTCGCGGCGCCCCTGGATCAGGGCGAGATCGCCAGGAGCGTCGCCCCGTGTCAGCTGGCCGATCAGGCCCGGAATGTCTGCCGGGTCATTCTGTCCATCGCCATCGAGCGTGACGATGATATCTGCGCGGGCCGCCGCAACGCCGCTGCGCACGGCGCGGCTCTGGCCTGCGTTCTTGCGGTGGCCGATGACGCGCAGCTGGGGAACCGTGTCCTTCAGAGCAAAGAGCCGGGCGCGCGTGTCGTCCTGGGAGGCGTCATCGACGAAGACAATCTCGTAGGCGCGGCCGGTCAGCGCCTCGGTGATCTCGCGCACGAGCAGATCGACGTTCTCCGCCTCGTTCCGCACGGGCGAGACAACGCTGAATTCGGGTCGCCCCTGGGTAGCGGCCATCATGCTGTCCGTCTTGACGCGAGCATCCATCGCCGACCTATAGCCTCACCCGACGCCAGTTGCGAGAGGCGGCCTGCCATGGTCCCGACCGCCCCTGATCCAGCCTGTTCCCGTGCGCGGCGAACAAACCCGGCGACGCCCGGAAAAAGAGCCGGTATGGTCGTGGCTCCCGGGCCCGGGGCGATCCCGAATCGGCTGGTCCGGATGGGCTTGTCTGCATCGGCTTGTCTACAGGGATTTTTCCGCGCGTGATGGCTCGTTTTGACCGGTTGACGGAAGGCCGCTGGGCCTATGCGGTTCTGGCTGGCCTGGTCTTCCTGCTGGCCCTGCCGGGTCTGTTCGCCCTGCCCGTGCTCGACCGGGACGAGGGACGCTTTACCGAAGCCTCGTCGGAAATGATGGAGAGCGGCGATTTCGTCGTGATCCGCTATCATGACGAATTGCGGAACAAGAAGCCGGTCGCGATCCACTGGTTCCAGTCCGCGACGGTGTCACTCACCTCAGGTCCGGAAGCCCGGAACATTGCAGACTACCGCATTCCGTCCATGCTCGGTGCGATCCTCGCAGCGCTGGCGACCTTCTGGGCGGGAACTGCGCTGTTCTCGCGCCGCGCCGCCTTCATCGCGGCCGTCGTGCTTGGCACCACGCTGTTGCTGACCACGGAAGCCAACATCGCCAAGACCGATGCGGCGCAGTGCGGCATCCTCGCACTCGGCATGGGCGCGCTGGCGCAGATGCGCGCAGGTGCCGGCGGCAAATGGCATGGCGTGCTGTTCTGGGTCTGCCTGTCGTTCGGCATCCTCCTGAAGGGGCCGATCGCGCCGCTGGTCTGCCTGAGCGCCATCGCCGCGCTGTTCCTGTGGGAGCGCAAATTCGAATGGGCGCGGCCCCTGCTCGACTGGAAGGGGCTGAGCCTGTTCTGCGTGCTGACCATCCCCTGGTACATCGCCGTGCAGATTGCGACCGATGGCGAGTTCCTGTCGGAAGCCGTGCGGGTCGACCTCGGGCAGAAGCTGGTCGATGCGGCCGAAGGACATGCAGGCCCGTTCGGCATGCATACGGCGGCCCTGCCGCTGCTGTTCTGGCCGGGGACCCTGCTGCTGATCCCGGGCATCTGGATGGCGATCACCCGGCTGCTGCCGGCAAGGAAAACTGCGGCGGCCGATGAGCCGGGTCGCGCAGCCACCGATGCCGCCACAGAGCGCGAGGCGGCGGCGTGGCGTTTTCTCGTGTGCTGGATCGTGCCGTCCTGGCTTGTCTTCGAGATCGCGCCGACCAAGCTCGTCCACTACACCCTGCCGCTTTACCCGGCCTTCGCATTGATGGCGGGGGCTGCGGCAGACCACTGGTTCTCGACAAACTCATGGAAGTTCGGACGCTGGATTTCAGCGGGGCTTTTTGTGCTTGTGGCGCTTGTGCTGGCAATCATCCCGACGCCGCCGGTGCTCGAACAGTTGCGCGGCGAGGCGGCACAGGATTTCGGTGACCTGACGGCGCGCGTCTCTCATGTCTGGGACCAGGCATGGGCGGCGACCGGCATTGGCATATGGCCGACGCTGCTGATCCTCGCTGCAACCGGGGGCACGCTCTATGCGCTGGCAAGGAAGAATGCAGTTGGCCTGATCGCCGGACTGGTTGCCTGTTCGGCCGTGGCGGGCATCGGCTATCGCGGGCTGATCCTGCCGAACCAGTCATGGATGCTCTCGACCGGCGCATCGCTGTCTGCGCTGCGCGAGGTGTGCGCCCTGCCCGAGGGCACAGCGGCGTGGCGCGAGTCCGGTTGCGAGGGACGGGCGCCGAAGAAAATCCGTGCGATCGCCTTCGCCGAGCCCAGCCTGGTGTTCGAACTTGGCAACAAGATCGACCTGCCGCCGGATTCGAGTGTCGAGATCCCAGCCATCGCCGAGGACAACCGCCCGGCCTGGCTGATCAATGTCGGCGAAGAGGCCGGCCGCGAAGCGCTCGCCACGCTTGTGAAGGAAGCAACGGCGGCTGACCGTTGCATCCGTCTCGCGCGCAGGTTTGCGTTCAACTACTCGAATGGCGATGCATCGATCCTGGTTGCTGCGGTCATCGAGCCCGCCGGCTGCCCGTCCGCCGAGCCGCCGCCGGTCCTGCGCGACGGCGAGGAAGAGCCAGAGCCGCCGCCGCTCGACGAGTAATCAGCCGCAGGCCAGCCTCGCGACTTCGGGTTCCGGCGTGCATTCACGGCTGGGTGCTGCTGCCGGGCGGCCCTTCACCCAGACGTCGACGCGGCGCTGGTTGGGGCAGTTCTGGTTGTCGTCCAGGCCGTCGAGTTCACCGACGCCGCTGAACTCGGCCACCTTGAGCCCGTTTGTGCGCAGGAAGTCGGCGACCACTTTCGCGCGCTCGGCCCCGAGCAGGCTGTTGTAGTCGGTCGAGCCGCGTGTGTCGGCATAGCCGCGCACAACCAGCTCCTGGCCCGCAAAGACATCGGCGAATGTCGTGAGTTCGGCCTCAAGCGCGGTGCGCGAGGCTTTCGTCAGCTTGCTGGAGGCGGTGCAGAACCAGCCATTCATCTTGCGCTCTGCCAGCGGCAAGGCCAGCGGCAAGGCCAGCGGCAAGGCCGGTGCAATCGCAGCTTTCGGCGGTGCAGCTGGCGTTGCCGCTTGTGGCGCTGGGGCGGCTGGCGGCGCAGCCGGTGCGGCGGCAACGGGCGCTGTCGCGGGCGCCGCTGCGGGCGGAGGCGTCACGGCTGCGACCCCGGCATGGGGCTCAGGCAGAGGCTCCGGGATCGGGCCGGTGGGGCGAAGATCGACGGGCGCATTGCCGAACGGATCGACCAGCGGCGCAGGCGGCGGTGCGGCCGCCAGCTGCCGGTTGGCTACGGACTGGACGCCAGCAAGACCATCCTCACCTGGCGCCTCCTCGTTTCGGCCACGCATCAGCCAGAGCAGCAGGAAGAGGATGATGGCGATGCCGAAGATGACCCCGAAAAGATCGTCCTGATTGAAACCCCGCCTGGCAGGCGACGCCACAGCGGTTGCGCCGCCGCGCAGCGGACCATCGCCCGTGCCTCCCCCACCTGCCCGCTTGCGCGCGAGGGGAGCTGAGGGGACCGGGTCGGCGGCTGGGGGCTCGGGGGCCTTGTCGACGGTCGGCGGCGGCGGCGCCTCAAGTGTTTCTGCGGCAGCGGTCGCGCCCGAAACGAGGACGAGCGAGCTTGATCGTCCAGCCGGGCGCGACCCGGCGGAGACTTTTTTCACAGGCGCTGCCGGCTCAGGCGGCAGGTCGGGCACGACGTGGAGCGGCGGGCGGGGCGATTCAACAGGCGCCGGCGAGGTCTCGCCCCTGGGCGGAGAGGACCTTCCGAACGGATTGTAGAAGCTGGCGGCCGCGGCTGCGGACGCGACGCGGGCGGGCGTCGATTTCGGCGCCGGCTGTTTCGGAGCAAGGGAGGAAGATGGCGTGCGCGTTTTCGGAGGATGCAGAGGCGCACGCGCAAAGGGGTCTTTCAGCGGCGCAGTCATGGCAGGCTTCGGGGCAGGCTTCGGGGCAGGTTTCGGGTCAGGCCTGGGAGCTGGCTTCGGCGCGGACGCTGCGGCTGGCTGCGCCGGCCTCGACCTTGGCGCAAAGGGGTCCTGGCGCGAAGCGGCTGAAAGCGCCGCCTTCGGAGGCTGGGCGGGCTTCACGATCTTCGGCGGCTTTGGCGGCTTTGGCAGCTTGCCGCCCGACTTGAACGGGTCTCCGGCGGGCCCGCCTTTCCGGAAATGATCCGGTGCTGGGCCGAATCCCTTGCCGCCCGGCGCAGCGCGGCGGGCGAAGCGATCGTTGAAGGAGGGGGTATAGCCCATCGTTTCCTCGAACGTCCGGGGTCGATTCTCCACAACCCGCCAACGTTAACCGTCATACCGGCGGGGGGACGCCCGGGGCAAGCGAAACCGGGCGGCCATACGCGCCATGGCGGGTTGCTTCCCAGCACTACCGAGGCAGGCTAAACCCGGCTTCATGATCGATACCTTGCTTGACCCCGTCTCCCTCGCCCAGGCGCTGATCCGCCAGCAGACCGTGAACCCCTGTCATGACGGTGCGCAGGACGTGCTGGCCGAGGCGCTGGAATCCCTGGGGTTCTGCACCAAGCGCTACCCGTTCGAGGGCGTCGACAACCTTTATGCCCGGCTGGGCGGGGCGGCGCCTAATTTCTGTTTCGCCGGCCATACCGATGTCGTTCCGGTTGGCGACGCGGCCGGGTGGACCGTCGATCCGTTCGGCGCCGAGATCCGCGACGGGGTCATGTACGGCCGCGGAACCTCGGACATGAAGGGTGCGATCGCCGCCTTCGTCAGCGCGACCGCACGGTATGTCGCCGACCATGGCCGGCCAGCAGGTTCGATCTCGCTTCTGATCACAGGCGACGAGGAAGGGCCTGGCCTGCACGGCACGCGGCGACTGCTGCCCGCTGTCCTCGCCGATGGGGAGAGGATCGACCATTGCATCGTTGGCGAGCCGACGTCGGAAGAGCGCATTGCGGACATCGTCAAGAATGGACGGCGCGGATCGCTCAACTGCGTTCTGAAGGCCGTGGGGCGGCAAGGCCATGCGGCCTATCCAGAGAAATCTGCCAATCCAATGCCGGTCATACTCGATGCGCTGCAGAAGCTGCGCGAGCTGAAGCTCGACACTGGCAGCCCCGGCTTCCAGCCATCCAATCTCGAAATCACCACGATCGATGTCGGCAATACCGCGCACAATGTCATACCGGCGCAGGCGATGGCGAAGTTCAACATCCGGTTCAACCCGAACCACACCGGCGCCGATCTCATGGCGCGCCTCGAGCAACTCATCGGCAGCGGCCGCGATGGCGTCCAGCTTTCCCTCGAGATGCGCGTGACGGGCGAGGCGTTCTACACCACGCCCGGCAGGCTGACCGAGCTGATCATTGCTGCGGTCGAGGCGGAGACAGGTCGTAAACCGGACCTTACCACCGGCGGCGGCACGTCGGATGCGCGCTACATCAAGGACGTCTGCCCGGTTGCTGAACTGGGTGTACGAAATGAAATGGCGCACAAGGTCGACGAACACATTCCGGTCGACGAAATCGAAACGCTTTGCCGGATATATTACCGCCTTCTGGCCGGCTATTTCGCTGCGGCCTGAAGCCTGGCGACAATCCCCCGCAAGTGGCGCGCCAACAAGGTGGCCGCACGCGCCGCCATGAGAATGCCGCGGCGTGATGTTTGCTTCGATCCTGACGGGTCGCGGCGGCCGGGCGAGCTATGTGGACGCGGGGCCTGCGACGGTTCCGGATTTGAGTGGGTAGATGGCGTGCCGCGGACGACAGCGCAGTCGAGCCGGCCGGGTCCTTTGGGGCCTGGTGCTGGCCCTGTGCGTCGCGCTGACGCAACCGGCGGCGGCGCAGGACCTGGAAAACCAGGACCCCTTGGAGGATGCCTCCGGCGGATCGTCCGGGCCCGGACGGGTTCCTGTGGAGGGCCTTCCGCCAGGGCTCAATGATGCGCTGAAAGTCCTGCAGCGCGAGGAGGTGGTTCCCGCAACGCTGTTCGAGGCGCGCCGGCAGGCGGCGCGTGCAGCGGCGATCGTCTCTACCCTGCTCGAAAGCGAGGGCTACTATCAGGCCGAGATTGCTGATTTTGCCAGCGGCGAGACGACGTTCACGCGCGGCGTTCGCGTGAGGGCAGGACCATTGTTCGTCTTTGCCAGCCGGCGCGTGGCTTACCTTGGCGCAGCCCCCGATGAGACGACGCAGGCCGAGATCGACAGCCTGCTCGAACCGATCACCGCCGGTGCGCCGGCGCGCGCACAACCCGTGATCGAGATGGGGGACGCGCTGGTGCGGCGCCTGCGCGCCGCAGGCTACCCCGATGCGAGCGCCGACCCGGTCGATGCGCTGGCGGACGCAGGCGCAGGCTCGGTCGCACTCGAATTCCGGCTGCGGCCCGGCCTGCGCGCATCATTCGGGGGGCTCTCGGTGACGGGCCTCGATGCGACACGCGAGGAATTCATCGCCAGCCTGCGCCCCTGGGAACAGGGTGAGCGCGTGACGCCGGCACGAATGGATGCGTTTCGTGGCCGGCTTGCCGAGACGGGTCTCTTCGCCTCCACAGCGGTGCGCCTTGCCGATGGCGCAGCGCCCGATGCGAACGGTGTCGCCGCGCGCGACGTGATCGTGGAGCTGACAGAGCGCGAGCGCCAGACCGTTGCACTCGGCGCGTCCGTGTCGAGCAGCGAAGGCGTTGGTCTCGACGCCGAGTGGGAGCTGCGCAATTTCAGCGGCTGGGCCGATTCACTGACGGTGTCGGGCCTGCTCGCGACACTCGAACGCCGCGTGAAGACGACCTATCGCCTGCCCCATATCGGCAAGTATGGGCGTATCCTCGAAGTGAGCGGCGAGGTCGAGGACTTCGAGACGGACGCATTCGACCAGTCGGGCGCCAACGTCTCGGCCACGCTTACCGAGCAGATCTCGCGGCGCGTGCGGGCCTCGCTCGGCGTCGAAGCGGGCTATGCCAGCGTGCTCGAAGCATCCGACCGCTTTGTGGCCCTCAACCGGCGCGACCTGTTCATCCTGTCGGGGACAGGCACGGCGGAGTATGTCGGTGTGCGCGACATTCTCGATCCGGTGAACGGCATTCGCGGCCGCGTCATGTTCGAGCCCGGCTTCACCTGGGGCGACACCAATATCGCGTTTGCACGGATGACGGCAGAAGCGTCCGCCTATTCGGATTTCGGCACGGACAATCTCGTCGGCGCCATTCGTGGCAAGGTCGGCACGATCGCCGGACCGAGCGGCGCGCCGCCTGACCGCGCTTTCTTTGCAGGCGGCGGCGGATCGGTGCGCGGCTATGAGTACCAGTCGCTTGCCCCGCGCGACGCCACTGGCCTTATCACCGGACGCTCGCTGATCGAGACGAGTTTCGAGCTTCGCTACCGCGCCAGCGACACGCTGGGCTATGTCGCCTTCATCGACGCCGGCGCGGCCGGCTCCAATGTCGAACCGCCAATCGACGACATGAAATTCGGCGCCGGCCTCGGGCTTCGCTACTACACGGCATTCGGCCCGCTGCGGGCGGATCTTGCAGTGCCGCTGAGCAATGTCGAAGGCGCGGGCGACTTCCAGGTCTATATCTCCATCGGACAGGCCTTCTGATGGAACGCGCGAAACGCAAGCGATACCCGCTCTGGCTCCGCATCGCCCTGGCGTTGATGTTCGCAACGCTTGCAGTTGTGGCAGCCGCGGTTGTGCTGCGCTTCTGGATTACCAGCGATGGCGGCCGGGCCTTCATCCTGTCGCAGATCGACGGACGGCGCGTGGGGCCGTTCGGCACGCTGCGCCTGTCGGGCCTGCAGGGCGATCCGCTGAACGCCGCGACGCTGGCCGACATCGCGCTGGTGGACGACGAGGGCGTCTGGCTTCGTGCGCGCGATGCCAGGATTGAATGGACGCCGACAGCGCTGTTTGGCGGCGATCTTGACATCAGCACGATCGAGATCCGGACCGTCGATGTGCTGCGCCAGCCAATCCTCGCCATGCTCGACGCGGAAGCCCCTGGGCCGGACATCGGGCTGCGGCTGAACGCCTTCTCGGTCGGCGACCTTCGGCTGGCCGAACCGGTGATCGGCATTGCTGCGCGCTACCGCATCGATGGCGGCGTCGCCCGGCCGCGTGACGGATCTGGTTTTGCACGCATGACGCTTGCCCCGGTCGAGGGGCCGGCGGATGCGGCGAACATCTCGGCCGAATGGTCGGCCGCCGGCACGCTCAAGGCGGCGGCGACCCTGACCGGACCGTCCGATGGCCTGCTTGCCACCGTGCTGCAATCGCCAGCTGACAAGGACATTGCTTTCACCGGCAGCATTGCGGGCACGCCCGACAGTTTCAGTGGCGCAGGCGCGCTCGACTTCGGCGGCAAGACTGCAGCGCGGGGCAGCATTTCGCGTGCAGGCGCTACGGCGAGGCTGGCCGCAAGCATTGATGCTGGCGGCTGGCCGCTGCTGGAGGCCATGGCGCAACGCACCGGTTACACGATCACGCTCGACGCCAGGGCTGACCTTGCCACCCTGTCACGCGCGCCGACGATTGTACGTCTCGCCGCGCCCCTCGGCGCAGTCGAGATAAAGGGTGACTATGACTTTGCGACATGGATGCTGCCAAGGGAGGTCGCAACGCGCGTGACCGGGCTCGACCTGGCGCGCCTCGCCGATGCCGTGGCTGGCAAGGCCGATGCGGCTGGCATGCTGTCGTGGGGAATTGGCGGCGTAGCATGGCGCGGCGAGGCCACCATCCGCGACGTGAAATGGCCCTCAGGACAAGCCGCGCAAGTGGCGGCGCCGGTTCAGCTGAGGTGGTCGCAGGGGATACTGACGCTTGCAACCAGCGGCGTACGCATCGATGACGGACAGCTGGACGCCCTGCCCGCGCTGCAAGCTGCGGGCTACACGGCCGCAGCGCGTGGCGAACTGAACACGCGGACGGGCCTGATCGAGATTCTGGGCTCGCGCATTCAGGGCGCGCCAGGCGCCGTCTCGGCGCGCGGCTCCTTCAACACAGAAACCGGCGCGATGGACCTGCAGGGCTCTGCCCTTGTGGCGAGGTTGAGTGATCTCGCGCCGCTGACGGGCTCGGCGCAGGGGCCGTTCCGGTTAAGAGCTGAATCATCGCGTGCGCCAATCCGGATCTCCGCAGACATCGAAGGCCGGGGCGTTGCCGCGAGCGAAGCCACGCTCAACGCGCTGATCGGGTCGTCGCCGCGGGTGAGCCTCGTCGGGGCGGTAAGTGATGGACGCTTTGCCATCGAATCCGGCTCCGTGCAGATGGCGGGATTGCGCGCCAGCATGACGGGGCGCATTGCCGGATCGGGCGCGGTTGCGGGCCGTGCAAGCGGCGTTCTCAGTCGCCCAATCGACGTGGGCGGTGCGATTATCGAAACGGCGGCGTTCACGGCGGATGTCGACGGCACAATCACGCGGCCGGTCGTCGATCTGCGCCTGTCGGACGGGGCTGTCAGCACGGCAGGCGTGTCGGTGCGCGACCTTTCGGGGACGGCGAACGCGACATTCGGCGAGGGAGTCGAGGGTCGCTTTGACCTGACCGGCGATTCCGACACCGGACAATTCCGCGCCAGCGGCCGGATTGAAGCGGGCGAAGGCGACTGGCGCATCAACGACCTGGCGGCAAACCTGGGCGAGCTGAAATTCAGCGCACCGCGGCTGAACGTCGCCGATGGCGTGCTGGCAATGAACTTCACAGCGAGCGGGCCGGTCGATGGCATAGCCGGGCTGGAACGCGGTGCGATGATCGCCAACGGATCGGTGCGGATGGGCGAGGAGCTGGCAATTGACGTCAGCGGCCGGCTGACTGACCTGCGCAGTTCGGCGCTGCGCCTGTCGCTGCTGGCATTCAACGTGAAGGCGATCGACGGGCGCGCAATGGTGGAAGCGCGGGCCACCGGATCGCTGGGCGCGCCGGTCGACCTTGAACTTGCCGCAACCGGATCGCAGCAGGGCGATGTGTGGTCGGGTGACGCGACACTCAAGGGAACGGTAGATAACTTGCCGATCGCGACCTCGCGCCCAGCCGTGTGGCGGCGCGGACCAGATGACTGGTTGCTGGATGCGGCATTCTCTGCCCTGCGCGGCGAGATCGACCTCGATATTGCGCAGTCGCCGTCCGCGGCGACGGGAAGGCTGGAGCTGAAAGATGTGAGCCTGCGTGGGCTTACGCGGCTGGCGCGCATCACGCGGCTCGAAGGCGTGGTCACGGGCCTTGCGACGTTCAACAACGGCGCTGGACCGGCGACGGGCGATCTCCAGCTCTCGATTGCAAATGCAAACCTGGTGGGCCTCACAGGAAATCCGGCATCGCTCGCGCTTGTCGGTTCGCTGCGCGGAAACGTTCTGACCGCGCGTATCGAGGGTGAAGGACGGGGCTTCGAACTGGATGCCTCTTCGCAGCTGGCTGTCGTCGATGGTGAAGGGTTTGCGCTTTTGCTCGATGCTGCAGCGCCGATGACCGCCGAACTCGCCCTGCGGGGGCGCGCAGAACAGCTGTGGGCGCTGTTCGGGCCAGAAGACCAGTCGTTACGCGGGGCGGTGGACGCAAATGTGCGGGCGAGCGGGACGCTGGCCGACCCCGTCTTGCGGGGCGGGTTCACTGTCGCCGAAGGCGCCTATGAGCATGGCGAGACAGGGCTTGCGCTGCGCGACATTTCGGCGACGGGCGCATTCGACGACATGTCGGCGCGCATCACCGGCATGAAGGCGAATGACGGCGCCGGAGGCACGCTGACCGGAGAAGGTTCGATCGCGTGGGATGGCGGGCTGCAGGGCGGGGTGAGCTTCAATGCCAGCAATCTGCGCGCGCTTGGGCGAAATGACCGGTTTGCGATCGTGTCGGGCGATGGCGCGGTGAAGATCGTCGCCGACAGCATCGAGGTGAGCGGACAGCTGGCTTTGTCGCAGGCGCGGATTTCGATCGAGCAGCCGGCGTCTGCGAGCATTCCAACCATACCGGGAGTTCGCAGGGTGAACTTTCCCAACCAGTCAGACGAGGAAGAAGCCGAAACGGAGACCTCGCCGCTCCGCCGTCCGGTGCAGCTCAACCTTCGCGTTTCGGCGCCGCGCCGGATCGTGGTGTTCGGGCGCGGGCTCGATACTGAATGGGCGGCCAATCTGCACCTGACAGGACCGGTCAGCGATCCCTCGATCTCGGGCACGGCGACACTGATACGCGGCGACCTGGATCTGGCGGGACGGCGCTTCCAGTTCGATACGGGTACGATCACGCTGGATGGCCCGATCCGGATGGCGCGCATCGACATATCGGCCGAGCGATCGACTGCAGACATCACGGCGCGGGTGCGGATTTCGGGGACGCCGGTGGAACCGAAATTCGTGCTCGAATCGACGCCCGCCCTGCCACAGGACGAAGTGCTGGCCCGAATCCTGTTCGGCCGGTCAGTGACGCAGCTTTCGGCGTTCGAGGGCGCGCAGCTGGCGGCAGGCCTTGCCCAGCTGGCGGGCGGACAGGCCGTGTTCGATCCGGTGGGGCTGGTGCGCCAGGCAACGGGCCTCGACCGTGTCGCTTTCGGCGCCGAAGACGGGGTCGCAACGGTGTCGGCCGGCAAGTACATCGCCGAGGACGTTTATGTGCAGCTGGGCGCTGGCGGGACGGGCGGCGTCGGCGCTGAAGTGGAATGGGAGCCGACGGACGAGGTCTCGATCATCTCGTCGGCTGACGGCAGTGGCGACACCAAGATCGCCGTGCGCTGGAAGAAGGATTACTGACGCGCAGTCGCTAGCCCTGTGCCGTGAAGCCGGGGGTGGGGAGTGATGCGCGGCGCCTGCGGCCACGCGATCCTGACCAGCAGCTGCGTGATGTCATTCCCGGCGTCTGCGAGCACGAGGGGCTTCCTGCCGGACATGCGCATATGCCGAGGACGCGATCCCGGGAGCCATTGCGGCAGTCCGTCCGGTCAACCAACCGCTCACGCGGGCCACAGCAATTGCGCCCTCGGCTTCGACGTCCATCAGCCGGTTGAACCCAGCCCCGTCAAGGATATGCAGCAAGCCCCATCCTCGCTCTTCAGGCTAGCGCAGAGGCGTCGGGACAGCGTGCCGCAAGTCATCTTGTCATTCCTCGGAGGGATTGCGTCTCGCAACGCCACTCTGCCGGCTAACTCCGATCCAGCTCACGCCCGCCGCGCCCCGGGCGCGCGCTGACTCTGGCGGTCCGCGCGCCCGAAGCGCTCCCTCAACCAGGCCACACCGGCTTGCTGGAGGCTGCCGTCACGAAGGGTCTTGATGCGGTTCATGCAGGTGTGATGGTCGGGGTCTTGAGGTCGCGCTGAACAGTTCCGGACAGGCTGCTGTTCGCGATCGCTGTGTGCGCTCGCCTTCCCGCGCAAGGCCAGTCGCCTGCCGAGAGCAGCTTCCTGCTCTCCGGAATGCAGGCGTTTCCTGCGGGTCGCGGGTCCTCTTGCTGCAGGGCCTTGTCGCAGTTTGCGGCCACGGCGCTCCGCAGGATCAGGTGCGCGGCGCGTAGGACACTGACGCAAGATAGAGCCCAGCCGCCGGCGCGACGGGGCCGCAGAGGGTTCGGTCAGCCGCATGCAGGATGTCGCTGATCCATTGAACCGGCTGGCGGCCGCGGCCGACCTCGACGAGGGAGCCGACCATGGAGCGGACCTGGTGGTGGAGGAAGGAGCGTGCGGTAGTTTCGAGGACGATCTCCTCGGACTTGCGGTAGATGCGGATGCTGTCGAGCGTCTTCACCGGCGTGTCGGCCTGGCAGTGAATGTAGCGGAATGTCGAGAAGTCGTGGCGGCCGACGAGCACCTGTGCGGCTGCATGCATGGCGTCTGCATCGAGCGCGGCGGCCACGCGCCAGGCACGATGCTTGTCCAGCGTGAGATCGGCGCGGCGGCTGATGATGCGGTAGACATAGCTGCGCGCGGTGGCGTCGAAGCGGGCGTGGAAGCCGGGTGCAGCGTCTTCGGATTCAAGGATGGCGATCGGGTGCGGGCGGAGATGGGCGTTGAGGGCATCGCGCACCTTGCCTGCCGGCAGCACCTTCACGAGATCGACATGGGCAACCTGGCCAAGGGCGTGGACGCCGGCGTCGGTGCGCCCTGCGCCGGTGACGACGGTTGGCTCGCCGTTGAGCGCAAGGGCTGCCTCTTCCAGCGCCTGCTGCACGGTTCGCGCATTCTCCTGCCGCTGCCAGCCGGCATATCTTGCGCCGTCATATTCGATGGTGAGCTTAAATCTGGGCATGCTTGGCGAACATCACGCGCCGAAGGCGGCGGGAAATATCAGCTCGCCCGACATGGGCGGGCCGCCGCGCAGGCGCACGGCAAACAAGTGCGGGCCCTTGTATCGGGACTGGAAGGGTTCAGTTGCTTCGACGGTGAAACCGAGTTTCGGATAGAACCAGTCATGCCCCAGCACGAAGATAATCGCGCATCCAGCTTCGCGGAGCATGGCAAGGCCCTGCGTGACGAGTTGCCTGCCGACGCCTTCCTTCTGCACCCACGGATCGACGCTCATGGGTCCAAGGCCCGCACAACCCAGCCTGCCGCGCACGCCGAGCGAATAGAAAAGTATATGGCCGACAATGCGGCCCTCCATCTCGGCCACGAGCTGGATGATGACGTCGCCATCGGCTTCGAGCTGGCGGATGATGCGCGCTTCGTCTTCCTGGCCGAAGGCGCGGGTGTTGAGCTCCGCGATGGCGGCCTTGTCGGACTGAAGTGCGACGCGGATGACGGGCTTTTCCATCACTGCTTTCCTGCGGACACAAGCTGGGCGCCCTTTGCGATGCGGGCGCCGCGCTGGAACTCACCGGCCGTGACCTTCCCCCTGCCGGCGCGCTGGAGGCGGGTGAGCCGTACAGCGCCCGAGCCGCAGGCGATTTTCAGCATGTCGTCAAGGACGGCTCCCGGTTCGCCCTGCCCTGTATCAGCGAGCGCGTGGAGCGCCCTGATGCGCTCGCCTTCATGTTCGAACCAGGCGCCGGGAAAAGGCGACAGGCCGCGGATGTGCGCGGCGACTTCGGCGGCAGGACGCGTCCAGTCGATGCGGGCTTCGGACGTCGTGATCTTGGACGCATAGGTCGCGCCCTCTTCAGACTGCGCCGTGAGCTGCGCATCGCCGCGTTCGAGACGGGCGAGGCCTTCCACCATCAGGGCAGCGCCGAGCTGTGAGAGGCGGTCGTGGACGTCACCGGTGGTGTCGGCCCCGGTGATCGGCGTGGTGGCGGTGAGCATGACCGGGCCGGTGTCGAGACCCGCTTCCATCTGCATCACCTGTACGCCGGTGAGCGCATCGCCCGCCATGACGGCGCGGTGGATGGGCGCAGCGCCACGCCAGCGCGGCAGGATGGAGCCGTGGAGGTTGAAGCAGCCGAGGCGCGGCGCATCGAGGATGGCGCGGGGCAGAAGGAGGCCGTAGGCCACCACGACGGCGACATCGAGATCAAGGGCGGCAAAGGCGTGCCTGTCGTCCTGGGCCTTGAAATTGATCGGCGTGCGGACCTCGAGGCCGTGGCGTTCGGCAGCTGCGTGCACAGGGGTCTGTGTGAGCTGCTTGCCGCGGCCGGCGGGGCGCGGGGGCTGGGAGTAGACGCAGACGACCTGGTGGCCGGCCGAGAGGATGGCCTCCAGCGTCGGAACGGCAAAATCGGGCGAACCCATAAAGGCGAGACGAAGCGGCATGGGAGGCTTCTAGTGCGAGATTGCGCCGAACGGAAATGCCATCCTGTCCGGCCGATGCAATCGCGCCCTCAGGGCTGCGTCAGCCGTTGAAGCCGCGAATGGCGTCGATCACTTTTTGCTGGTCGGCGTTCGACAGATAGGGGTGCATGGGCAGCGACATGACGCGGTTGCGGATATCTTCCGTAACCGGCAGGCCGCCCGGGGCTTTCGGATAGACGGCGTAAACGTCCTGCATGTGGATCGGGATCGGGTAGTAGATCGCGGTGGGTACGCCCTGCGTCTTGAGATGGGCGATCAGGCCCTCGCGATTGTCGTGCTCGATCGTGTACTGCGCCCAGTTGGAGAAACCGCCGGCGATGACGGTGGGGACGCGGCGCACATGACCTTCGAGGCCTGCGTTGTAGCGCTGGGCGACGGCGTCGCGCTTCTGCAACTCGTCGGGATAGATTTTGAGCTTCTCGGAGAGGATGGCGGCCTGCATCGCATCGAGGCGGGAGTTCACGCCAATGCGCATGTTGAGATAGCGCGGATCATTGTCGTACTTCTTTGCGGCCATGTCTTCGGCGCTGGCCTTGCCGTGGATACGGATCGAATCGACGAGACCGGCGAGCTGGTCATCGTTGGTCAGCACCGCGCCGCCATCGCCATAGCAGCCGAGCGGCTTGGCGGGAAAGAAGGACGCGGTTGCGACATCTGCCCATTCGAGCGGCTGGCGTCCGTTGAGCGTGCAGCCGAAGCCCTGGGCCTGGTCGGCGATCAGCTTGAGGCCGTGGCGCTTCGCGATGGCGGAGATGGCGGGGTAGTCGGCCGGCTGGCCGAAGAGGTCGACGGCGATGATGGCGCGCGGCCTGAGCTTTCCGGCGGCCGTCACTGCGCCGATCGCAGCTTCGAGGCTGGCGGGGTCCATGTTGTAGGTGTCGGGCAGGACATCGACGAAGACAGGGCTTGCGCCGACGAGCGAGGCCACTTCGGCGCTGGCGACGAAGGTGAAGCTGGGGACGAACACCGCATCGCCCGGTCCGATATCCCAGGCGCGCAGCGGGATGAGCAGTGCATCTGTCCCGTTGGCGCAGGCCAGCGCGTGCTTCGCACCGCAGAAGGCGGCCAGCGATTTTTCGAAGCCGGTGACCTCGGGACCCATGATGAAGCCGCAGGTCGAGAGGACGCGGCCGATGGCGGCGTCGATCTCGGGGGCGATGCGCTGGCGCTGGGCGGCAAGGTCGATGAAGTTCATGGGGACGCACTCACGCTTGCGTTGGGAGGCGGCAGGGATGCCTTTGGCCTGCGTCTCGGGCAAATCACCTTGCGCTGCAAACTGTAACGTTCGGTGGGCAGGGGCGCGGCGGGCGGTCGCAGCGCACATTGTGCTGGCACAGGGGGCGTGCGATTGTTTCGGTGCAGCTCAAACCGGTGAGATTCGGAACGGGCGCGGCTTCCGGCTTTGGCGGTGTGACTGCGGGACTTGACCCGTGCACGCGCCCCGCCATGTGAGCCAGGTAGACAGCCAGGAAGGCGCCCGCAGATGGCCATCTCACCAAAGTCACCCAAGGCTGGAAAAGCGCCCAGGGCCGGGACGTCTCCCAAGGGGCCAAAGGCGGCTCGGTCACGAGAGGTCAATGACATTGAGGATGAGGCGGCGGAGCCGGCGGCGAAGCCCGTTGCGGCGAAGGCTGCTGCCAGCAGCGATGATGCGGCCCTGAGCAAGCGGCTGCCGGAAATGACCGATTTCCAGCTGCGCGCCTACCAGCAATCGACGACGCGGATCTCGGGCGACGTCAAGCATGCCAAGAGCGCGGCGGCGAAGAACACGCTGGCGCTGATCGAGGAGGAGATGGCGCGTCGCATTGCCTCTCCGGGCTCGGCGCCTTCGGGCGTACGCGTCGGGGTTGCGCGACCCAAGGCCGGCAAGAAGCGCGACGACTGATGCGTCAGGCAGGCGCGCGGAGGTTCCAGGCCTCCACCCTCGCCTCACCGGCCTCCACCACGATGACGCCCCAGGCGGCGGTGGCGAGTTTGGCGTCCGGGCGTTGCGCGTTCGCAGCGTTGAGGGCGAAGCGGGCGATGCCATTCGAGGTGACCACCAGATGGTTGCCGGGTTCCTCGCGCAGCTCGTGGAAGAGTTCCTGCCAGTTGCCGATGATGGCGGCGGTGTCGGCGCGCCAGCCGGGCGGGACGATGCCGTCATGCTCCCACGCTTCGAGGGCCGCCTTGCCGATGCGGGCGAGGACCTCCTCCTCCGGCCTGTTCTCGTCCGGGCCGTAGTCGATCTCGCGGAGGAAGAGGTCGGTGAGGAGTTCAGGCGCGACGGGTTGCGCAGCGAGGATGGCGGCGGCGGTTTCGCGCGTGCGCTTCAGCGGTCCCGACCGCGCGGTGGCAAAAGGCGTCCCGGCAAAGTGACGCGCGAGGGATTGGGCCTGTGTTCTCCCGGAGGTTGAAAGGGGCATGTCGGTGCGCCCGCCGACACGCGTGACGACATCGCCCTTGTCGAACGTATTGCCATGGCGGACGATGAAAAGGCGCGTTTCCATGATGTTCATGGCCTTGGGTTATTGATCCGGGTTTCTTGCCACGCCCATGGACTTGCCATGTTTAAGGACACGGGCAAACAGCGCCTGCAGGGTTTCGAGACATGACACCGGAAAGTCAGGAAAGATTCATCCTCCGCGCCTCGTGCCGGGACGCGATCGGCATTGTGGCCGATGTGGCGGGCTTTCTTGCCGAGCGGCGGCTGTTCATCGCGGAGACCGCGAATTTCGGTGACGCCGCCTCAGGCCTTTTCTTCATGCGCCTCTTGTTCGCACCGACGATGCCGGGCTTCACGCTGGCGAAATTCAAGGCCGAGTTCGGTGTGATCGCCGACAGATGGAGCATGGACTGGGAGGTGATCGACGCCCGGGCCAAGCCCAACGTGCTCATCCTGGTCTCGACGGCGGATCACTGCCTCAACGACCTGCTCTATCGCCAGCGCATCGGCTCGCTGCACATGAACGTGCCGGCGATCGTGTCGAATCACCTGACCTGTGCATGGCTCGCGGACCGGAACGGCATTCCCTACTACCACCTGCCGATCGACAGAGACGGCAAGGAGACAACCGAAGCGCGCATCCTCGAACTGGTCGAGTCGCAGAGGATCGATCTGGTCGTGCTCGCGCGCTACATGCAGATCCTCTCGTCAGAGATGAGCGCCAGGCTTGCGGGCAAGTGCATCAATATCCACCATTCCTTCCTGCCGGGCTTCAAGGGCGCAAAGCCCTACACACAGGCGTTCAATCGCGGCGTGAAGCTGATCGGGGCGACGGCGCACTATGTGACCAGCGATCTCGATGAGGGCCCGATCATTGCCCAGGCGGTGGAGCCGACGACGCATGTGGACCAGCCCGATGTGATGACGGCGAAGGGCCGCGACACCGAGGCGCGCGTGCTGGCGCGCGCGGTGAAGCTGCACCTTGAGGGGCGCATATTCCTCAATGGCGGGCGGACGGTGGTGTTTGAGTAGGGCGCGGCGCCTACGCGTCGGAATCTGGATTGCGGTATTCGCGACAGTGCCACAGGCGCAGGATGAAGATGTTGGCATCGGCAATCTCGCAGCGCATCTCGTACTGCCCGACGATGATCCGGCGGACCTCCCGCGGTGCAAACGCATCCAGCTTCTCACCAATGCGAGGATAGTCGAGCAGCCGGTCAGGCGCGCTGGCGAGCTGCTGAATGACGCGCGCAGCCGACCGGGACTCAGCCGCGTTCAGGAATTCGTGCAGGGAACAAGGCCCGACAACGCCTTTCGGGTCCAGAGGACTTTCATTTCAGAGGCGGCGGCAATGGTTTGCGGGAACCGAGACTGTCAGCCCACGCCTGTATAGCGTGATGGTCGATAACATGGCCGACATCGACGTCCGCGAGCGCTTCGAGCGTCATGCGATGACGCTCCTCTTGCTGGTCGATCCACGCCGCCAGCGCCTGCTCAATGACCCATCCCCGGGACCGTTCGAGGCGCGTCGCCATCGCCTCGACCCTCTCAGCAAGGTCGAGGGGGACGTGGGCGGTCAAGACCTTGGTGTCAGTCATTCATCACTCACGATCAGGTCGATTGAATAGCAATCATTTCGAGGTCCAAACGCAAGCGAGCGACCGATTTTTTGTCGACGAAATGCACCAGCGTACCCGGTTGAAGACCCACGGATCCTGACGCTCGCGATATCGTCACACATCGAAGGACGCATCTTCCCAAATGGCGCGCGCGGGGTCGTTTGCGAGTAGGAGCGCATGACCCTCAGTGCTGGAGCGGTATCCAGCTGCCGTGCGCGCCGTAGGGCACACGTTCGGGCAGATGGATGGTCGCAGCCGGCGGGCCGCCGAAATTCTGGGCGTCCACGATCACGAATTTCGACTGCCCGCTCGCCTCATCGTGGCAGATCGTCATCACCCAGCCTTCATCCTCGCCCGCCCCGCCCTGCACAAAGACAGGCTCACCGCCGCGCACATTTGGTCCGAGTTCGTGGGTGACGCGCGAGCCGTCGCGCAGATCGTACTTGAAGAGCTGCGGGCCATAGATCGGCTCCTCGGAATTGCCCTCGCCTGCGAGCGACATGAGATAGCCAAAGCGCGCCTTGAGGCCGACGCGGCTTTCATTGACGCGCCCGAAGTCACCGGGCCGGTCGTCGATCTGGTCTTCCGACACGGTTCCCGCTTCGAGATCGATCGTCCAGCGCCAGAGCCGCGCCACGTTCGAGTAATCGTTCGAATCGGCTCCGAAGGCGGACCGCATCTTCGAGACATGCATGATGATCCGATTGCCGTCCTCGTACGCGTTCACGGTGTGGAAGACATAGCAGGGGTCGATCGGGAACCAGCGCAAGTCCTTGTTGACGCCGTTGCGCGGCATCACGCCGAGGCGCGCGCCAGCGGACGGGTCGAACTGATAAGGCATACCCGTGGCCATCAGCTTCGGTTTGAACAGCAGCGGCAGATCCATGAAGACCACATGGTTCCGGGTGATGCTGAAATCATGCATCATCACCTTGTTGGGGATGTCGACCCCCTCGATCTGCTTCAGCACTCCGTCAACCCCCACGCGGATATAGTGGAAGAATGGCGGGGCAGAGGCGAAGTAGGAGAAGGCAAGCAGTTCGCCCGTCTCCGGACATACTTTGGGATGCGCCGTCATCGAGCAGGTGAGCGCGCCGCCATAGTTCTGAACGCCGACAGTGTTGAGATCCTGGTCGATCTGCCAGGGCCACGAAGCCTCGTTGAGGCACAGGATCTGCTTGCCATGCAGGGCCACGTGCGTGTTCGCGGTTCCGCGCACGAGTTCACGCGGCGCTGTTGGCGGACGCTCAACGGGATCGGTGATGTTGGGGGTCTGAACGAACCGGTTGCGATGCCATTCCGCCTTGCCGTTGCGCAGGCGTATGCCGTGCACCATGCCATCGCCGAGAAACCAGTGATGCGAGCGTCCCGACTTCGGGTTGGGACCTGTGCGGATGTAGGTGCCGTTGAGCTCCGGCGGGATCGCGCCCTCGACATGCAGTCTTGCGTGCGTTCGCTCCTGCAGGAGCGGCGCCCAGTTGCCGCGAAGATGCCAGGGAAGCTGTGTAGCGGTGTCGGCCACGAGACTGCAGCGCCTCCTGCTGAACGCATGATGCTGGCGCGGAGCGTAGGCGCGTGTCGCGTGTGGGACAAGGCGGGAGGATCGCTGACCTCGCTCCGAACTCAATGACGGAGGCTGTGCAGACGCTGCGGAAGGCGCTGTGCCGCCCGGGGTGAACCGTGTCAGACGCTCTTGAAAGGATCGCCCAGCCGCTGCAGCGCCGCTTCCGCCTTGGCCACATCCTGCGGTGTATCGATGCCGGCTGATGGCAGGTCCTGCGCGGCGACGGGTACGGCGTAGACGCTCAGGCCGTTCTCCAGAAACCGCAGCTGTTCGAGGCCCTCGAGTTCCTCGTAGCGCGAGGTCGGCAGTGCGGCGATGCGGATGAGGGCTGCGCGCGTGTAGCCGTAGAGGCCGACATGCTGGAGGACGGGGGAGAGCTCAGTTGCAGCGCGCATCTTCGCTTCGCTGCGGATGGCCGGGATGATGGTCTTCGAGAACCAGATGGCGCGGCCGTCTTCGCCGCGGATGCAGGTAGTGCCGGAGAAGGGCGTCGATTTCTTGTGCTCGCGCAGGGCGTCGAGCGCAACCCAGGAGAGCGGAATCACCGGCGTCACGACATCGGCGCGCGTGGCGTTGTCGATCAGGGCGGAGACGTGGGAGGGCGGCGTGAAGGGCGCATCGCCCTGCAGGTTCACGACGAAATCCGCGTCCGGTGCGGCGATCTCCATGGCGGCGCGGCAGCGATCGGTGCCCGACGGGAGATCGGGATCGGTCATGACGGGCTCTGCGCCGATCTCACGGGCGTGGGCGGCGATGCGATCATCGTCTGTGGCGACGAGCACGCGCGCACCAGTGGCCTTCCCGGCCTTGCGTGCGGCGCCGACGGTACGCTCCAGCATCGACACGCCGTTGATGAAGTGCAGCGGCTTGCCCGGGAAGCGCGTGGACGCATAGCGCGCGGGGATGACGATTACGGATTTCATGGGACGGATTTCAAGCGAGCCCGGCCTTCAAGAGGTCGTGCATGTGGATGAGACCGACGGGCTTGCCGGCGTCAACGACGATCATCTGGGTGATCTTGCGCTCGTTCATCGTACGGAGAACATCGGCGGCGAGAGAGCCCGGCTCGGCCGTGCGCGGAGCGCGGGTCATCACGTCGTCGATCGTGGCGGCCGTCTTGCCGGATGTGAGATGGCGGCGGAGGTCACCGTCAGTGACGATTCCCGCAAGCATTCCATCCGGGCTGGTGACAGCAAGGACGCCGAAACCGCTGGCGCTCATGGTCTTCACCGCATCGATGAACGGCGTGCCCACGGGGCACACGGGCAGTTCGCCTGATCCATGCATCACGTCGGCGGCTGTGCGGAGCATCGCACCGAGCTTGCCGCCGGGATGGAAGACCTTGAAGTGATCTGCCTTGAAGCCACGGCTTTCGAGCAGGGCCACGGCGAGCGCATCGCCAAGGGCGATCATCAGCGTTGTCGACGTGGTCGGGGCATTTGTTTCCGCGCAGGCTTCGGCAGCGTCCGGCACAAGCAGCAGGATATCGGCAGCGCGGCCAAGGGAAGAGTCCGCCTTGGCCGTCATGCCGATGAGCGGAATGGAATAGCGCCTGGCGTAGCCAAGCATATCGGCGAGTTCCCTGGTCTCGCCGGACTTGGAGAGAGCGAGCACGACATCATCCTGTCCGATCATGCCAAGATCGCCATGCGAGGCTTCTGTGGCATGGACGAAATAGGCCTGCGTGCCGGTTGACGCCATGGTGGCGGCGATCTTGCGGGCGACATGCCCGGACTTGCCGATGCCGGTGCAGATCACCCGGCCCTTTGCGGCGAGGATGGTCTCGACCGCCTGGACGAACCGACCGTCAAGACTGCCCGAGAGCTGGCCCAGGGCGTCCGCCTCAAGCTGCAGGACACGGCGGGCGATAGCGATGTGTGACGGCTCCGGCATCCGGCGGGTTTGGACCAGATTTGCCTGAAAGTCATCTGCTGGAAGGATCCGGGCAAGCTAGCCGCTACGGGCGGTTGAGAGCCCTTATGGAGCGGGCTAGGGTGTCCGCCGGGAGAGGGAGTTTTCTTTGCGTGGATTGGTGATGGTTATCGGTCTCCTGCTCCTGCTGGGGGGCGGGGCAGTGGCGGGTGCCCAGTTTGCGCCGATCGACGTCACGACCCTTCCCGAACTGAACCCGGTGTTCGACAACCTGCCCGGCGCCCGCGAATTCCTGAAGACCGACATGGCGCTTTATGCCGGAGGTGGGGCTGCAGGTTTCGGTCTGCTGCTCATGGTCATCGGGGCGGCAACAGGCGGGAAGAAGCGGGAAAGGTTCGTGGCGAAGTCGCCCGAAATGCCCGCCCCGCGAAGGGCGAAACCGACCAGGACGTCAGCAGCGCCTGCGCCCGCCCCAGAGCCGCCTGCCCCGCCTCCTGCCCAACCGCCAGAGACGTATCAGCCGCCAGCGGCAGCTCCCAGACCTGCGCCGCGCATCGAGCCTGCGGTTCAGAAGGCGGCTGCACCTGCGCCACCACCTGTCGCGCCGCCCTCACCCGGGCCAGTTTCGCCCGCGCCAGTTTCGCCCGCGCCAGCGCTTGCCCCGGCGCCGGACGGGCAAAAGGCAAAACCCCAGGCATCCGGCCAACCGCCTGCCGGCGTAGCTCAACCGGCGGCAAGCGTCGCACCGCCGCTCAATCCCAGCATGCTCAACCGCAAGCGCGTGCAGGACCTTGTGACGATCAACGATGCCCTGAAGGCTTGCTTCTCCAGGAACGGCGCCTATCCGAAAGCAGACGGACTCGCCGGCGCCAATGAGCGCGGCGCTGGATGGATACCAGGCCTGTCGCCGGAATTCCTGGCCAGGCTGCCGCTCGATCCGTTGCACAGCGCCGATACACAGTATGTCTATGCGTCGGACGGCGCGGACTACAAGCTGCTGGCCCAGGGCGTATCGCTCGTGGGAGCCGGCAATGTGACAGTGCTGGGTATCAGGATAGACCCGACACGCAACCCGACGCCGCAAAATGCAGCCTTCGGCTTCTGGACGCCGGCGTTCGCCGGGGTCTGATCGGGGCGGCTGTCAGGTCTTTGTCCAGGCGCGATACCACGCCACGAAACGCGGTATGCCCTCTTCCAGCTTCGTCGTCGGCGCATAGCCATAGTCACGCTGCAGGGCGTCGATGTTCGCGCAGGTGGCGCGCACATCCCCGGCCTGCATGGGCAGCATGATGCGCTCGGCTTGTCTGCCGACGGCCTCCTCAATGATCGCGATGAAGCGGCCAAGCTGTACGGGACGGTTGTTGCCGATATTGTAGACACGGTGAAGCGGTTGCGGTGTGGCGGGCGCCTGTATCGCTGTGGCGACCACGCCGGACACGATGTCGCCGATCCAGGTGAAGTCGCGCTCAAGCTCCCCATTGTTGAAGACCTTGATCGGACGGCCTTCGATGATGTCGCGCGTGAACGTCCAGTAGGCCATGTCGGGCCGGCCCCAGGGCCCGTAGACGGTAAAGAAGCGCAGGCCAACCTGATCAAGACCGTAGAGCTTGGCGTATGCCTCGCTCGTCAACTCGTTGGAGCGCTTGGTCGCGGCATAGAGCGAGACAGGATGGTCGACGCGGGCAGTCTCCGAATAGGGGGCGACAGCCGTATCGCCATAGACCGAGGAGGACGAGGCATAGGCGAGGCGTGGCCGGTTCGGATGGTGGCGGACCATTTCCAGGACAGAAAGGTGACCGACCAGGTTCGACTGGGCGTAGGCGAACGGGTTCTCGATCGAGTAACGGACGCCCGCCTGCGCGGCGAGGTGGATCACTGCGCCGGTGTCGGCCGGGGCGGCGGCCTTGAGCGCGGCATGGTCGGCGATGTCGAGCTCGACAAAGCGGAAGCCTTCCCGCTGCGCCAGCTGGGCGAGGCGGTCGCGCTTGAGGGCGACCGGGTAATAATCATTGAGGTTGTCGACCCCGGTAACGGCGATGCCCAGATCAAGAAGTGCATTGGCGACATGAAAGCCGATGAAGCCCGCCGCACCGGTCAGGAAGATGTGCTGGGGTCGGGATAACTGCATGGGATTGTATTGATGAAACGCCACCGACCGGTGCGCAAGCGCAAAACTGCCGGCAAAGCGCGTGCGGCTGGAACCTTGCCCAACAAGGACGTTTTGCTTTTGTATCCGGCGAAGGCGCCCTAGTTGAACATGCCTGGGGCCGGGGGACGCAAGGAACGCAATGACAGTCGACATCCGCACGCGTGAGGCCATCCGGTCATGGCTGTTCGATCAGGCCTTGCCCTTCTGGTCAGCACACGGGCTCGACCGCGAGCATGGCGGCTATGTCGAGCAGCTGAGCCTGGATGGGCGCGATGCAGCGGTCGACTTCAAGCGGACACGCGTGGCATGCCGGCAGATCTATGTGTTCTCGCACGCCGCCACGATGGGCTGGCGCGGCGGCGAGACGCTGGCCGAAACGGGGATCGTCTACCTGACGGAACATGCGTGGCTGGGGCCGGACAAGGGTTTCGCCAAGCTGACGACGCGCGATGGAAGGGTGCTGGATCCGACGCCCGATCTCTATGATCTCGCCTTCGTGCTGTTTGCCTTCGCCTGGCGCCACAGGGCGATGAAGGATGCGTTGTCGCTTGGCTGGATGCACAGGACGATGGACTTCATCGAGCAGCATATGCGTCATCCGGGCGGGCTAGGTTTCTGGCATCAATTGCCGCCGGAAGGCTTCCGCCTGCAGAACCCGCACATGCATCTGACCGAGGCGTGCCTAGCCGCCTTCGAGGCGACGGGAGAGCAGCGGTTCGCCGACCACGCGAGGGCGCTGGTGAAACTGTTCCAGACGAAATTCTTCGACGCAGCGTCCGGCACGCTGGCTGAGTATTTCAACGATGACTGGTCGCGTGCGGCAGGCGAGGATGGTCGCGTCACGGAACCGGGACATCAGCTGGAATGGGCGTGGATCCTGAATTCGGCACGCAAGCTGCTCGGCGTGGACACGGCAGCGGAGATTCGCGCGGCGATCCAGTTTGCGGAGAAACATGGTGTCGATCACCGAACCGCGGTGACCTACAACACCGTTCGCGATGATGGGACGCCAATTGACCGCGGCTCGCGCACCTGGCCGAACACGGAGCGGTTGAAGGCGGCTGTTGCACTCTACGAACTCGACGGCGTTGACCCTGCTCGCGTGATTGATCCGACCGTGGAGCTGCTTCTGCAGCGCTACCTGTCTCACAATCCGCCCGGCACCTGGATCGACGCATTCGACGGCGATGGAAAGCCGACCGCAAAGAATGTGCCGGCGTCCACCCTCTATCACGTCTTCCTGGCGTTCGCCGAAGTGCTGCGGATTTCGGACCCATCTCCCGCGAACGGCGCCACCTGAATACTGCGGCCAAGATAGCTGAATGGATTCCAGGCAAAGGCAGAGGCGATCCTGGCGGTGGAAATGCAGCGCGCAGCCTTCAGCTCACGACGCGTCTTTAGCATAGGCCCGAGACCCTGGAAGGCAGCCCAGAAACCCCGCCAGGTTGGCGCAAGAACGCCGCGTACCGCGCCGCGCGCAAGCAGCATCAGCGAGCCGATCAGCCAAACCGGCGACGTAGCGAGAAGCAGCCAGCCGGGCATGTTCTTCACATAGGTCCAGAGACCGTTGCGGACGCCGTGGAACACCGCGAACGTGCTCGACCGACCGGTAATGCCGGAGCCCGCGTGGCGGACGACAGCGTCGGGTACGAATTGGCAGCGCTCGCCGCGCAGGCGCAGCCGGAAGCCCATATCGACGTCTTCGTGATAGCAGAAATACCGCTCGTCGAAGCCGCCCGCCTCGAGGAACAGGTCTCGAGGGTAAAGCGCCGCGGCTCCGCATGGGGCAAAGCATTCGCCAGCTGGAGGTGCATCCGCCAGCCGATGGCCGAAGCCGCCACGCCAGGCGTAGCCATAGGCGAGATAACAGTCGCCCGCGCCGTCCAGCTTGTCGGGTTCGTGCAGGCTGATCTGCAGGCAGGCGACCATGCGATGAGTTGGGCGACGCTCGACGGCGCGCATCATCGCCGCAAGCCAGTCGGGCGAGGCTTCCGCATCAGGATTGAGCAAGGCAAGCCACCGGCCTGTCCCGACACGCGCGCCGACATTGTTGCCCCCCGCAAAGCCGAGATTGCTGTCCTGTCGCAGGATAATCGTGCGCGCAGGCTGTTCGCCAATGCACGACAGAGAACCATCGCTTGATGCGTTGTCGATGACGATGGTCTCGAAGTCGGTGAAGGTCTGCCGGGCAAGCGAGGCCAGGCAGCCACGCAGATAGTCGCCGCCATTATAGTTGACGACGACCACTGTGACCGCGGGCGCCTTGACGACGGGTTCGCCCTGCCCCCTCTCCATACCATCCTCTTGCGGGCCCACCGCCCCGATCCCTGCATACAGCGACTTCGCTCAGCCCGAAACGGCGAACGAGGACCCTACAGGTTCCATTTGCGACGATGGAAGCGCCAGGCGGAGCTGCAGATCGTGTCGAGATCCGATAGCCGCGGGACCCAGCCGAGTGCGGCGCGCGTCTGGCTTGGGTCAGCCACAAGCGCAATCGCATCGCCGGCCCGGCGGGGATGGACAGTATGTGGCGTGGGCCTTCCAACGGCGCGTTCGACCGCAGCCAGAACCTCACGCACAGTAAAGCCGTCACCCGTGCCAAGGTTCAGCTGCAGGCTGCCTTGAGCATCGGCGAGCCTGTCCGCTGCAAGGATGTGCGCTTCTGCAAGGTCAGTGACGTGGATGTAGTCGCGGACGCAGGTTCCATCGCGTGTCGGATAGTCGTCACCGAACAGTTTCATCGCCGGCCCAAGACCGGCCGCCGCCTTCAGTGCGTTGGGGATCAGATGCGATTCCGGATCATGCTCTTCGCCAATCTCGCCATCAATGTCGGCACCCGCTGCATTGAAATAACGAAGCGCCGCGAATTGCAGGCCGGTGGCCCGGGCCGTGTCTTCGAGGATCTGCTCGACCATCAGCTTGGTACGGCCATAAACGCTGACCGGCTTTTTCGGCAGGTCTTCGCTGAGCGGCAGACGCTCGGGATTTCCGTAGATCGCGCAGGTGGACGAGAAGACGAATTTGTTCACCCCTTCTTCCAGCATCACGCGCAACAGGGTCAGTGCACCGCTGACATTGTTGTCGTAGAAGGCAACAGGATCGCGCTCACCTTCACCAACCTCGATCTTTGCCGCAAAGTGCATGACAGCGTCCGGCCTGTGCTCGCGGATCGCGGCACGCACCGCCTCTGCGTGACGAATGTCGCCTTCGACCAGAGGCGCGCCCAGAAGGGCATGGCGGCGGCCTGAAGAGAGATTGTCGAAGACGATGGCCTCACGGCCAGCCCGTCGCAGCGCCTTGACAGCATGCGAACCGATATAGCCAGCTCCGCCGGCGACCAGGACTCGTGCAGCAGGCATCAGCCAGTCTCCGTCAAAAAACTGCTCTTCCGATATCAACCAAGCGGCCTCGGAAACAGGGCTGTCGAACCGGCGTGATCATCGACGCAAGCGGCATAGCAGTCGCGCCATCGCGCCTCAGAGGATCGACTGGCCCGTCGAGGCCCAATCCTTGAGAAATGCTTCAACGCCGGAATCTGTCAGCTCATGCTTGTAAAGGGCGGCAAATATCTTCGGCGGCAAGGTCGCACAGTCCGAACCAGCGAGTGCTGCGAGACGCACATGGTCTGCCGAGCGGATCGATGCCGACAGGATATTCGTCTGGTACCCGTAATTGTCGTAGATACGGCGGATCTCGCGGATGAGCTCCATGCCATCCACGCCCCTGTCATCGAGCCGGCCAATGAAGGGCGAGATGAAGTACGCACCGGCTTTCGCAGCCAGCAGCGCCTGCACCGCCGAGAAGCAGAGCGTAACGTTAACCTTGATGCCTTCATCCGAAAGCGCCCGACAAGCGGTCAGGCCGTTTTCGGTAAGCGGCAGCTTCACGACGACATTGGGTGCGATCCGGGCAAGATAGCGCCCTTCGGCGAGCATGCCTTCGACATCGGTCGCCACGGCTTCAGCCGACACCGGACCGGGGATGATCGCGCAGATTTCGGCAATAGCTTCCTTCATCTTGCGGCCGGACTTGGCGATCAAGGACGGATTGGTCGTAACGCCGTCGATCAGCCCGCTGGCGGCCGCAGCGCGCAGCTCGGCGACATCAGCTGAGTCAATGAACAGCTGCATGTGACGATTCTCCCGGGAGCGCTGGCCTGCCTTATAGCGAGTTATCCCTTGCCGGGAATGACTTTCTTGACGTCCTGCGCCCGGCCCCGCGGCATGACCAGCACAGAATTGCCGCTGGCGACCACGATCATGTCCATGGCGCCGATGACAGAGACCTGAATGCCATCGTCGCACCGCACCATGGTATTCCTGCAATCGAGCATGTTGACCGATCCCTGCGCGACATTGCCGCGTGAATCCTTGTCGGAAAGCCGCCACAGCTCGGCCCAGGAGCCAACATCGGCCCAGCCGATATCGCAGGGCGCTACGGCCGCACGGCTGGTTTTTTCCATGACGGCGCGATCCACAGCCTCGCTGCGCACTTCGCCGAACGCAGCAGCGTCGAGCAGGATTTCATTGCCCTGGCGTTTGGCCCGCGTGAGCGCCTCACGCGCGCCATCGCGGATATCGGCCGAGGCGATTGAGAATTCCTCGAGCAGTAGCTTCGGCGAGAAGAAGAACACGCCGGAGTTCCAGCTGTACTTGCCTTCGCGCAAATAGCGCATCGCCTCAGGCAGGTCGGGCTTTTCCTTGAACGCGACGAGGTGATGGACGCCGGGTTTCAGCGCTTCGCCCTGAAGGATGTAGCCATAGCCCGTCTCAGGGCCGCTCGGCGTGATGCCGAAGGTGACGATCCGGTCTGCCACGACAGCGGAGGCGGCCTGCACGGCCTCGATGAACTTGTCAGGCATCGAAACGAGATGGTCAGCCGGGGCGAGCAGTACATAGGCCTCGGGATCGATCTCGCTTGCGACCATGGCGGCGAGCGCGGCGGTTGCCGCGGTGTTGCGCCCCATCGGCTCAAGCACGACCGCGGAAGGCTTCACGCCGCTGGCCCCCAGAAGGGCGTGGACGAGCTCTCCATGCTGAGCGCCAGCAATGATGATGGGATCAAGGAAGGTGATGTCGCCATGCACGCCGGAAAAGCGCAGCGCCGTTTCCTCGATCATGGTGCGCACCGCGCCGAGCTTGTGGAACTGCTTGGGCCGCGCATCCGTGGACAGGGGCCACAGGCGGGTTCCCGACCCACCCGACATGATGACCGGAATGACCTTTACAGCCGCCAAGACAGTCTCCCCGCACGCGCGCCGCCGAGGACGCAACTCGTTCTATCGGGGCCAAGGTGGGGCGCAAGGGCAAAGACTTCGCCTCAGCCGCCTGTACTGCGATAGGCGCTATCCTTGCGCAGCGCGGGCCGCTCGATGCCATACCAGAGCAGCAGGGCGACACCAAAAGATACGCCAAGGGCAGCCCCTGCCCCGGCCCATGGCGAGGCGAACAGTCCCAGGGCTACGACGACCTGCATGATCGGGAAGTGAACGATGTAGATCCCGTAGGATACGTCGCCGAACCGGGCCACATCTGGAAGGCGCGGCCAGCCCGTTGCAATCCAGATGGCCACCGCGCCAAGGCCAAGCGCGCGCAAGGGTTCCATCATCTCGACAAGCAGCGATGCGGCGAACAGGGCCGCGCCGGCAAGGCCCGCAACATGCAACCACGCACCCCGCAGCGAGAGGCGATGAAGCGCCATACCGGTGATGAAGAAGCTCATCTGTCCGGGCAACTGGCGCGAGAGTTCCAGCTGTCCCTGGTCCGCCAGCAGCGCCCGCCACATCTCGGCGCCGGCATAGATTAGCGCAATCAGCAGCCAGCGCGCGGCGCCGAATGCGCGCAACACCCAGGCGAGGACGGGTAGAATGATGTAGAACATCACCTCGATCTTCAGCGTCCAAAGCGCACCGTTGATCTCGTGCATAGGATTGTTCGCAAAGACGCCCGGGAGTTCCGGCGCCATGAAATTTGCGAAGACGAGGTTCCAGCCGAGATACTCGGCCACCGCCGCAAGATTGGCGCGCGCCTCAGGTATGAAAGCAACGCTTGCCGCCGCGCAGACGAGGACGACGGCGGCATAGGCGGGATAGAGCCGGCGGACGCGCTTTTCCGCATAGAGCCCCAGCGAGGCTGAGCGATCCAGGCTGGCATATACGAGATAGCCCGAGAGCACGAAGAAGCCCTGCACGCCGATCTCGGCCAGGAGGCTGAACGGGCCCTCTAGGTTCGCCCATGCGGGAGCCACAGACAGCACGACGAGGTGATAGACCACCACGAACAGCGCAAAGGCCAAGCGTAGCAGATTGAAATTGTTGCCCGTATGCGCCGCAGCCGTCATGGGCCTCAGCCTCGATCCTGCGATTGCGGACGGGCATAAACCGCACAAAGCATGGCAAGGATCGAAACGACGCCCCACCAACCTGGATTCCACAGGTCGAACGATACGACGCCGATCGCCATGGCAACGCCGACAAGCGTTGCGGCGCGGGGCCCAGCACGGCCAAATTCCAGAGGCTTGGGAAGCCGAAATGCGGCGAGAAGAATCGTCGCCGACAGCAACGCTGCGCCGGCCAGACCCATTTCCGCCCACAGCTGGAGCAGCATGTTGTGGGCGTGGTTGGGAATAACGAGTTGGTCTGCGAACACGCCTTCCGGGATGCGCTCCTGGTACGAACGCAGTGCGCCGACGCCCTGCCCCAGAAGCGGGTTCTGGTGGATGATCTCCAGCACGCGCGCCCAGATCGCCTGGCGGTAGCCAGCCGAATCCGTAGCAGTCGCGGCGTTGGCGCCGGCGGTGACAAGCTGGAACAAAAGCGGCGCGCTCATGATCGTGACGGCAATCATGCCGCCAATGATGCGGAAGCCCTGGCGCGGCGCGAAGCGGACGACAGCATAGCAGAGAGCAGCGGCAAGGATGGCGAGCAGGCCTGCGTGAACCTCGCGCTTCACCAGCACAGCAGCCTCAGCGGCGAAGAGCACGGTGACGAGCGCGATTCCCAGCGCGCGCCTGCGGCCTTCTAAAAGACTAATGGCCAGAAAGGGCAAGGCCGCCGCCATGATGAGGCAGTTGCGCGAGATGTTCTGAACGCCCTCATCATCGGGGCGGCCGGGGTAGAAGAACTCGATCGCCTGACGTTCGAAAATCGTCAGCACGACGACAATCACGACCTGCGCAATGAAGGCTATGGTGGCGACGTACCCGATCAATCGCGCCGCGTTCGAACTTAGCGCCGCGGTAGCAGCTATCAGTGCGCCCGCGGCGACAATCAGCAGGCCGATGCGCGGAACCTCACTGAAAGCCGCGCCATTGCTGAAATCGAACAGAGGCGTTTGATAGGGCGACCAAGTGAGCGACACGGCAGCGATCACGAAAAAGCCCAGCAGCGTGACCATGTAGAGGCGGGGTCGGAGTCGCGGCAGCGACGCGCCACCAGTCAATAGCGCGGCGATTCCAGCTAAGGGCGAAAATGCAGCGCCACCGGGAACGGCGATCAGAGGCCACAGGGCCATGGCCACACAGAGCACCGCAGCCGTCAAGATAACCTCATCAGAGACGCCCGGCGATCGCGGGGCGTTAATCAGTGTCTTTAGCGGCGCAGTACTGAACGGGCAACGTCCTCTAACAGGTAGGGCGGCGGACCAGCAGCAGGGTCAACCGATTCTTGAGCAGTTGCCGTTAGTTTAGACCCATTCCTGTCTTCGGAGGGCTCAACTTGCCATACCAGCAAGCTTCGGCGACCCCGGCTGCCCAGACAATTGGGCCCCAATATGGTGTTATGGAGCGCAGGCAATGATGCACGCCGCCTCTCTAAACCTGCGGTCGATGGAGTTCCTTCGCTACCTAGGCGTTGGTGCCAGCGCTGCGCTGGCCAATCTGGTATCGAGGTACCTGCTCGATTTCGTGATGCCATTCGAAGCTGCTGTCGTGCTCGCCTATATCACCGGCATGATTGTAGGTTTCACGCTTTTTCAGCTGATGTTGTTCGGACGTCAGCGCGTGGAGCCGCGCCACGTTCGCCGATTCGTTTTGGTCAACATCTTTGGTGCGACCCTGGCCTGGGCAGTCTCGTCCGTGATGGCGCGACAGGTGCTCCCCACTTTGGACTGGCACTGGCATCGCTTCGAGATCGCGCACCTGTGTGGTGTGGCCGGGCCGGCGATCACCAGCTACTTCTTGAACAAACACTACAGCTTCAGGTAGCGAGGCGCGGGCGTTAGATACGCTAGGCTTTTTCGCCGCGTACTCCGAACTCCAAAATTGACGCGAGTTTGCTCCGCGACCAAGGACCGGAAAGTGCTTCGACCGCCCGTTTGCCTTCACGCGAAAGATGCTGGCGCAGCTCCAGATTTGAAGCCAATTGCCGCAGTTTGCGGACTCCATCGCTTAGGTTCGGCTCTGCCCACTCGGCACCCGGTAGGCGATAGACGCGGTCGGGATCTGAGACCGGAACGAGATCGAAGTCGATGGCGAGGTCGGTCAAACCATACATGTACTCCATGTTGCCAGACCAGCCCGTCGCCAATGCTGGTACTCCATGCATGAACGCCTCGGCGAGCGCCAAGCCAAATCCCTCCCCGCGATGAGGCGATAGCAAGACATTGCAGGATGAGACAAGGTCCCGAACTCCCTGCGCGGACAGCGTCTCATGCAACAGAATCACATCTGGTCGGTTGGGCAGGAGCACATTTTGGCGCTGACCCGAATCCGCGTTGAGGTCCGTGCTTTGAGTCTTGATGACCATCACAGCGCCGTCGGTTGGCGCGAACGCTCTGCAATAGATCTCGATTGCGCCCTTGAGGTTCTTGCGTGTCACGCTCGACTGGAGATCTCCCATCGCCAACACGACGAAAGCCCCAGCCGGAATACCGAAGACACTACGGCGCGATTGTCCCGACGGCTTTATCAGTCCTGCCGGATGCGGCATGACTCTAAGTGTGCCCTCGAAGCCCGCGCGCCGAACTGATTGTGCAGCAAACTCGCTAGGAACCCAGATCTCGTGAAAAGCCTCAGCTGCGGAGACCCAATGGCGTGGCGCGACGGAAAGTTCATACGCCCAATAGCCGATGCGAAATCGGTTCTGCCATGCGGACGCAGGTAGCAACGACATCTCCTGCATCGCTTCGTCGGGGTTCATATGGATGATCAACGAACCTCCGGTAGTGGTAATCAAAGGGCTGTCAGCACGCGATCCGTGCAAGAGAAGTTCCCTGGCATCATGCTGGATGACCTGGAAGCCGCCGAATCCAAGTCCGGCGATCGTCAAACGCGCTGCTTCTGATACGCCCTTGGTCTCGGACAACAGACCTGAAACGATCACGGGCCCGGGCGCCAGACTGCCCCTGTAGCTCCGCACATCTGAGAGAACTTGTCGTCGCGCCAGCGCCACGCGCGCAGGGTGCACCATGCGCCTCAGGCCAAGCGGCAGAGCCGCTTGCCACAGCTTCCGGAAAGGCCGATCGCTCAACGGTAGCTTCCTTGCGTGCGGAACAGACGTTCAATAGAACGCGTGGAATGGGGAACAGGTACTCCGCCACAGGCTGCGGTTGCAAGACAACGGCATTTTCGGGGAGCCTGGGGCAGAGGGGACATTGGATTGACGATCACATGATCTCGATGGCGCCGGCTATCCGAAAATGGCTATTCAACGACGCCATGCCATGGTGGACCGAGCATGGACTTGATCGCCAACATGGAGGCTATGTCGAACAGTTCTCGCTCGACGGCACAGACAACGGGGCCACCTACAAGCGGACGCGTGTCACAGGCCGCCAAATCTATGTCTTCTCACAGGCGGCGCTGCTGGGCTGGAAAGATGGGGCGCAGGCTGCCGAACATGGATTCCATTTCCTGACGCGCAGGTGCTGGTTGGGCGAGAAGGCCGGTTTTGCGCGCACCGTCACACGCGCAGGTGATATCCTCGATCCAACGCCCGATCTATACGATCTCGCCTTCGCGCTTTTCGGCTTCGCCTGGTACCTGCGCGCGTCCGGCGACGCGTCAGCACTATTGTGGGCGCACCGTACGCTCGACGGTATCGAAACCCGGCTTCGGCATCCGTCTGGCCAAGGCTACCGGCACGAGCTCAACTCAAGTGAGTCGATACAACAGAATCCGCACATGCACCTGATCGAGGCGTGCCTTGCGACCTACGCGAGCAGCAAGGAACAGCGCTTCGCGGATAAGGCTGTTGAGATTGCAGATTTGTTCCGCACCAAGTTCTACGATCCCAAGTCGCAAACGCTCTGCGAGATCTTTCAAGACGACTGGTCGCGCGCTTCGGGCGAGGCAGGTCGTCGCATCGAACCGGGACATCAATTCGAGTGGGCATGGATCCTGTCCAGCGCCCAAGCGCTCATCGGCCTCAACTTCGAGGATGAGATCCGTGGCCTCATTGAGTTTGGTGAGCGGTTCGGTATAGGTGAACGTGGACAGGTTAGAAATATCGTCCGTGATGATGGTGTTCCGATCAACAGCGGCTCGCGCTCCTGGCCAAATGCTGAGAGAATCAAGGCGGCTGTCGCGCTGTATGAACTCGACGGTGTCGATCCGACGCACGCGATTGACACCTCGGCGCAGCATCTTTTCTCGAACCATTTGCATCACACGCCGGCTGGCACGTGGATCGATGAATTTGACGAGAACGGCGCACCACTTTCCACACTCATTCCATCATCCTCCTTGTATCATGTGGTTCTGGCTTTTGCCGAGGCGCTGCGCGTGGCAGCCAGGCTGAAGCCCTAACGGCGACCTGGAGGGAAATCTGTCCGCACGGTGCGCAAATCACCGACCGAATCGCCAAAGGCCCTTGCCTCGACACTCACTACTCGGCAAATTGGTCTGCGATTGATCACAAGCTAGCAGCGGGGCTGACCCCTTTTTCGGATGAGCAACGTCTTCTATCGCCGCGACGACATTATTTCGTGGGGACGCGTACTGCGGTTTCCGCACCAAGTAGCGCGTCCGTCGTTCAGCGATGAATTGCCCGAGCTCGTGAGCCAGCTAGGGCCCACCGATCGCGGGCTGGCAATCGGCCTCAGGCGCTCATATGGGGATAGCAATCTAAATCCTGATGGCAAGGTGATTGACATGACTGGTCTCGACCGGTTGTTGTCTTTCAATGAGGACAGCGGCCTCATGCGCATCGAGGCTGGCGTGTCCCTCAGCCAGGCGCTGCAGGTGCTCGTTCCGCGCGGCTGGTTTCTGCCGACGACCCCGGGCACGCGCTTTGTGACACTCGGCGGCGCAGTGGCGAACGATGTGCATGGCAAGAATCACCACACGGCGGGAACTTTCGGAGCCAATGTGCGCCGCCTGAAGCTGCATCGCACGGACGGAAGCACTCACGAAATCGGTCCTGGAGACCCCCTGTTCCACGCCACGGTTGGCGGGCTTGGTCTCACCGGCGTGATTTCCTGGGTCGAGTTTCAGGCCATGGACATTCCATCCACGATGCTCGATGCCGAAGATATCTCGTTTGAGCACGTGGACGAGTATTTTGATCTTGCTGCTTCGAAGAAGGACACGCACGAGCACACCATGGCATGGGTGGACTGCTCGGTCGGCGGCTCGCGCCTCGGCCGCGGGGTCTTCTCCTGCGCCAACTGGTCGGCCGACGGCGGCGTCCGAAGCCACAACGATCTGCCACGCCACAATATACCGTTCAACCTGCCGGGGTTCGTACTGAACGCCCTGTCGGTACGTGCGTTCAACAGCATTCTCCACGACCTGAAGACGATCAAAAGTGGCTGTTATCGCGCGCACTACGAGAACTTCCTCTATCCACTCGACGCGATCTCGAACTGGAACCGTCTGTATGGCCAAGCAGGCTTCTATCAGTACCAATGCGTCCTACCGCCCGACACCGCACGCGAAGCCGTGGCTGAGCTGCTTAAGGAAATTGCCCGCTCGGGTCAGGGGTCGCCGCTTGGCGTGCTAAAGGACTTTGGCAATGCGGCTTCGGCCGGTATGTTGTCATTTCCGCAACCCGGCACGACGCTCGCGCTGGATTTCGGAAACAAGGGCGAAGACACGCTCGCGCTGATGGCGCGGCTCGATCGGATCGTCTTGGAGGGTCGAGGCCGTCTCTATCCGGCGAAGGACGGACGCATCCCGGCTGAAGTTTTCCGGTCGAGCTTTCCAAATTGGCAAGCCTTCACGGAGTTTGTTGACCCAGGCCTGACTTCATCATTTTGGAGGCGCATGTCGCAATGACCCTGAAGTCTGGCCCGCCCCGCACCCGCGTCGTGATACTGGGCGCGCTATCGGCCGTCGCGATCGAGCTCGCGCGGATATACTCCAAGGAAAACGCTGCGCTTCTCCTCGTAGCCCGCAATCGGGAGAGGCTGGAGACGCTGGCGACGGACCTGCGCCTGCGGGGGGCTGTACAGGTCGACGCAGTGCATCTCGACCTTGCAACGGCGGCGTCTGACGCTAGGCGCTATATCCGCGAGTGGTCCGAGAAGCTAGGTGGGATCACCCATGTGCATGTGATCTACGGGTATCTTGGCTCTCAGGAGAAGGCTTCAGCTGACGATGCGGAGCTGTCCCGCATCCTGCAGGTGAATTTCAACAGCGCGGCGCAGTGGAGCGAGGCAGCTGCCGGTTTCCTGAAAGCCCAGAAGTCCGGATCTCTGGTCGTGGTGTCATCTGTTGCCGGCGACCGTGGCCGGCAGTCCAACTATGCGTATGGGGCTGCCAAGGGCGCTATTGCACTCTACGTGCAAGGCTTGGCGCATTCAATGGTCGGCAGCGGTGCGCGCGCTGTCGTCGTAAAACCAGGCTTCATCGACACGCCTATGACCGACGGTCTAAAGAAAGGCGGCCCCTTGTGGGCAAGCGCTAGGAAGATTGCGCGTATCCTGCGGAAAGCAGCTAACAAGGGCGGGCCGATCTCTTATGCCCCCGGCGTCTGGCGTTTCATCATGCTGGCCATTCGCAGCACGCCAGCCTTTGTGTTTCATAAGACCAAGCTTTAGGAACCGGCCGCGACCAGACGCGCAGGGCGGAAGTTGGAGTTCAATTTGCGTGTCCTGATTGACGCCGCCAACCGCGACGACCCGCATGGCACAGGCGTCGCTACCTATGCGCGAACCTTGTCGACGGCTCTCTCTCAGCTTGGCCATTCGGTATGCTGGCTGTCCGGGGCGACGGCTCCCAAGAAGCCCTCCCCTCTCTCCGATGAGGTCAGCCTGTGGGACAAACCGGAGCCCGTTCGCGGCGCCCGCCAGAAGCTGCAGACAGCGCAGCGAATGATCGGCGGGTTAACCCCAGGCGCTCCCGCCATTCGCGCCGTACCTTCGACCGGCGCCGTGCTCGACGCACGTCAGTCTGATTACTACCTCGCGCCCGACGTATACACACGCGCGCACTATCGTCATATGCTATCGCGCCGTTTCACGACACTGAAGGCGCCAGCGGGCGTGGATGTTTTCCACCTGTCAACACCCTTGCCGTTGTACATGCGCGGTGCCCTCAATGTTGTGACGATTCACGATCTTGTCCCGATCCGCCTGCCCAACACGACGCCTGACAACAACGGGGAGTTTATCGCACGGGCTCGAGCTTCGGCGAAACGGGCCGACCTCATCGTCACGGTTTCGGAGGCCTCGAAGGCCGACATCGTCTCGCTACTCAACATCAATCCGGAGCGCGTGGCGATAACCTACCAGTCGAGCGATCTTGAACCGCTCACCTCGCATGAACGCAAAAGTTTGCCGGGCGTTCTGCGACGCTTCGGGCTGGTGGAAGCGAATTACATTCTCTTCACCGGCGCACTCGAACCCAAGAAGAACGTGCGTCGCCTTATCGAGGCGTTCTCCGAAATCGACTCTGAGATGCCGCTGGTCATCGCTGGGCGGCGCGCCTGGCTGTGGGAGCGGGAAATCCAGGACCTCCAGGCCAGCCTCAGTGAAGCTGCGGCCAAGCGGATCAGGTTTCTCGGCTACGTCACCCGCGAGGATCTGCGCAGGCTGTATACGGCCGCACTGGCGTTCGCCTTCCCCTCCCTTTACGAAGGATTCGGCCTCCCTGTGCTCGACGCATTGCGGTTCGGCGTTCCGACGTTGACTTCGTATGTCGCCTCACTCCCGGAGGTGGCGGGAGAAGCCGCTCTTTACATCGATCCGTTCAGCCGGGATTCGATCCGCGATGGTTTGTCAGCCCTCATGTCAGATCAGGTCTTGAGACAGCGGCTGTCAGCGGCCGGGCCTGAGCAGGCCAAACGCTATTCGTTCGAGGCCTACGTCCAGCGGCTTGGCGACGCCTATGCCCGGCTAGCCAGCTAGAGGGCGAACACGATCTTTCGGCCCGCACGGAATGATGCAATCGTTGCCAGCAGCCAGAGGCCCGCACTCCACGACAGAACGATGATGACGTCCTGCCTGTCCCACAACTGGCCATGGAGCACCGGATCGCGGAGCATATCGAGTAGCGGCACCAGCGGGTTGATATACTGGAGGATCGCGAGGTGGCCGTCGTTCATGTAGTCGCGCTGCATCATGACAGGCGAGAGGAAGAACAACGCCTGCAGTGCAATCGTCATGATGTGCTTGAGATCGCGGAACTGCGTACCAACGACCGACATCAGAATTGCAACGGGCAGCATGAACGCAAGAAGTACAGCGCCATAGGCCGGCAAGAGCAGCAAGTGCAGCCCCGGGGTCGGAAATCTTCCCAAGGCAAGCATCATGATCAGCAGGCCGCACATTGCCGCATAGAAGACAACCATGCCGCTCAGCGGGATGCGAATCTGGAACACGAAAAATGGGATGCGCGACTGCCTAAGGTATCCGACCGCCGACGCGAGGCCGTCCAGCGAAGCCATGACGGAGTTGGTGAAGTAGTCCCAGATCAGCATTCCACTATAAACATATAGCGCGAAGGACCAGTAGTCTTCCGCCTTGAAGATCGCACCCCAGGCCCAAGCGATAACCAGCGAGTAGCCCAACGGCTGCAACATCGCCCAGAGAATGCCGAGGTGGCTGCGGCGGAAACGTGATCGCAGATCTGAACCAACAAGATTCCAGGCGAGGTGCCGATAGCGCAGCAGGTCGGCCAAATAACGCAGGGCGGATGGCATTCTGCGGCTATGGTAGTTGGCGTAAGTCATCCTACTGAACCTTCAGCACTCACAACACCAGTTCGCCAGTCATGTACTGCTGGAATTGCGGAATGACCGCAGAAGCAGCGCCATCGCGAACGACAACGCCGCGATTGATCCATACTACCCGCGAGCAGAGACGCTGGATGAGCGCCAGGTCGTGGCTGACCATCACGACAATACCGGCGGTCTCGACGAGGTGCAGCATACGCTGAAGTGCGCGCTCCGCAAACGCAGCGTCACCCGCGCCGAACACTTCATCGATCAGCAGTACGTCCGGCTGGAATTGCGTCGAGACGGCGAAGCCAAGACGGACATACATGCCCGACGAATAGGTGCGCATCGGAAGGTCGATGAAATCGCCCAGCCCCGCAAATGCGATGATCGCGGCTTCAGCCTTCGCGATTTCCCTTCGCGAATAGCCCATGGCCATGCCGCGATAGTAGATGTTTTCTCGTCCAGTTGATTCGGGCTCGAAACCAAGCCCGATGTCCAGCAGCGTGCCGATCTGCCCGATAACCGTAACCGTGCCCTCCTGTAGAGGATAGACATCCGCCATGGCGCGCAGCAGAGTCGATTTGCCCGAACCGTTAGAGCCGATGATGCCAACCCGCTCGCCGACGGAAATCGACAAAGAAAGATCGGTGAACGCGTTGACGAATGTCGGAGCGGTCTTCTGTTCCTTGTGACCGAACAGGCTGAACAGCGCGGACTTCAAACTGCCCCGCACGAACGGGCCGATCGGATACTGCAGCGTTGCGTTAGCGATATCGATGGCGACGCCACGCGGACCCGGAACGGCCGGCACGTGCTCGCCGGTCAGGCCGTTCGGCACCGCATTTGATATGACCTGAAAGTTGTCGGGTCTCAGTTTAACACTCACGATCCCCCCCACCGGCGTGGCTTATCCGAGCCATTTCCCCGTGTCTTGGCCGCCATCGCTGGCTTGTTTCTCGGACTGTACCCCACAGTCCTCAAGATATAGCTCACGGCCCGCACTTATAAGCTCATGCGAGGCAGGCCAAGCGGAAAAAGCTGCGATTCAACGGTAGCGAAGCACAATTCCGAGGCAAGCCAGCTTGGAACGATTCTAACAACGATCTAAAGCTAGTTGCCCGATGCCGGGGCGAAGGCAAGTGGGTGCGGGACACCAGCCTCGACCGCAACGTCAAGAGAGGGCGCGCCGTAGGGGTCCCGTTCCACCAGTCTGGACCAGCGGGAAAGGAAAAGCTCCCGCTCCCCCTGCAGTCGCCTGCGGTCTCGATAGGCAAGGTCCTCGCCACGAGACTGGCTTTCGCGGTGCACAAGCACTGCATCGCCGCGATATATGCAGCGCAGACCGAGCTCGTGCAGGCGCAGGCAGAAGTCGATATCGTTAAATGCGACGGCGAAGACTTCATCCAGGCCGCCGATGCGATCGAAGGCCTCGCGGCGCACCGCCAGACAGGCACCGGTCACAGCCATGCGCGAGCCGGGAAACACAACCTGCGGCAATCGCGATGCGCGCTCTTCTTGCAGGCCACGCCACAGGTGCCCGCACAGCCCTCCGATGCCAAGAATTACGCCGGCATGCTGAAGCGAGCCGTCGGCGTAGTTGAGCCTTGCGCCAACGGCACCCACGCTTTCCTGGAGGCAGGAATCGACCATGCGCTTGAGCCAACTAGAATCGATGGCCTCCACATCGTCGTTGAGCAGAAGGGCGATCTCGCCAGTGGACGCTGCGACCCCCGCATTGACCAAGCGTGAGAAATTGAAATCGCCGTTGTCCTTGATGCATATGATCGGCAGCGATTTCCCCACGCGCTCCAACAGTAGCGCCATCTTTGCTGGGCTGGCTCCATTGTCGACGATCACGACTTCTAGGTCTGGGTAGTCCGTTCTCGACACGAGGCTATCCAAACACCGCTCAAGCAGATCCAGATGATAGATCGTGGGAATGATCGCCGACACCTTTGGCGGACGCGGCAATTCGGGCACGGGAACTTGCGCAAACTCAGGACCAGAATCGCTGCTCCCGAACACCAGCGGCAAGGATAAGCGCCGGACGGCACCTTCCCCATAAGCCGCTACAATGTGTGGCAGAAGCCACTGCATGCCGGGTAACAAGGCGTCGCGACGCACGAAGATGGGTGTGGCAGAGTAATCGTAGCAACGCGCGAGCTCGGGGTCCCAGGCCGGCGCGGGAACGATTCCGCCATTCTCGCACACATCGGCGTAGATTGCTTTTAGCGCTGGGTTACGCGCAAAGGTCGCCGAAACAAGGTCTGCAGCGTGCGGATGGAGTTGCTGATTGGGACGCAGTTCGACGGAGAAGTCGGCGCCGTTCTCGACCCTCTTGGTGGAGGTAGTGAGCTTGGACGCGTCGCCCTGCGAATCGCAGAGGCAGTCGACGTCCTTCGGGAGAGACTGAGGGTTGTCTTGCGATCGAAGGCGGATGGTCTCGCCTGCGAAGATGTTCTGGGTCAGGCGCGCGAGAATGGAAAACGTACGCTTGTTGCGGGACGCTCGCAGCGCCGCGCCCGCGAAAAGCCCCACCTGCTCTTCTATATCAAGATGGCGCAGCATCAGGCGTGTGAAGATGACCTTGGCTGGCCAGGCCGATGCCAGCAGTGAGATAGAGACCTTCGTGTCGCGCTGGAAGAACGTGCGGAACCCTGCGGCGCTGTGGGCGGCACCACCCTGGAAGACCAGAAGTGGAGACCGCGCCGAGACAACACGCACCTCGGCCGAGTGCGCGGCTTCGGCACCCTCGCACTCCAGCATCCACCATCCCCTTTGAAGAATCACCTCCCCAAAATTGGCGCAGGCCCACGGCTCTTGGACCTCAAACACGCCGCCACTACGAACAATGTGTTGCTCACTTCGGAAGGGCAATTGGAGCAAATCCACTTGCCGCAGTTTGGAAATCGAAGTTTCTAACATCGCGAATTCACTTACATCCAAGACGCACCACATGATGGCCAGATGCCGTCATGAGAAGTCGATTGGCGCACTTCTGGAAGGCACCCAAACACAAGACAAGAGTCGCTATCATGGACGAACGTTTACATCCTCGCCCTTTCGTTCAGTTTCACCCCTCAAGCGGCCGACCCATATGCCAAAAAACCCGATTGATCGACGGGTAGCGATACAATCGCGTCACGCCTGCGGACTGGCGGCCGGCAAATGGACGCGACGGGAGAACAAAACATCAAACGCGCTCAAGGTCTTGGTCAAAACTGCACGTAGCCACGCTGCGCGAGCCGTAACCCCAAACTCCGACAGGGCCCCTTGGTCACGGCCGACAGCAGTTCAAAACAAAGAGCAACACGCCGCATAAGATACTCAGGCTTTAAGGTTGAGACTTGCAACCTTCGATGGCGAAGCAACCGCTACGCGGGCTGATCGCTGTCATTTTCTGCGATCGCCCCGTTTGAGTTTGGGAGGCCCATAGACTGTCTCACGGCAAGACCACGGCGAATCCTGACATCGGGAGTCGCGTGCAGTTTCCGCTATCGGCCGCGGTGAGGAGGCCTGCGAATGCGATCGCGACAATTTAGAGGTCGCCACTGGACCGAGACCGTCACCAACATCTTCAGAAAGTCAGAAACCGTGTCGCCAAGCTGACGTTGAACAAAGTACCGTCAATACTGTTGACCCCCCCCGAAGCCTTCACTGCGCTTGCCGAAAGCTGAGGTCAAATTGTCATAACTTGCGCGGGCAAGCTCCTGCGCTTTGCGCAGCCGCCTGCGCTCTGTACAACCGAACTTTTTCCAGTGTTGAGCGGGATCGGCAGCTGCGGCGGCCACGTCCGGATTCACGCGCAGGTAGGCTGCGCCATCGAAGTGAGCCGGCAGAGCCGACGGATCACGCTGGACCTTACCGGCAATACCTCCCTCCTTGCTCGCGCCGGCGTCCATCGCCAACAGACGAGGGGCCTAGCATGATTGATCTGCTCGTTTGGCACCTGCTGGCCCGCATAGACGTTCATCCTGTCATCACCTGCGCTAAGGTCTCTGATGTCGCTGTAACAGATTTTCCCAGAAGCCGGGTCGCACAGTAGCGGCGTATAGTACGAGCAGCCATCGAAAGAGTAGTGCGTCACCGGACTCCAGCGCATGCGCCAAGGATCATTCCGTCTCGATCCACCGTGCAAGAGATTCGCGGCCCAGATCAGCTCCTGACCCTTTCGGGCGCGGAAAGCGTCACATTTTAATTTCAGTGTACTGACGAGTTCGCGCCAGAGGTAGAAAATCGGCGCAGTGAACGCCGGGGGCGGCCCGCGTCTGCGGGCACGCGCCGATATGTTCGTTGACGTAGATCGGCAGGCGATGCGGGCCAGCAAAATGCTCCAGCGGCCCGTTGTCATCATCAATTTCTTCAAGCGCGACCCAGACGCCGCACATGAACCGCTCAGGTACAGAACGGAAATGCACGCTGTCGGCATGGAAGGGCTGGTGGGTGCCCACCGGAATATTCAGCGTTTGGAATGGAAACGCCCTGCGGCCGTAAAGCTTCTCCAGCAGCAGAAGGACGCCGGATTGCAGGCAATGGCAGCGATGTCTCGATTCTCCGCCAATGCGTCGTGCAAGCGGAGGCCAGCACCCGCGGCCACCCGGACTCAGGTCAAGCCACGAAATCGCACTTCGAACGCAATTCGCTCACAATGCCCTCGGCACGGTCCCCGAAATCCAAATCGGGGAAGTCGACGACCGCATAGCCCTAAACATGCACATCGCGCGCGATGCGCTTCTCATCTTCGGTCAGATCCTTCGCCGCGAGCAGGCAACAAAAGAAATGAGACTCGACGTCCGGAACGCCGGGCAACGGATTGTCAAAACGGTTCGAGCGGATGCCGCTGCCGTCCATCTCGTCTCCCGATTGTTCCCTACTTATAGTCTATAAACCTGCTGCAATACTTGCAATCGGTGAACTCAATGGGTTGACACTGTTGGCCGAGCTAGCCTTGAACGGTGGCATGACATGGATTGTGGGCTCGCGTGATCGCGACGTCTCAGGGGGCTGGGATGAACAGCAAGGGTAAGCGACCCGATCCGACGCCCATATCCCGCCCAGGCTTTGAGTCTTGGCTATTGCGCCCACGTCCTAACACACGGTTCATTGGCTCTGGCCAGTGGATGGCGGAGGACAACGATCCCCAGATTTGGCTAGTTCCCCCGAGCGGCCGGATTCGCCCTGGGCCGTATGAGCTGATGATAACAAGCTCACCGATGGCCGACCTTCCTCTGACCCCAAGGATCTACTTCGATCGTGGCGATGGCGTGAGCGAGGCATCCGCCGTTCAACTGCCCACCATAACTGCATCGGCAGAGCAGCTGCTGATCATACCAAAAAACACCGTTGCCATCCGGTTCGATCCAACCGCCCGGTCCGGGCGTTTCATCTTGCACGACATTCAACTTCGCTTCACGAGCTTTCTCGAAATTGCCGGCCGCATTGCGCGGCAGCCGAGCGGAAGACGTCAAGCGATGATGCGCCTGCTGACACGCGGTTCAGGTGAAGCAATGGCATTGCTGGGCCCTGCAAAGGCAGACAATCACGTCTCCTCATACAAGAGATGGCTTCAGCAATTCGAACCTCCATACTCAGCGTCTGCGCCCGCCGCGCGTGCGTATGTTGCGAGCCTGCCGCGAAAGCCAACGATCTCGGTGGTGATGGCCTGCTACGACTCCAACATTGACTGGCTACGCGACGCGGTCGACAGCGTGCGCCAGCAAACCTACGACGCATGGGAGCTGTGCGTAGTCGATGACGGATCATCTAACGCCGATGTCTGGTCTACGCTCGAGTCTGTCGCGCTGATTGATTCCCGAATCAAAGCAAAGCGCTGCCATTCAAACGGCGGCATCTCGGCCGCAACCAATGAGGCGCTCAAGCTCGCGACTGGTGAGTGGATCGCGTTCATGGACCACGACGATCTTCTGTCATTCGACGCACTGGCCCTGCTTGCGGATACCGCTGTGCGCACAGAGAGCGCTCGCATTATTTATACGGACGAGGACAAGATCGACGAGAACGGGCGACGCTACGAACCATATTTCAAGAGCAGCTGGAATCGAGAGTTATTCTATAGCCAAAACATGCTCAACCATCTGACTGCCGTGCATCGTGACGTCATAAAGGCGGCCGGCCCTCTCCGATCAGAGTACGATGGTAGTCAGGACTACGATCTGCTTCTGCGCTGCATCGAGCAAGTGGCGGAAGATGCAATCGTTCACATCCCTTTCGTCTGCTACCATTGGCGGTTTGCCACACAGCGGGTCAACTACTCGCAGGCGTTCGGCCAGCAAACTTTCGACAACTCGCTGAAAGCGCTGAACAGCCATTTTGAGCGCACGGGGCAGCCAGCGACTGCCGAACAGGCGCAGCCGGAAGTTTTTTACGCACGGCCCCGCTGGCGACTGGAACCAAAACCTCTAGTATCCTTGATCATCCCCACGCGTGATAGGCTCAAGCTTCTCGAACCAGCCATCCGCAGCATCCGAGACCTGACCAGCTATCCCAACTACGAAATCCTGATTGCAGACAACGACAGTCGCGAGAAGGAGACACTTGACTATTTCACCCAGCTCAAACGCGCGAGCTTAGCGCGCATAATACCCGCGCCTGGTGAATTCAACTTTAGTCGGATCAACAACATCGCCGCCCGCGAGGCGAAGGGGTCTGTGATAGGCCTCATAAACAACGATATCGAGGTGATCAACGGCGATTGGCTTGACGAGATGGTCAGTCACTTCGCAAGGCCAGACGTTGGGATGGTTGGCGCGAAGCTCTACTATACAGACGGTCGTATCCAGCATGCAGGAGTCGTCACCGGAATCGGCGGTGTCGCGGGACACGTATACAAATACTTCCCCGGCGATGCGCCAGGCCCTTTCTCGCAGTTGATACTCCCTCGAGAGACGACGGGCGTGACAGCGGCTTGCTTGCTGATCCGCAAGACCTTGTACGATCAAGTGGGCGGCCTAGACGAAGCCAACCTGACGGTAGCCTTCAACGACGTTGATTTGTCCCTCAAGGTGCGCCGGGGCGGCTCAAAGATAGTTTGGACCCCCAACGCACGGTTGACACATCATGAGTCCGTGTCGCGCGGTGTGGATACAGCCCCCGAGAAACAGCGTCGCTTTCAGCGCGAGGTGCAATACATGATATCGACATGGGGATCGGACTTCCTCAACTCGGATCCATACTACTCGCCAAATTTGACGCTCGACGGAGAGGATGCGAGCCGCGCTTGGCCGCCGCGCACTCGCCGCCCATGGGACAAATCTCCATGTTGATGTCTGCGATCTCGCAATGGCGGTATCAGCGTGGGTTGGTGGCTGCACCTTCTGGCTGTCCCAGCGCCAGGAAGGTGCCATCGGCCTGCCGGGCAAGCACCTCAACACCCATTGCAAAACGCGAAGGCACCACAAAGCTAAAGCCAGAGAGGGCCAAGCCTGGTGCTTTTTCCGCTTTGGCCACGTCATCGCGCGGAAGTGAGGGGGACGCACAAGCCAGAACAACGGAGCCGCGCATTGCTACAATCAAAGGTGCCGAGTTGTTGGTCCGTCGATCCGCTGCCCAGCCCTCGTATATCAGCCCCTGCTCTGACAGCGCTATTTTGTCTACCTGACCTGCGATGTCGGCAATCGCGCTTGGCGTGATCTCACTAGCTGATGGGCATCCCGAAACAACGGCGGCGCAAGCACCGTCGCACATTGCCCAAGGCTCACCAATCGCGATCCACCCCCCCCAACTAGTGGATGCATCAACCGCAACGATCTCAACAGTCTCGGTCGCCTCGGGCAGATCGATCTGGATCACGACCCAGTCCGCAAGACCTTCGACATCGGCTTCCTGCATGACGGATACGCCGTTCGCCTTTATCTCAAATCGAGTTCCCTTGGGATCCGGCCCCGTCACTATGGGCAGAGCAATCGTGCGTGTTTTGTCAACCCGGAAGGTAATGCGGATAGAGCCCGTGTTGGCGTCTGAGCCAGCATGTGAGCCCCAGCTGCGCTCCCCGATAGGTGGTGTCGCGCGAGATACGTCCTGCCCTCCCTCTTGGAAGGCTCCGCTGGTCGTGATCACCGAGTCTTCTATCAGCGGTTTGTCTAATTCGCCGATCGGTGCCGCGCGAAGATGCCTGCGGCCGTCGACCTCAATTGCCTTGTCGAGGGTGCAGAGTGGGGTGCCTCCTTCGTCGATTGCGATGACTGCTAGCCTTAGAACGCTGGAATTTGCAGGCACCCGAATAAAGCCTGACCACTGCGGAGCATGTCTTATCCATCCCGTTACGGTTCTTGCCGGATCGCCTGGCATTCCGCGAATCAACAGACCAACCACCCGCTGATCCGGCGACATCACGGCGAGGGCGCGCGTATTGCCTGGGAATAGACCTCGCACAGCGGCGCGCCAGGTCGGATCGACTGTGCCAACAAGCGCGCGCGTAGGTCCGACGGAAGCGCCGCAGACATTCGATGTCGAGCCGGCAAGAGTCTCTCCCCACAAGCGACTCCAGGGCGCAGCGAACATACCCATCGCCGTTTTCCGCATTGTCGCGGCAACTGTTTTGGGCGTTTGCGGCGACGGATAGATGGCGCGATAAACAGCCGGAACGTCGGCCGACACTAGCAAGGCAGCCTCAGCCTCAACCCGCCGGTCCTTTACGACCTGTACTGCACCGAACCAAACAAACTGGGTAGCAGCAAGGAAAGACAGAGTGAGTCCCGCCGCTCCAAGCCCCGCGGGGACGCGCCAAGAATTCGCCGGCAAAATCAGCCAGAATGTCAATATCGCCCAGAGGCCCGCCGTCGCAGCGCCGTATCGGTTTGACAGCATGGTTGTGTCTTGGCTGGCACGTCCGACGGCGATTGCGACACCGACAAGCAGCAAGAAGCCGATCAAACCCATCCAGGCGACGACCTGCGGACGAGCGCGCTCCTTTCTGCGGAACACAAGGGACAGAATGCTTAGCGAGCCACCGAGCGCGATCGCACCGAATATGCGAGCCAGGAACAACTTACTGGCCTCCAATGGCTGGAGAGTCGCCATTGAGTTGGGTATAGAACCGCCCAGATAAGCGAGGAAGTTCGAAAAAAAACCCACGGGCGCGGTCACTAGGTCGCCTAGGGAACTGGCCCCGACTGTTGGCTGCCCGTCTAGGTAGAAGCGCCAGATTATGGCGGCGGCGATGGCGAAGCCAACCATCGAAAGACGCATCCCAAGAAAGAACGCGACAATCGGCAGGACCAGCAGCAGCAGCAGACCGCTGGCCATGCAACCCACGGCCACAAGCGCCATCACGAACGAAAGCACGATCAGGCAGATACGGGAAACAAGCTTCTGACCGCTAGCAAAAGCCAAGGCTACAATGGAACCGGCGCCAAAAAAGAAGACCCCCGTGAACTGGTTTTGAAAGCCACTGATGTAGTTCTCGTACTGAAACCCCGAGAAAAAGAACGCAAACGCCACGCAGGCAGCGGTAGCAAACTTCCACCAGGCACTTGCGGGCCACGTCCAGCGCGCCAACAGAACAAGAAGGGCCCAGTGCCCAAAATTGAACGCGTAGACAAATACGGTTGAGACGATACCGCTCGTCTGGCCGATCAAAATATCGAGCCGTACAATCAGACGCGTAACGACAATTCGATGCTCGTTATGCGGAGCGAATAGCCGCCCATCGATCTGTGCCGCGGTCGTTGCGTCCCAAAGATCCTGATAGGGTGTAGGCGACCATCCATGAACGCCCATCCACACGGCGGTAACGCCGATCCAAAGGGACGAGAGGATTACCATTGCGATAGCGACGCGACCCAAGACTGTCATTCGCTTGCCACTACCCTTGCAGCGCGAGTTCTTTGCTTCGCTACCAGTATGGCTATCAAAGGCTCGTTGCCCCGGCAACTGATGACCTGAATCAGGAAGCAGTAGTGACACGCCTGCACTTGAGATCCGCTCCTCGAAACAGGCACCATGGGGCCTAGGTACGGTCCTGCGCGCATATCAGCCACGTGCCACGGACGAGGTTCTGCTTGCAGCCGCCTTGCAGCATTAGAAGCTTTCCTGGCCCAGTCCGCATATCGCCTTCAGTTTGGCGCCCGAACTCTCCGTTGATTGGCCGAATGCTGGTCGCCACTCTCTTGGCACTTCGGAGGCACCCGCATCTGTTTAGTGCATGGCAACAGACATCTTAGGGCGAAGCCTTTTCGCGTGTTGCGTGAGTGTCGCGAAATGGCACCGACGGACAGACTCGCGCGTGACGCGTCCTTTCGATCATTACGTTGACGCTAGTAGATGTTATTGGGATGTAATGTGCTTAAGCTGGTGCTGACGGCGCGAAGCGCTGTCTCCCGCGGCGTGCGAGTGGATACAGGCGATGACTGGGACTTTACCGATTTCACTGCATTCTGGCGCACGCACAATCAAGTCCGCCCTCGTTGTTGCTGGAATGCATCGCAGCGGAACCTCAGCTCTGACGCGTACGTTGTCGTTGCTGGGTCTTGAGCTTCCGAACGAGATCATGCCCCCAGCGGCAGACAATCCAAAAGGTTTCTGGGAGTCCAGCGCGATCACGCAATTGAACGACGAGATTCTCACACAACTTGACTCGTCCTGGGACGACATCCTGATCTTCCTTGTTCGACGCAACGGCTTGAGCTTGGGCAGATCAGCCACAGAACGCATCGAGACTGTTGTTCGCTCCGAGTTTGGAGACAGCGATAACATTGTTCTCAAGGACCCGCGCGTCGGACTGCTCCTGACACCGTGGATCACCGCCCTTCAGGAAGTCGGATACAAATCCCGCGTTGTCCTATCCGTTCGGAATCCACTTGAGGTTGCAGCCTCGCTGAAAGCCCGAAATGGTTTCTCGATCGGTCGGTCTCTACTTCTGTGGCTCACTTATTTCTTGCTTTCGGAGAAGGATAGTCGGGACGAGCAGCGGGCATTCGTCCATTATCCCAGTCTCATCGAGGACTGGCGCGGATCAATGGCAAGGCTCGAGCGATGTCTTGACATGCGCTTTCCGCGTTGGACCAGTTCAGTTGAGTTGCAGATAGACAGCTTCCTCTCGCCTCTGGATCGACATCAGGTCATAGCCCCCCACGTCATCAATATCCGCAGAGATGTCACTGATTGGGTGAGGAGGGTCTATGACTGGGCCTTGGCGGCGTCGACGGGTGAGAACGTACCGGACACGCGGGTTTTGGATGAGGTGGCCGGGGAATTTGAAGCGGCGCTACGCGTGTTCGCGCCGCTGATTTCCGAACTTGACGCCGATGCGAAATCCGCCGCCGTCCAGATTGACCTTCTGCGTACGGAATTGACGCAACAACGAGAGCCTCAGAATAGCTCGCAGCCATCGACCGCAACTTCCGAAAGAATCGCAGGTGACGCGGAGTCGGTGCAGATACCTGCGGCGTCATTCTTCCCAGTTCAACTTGATCCGGGCGAAGTCGCAAAGCCCAACGAGGAAGAACTCCTTAAGCTTGCAAGCGCGCTCCGCACCGAATTGGAAGTACGTGACGCGAAGATCGAGGAGTACCATCGCAGTCTTACTGAACGAAACGACGCGTACGACAGGCTTCGAGTTGAAAGCGAGCGCTTGAACGATGAGGCAAGGAGCCAAACGCAGATCGCTCGTGACGCTGAGTTGCGTCTTGCGAGTTTAAACGACGCGTACGATCGGCTTCGAGTTGAAAGCGAGCGCTTGAACGATGAGGCAAGGAGCCAAACGCAGATCGCCCGTGACGCTGAGTTGCGTCTTGCGAGTTTGATTGCCGAACGAACTGCGGAACAGCACCGCCACGCGACCGCAAATGATGAGGCCCGCGAGGCGATCGCGAGTCTAACAGAGTTGGTCCGCGATACCCAGAGCTTGGCAGAACAGCTCCGCTCTGATGCGAAGCAGTGGGTTGGCCAACCGATGTGGCGTAAATCCCTCAACGTGGCTATCGAGCGACGTGCGGTAGAGAAATGTGACGAAGGCGTCCGCGCGCGCATTGCGCAAGTCGCGCAGCGGGAGGAATTCACGGCTAGAGCAGTTGAACGATATCGCGCTCGGCAAAACGAGCTGCTCTCGTTGTTGGCCAACGTGGAAGGGCGCGAAAGGGAGCTTTCGGACCTGATAGCTCAAGGTGAATCTCGCGAAAGGCTGTTGGTGGACCTTTTTTGGGATGGGGAGGCTCGCGAGCGTGGTCTAGACGCCCTTCTGTTGGAAAGCGAGATCCGCGAGGCGTCGCTATCGAAGGTGGTCTGCGCCACCGGCCGATCTGCAGAGGAACTAGAACGGTTGCGCTCTCGCGAGCGGGAGCTCGATGCGGAGGCGGACGACCTTCGTCGCCTTTTGCTGCAGCACCAGAATGCGAGTCAGCGGGCTATCACCTCAACACTCGAAACGATCGGGGCTTCGCTGCGCGCACGGCGCGCCGAGGAGGCCGTATTCACGCAGCGTCATCTAAGCTCGAATCGCCTCGTCGTGCCGTCCCGACGGCGACGAAACCGCCTGAGCAAGGCCGTCGACAAGGCACTGCTGCGAGGACGGTCAGTTGGTCAAGCCCTTTCCATCTGGCGATCAGGACTTTGGCGGGGCGATCTAGCCGCGAACATCAGTGGATCAAGTGACGGAATTCTCGGCTACGTGCGTGCAGGTCTCGATCCGGATGCTCAGACATCGACTCTGTTCGATCAGCGCTATTACCTCGGGCAATCAGACAATCTGGCTGGGCGTCGCGTTTCTCCGCTCTTTCACTATCTGAATTGGGGAGACGCTGAAGGTCGCGACCCACATCCACTTATCTCCACAGAGTACTACAGGACCCGCAACGCCGATGTTCTTGGCGCGACGGGACTGACATGTCTTGAACACTTTGTGGCATTCGGAGCCAAAGAGGGCCTCAATCCTCACCCCTTGTTCGACGTCAAGCACTACCTAGGTCAGGTCAACCCGAGCGAGGGCACGCCCCGCAACCCGTTGGCCCATTACCTAACGATCGGGTGGCGACGGGGCCTCAACCCCCACGCACTTTTTGACAATGACTGGTACCTGCGGACCTACCCAGATGTCGCAGAAGCGATGACGCCTCCATTGCTACACTACATCGTCAGTGGGGCAGATAGGGGGTATAGCCCCCATCCATTGTTCTCCGCTGCGTGGTATGTTGCAAGCAACCCAGATTCATTGTGGGGCGGACGAACCCCCCTTGAGCACTTCGTGCTCAATGCACTTTCGGAACGACTGGATCCAAATCCCCACTTTTCGTCTGCCTATTATATAAGCCAAACCCCAGACGTGCTGCGCACGAACGCTAATCCGCTTGTTCACTACCTTGAGGTGGGTGCCTGGACAGGTGGGTCTCCAAATCCGAATTTCGATGCAGCCGGTTACCTGGCAACGTTTCCTGAGGCACTGACTTCTGCACGCACTCCATTGGAAGCTTGGATAAAGTCAGGCGCTCCGATCGTGCCTCGGAACGTTCCCGAAAGGCCATCAAGGCACCCGTCGCTGGTCGATCAGCCTTACAACATTCCATTCGAAGGAGCCGGTGCCGAAACATCTGCACTGAGAGGGCAGTACGCCAATGCCCGACGCGTTAATGCCGCGAAGCTCGCGTCGCTCATCCGCGAACAGAGCAATGCCAAACTGGCTGTGCAAGTCGCGGAACCTAGGAGCTTGCCGCCTTTCATCGAGCCAGAGCCCGCGACCGCAGTCTTGCCCGTGTTGAAGGTCCCACAACGATCAACGCCATCTGCTTGGAGCCACATTATGCCCAAACTCCGGAGCGCATTCGATGAGGCCTTCTACCTAGAACAGGCAAACGGTCTCGTAGACCACTCCATAGACGCACTGGACCATTATCTCGCCGAGGGGTGGCTGCTTGGCCTTGATCCGAATAAATCACTCGACAATGACGCGTATCTGCAAGCCCACCCCGCCCTTCTCGAAACCGCCACTCCCCCCCTTGTCCATTTCGTTCAAGCACCACAGACGCCTGATGTTGATGAAAAAAAAGTTGGCCGTCGCGCACGTATCGACGATGTCACCGCCGTACTTGGAGAGCGACTTCAAAGCTTGGTCGATCGTGTTACTTCCCTTGCCAACGGCCATGATGGGTCTAGGTAGTGATCGGGCCCCACCGTGACGCCAGAGCGCCAGCGCCTTCATTGCTGCCCCAAGGGTGTCGAACACCTCCTCGTTCAAGAGCTCATCCCGCAACCGGGCTCTGAAGCTTTCGATGAAGCCATTCTGTTGCGGCTTGCGCGGCGCGACGTAGTGCCAGCCGACGCCGCTCTCATTTTGCCATTCGAGGATCGCGCGACTTGTCAGTTCGGTTCCGTTGTCGCTGACCACCAGATCGGGTTTACCGTAGAGCCGGATCACCGCGTCCAGCTCGCGAGCAACCCGGCCGCCGGAGAGCGCGGTGTCTGCCACGAGCGCCGGGCATTCGCGCGTTTCTTCATCGATCACCGCGAGGATGCGGAACCGACGGTTGATGCCGAGCCTGTCGGCGACGAAGTCCAAGCTCCACCGCTTCGACGGACCCGAGGGTAGCAGCATCGGTTCGCGCGCCCCCATAGCCCGCTTGCGACTGATCCGCCCCCGTTGAAGTGGTCCGCCCTGATGTAGCTAATTAAGGGACGGAGGACTGAAATGCCAAGGAAGAGGCACAAGCCGGAGGAGATCGTCGCCAAGCTCCGGCAGGTGGATGTGATGATGGCGCAGGGCCACGCTGTGGCGGATGCGGTGCGGTCGATCGGCGTGAGCGACGTGACCTATCACCGATGGCGGTCGGAGTTCGGCGGGCTGGGGAGCGACCAGGTCCGACGGATGAAGGACCTGGAACTGGAGAACCAGCGGCTGCGCAAGGCGGTGTCGGATCTGACGCTGGACAAGCTGATCCTGCAGGAAGCGGCGAAGGGAAACTACTGAGCCCCGCCCGCCGGCGGGCGTGCATCGAGCACGTCCGCCGCACGCTGGAGGTGTCCGAGCGGCGCGCATGCGCGGCGCTGGGGCAGCATCGATCCACCCAGCGCAAGCGGCCGCGGGGCTGTGAGGACGAAGAGCGCCTGACCGCTGCGGATTCCGCTGTGAAGGCGCCCACCATTCCGGGGAATAGGCGCCCGGGTATTCCGACAAATTGACGCCCACCCATTCCGATTAATTGGCGCCCACCCTGATTTG